>JABXNS010000141.1_pt1 | contig 19586 bp, 16 predicted proteins | sample 7301101 | NCBI WGS metagenome assembly JABXNS01 (sample SAMN14449646, study PRJNA615230) | soil metagenome | isolation source: soil from bare, unvegetated metal-rich iron-sulfur acidic spring small-cell... | place: Canada: Paint Pots Mound, Kootenay National Park, BC | collected 2017-05-25 | reverse complement strand
GCTCGCAAGAGGGCGGCTCCGGCTGTCCTCTCTCTCGCCATCGTTCGAGGCGTAAAATGGTTGCACTGAGCCTTCCGGCCCTCCGTAAGAACATCTGCTTATTACTCGCAATAGCCGCTTCTGCATTTGCAGCATTTCCTGTTGCGGCCTTGATGCTCTTTAATGCGCCCGCCAACGCCATTAGGATAGCGTCAGAACCGTACTTAAGCGCATACGTCGATACGTTCTTCTATCAAAATTGGTCATTTTTTGCGCCAAATCCCATCGATCGGGACTTCTATCTTATAGCCAGAACCAAGAACGCGAGCGGTCACTGGACCGCTTGGCGCAATATTTCAATCCCGCTCATTCTGGAGGGGCAACGCAATAGGCTTTCGTCGAAAGAAATGATCTTGACGGGCGTGCAAAATGCAATCTTGGATAGCTTCAAAGATGGAAGCGCTGAAGCTGCTGTTCGCAATCCAAAGGATCTTTCGTATTACAAGCATCCTGGCATCAGAGTATTGTATAGAACAGCGGCGTCAATGTTTCGGCGAAGCGACCCGGGCGAAAGTTACACAAACATACAGGTCGGGATCGATATCGACGAATATCCGAGATTCACGCGACGTGCAAGGCCTGCTATAAATGACAAACGCATGGTCCTCATACTTCCCCAACGTCCTTTTCCGCAAGTTATAGAGTTTCCGTGGTAACCTCGCAGACACTTGCCCGAGGCTCGCCCAGGTTACGTCCGGCGCGCATAAGGGATCACATCCTTGCAGTATTGGAAAGCCCTAACCGATTGAAGGTCGCGGGAATTCTACGGATTCTCCTTGGCACAATTGCGCTGTTATTCTTCTTGGCCCACTTTCGCGAGCGGCAGCTAATATGGGGTCCCGACGGTCAGATCGATTGGTCATATTTTGCCAATTTTGCCGGCCCATTAAAGGTCATTGAGTTTTACGCATGGTCTTCCACCGTCGGCTGGAGCCAGGTAGTCTACGCGATTTCGATAGTAGCGTGTCTCGGTTTTACGCTCGGCGTGTGCCCACGGGTGTCCGCTATTTTGCTCGCGCTGCTTGTGCGATCGGCATTCGATCGTAATTGGGAAGTGCTCGATGGCGGTCATAACATCTTGGGTCTAACGTTGGTTTATCTCTCATTTGCAGATCTTCGATATGCTGCTCTCTGGGTTCCAAAACCATTGAAGTGGTTGACCCAGCCGCTGCCTAGTCAAATACAAACGCAAATACTAGCCTTCGGGGATTCTATCCGACGGATTTCGCATAATCTTGCAATGTCCGTAATCCTCATTCAAATTGCTCTGTTGTATTTTTGGTCGGTTTTCTATAAAATTGGCGGGCATAAATGGCAGGATGGCACGGCCGTCTATTACGTGATGCGGGCGAATGAGTTTTCCTTGCCCGGTATATCGCAGATAATCTACACCAATGCAACGCTCGTAACGCTGCTTACGTTGTCCACCTTAGTATTCCAGATGTCGATGCCGTTTCTGATGTGGAATCGCAAGTGCAAGCCGTACCTTTTCCTGGCTGCTGCTTCGTTTCATACAGGGATTGCGGTGTTCATGGGCCTGGTATACTTTTCCATGTCCATGATTGCTGTGGATTTTGCCATTTTTGACGATCGCGCTATCGAATCGATCGAGATCCGTGCGAAGTCGTTGTGGGAATCCGCCACAAGACGATCCGCTCCGATTGGTAAATCCGCGCAACAAGATGCCTAGGAGCCCGCGGTGGCTATGGTGCTTAGCTGTTCTACTGGCGCTTATGGCCTGCGCTCGAGTTGACGAGCAGACAACACTGAGTGATGCGAGCGTACAGTCAACAGTTGAGATGTTTCGAGCGTTGCATCGAGCTCCGTCAATTCAGTACGCTGTGGTACAATCTGGCAAGGTGCTTGCTTCTGGAGCCATTGGGTTCGGCAACGTACAGGCACATCGACGTGCCACGCCGGCCACATCGTACGAAATTGGTTCCGTAACTAAGGCGTTCATTGCGATAGGAAGCATCGTAAACTTACGGCATCATGGTCTGAAGGACACAGCAAGGATACCAGCAAGCGCCACATGTGGGCACCGTTCTACCATCCGTTTCGCCGATTTAATTCATCAGCAGGTCTCCTACCCCGCAGAAGCCAGCCTGGAGGACGAAGTCCTCACCGGGCGTTCTAAGTCGGCCGTGCACGCCATCTGTGGAGCACGATCTGCCAGTTGGCACTATCTAAATTTGAACTATGAAGTGTTGAGCACCGCGTTGCACATGGCAACGGGCATTGATGCGCCGACCTCCGTCCGCGAGTATGTCTTGGGGCCGTTGAATCTAAGGGACTCTGGATTCGGGCAGTCTCCGGGTGCTACAGGCTACTCCTGTGCGGTGCATCCCGTGGCGTTGCCGGACCAGCGCGCATACGCGCCCAGCGCCGGCGGCCTCGTTTCTACCGCGAGGTCAATAGCCGCCCTCGATTCAGCCGTACTCCGTGGTCCCTTTGGGTTCGCGCTGACGGGCGGCGTTCCAATGGGACCCGACTCGGAGTATGCCGATGGTTTCATTCAAGAGGCTGACAAAGATGGACGAGTTGCATATCACGACGGCTTCATAAGCGGCTATTCGTCAATAAACGTGCTTTATCTCGAGCGTGATACCGCTGTTGTCATCCTCGCCAACTGCGACCATTTGGACGGGCTCCGCCAGCTCGCGGACGAATTAATGGCTTTAACGCTATGAGCCGCCCGCTGGACGATGGCAACATGACTCTAATCGCGCGCGAGAGAGCCGAATATTTTGGCACGCCCGATCTGGTCATCGTCTGCGAACAAGACGGCCAGCAATCTTACATTTCAGCACCTGGGCGGCGCGTCGAAAATCGACATTACGAGATCGGCTCCCTAACCAAAGTCCTTGTCGGACTTCTGTTGTGCGAGCTGGCCAATCAACGGCTGATTAGGTTTGAAGACGCCATATCAAAGTACTTACCAAGTCCCATGCGAGCGGAGTTTGCCCCCATTACTTTACTCGAATTAGGAACGCATACTTCTGGCCTGCCGCGCCTTCCAAACAACCTAAGTCCAAAGGATCCCGCTGATCCTTATCGCGACTACGGCGCGAAAGAGCTCCATGATTTTCTGGCGACAGCAAGCGCGGGCTGGGTCATCGAAGGAAGAGGGCTTTTCCAATACTCTAACCTGGGCGCCGGCTTGCTCGGCCACGTTCTCGAGCGCGCCACCGGGCAAACTCTGGATGAGTTGCTCGAGCGTTACATATTAAAACCGCTTGGCATGTCTGCGACATACATTTCTCGGCCGGGCGAGCTGACTGCACCCAGCGGCCAAACCGCGGACGGCGACCTGGCAAAGCCGTGGACGTTTGACGTTTTAGCCGGTTGTGGAGGGATTGTATCCACGATCGAGGACATGGGGAACTTTCTGCATTCAATTCTCAACCCAGAATCGACGTCGTTGAACGCCGCACTCCGCGAGTCGGTCTCGGTTCTCGCTTCACCACAGGGGCAAGAGATTGGAGCCTTTTGGATGCGATTACCTCCTGACATCGTGTGGCATAACGGACGGACATACGGTTACTCCAGCATGGCGGCATTTCATAACGCCGAGCGTTCTGGAGCCATCGCTCTGTGCGCGGCGTCTATATCGCTTGACGATTTGGTCTTACACATTGTCGATCCGGAGCACTTTTCTTTACACGCCCTTCCGATGGAGATGCCGTCCGATCCGAAAGATTTGGCAAAATATGTTGGCTCGTACCGACACTCGGGAGTAGAGTTCAACATCAGTGTCTCGGGCGCTCGGCTGTTGTATGATGTTCCTGGACGTGAGCGTCTGCTTCTTTATCCCAAACACGCAACACGTTTTTTTGCCAAATCTCAGGATTTCGAACTTGAGTTTGAGAAAAACGGTGAGGGGGTCAGAGCCCACGAGTATGTAAGCGGGAACCATATGGCGACGGCAGTTCGCTTCGACGCCTCGACTGAATCAAAATGAAGAACCAAACCGTCCTTCTATTCGATGGCGATTGCGGAATATGCCAGAGATTTGTGTCAGTACTAGCCGGATTTTCCCCTACTGTAGTAGCCGTTCCATTTCAGGCGGCCGAGTTTGATCGCGGTGTGTCGTCCATCATGGAGCAGTTTGAGTTGACTCGTTCTCGCCTTGAGCGCGCGATGTACCTCACCGATGGTTCGCGATTATGGCGCGGCCATCAAGCCTTTAACGAAATCCTCAATCGCCGCGGCGGTCTTTACCGGGTTGGCGCATTTGTGCTATCACTTGCGCCAATTAGCATGCTGGAAGGCCTCGTTTATGCGTTCGTGGCTGCCAATCGCCAGAAGCTATCCAGCGCTCTCGGTCTAGCGTCTTGCTCAACCGCGAAGGCAAGAAAACCAAGAGACGGTTAGCGCTGCTCGTCTAAGCCATAGGTTCATTCATAACGCAGAGCTTCGATGGGGTCGAGTCGGGCTGCGCGATAGGCGGGATAGGTGCCAAAGACGACGGTCACGATTGTCGCAAAACTGACTGCAATGAGGACGGCTTCGAGCCAGGGTACCGCTCCAGCTACACCCGTGATTTTCGCAATAAAAGCCGCGTCGACGATCGCGCCTAACGCAAGCCCGAAAACCAGGCCGATCAGGCATCCGAACAGAGAAAGCAGGAGCGATTCGATAAAGAACTGCGCGAGCACTTGGGAACGTTTTGCGCCGATCGCCTTTCGTATACCTATTTCATGCGTTCGTTCTGTGACCGAAACGAGCATGATATTCATGATGCCGATGCCGGCAACAACCAGCGAGATCGCGCCCACTGCGCTCACAATCACCCCCACTACCGCAAGGAACGCGCTGATGGTTTTTGTGAAATAGCCGAGATCAAACGTCTCATATTGCGCGCCAGCATGAGTGTGGGAGAGAGCGACGGTCGCTTCCTGCTCAAGAACAGATAGCTTTGATTTATCGTCTCCCAGAACCTGAACAGCAAAAAACGCGCTGCCGCGTTGGTAGGCGTTGTAATACGTCGTGTACGGTATTGCGACGTCGTTGCTTATGTCTAGGCCTAGAGCAGCCGTATCGATAGTCGCTTTTCCAAGCACACCCACGATGACGTACCGGTGAGCGCCCACATCGACGGATCTTCCGAGAACAGATGTTGGAGATACTGCGTCGGGGAAGAGTCGTTGGTAGGCCCGATCAGAAATCACACAAGCAGACGAAGCGCGAGACATGTCATCAGGACTCAACGCGCGTCCAGCGACGATGGGCGCCGTAGTGAATCGCTTGTCCGACTCACCGCCAAATTTTATGCGTACGCGATGATGACCTACGTAAGCCATCGCCCCCGTCCCGGACCAGGGAATGGCTGTCACAATTCCTGGCAGCTGGCTCAGCATCGTGAGGTCGGGTGGATGAAATCCCGCGCGGATCGCATTGGATTGCGTGCTCTTTGGAAATACGTAGAACGTATTCGCATGCATGTTCTTAAAAATGCCGCTAACAGCCCCGGACATCCCAGCCGCAACGACTTGCACCGCGACAATAGCCGCGACGCCCACAATCAGACCGACCATAGTGAGAACCGAGCGCATGCGATTTGCAAGCATCACACTCAAGGCTTCAGCAAAGTACGACCACATCTAGGAACGCAACGCTTCAACAGGATGAAGCCGTCCGGCCCGGGCCGCAGGATACGAGCCAAAACAGACGCCAACGGCTAAGGAAAAGCCTAGGGCTATGCTAATAACCGGCCCCCAGGGTACGGGCGCGGCGCCGACGGTTTTTTCGATGACTCCCTGGCCGAGCAGGACCGCGGCCACACCAACGCCCGTTCCGATTAACCCACCTATAAGGGAAAGAAGCGTCGCCTCGATGAGAAACTGGATTGAAATATCGGCTGCGCTCGCTCCGATGGCTTTGCGAATGCCGATCTCGTGGGTTCGCTCGGTCACCGAAACCAGAGTAATATTCATTATGCCGACGCCGGCAACAAAAAGCGCTATGCCTCCAATGGAGGTCAAGCCGACGCCGATAGCTGTCAGGAGCTTCTCGAAAAATGCTAATGCGCCGGCCTGATCTTGAATATTATATTGCGCGCCACGATGAATGCGCCCAAGCGCCTGACGTGCAGCGTCAATTGCGGCAACCGGTGTCACTCCTGGAGCAGGCCAAAATTGGATGTAGTCGATCGGGCCGGGCAAGATGCGATGGGCCGTGGTGTATGGTATATAAATCGAATCGCCAACGGCACTGTTAAATAAGCTTCCACTAAGACTGAAGACGCCGACGATGACAAGGCGGTCGGTTCCTACGTTGATGGAACGACCGACAGCGTCGCCGACTGGAAATAGCCGTTCGGCGGCGCTCTTAGAGAGAATGCCAACCCTGGCGGCTGCTTGCACATCATTCTGATCTAGCAACCGTCCGGCCAGCATGACCAAACCACCGTTATGTTTGATCGCCTCGGTGGAGTAAAGCGTTATGCTTTCCTTCCGGCCGCTCGTTTTCACGAAGACCGGGCGTTGGTTGTACAGAGGAATTGCGCGATCTATTTCCGGACTGGCGTATGACTGAACTCGCGCAACATCGCGGTAATAGAGCGTCGCGATCGCCGGAACATTCTGCGTGCGGTCGACGAAAATCAAGAGGCCCGGATCGCCTCCCTGCGAAATTTCAGATTTGATTCCATTAGCTGCGGCTTGACTCAACCCTAAGACCGCAATGACCGCGGCCACGCCGATCACCATGCCGAGAATGGAAAGTATTGAGCGCGTTCGGTTGGCCCAAATACTCTCCAGTGCCTCAGGCAAATAGACAATGAACCGTCTCATTCGCTGGGCGGCTCTCCTCCAATGTGATGCTCGTCAGCTATGGAAAAGTACGCCATGCCCATAGAGTATACGTTGGTGCTGGCCATGGGTTTCATTATAGCGGCAATGCGGCCGTTGAGAGGTCTGCTAGCCCTAAACCTTTGAGCCACTTGCCGTCAATTGCTCCGTTCAGGTACAGGAGTGAGAGTGCGATGCCCGCCGCCCCAGTCAGGATGGTGACATCATCGGTCTCTCCGTTGATTCCGACACTGCGAAATCCATAGGGTAAGTCGGGATTGAAGGCTGCAATGACCTCCGACGTGAGCTCGTTGGCGCGCGCCTCTAGTAGGGGTTGATTGAGGGCACGGCCGGCGATGTGGAAAAGCATAGCGTTTCCGATTGTTCCATGACAGAACGCATGGTCCGCTAAGCACCAGTGCTGAGGCTCCAAATTAGCCACCTCAAGCATCAAGTTCTCAGACCACGCCAAAAGGTCGTGGCGATTCAGTCGAATCCCCAAATGTAAAAGGACCGCCGCGAAACCGGGGGCTCCGTAACACCAAGCTTGCCTGCCTCTAACGATGCCATCGTCAGCGATGGCGGTTGGCCAAACAGTCGCGCGATGAGAGGATTGGAAAACATCCTCTAACAGGTTTAGGGCGGGAAGTGTCGACCGAAGCTCGTCGGCGGCCGCACAGAAAGCAAGGCTTGACAAGGCGCCTACAATCCCGTGTGCCACACCGAGATTCAAACAGGGTGCGCGAAGATCCGGCGAGCCGTTAGTCCTCACTCTCCATCGAGCGCCCTGCGGGTCCGAACAGAGCCACAGCAGATATTGACGTAGCGGAGAACATACTTGCTCGGGGGCGCACCCGGCGTCAAGGGCGATTAAGATGCCGGCTGCACCGGAAATCAAATCGTACTGTGCCGTGGACGATGGTATTGTCGCCGGGTTAACCATGGCTACGTACTCGCTCAAGCGATCGATGCAGGAAGAGATGAGTGCAGCATATTGATTCGCATCGATGCAGGCCGCTGAAAATAGGAGCCCGCTCAACCCAGCAAACAATCCTGGATGACCGTTCATGTCCTGCGCAGCGCTCTTGAGTTGTTCGTGAGCGGCGAGGCTCCATCGATTCTCACCGGCGAGACGACCGATTGCCGAGAACAACAATGCGATGCCGCTGTTGCCAGATAAACCGCTCGAGTGCCCTTGCAGAATCTCGTTGCGTCGAGCGTACACGCGCTCCGCAAGCTCATACGCGAGCGTTGTGCTATCGAGTGATTGCAAAGCGAGTTTTGTTGAGAAGGACGACACGCGCTAAGGCTCGAGCGCGTATCTCGAGTGGCCCCAGGCCCATGCGATTACAGTGCATGTGAATAAGGGAGTCGACGATGCCTTGGAGGTCCCGCAGCTTTCGCTCCTGATGATTTGTGGCGAATCGTTCGAGAAGGAGCGCATATTCGTCAGTGAGTGCCGGGCCGGCGTGCTCTTTGAGCCGCAGAACGATAGTGCGTTCGGTTGGAGTCAGCTTGATTCTGGCTCGCGAAAATTCCAGCGGAAATATGCGGTCCTTAGCGACCGAAGCAACGGTTTGAATGACGCTAATGATCGTGGCGCTTGAATGAGTTAGGCGATCTTCGTCCGTAATCAACGGGTTAGCACGTAACACGTTTACGACATGGCGAGTATCCATAGCAAAAAGTTGTTCACAGAGTTCGATACCGCGCTGACCACCGTAACGTTCGGTTTCAGGTTCGTATGTATCGAGCGAAACGCGAGATAAAACGCCATTAGCGACAGGATCTCGAAGCGTTCCAAGACACCGGCCGAGACGATCGCACGCTTAGCCTTGTCGGCGATACTCATTCTAAGACGCAGATGCGGCTGAGGGTCTTTGTAGCGCACGAAAAACCAATCAAGCGCCCCTACCTCGCCAAGAAGAGGCGCAATATCCCGGACCAAAAGACGATCGTGACCCTCGAAATCGGCGAAAAGTTTGAAATACAACCAATGCGAGCCGGGACCGAAGACACGATCCGCTCGCACCGCTATTCGTCCGGTGGGGATCGAAACCGCCGGAACCGGCTGACTTCGCATAGCGCTCGCGATGAATTCGGCCCGATATGCACGCCCCGATTCGTCACGAAGCCAACAGTCATCCATGGCTGGTAAGAGCTCTTCTAGAACGATACGGGCCTCATTTTCTTTAGTAGTGTGCCTCATAACGAGATCGCGTCCGACTTCGGTTGTGAGGTTTACGGGCAATTTGTTGTCGAAATAAACAAGATTCACGTGGGCCGGAATAAGCCACTGGTGCATGAATGCCTTGAAATCGCCACGCAGAGCTTTCTCGAAGATCGATCGTCGAAATCTCCAGCGAGCTTTTGAAATGATGAGCTTACCGCAGCGAAGGCGCGGGAGGAAAGGTAACGTATGCGTGTTTCCCCACTCAAATGGAGCGACGCCCCCTTGAGCGTCTCGCGCTAACAGCGAAAGTAGCCGTCCGAGAGGCGGGGTAGCGCGTGGGATGTTTAACAGGTGTGATTCGCGTAGAATTATGCGCTTCCCAAGCCGGATGGAACGCAGGTAAAAACGATTGTTTGAGAGTCCTACGACAATATCGTCGGCGGTAATTGCTGAGCTGTCGTTTGTCTCAGGCATGTACCCTACTTTGACCTGATACAGCGTAAGTCGCGGCCTGGTGCATATATTGATTGCGCGCGGGGCGACAGGCGTGACGACGAGCTCGGCAAAGATGCAATCCGGGTGCAATGCTGCAACGTTTGCGGCGTATTGTTCTAAATCAAGAGCCGCTTGCTCACTTAAGGCGTAACTAAAGCGGCCGAGTACGCTGCCGGCGTTTGGCGAAGCCACGAAGCTTGCTGGAGCGATTCTAAAATCACCCTGCTCAACTGCCTGGAGGTTGGCGGCGTACACTTCGAATCCTAGATCCAATGAAGATGGCAGTGATTCTCGTTCAATCGGAGGCAATAGTGCGATGAATTGCTCTTCTGTAAGTTCGGCCTCGATTTTTGCATCACGCAGCGCGCCCATTGCCAATAGCACCCGATCGTCAACTAGTGGCTGTGGCAATGTTGACGACGCTGTGAGTCCATCCGGAATCCCAAGTCCAAGGGTCGGATCCACAAGCTCGAGGAGAGGGACTTCGGTCGTCAATCCTTCATAGCGAGCAACGAACCGCTGGCGGTATTGTTCGAGGTGTTGATATCCACCATGCAAAGCGATTGCTGCAAATGCGGCAACCTCGTCAAGGATGGGGCGGCCGAGGGTTCCTATCACCTCGCGTGTTGCGGCCGTAACCACACTTGGAGAATTATCGCCCCAGAGCGGGTTATGCTCGACAAGGGTCTTGTACGAGTCAGGGGATCGCTGCTCGATTGGGATATGATCTACGGCTCGAACCTGATCGCACAGCGATTCGAGCGCTCGTCCGATATTTGGCGATAGGCGAGAAACGATGCCAATTGCCCTCTGCTCCGGGTTTTCAAGAGGCACCAGCGTCAGTTCATCACAAAGAAAGCCAGCATCTCGCAGCTCGCCTACCAACCGCTGGCAGCTTTCCTGATTTTCCCCGAATTTACGTTCCAGCATGTCAACAACTTCGTGGACCTGCAGCGGGGAGTGCATTTGACCTTGCAGGAACGTAACCGGAGCGGTGACTTTGAATGAAACTGGAAGGTACTCAATGACCTGCTCACCCGCTCGTTCAGAATGAAGAACCTTGAGCGGGTTGAAGACCGTGATCCGATCGCCGTGTTCTAGCAACTCCCTTGTGGGAAACACGCGCAGCCGTTCCAGCGCCACTGGATCTTTCTTGAGCTCTTGCAATACTTGCGCAACCCAGGCTAAATCAAGTCGGGTGTGACTTTGGATGGGAGAACGGAGTTGCAGGGTGCTCGAAAGCCCGGTACCGACCGGTGAGACCGCCGCAAATAACCCAAAGGGGGTTGCGCGGCTAACTGAGCGCAACGCATATGATAGAATTTTGCGCAATGCCCGTTCGGATGGTTCGTCACCGCCACAGAGCCATCGCCCTAACTCTCTATATAGGTCTTTCGATGAAAGATAGATCGCTAGCGGCAACAGCGGGTATTCGGTAAGAACGGCAAGCAGCTGCGGCTTCCATCGGTCGCTCAAAAGCTGCTGGAGCGTCGCATATGGCAGTATGGGCGTACGCAAATGCACCAGGGGCGTGTCTGTAAATGAATATAGAGCGTAAAAGAGCGCGCGAAGTCGACGCGTCCCTCCACGAGCGGACTCGGTCGTCATCACAAAAAAGAGGCGACGATCAGAACGAGATTAACAGCACGGAGTATTCACGGTGCACAAATACTGTGTCTCCCACGGCGTGCATCCGTCGCCAGTGGTGCAGTCCGTACACGTGCATGAGTCTGAACAACCGTGGGTTAGGGTTGGCAGAGTCGGAACCGACATCTGAGCCACTTGCGAACCAACTAGTCCACCCCGGGGTATGGCAAGTTCGATACTCTCAAAAGCCATGATAGGTCCTTTCGCCAATTCGAATATCCGCTATCCGCCGCGGATGAACGATCGGCCCACCCGCCATCGGACCCTGGCCAACTTCGCTTAGCGAAAGGGCACCCCTACGTATTCCGATGGCGCTTTCGAAAAGCTTTCGTGTTCCGCGTTGGGGACGCATAGGTCTTTTGGACCATGCAGCCTGAGAAGCGCAAAAGCCGCGGCTACGAGCTAAAAAATTAGCAACAAGGCGTGTTAACGGTGCATAGAAATTGAGTCTCTGCTGGTGTGCAGCCGTCGCCGGTCGTACAGTCCGTGCATGTACAGGAATGCGAGCAGCCCGCGGTCAGCGTTGGAAGAGACATCTGAGCTATTTGTGAACCAGCTAACCCGCCCTGTGGTATGGCGAGTTCGATGCTTTCAAAGGCCATAATAAATCCTTTCGCCAAAGCCGGAAAGCGCACGGATTAAAAACCGCGTCGGGCCTCCTTCGCGACGGAGAACCCAGGCTCTACTGCGTTTTTCGCCAAGGAACCAAATCTTAGCTGTTTTTTAAAAGGCGTCATTTTGCTAGGCTCTTCGGGCTGCTGCCTGTCGCCGCGAATGCTCTATTTTACGCTTGAACGCGCTTGTAGGGATTCTTCGTTCCTTAGAGCGGCGTCAGCATCTCGGTACGCGTCAACGCTGTGGCTCGCACTCTGCATCGAGCGAGTCCTTTTTTGCCGGGATGCGAAGGTCTGATGGCAGGTCCGTGGCTTCGTATCTGACGCCACACCCTAGGCGTACATGACGTGCGGTGTTCTCAACGCTAGTCCTCACTCCGCCAAACGAAGAGTGAACCAAAACACAGGGCCTCGCACGAGAATCGGGGGCACACCGATATGCAAGACCGCATATTGTTCAATTGTTTCTCTACCGAAGAGCGTGGTGACGCCGGCCGCCATCGGGCTAGAGGTTTCGGCTACGTGGATCGCCCTTCCAACTGCAAAGCCATAATAGGCACTCCTCGCGATATATAAACCGAGCAGGCACATTATCAGGCCGAGGGCTATACGCGATGCATGGGTGCTTGCTCGCCATGATTGTCGCATATAACCCTGTTCGCTAACGATGGCGCCAAGCCCGCGACGTGGTGCGGGAACAGCCGGCTCCGCACGATCGGCTCGTGCCCGAAGACCGACGAGCTTATGCGTTGCTGTATTTACATATCAGTACGTCATGACGGAACGGTGCGTATCGTGCCTAGATATACTGCCTTTGGAGAATTAGTCAGGGGTCAGCATCTTGATTTTTGCAATTTGGCGGATTATCCTGAAGGCTGAAACCGGTGCGGTTTCAAGGGGTGAGGGTGCGCAAACCAGCGTTCGGTCTGGACGGCACGTTGAATGGATCTTTCGCAAGGACCGCGGAAGCTGAGTAGTACGCGGCGCGAGTTTGTCATTCGAACTGGGGCGGCCGCGGCATGTCTGCCGGCATCGGCGCCCCGCTATCCGTTCCGTCGTCTTCGAATAAGTGTCGTCAGTGGGCTGTCTCGAGCGATTCGGATCACTTCCGCGAATCTTTGGCGCGGCGCATGGCTGGGATGTGAAAGGAATGGCGAGGTTCTCGAGCAGCGCTGGATTTTTACAGCAGTGGCCGACGCGTTATTGGGCACGATTGAGGGAAATCTTGGATTTGACGTCGGCGACTCAAGAGAAGCCATGCTGAATTTTGAGATGTCGTCTCTTGGCGGAGTTGCGTATGCGATCGAGAGCCCGCAGGCAATCCTTGCGGTAGCAATCGATAAGACCTTCGATAATCCCGAGATTTTCGTTTTTCTCGAACATCCCGGCACGCGTCGCGCGTGGCTGGCAACTCAAGGCGAGCCGACGGCAGGCATGGTATCAAGCGGAAATAATTTAGCCCAGCTCATCGATGGCGCTGGCGCCTTTGCCGGGATTGCCAACCTTGTCGAACAAGCTCAAACCTCAATAAGCATCTCGCAGATCTCCTTCGACGTAGATTTTATAGCGAAATATCTTTCTGAGAACTCTGCTGTCGGACCACAGCTGATTGATCGACTCATTGCCCGCAGCAACGAAGGGATCGCTGTCAGAATACTGTTGCGATTTGACAAAACAATCCTGGGGTTGGGCGAGAATTCATCTTACTGGGCGTTGATGAAGTATCTCAAACAGCGAGAACATCGCATTGCGGTGCGCACTTTCAGAATGTCGCTTCAAACCTTCCACGCAAAAATGCTGATCGTCGATGACCGAGATGCGGTTATCATCGGTTCGCCCTTCGAGCGAGGTTACTGGGACACTCCCGAACATCGCATCACAGAACCGCGCCGCGCTAAAGCGAAAGGGCTGCCACCCAACCCGATGCACGACATCAGCATTGGTGTGCGCGGAGATGCTGCCAACGACGTCTTGCTGACGTTCAACGGGCTATGGGCGGCCGCCGCGCACGAACCCTTGCCGCCGACGCAATTAAGCCGACCAATTCCTCCGGAACTCGCACCAGTGGTTCAAGTTGTTCGTACGATTCCCGCAAACGCCGGGGTTACAGCCGGCGGGGAGACCGGCGTATTCGAATCCTATCTTCGTGCGATCTCACAAGCGAGGTCTCTAATCTATATCGAGAACCAGTATTTTACCAATTCGACGATTGTCGAATTAATTCGCAGACGCCTCGATGACGTACCTGCGTTGCGCGCAATCATAGTCCTCAACGAGAATCCGGATCTCCCGTTATACCCACTGCGGCAATTCGAGCTTTTACAAAAGGCTGGCTTACTGGACCACCCGCGTGCTGGCGTCTACGCGTTATGGTCATTTTCGCCGTCATCTCCTACGTCTAAGCCGGCGCTGTCTCCAATCTATGTTCATAGCAAGATGGGCTTCGTAGACGATCGCTGGGTTACAATCGGAACTGCCAATGCCGATGGAGTCTCGTTGGACCGTTCGCGCGAATATATTTGGACCCACCTACGAAACGTCGAAGTCAACATCTCCGTCTACGATCCAACGAACGCGCACGATAAATTTCTCTTTAGCGTACGTGATCGTCTATGGTCGGAACATCTCGGAGTTTCCTCCGAACAGATCGATCAGCATAGGGCTGATCCGCTCGACCTTTGGCGTTCTGCAGCCGAACGCAATGTGGCGACGTTGCGCGGCGCACAACCCACGCTCCAAGGCCATGTTCTTCCATTCGTCCCTGCGAAACATCTTAGAGACCAGCTAAGCGCACTAGGAATTGACTCGACGGGCTTTACTCTTGGTAAAGAAGGGCATTAGGCATGAACATTCTGTGTCGAAATCGCTGGGCGTCTTTCCTTGCGGCGTTCCTTCTTGCGGGTTGCGCGCACCACAATACTTTGATGAGTCGTCCCCCGTATCGCGTACTTTTCCTGGGCGACTCCATCACATGGGGCCAAGGCCTTTCTCCCGGCCATAAGATGAATGGCATGCTCGAGGCGGCGGTTGAAGCGAGCGGAAGAGAGTATGTGGGCGTCGTTGCCGCTCACTCAGGGGCCGCAATCGGCGCGAATCAACCAATCGGCATTCCTGGGCCCAAAGATGGCGAAGTGCCGAGTACCTTTCCCACGATCCTAGACCAGGTCGCTAAAGCCGATAGTGCCGTGCACTACGATGCGATCGTGCTATCCGGATGTATCAATGATGTTGGTCTTAATGCGATTGTTGACCCGTTTATCGATGTCCGATCTAAGGTAGACAAGCGGGTGAAGCAGTATTGCCACGACGATTTACTGCTGTTGTTAGGGAAGGTCCGCCAGCGCTTTCCTGGCGCCAAGGTTGTCGTCACAACCTACTATCCCATCCTGAGCGATCAGAGCCGGCGAATGCCCAGCGCAATCTCTTGGCTAGCATCCCTTTTTTCGACGTGGAGACATACACCAGCCTCCGAGCAGCAGCATGAACTCTCGATCGCTCGTATCACATCACGGAACTGCGGAGTCTTACCTTCCATTTGCAACGTCATCAACAATGCCGAAGAGTTTGATAGAGCTGCCCGGAGTGCGATCGCGGCTGCGGTAGACGAAGCCAACAGCGAAACGCCAAATGTCTTCGTTGTCGCAGAGCCTCCGATTGATGCGAACCATTCAGCATACGCAGGCGCGTCGAGCGCGGATTCCTGGGTTTGGGAAGTCAGAAGGGGCCCGCACAACACCTTAGAGGCGATCGATGAGGTGGCCCCAAATCGCACGCCGCACTGCACCGGCGATAAGTTGACAAAAGCATTCTGCTTGATAGCATCGATAGGTCACCCAAACCGATGTGGAGAGGCTGCTTATTCCTCAGCGGTGATTGCCGCCCTTGGGTTCAGCTGGAAACCGCCAGTCGATGTGCAGTGCGCTCCGCCTACATCCTTGCGGCGCTGAAATCTCTAAAGGAGCGCCGACTGGGGACCCTCAAACCGAAAATCTGATGGACGTGTACCCGCGGTTCGCCAGTTGACGTTAACCCGCTTGCGAAGCGCTCGGGTCACGCCGCGTTGCTAGGGCGAGGCCTTCCCCGAAACAAGGTGTTCCATCCTCTCACTCAATGCTTGGCTGTAACCGCTAACTACAAAGCGAACCGACGGCGGCATGCACGCGCGGAACGATGTGTCTCGAAGCCAGCCATCTGGGTGCGTCTTTTCCATCGGGTGGCCAACTATTTCGGCCAAGTACGCTATCATTCCCCAAATTGTGATGAACATCTCTGCACCCCGAGACCCCAAACGTAATTCCACAAAGGCTTCATCGAGGGACGCTCCGTGTTCTGTAGATTCACAACGAGTCCGAGCAGTTTCAGAGCGATCATGTCAATTAGTAACTCGTTCGCGCAGGTCTCGCGAAGCGATTTAGGCCACTGAACCGTTTCGAGCAGTTCGAAGATGGACGCCGGCGGGTGATCAAGATGGTCGAAACTCTTTCTTGGTGCGTCCCACTGCACGATATGAGCTACTTCATGCGCGAGAGTAAACATTAGCATCCCATGGAACAATGCATCGCCGACAATCAATTGATAGGGGAGAAGCGACTCTGCAAGATCATCGGAAAGTGAGCCTGGACGAGGCTCGATCAGGCGCGAAAGAGATCGGCGCAAGATGTCATTTAGTTTCTTAGCCGTGTTTTTTTCGCGTAAGGTGGCGCGCTCATCTTCGTTTGTCTCCTCGAACCAAACGCGAGCGGCGGTAACTTTGGCCGCCCCTAGCAGAACGTTTGCAAATGCGTGTGACAGTCTAACTTCGTAAGTTTGCGGTTTTAACCACCCATGCTTGGCGCGCATACTTTCGCAGTAGTCCACCGCGATCCCGGGTTCGCTATCCGAAATGCACGTTACCTTAATTCGCGACGCAAGGTCCGCCAAGTTTCGCATCGGGCCAGCGGCCGCGTTGAGCAATTCGTCTAAGTGTCGGTGCAAGGAGCGCAGCAGCGCGCATCCGCCTTCAACGCTTGTATGAACATCAGCCGTTGCGACTGTGTGCGCGAACTTATCCTCGTCGGCGTGCCCGGGAATGCCCGCCAAGATACAGTCGGTATCATCGAGAGTCAGGCCCTCCCGTAGCTCGTCAACGTCTCTTGCGGTGAGCTCTGCTGAGCGAAGCTTCAGTTCGTTTTGAATTGCTTGACCCAGCCGGCGATTCAATAGCTCAGCTTGCTCATTATTTAGGTCATCCCCAAATAGGGATGTGATACCAGGCATGAGCGCGAGATCATCCGCTTCAAATATTGGCAAATGTATCTCCGGATAGAGCCCGGAAGCCACGTCTACCAGCGCAGCAAATCCAACAATGACGGCTGCGTTTTTCTCTTCGTCGCTAGTCCTGGTACTGCGCGAGCGCCCGCGATGTTTGGTCGCGCGGTAGCCCATGCACCAATAACGGCAGGCCCCGTGGCGCCAAGCTCAGCGGCGCGCAAGAATGGTACACCACCTGGGTCCAAACCGTTAAGCACTGCGATAGCGCCGCCCAGTAAAATCAGCGCAGCTGCCACTATCCAATACATCGGGCTCATTAGGCGCTGGCGCAGTGTTTCTGGATCGGACGCTGAGGCGATCTTCGCCACCTCAACGAGCACGGGCCCAAGCATTCCCGCAAGAAGCAGTCCGGACCATGTATTGACTACTAACACCTACTCCTAGCCTTTCAGCGCGTCTCATGGTAAACGAGGGCTACCGCGCAATCGATAAAAAGGGCCCACTGCGACACGACTTTTTGTAAATCCAGCCTCGCCGTCGTGGAGGCCGCATACCGCCGAAATCACATTTGACGCGCGCCCAGCGGTATTTTGGCCTAAGCATTCTGATGCTGTCGGATTTCGAGTGACCATTTCCGTCGTTTGACGATCGTGCCCTTGCTTCCGCTCCCGAAGAAGCGTATTCTATGTGGTGAAGCGGTGCTTCGAGGGTGAGTCGAAGGGTGAGACCGATTGTCGAAATTCTTCTTGCGGGCGGACGCTCCAATTTGAGGACGACGTCGATTTTCATTTGGCCTGAGTTTTTCCGACTTTGCCCTCTTCTCCTGAAACACAGCAATCTTTCAGAGAAGGTGAGGGCCAAAAAACATGGGGCGTGTAACTCGTGTCTTCATAGCAAGTCTGCTAATTCTAGTGCTGCTGAGTGCTACGGAGCCTGGCAAAGCAAAGGCCGTCATAAGCGGAAAGACCTGGACTTGCATCGTCGTCTGTGGCGCCGCTTTGGTCTACTACTTAGCTAAGTTGCGCGTTGACAACAATGATGCGGACGCGCAAGGACGGGCCGCCGATCTCATAGTGAACGCATCATGGACGTCGCAGTTACCGGGACAGCCTGCGGAGCTGTCTACCTTACGATCGGTTCGCGCGGCGCTTATCAACGACATTGTAGGAGACGTCCCTGCCGATACAATCAGCAAATATCGGGCTAATTACGAGAGCTTGCGCACGTGCTGGAATCAATTCATTTACGCCGGTTCGGCCGATGCGGGCACAGCGGGATCCGGTACGCAGAAAGCGGCTAAAGGGAACGCACCTGACGCGAAGGTTGCTAGCGCAAGCGACGCCCCAGCCGGATCTGGGTCCTGCACCGACGACGCAACGAATGTTCTCAAGCAGTTCAATCAAACAGCCGATACAACCGATCTGAACGCGGCTTTCACTAGTGGGCCAAGCCTCTACCAGCAGATAGTCAATCTTAACGTTGGCTCTTACGCTGATTACGATTCCCTTCGGGCATCCTACCTTTTTTATATGGGAAAATTACTTCACTTTGAAATGAATCCATCGGCAAATAAAGCCGGCGGAAGCCTGAATGTCACGGATTTGGCCACGAACTGTGTTACAGGATTGGATGCGCTAAAATGTGTTGGCTCCCTAGGAACCATCGAAACAACCGCAGCTGCCAATCGCCGAAAAACTGTCGCCTGTGACGTTGCAATGAGAGCTCAGTTGCCCATGGTGACGACGTTAAGGCGTCTTAAACAGCGCGTAAAAATGCTTGATGTGGTGACTGAGGACCCAAAGGAAGGCCCAAGCTACAACTTTGGCGCCGCGCCGGGCTGCTAATCTAACTAGATCATAATGCAGCAACCTTGCTTTGCGCTGATCGCGGATCCTAATCAGGTTAACCCAGGACTGTTGAGCGCCGTAGCGGGTGCGTTGCAAATCCAGGTCGCTCGAGATTTTTCGCCTGCGCCGCCACAAGGATGGGGTATTGCAGCAGCGATCGTAGCCGCGCCCGTCGGGCAACCAAGTCCAAGTCAGTCGGTTCCAATCTACATTACAAATCAGGTAAGCGATCCGTCGGCCTTTGGGTATCATACGCTTGATAACGGGCAGCCATTTGCGGTTGTGCAGCTCGTTCCGGAGCCAGTTCATTGGGCATTCTATGCAAGCCACGAACTGCTTGAGATGCTTGTTGATCCCTTCGGGAGGACGCTCCACCCTGGCCCCTCGATCGACCCACAGCGTTTAGGGGTTCCTGTTTCGTATTTGTCGGAGATTTGCGATCCAGTGCAACAACCGGATCAACGATACAATGTTAACGGCTTTATCATGTCCAACTTCGTGTTGCCACAATTCTACGATGCCCCTAACGCCGGCGCACGGTACGATTTTTTTGGACGGTTGAGTGAACCGCTCTCTTTGGCACCGGGAGGTACGATTACGTGGGGCGACCCGGAAAGCGGCCGCTGGCTGCAACTCGCATATGGGCAAAGTAGCGCTTTTCAAGGACCACCACTGAATGAGCCCCCTCCGGGAATGTCAGCAAGTGAATATCAACGGATGTCTGCAAGGG
>JABXNS010000140.1_pt1 | contig 19616 bp, 19 predicted proteins | sample 7301101 | NCBI WGS metagenome assembly JABXNS01 (sample SAMN14449646, study PRJNA615230) | soil metagenome | isolation source: soil from bare, unvegetated metal-rich iron-sulfur acidic spring small-cell... | place: Canada: Paint Pots Mound, Kootenay National Park, BC | collected 2017-05-25 | reverse complement strand
GACTTAAAAGTGATCGACGAAGTCGTGCGGGTCTCCGACCGCGAGTCGTTCTTGATGGCAAGACGGATCACGCGCGAGGAGGGGCTGCTGGTCGGCGGCTCGTCGGGAACCGCCGCGGTTGCGGCGATCAAACTCGCGAAAGCGCTGCCCCAAGAGGCCGTGCTCGTCGTCATGTTCCCCGATTCGGGGCGCGGTTACATGTCGAAGATTTTTAACGACGAGTGGATGATCGCTAACGGCTTCCTCGCCGAAGGCAAACGCCGTGCGACGGTCGGTGACGTGCTGCGCAGCAAGCGTCCTCTGCCGCCGATGATCACCGTCAAGGATACCGACGTGGTTAAAGACGCGCTCGATCTTCTGCGGCAGTATGAAATATCGCAGATTCCCGTCATGCACGAACACGAGCAGATCGGCAGCATCAACGACGTCGCGGTGATGCAGGCCGTGTTCGACCGTTCGGACATCATTCACAAGCCGGTCAGCGAGGTGATGGGCAGCCCGTTCCCGGTGCTCGATCAGAGCGAAGCGATCGAATTGGCATACAAGCTGTTGACGCTCGCCAACCATGCCGTCGTCGCGACCGACGAAGGCGAACCGATCGGCGTGCTGACGCGTCAGGATATCATCAGCTATCTTTCTACAGCCTCCGAACCCGTAAAACCGTAGCCGTGAAATTCAGCACCAAAGCGATTCACGCCGGGCAGGGCGCGGATCCGGCCACGGGCGCGACGATCGTGCCGATCTATCAGACATCTACCTACACGCAAGAGGCGGTCGGCGTCCATAAAGGCTTTGATTACAGCCGCACGGCCAATCCAACGCGCCGCGCCCTGGAGATACAGCTCGCTGCGCTCGAAAACGCGCGCTACGCCAGCGCGTTCTCCAGTGGCGTAGCAGCGACGGCGGCAGTCGTTGGACTATTATCCTCCGGCGATCACGTGATTGTCTCAGATGACCTTTACGGCGGTACGTACCGTCTTTTTTCAAATGTCTTCGGCCGCTACGGATTACAATTCACCTACATGGATATGAGCGACGCCGGGGACGTCCGCAAAGTCGTCCGTCCCAGCACGAAGATGATCTGGATCGAAACGCCGACCAATCCGATGCTAACCCTCGTGGACATCCGCGCCGTAGCTGAAGCCGCTCCTGATCTCATCATCGCGGTCGATAATACTTTCGCAACGCCGTATTTTCAGCAACCGCTCGGGTTGGGTGCCGATGTCGTCGTGCATTCCACGACCAAATATATCGGCGGACACAGCGACGTCGTCGGGGGCGTCGCCATCACCGACGACAAGGACCTACACGAAGCCATCAAATTTCAACAGAACTCTGCCGGCGGGGTTCCGGGCCCGTTGGACGCGTGGCTGACTATGCGCGGAGCAAAGACACTGGCGTTGCGTATGCGGGAGCACGCCAAAAACGCACAAACCGTTGCGGAATTCCTGGAAGCGCACCCCGAGGTCGACCGCGTATACTATCCCGGCCTGCGATCGCATCCGCAACACGAACTCGCGAAACGCCAGATGAGCGGATTCGGGGGCATGGTTTCGTTTACGCTTAAGGGTGACGATGCGCGCGCGCTCGCATTCGCGAACCGCCTTAAATATTTCAGCCTTGCCGAAAGCCTGGGCGGCGTGGAGTCGCTCATTTGCCACCCCGCCCGAATGACGCACGGTTCGATTCCGAAGGAAACACGAGAGCGCCGCGGATTGACCGACAGATTGCTGCGCCTTTCCGTTGGCATTGAAGACATCGACGACTTGGTCGGCGATCTGCGAACCGCGATCGGTTAGATGCGGTCCTTCGGGTAGGCAACGCCCATCGCGCCGGCCAGCGCTTTTTTTGCCATCGGCTCGTCGAGCAGCCCATACCGCCCGGTAATCGCCAACATGACACCGCGCACGCCGTCGATCCACACGTAATCGAAGCGCTTTAGCTCGTCGAAACCCGAGCCGATGCTCAGCTCATGCCAGTACGCGGGCATGCCGTTAGCGAGCTTCGTCAGCTCGTGTTTCTTGAAGAATACGCTGTCCACTTTATTGCGGATTTCGTTTTCGGTAACCATCTCGAATCCGTCGAGGTTTCCATCGTGGTTTTCCATCGTAATGGTGATCGTCAGCTGCTCGCGTTTGCCGGGATTGGCCACCCAAGCCGCCACGACCGTCGGCTGGTCGAAGCGGGCCGGATCGTGCGGCGCTAGCGGCACTTGGTAGAATTCAGGTGGCGCGGTGAAGGACATCGCCGGATCGTTGTATTGATTCGGGACCGGCGAAGGCGTCGCAGCCGGAGTCACCCGTTGCGCCGAAGCCTGCGTCGGCACCAGCAACGCGCACGTCGTCAACGCGAGAGCGAAACGGTTCACTGCGACTCCAAAACGCCGGCTAATGCCGGCAGCGAGATTTCGTAACGGTAGCCTACATTTCGATGATCGTCATCGAATTCTTCGTGCCGCACATCGAGACCGAGCTCGTGGAAACGTCGCGCCATTACGCGCGCCCCGATGTCCAGCCCGTATTCGTCCTTGCGGCCGCAGTCGAGGTAACGCAAGCGCAGGCGCCGCAGTTCCGCTTTCTTCTGCATGCACATGCGTACCGGATCGAATTCCAGCCAACGCGCGAACACGCCCGGGTCCAGCTCGCCCGTTTGACGTTCAAACGGCAAATCCACATCGAAAGCCTTCGCGCTGCGCGGCGAATACGCAGCGGCATAACCCAACATCTCGATGGTCGAATATTCGGGCGGCTGCCGCTTGTGCTGCCCCTCAAAATAAGAGACGAAGGCGCCGATGTTCCATCGGTGTTTTTCCAGCGTGCGTTGGACGTCCGGAAACGCGCGCGGGTGGGCGTACTCGAAGTACGAGTCGCCGCTATGCGAGGCGAGCGCCGCGAAAACGCCGGGATACTGCATAGAGAGGTAGAGCGCGCCAAAGCCGCCCGACGACTTTCCGAAGACGGCGCGTCCGCCTTCGGCGGGAATCGTTCTGTAGGTCGCATCCACGTGACCGACGACGTCGCGAATCACATAGGTGGCGTAGTCGCCGTTATGGATTGAATTTACATATTGCGAGCCGCCCAATCGCGTAAAGCCATCGACGATAACGAGAATCGCTTCGGGCATGCGCCGCGACGAGACCAGACGATCCATCCATTGCACGACGTTCGTCTCCCAAGGACGCGCGCTCACCAAAGCGGCTGCGTCGCCCGTGTACCCGTGCAAGCAATACAGTACGGGATAACGGCGCGATCCTTGCGGATCGTAGCCGGGAGGCAAGTACGCGATAACGGGCCGTTCGGAAGGATCGCCGAGCGGATTGTCCTTTAGAGCCGCACTTTCGACGAACTCGGTGCGCAGATCGCCCGCGAGCCGCAACAAACGCGCAAGTTGCGATTTAGATTCATTCATGCGTTCGATTTCGCCGCCAGGTCCGCGACTCACTACCACGAAGGTCGGCGGATGATACGCGGCATCGGTTTGCGCAGCGCCGTCGCGATCAACGTGATCACGATGGTCGGCATCGGCCCGCTGATTACGATCCCGCTTGTCCTAGCCCAGCTGGCCGGCCCCTTAGCACTGATCGGCTGGCTCGCCGGAGCCGTCGTGGCGTTATGCGACGGCTTAGTATGGGCCGAGCTCTCGTCGCAATATCCCGGAAGCGGCGGCACCTACGTGTACTTACGCGAGATATTCGGCCGCGACCGTTGGGGGCGATTGTTCGCGTTTCTCTTCAATTGGCAATTCCTATTGTTCGCGCCGTGCCTGCTCGCAAGCGGCTATATCGGTTTTGCAAGCTATTTTGGCTACCTGGATCCGCAGGTTGCCGCTTCAAGGCCTGCGCAGATCGCGACGGCAATCGCAGTCGGCATACTCGTCATCGTTCTTCTCTACCGGCGCATTACCGCGGTCGCCGCGATCGGGTCGGCCTTTGCGGTCGTCGCCGTCGTCACGCTTTTGGCCGTCATGGCAGCGGCCTTCACGCATGCGCACATGGCGCACGCGTTTACCCTTCCGCCGCACGCCGCGTTTGGGATCGGCTTTCTGGCGGGTCTCGGCGGGGCGCTGTACATCACGCTATACGACTATCTCGGATATAGCGATGCGGCTTTGCTTGGAGATGAGGTGCGAAATCCGCACCGCACGATTCCAATTGCAGTCGTATTTTCAATTTTTATCGTCGCAGGTCTCTATATCGCACTGCAGATCGGCATTCTCGCGCACGGCATGCCGCGCGGCGATCCGCAGTTCATTGCATCCTCAGTTGTCGCCGAGTCCTGGGGTCCGGTAGCCGCGCGCATCGTAACGGTGCTTATCCTGGTAACGGCATTTGCTTCTGTTTACGGAAACCTGGTGGGCTTCGCCCGCATACCGTACGCCGCCGCGAAGGATGGCGAATTCTTGTGGCCGTTCGCGCATTTGCATCCACGCGGCCAATTTCCCGACGTGGCACTGCTCGTGATCGGAACCGCCGCACTGATTGCATGTTTCTTTCAGCTGGGCGATGTCATCGCGATCCTCACCGCAGGCATCGTGCTGATTCAAGGCGTCATGCAGATCCTGGCCCTGTTCATCATGCGCGCTCGCAATGAGCCTGCGCCCTTTCGCATGTGGCTCTACCCGTTGCCGGCGTTTCTCGCGCTGGCCGGCTGGCTTTACGCTTTCGCGTACACGGGAGCCCGCGCCATCGAGCTCGGCATCGGGTGGCTGTTGGTGGGCGTTATTGCCTATCTCTTCACCGCCAAAGCTCAACGGCGCTGGCCGTTTGCGGCGGCCTTGATTGCAGGATTATGTTTGGTCCAGCCGGTGCAGGCGCGCGCCGCTGCGTGGCCCGGCAGCGCTATCATCCAGCGCAACGGTTATCCCATCTACACGGTCGCCGGCAAACCGTTCTTCATCTATGGCGCAGCTTTCTTCTACGAACGGGTGCCGCGCTCGCAGTGGGAAGCTTCGATCGCACAGTACCGGGCACTGGGAATCAATACGATCGACCTGTATGTTATGTGGAATTGGCATGAGGTCCGCGACGGCACGTTTGATTTCGACGGCCGCACGAACTCGCGGCGCGATCTTTTCGGGTTGCTACGCATCATAGATCGGAACGGACTCAAAGTGATCGTGCGTCCCGGACCTGTGATTCGTAATGAATGGCGTAACGGCGGCTATCCCGGCTGGTTGCTCCGGCGGCCGGAATACGACATGCCGCTGGCGGATGTTTTGGAGGGCCGCTATCCGGCGACCGCTACGCTGCAGAACCAGCATTCCGATGACGCGGCCGCCCAGTGGATGAACAACCCGACCCACATGCGGTACGCAAGCCGCTGGCTACGTCACGTCCTGCAAGCGGTTGCGCCGTGGCGGCGCGACGTCATTGCGATCGCGCTCGATGACGATCAGGGAGCCTATCTCGACAATCAGACGTGGCCCGCGCCGCACTTTCAAAAATATATTCGGTATCTAGCATCGATCGTGAGGAAGAGTGTCGGACCGCGGGTGCCGCTTTTCATCAACACCTACGACATGAAAGTCACCGCGTCTGCTCCGGTATGGGCTTGGGGCAACTGGTATCAAAGCGATGCCTACAGCATCGGCGAGCACGATCGCTCACAGCTGGAATTTTCAACCAGCCTGATTGCCACGCAGCCGCATGTTCCCGTGATGATCAGCGAGTTTCAAGCGGGTTGGCTGCAAGGCGCGGATCAGGCTTTGCCGCGTCCCGCCGATCCGACGAATACCACGCTCGCCTTGAACACGCTCCTCCAACAAGGCGTGCATGGCGTAGTTAATTTTCCCGTGCAAGATACGTTTAACCCCGCCGGTTGGGAAGCGCCGTGGGCGAATGCGTTCTATTCGTGGGATGCAGCCCTATCGGTTCAATTAACGCACCAAAGCCGTTGGCTGCCGACATACCGGTTCGGCGAGCTGCTCGGGAAGTACGGGTCGATCTTGGCGCAAACGCACGTGAAAGCGGACATTGCAATTGCCTATCTCACGAGCGCGTACGATCCGGCGCAGCTCACGAAGGACGATGTGTTCGCGATCGCTCAGGCCACGGCGGATGCGCAGGCGGGGTGCCGCGCAGCGCGCGTCACGTGTGCCCTCGTCGACCTGCGCTACGCATCGGCCGCCGATTTGAAGCGCTATCCGGTTCTCATCGTTCCGCCCGGACGCCGAAATGAATTCGTCGGCTCCGTGCGGGCCAAGCTCACTGCGTATCGCAAAGGCGGGGGGAGGCTTGTAGCAAGCGCCCGCGCGGCGCACGTTTCGAATCCGGCTGCCGGCGGCTTGCCAAACGCCGTACTGCTTGTCGATCCCACCGAGCGCTTCGGATTTCTCAGCGCCGTGAACTATGGTCGCGCGGCGGTGCGCCTACCCCCGGCCGCAGTCCACGCCGGAAATCTTCACGTGAGAACACCTGCTGTTACGATTGCGCCACGCGACGCGGCGCTTATTGCGCTCCTCGTCCCCGCCGATGCTTTTCCGCACGGCAGACCGCCGGCGCAGCCGCGGCTATCTCCCCAAGGCGGCGAATCGCTACGCCTGCGGCCGGGCAGTTGGATCTCGACGACCTTTCCGCGCGACCTTACGCGCGGCGGCGTTTCCGTTCGTAATTACGCAGCGGATACGTACCGCGACGGTTACCTATCTGTCGTGATGGAGAACACACTCTTGCGGCTCATCGTATCGCCGTGCGCCGGCGCGCGCGCATTCGTGCTCGAGTATAAACCTAGCCGCGAGAACCTGTTCACTACGGTTGGGGCCTTACGGGACGCTTGGATGCAAACACTACCACCTTCGAAGCGCGACTACATCGCGCGCTATACACATCCCATCGCCACCGGGACGTTTAATCGCTGTTACTCGAGTAAACCAAATGTTTTTCAGCATTCGATGGATTTTGCGTATGATGCGCCGGACGCTCCGCCAAAAGGCGCCACGTTCAAGAAAACAATCCGCCTCTATCCCGGGTTACCGATTTTCACCGTTAAGGCGACGGCGCGCTTCGCGAGTTCGCGCACGCAGCGGGCCCAGCAATTAACGTCGCTGGCGATCAATGCGACGACGCGCGTCGTTGCAGTCGCGAATGGCTACGGCTTGTATGACACGCTCAAGGGCCGCGTGACCGAAGTCGCATGGCCGCCGGCAGACGTAGAACGGCATACGCTGGACAAGCACGCCGGTGATGCATTGCTGACACTAACGTTTTCAGCCGGCGAAACTCGCGAGGTGCGCTTCGGCGTTGCAACTGCTCGGAGTCTTACACAAGCGCAGGCAGGCTTGGCAGCGTTCGCGAAACTCGCGCCTCTGTCAATGACGCGGGGGAGTGACGGAAATGACGCGGGGAAGTGGCGGAACGGTAGACGCAGCCGCCTCAAAAGCGGCCGGGCAAAACTCGTGAGGGTTCAAATCCCTCCTTCCCCACCACTCGAGGATCGGAGAGGTCACGCGCACCCTTTTGACAGCCGCTTTTTTTGTCGTCGCGGCGGCACTCATCGGCGGACCCGCAATGGCGGCGACATGCGGTTCGGCCAAGGACGTGCGATCAGGCACAAGCTTGCCGCGATGAGCAACCAGCGCGCCAATGGCCGCAAACAGTGCACCAATCCGCGCTTCGTCCCGCGGGGAAGCGGCGGTTGATTTTCGCGCCGGGGGCGCTGGGTGGTTCGGTCCGCGTCCCCGGTGATAAGTCCATTTCACATCGGGCCCTCATGCTGGCTGCGAGCAGCTCGCAACCGGTTTCTATTCGCAACCTCAACGCCGGCCGCGACGTTGGAGCGACGGCTTCGGCCTTGAAGCAAGTGGGCGCCACCGTGCGCATCGAAGCTGAAAACGCCGTCGTGAGCGGCGGAACGCTGCACGATTCCCTCGGAACGATCGATTGCCTGAACTCCGGTTCTACTGCGCGCATGCTGATGGGCGTATGCGCGGGTGCAAATCTGCGCGCGCGCTTCGATGGAGACCCCTCACTGCGCGGCCGTCCGATGGAGCCGGTCGCGGCCCAACTACGCGCGTTCGGCGCGCGCATAGAGACGTCAGCGGGAAAGCTTCCGGCGGATGTAATCGGAACGCCCGAACCGCAGACCCGCAATTTCATTCTGCTCTCGCCATCGGCCCAAGTGAAAACGGCGCTGCTGCTCGCGGGCGTTTTCGCACGGGTTCCGATTTCGATTCGCGGCGACAAAGGCTCGCGCGATCACACCGAGCGGCTCCTACGCTATTGGGGCGCGGAGATCGCGTCCGATCGCGAAATCATCGAACTACGCGGTGCACCGCAGTCGTTCAAGCCCATCGATGTAGCCGGAGATTTTTCCGCGGCCGCCTTTTTTGTCGTGGCTGCCAGCGTGACGCCGGGCAGCGCCGTGCGCATAGAACATGTCGGAGTGAATCCGTCACGCACGGGTTTACTCGACGCGTTGCAGGCGATGGGCGCGCACATTCGTCTCGAGAATGAGCGCGAGCGTTGCGGCGAGCCGGTGGCCGACATCGTCGTGGAGTCTTCGCGCCTGCGCGGTAGCTCGATCGGGCCGGACGTGGCGCTACGGGCAATCGATGAAATCCCCGCGCTGGCCGTCGCCGCCGCCTTCGCGGAGGGCGAAACGCGGATCGCCGGTGTGCGCGACCTGCGCAATAAAGAATCCGATCGCGTTGACGCGATCGTTCGTTTATTGCAGGCCGCGGACATCTTCGTTCAAACATTGCCCGACGGCATCGCGATCGAGGGCGGCATTCCGAAGACGCATGCGGCGACGGTCGAAACGCGCGGCGATCACCGCACCGCGATGGCGGCTGCGACGTTAGCTGCAGGCGCCGGCGAACTACGCATAGATGACGCCTCGTCAATCGACGTCAGTTTTCCCGGGTTTCAGGAGACGTGGCGCGCATCGCAATCGGCAGCTTAGGAAAGATCGGAAACGATCGCGCGTACTTGCGCGGCGCAGTTGCGCCAAGACTCGCGCACCGCCTTGAAGCCGCTGGTTTCCGCGATGTGGCGCAGAGATTCCGTAGCGGTCTTAACCCGGCGCTCCAGCTCATGGATATCATCCGCGCTGCGAGCCAAACGTCCCGCCTGAATTTGCAAGGACTCCAGTTTCACAACCAACGGCGATTCGCCCAGCGCCTATAGGCGCCGGCCCAAGCGAATCGCGGCAATCAGCACTACGACGGCAGAAACAGCCGCAAGCAGCACGCCCGCCGCCGATAGACCTACCAACACCCACGACCATGAGCTCACAGCTTAGGCCGCCGGATCCTTCGCCGGGGTATCCTTGGTAGCCGTGGATTCTTTCGCCGCGCCTTCGGCAGCGGGCGTTTCTTTGGCAGGCGCGTCTTTGACAGGCACGTCTTTCGCCGCCGCCGGTTTTTCGACCGCCGTATCGGATTTCTGCGACTTTCCGCGCGAATCCGTGACGTAAAATCCCGAGCCTTTGAAAACGATCGGCGCCGGATTGAAGATGCGATCGAGCTTGCCGCCGCACTCCGGACACGGGCTCGCAAAGCTTTCTCCAAAGCCGTGGCGCACCTCGGTGACCTGGTGACAAGATGAACACTTATAGTCGTACAACGGCATGCCCGAAGTATACCTCAAAAATCCGCGAGCAAGGCGTCTTTCGTAGTGTCGTACTCTACCAGGTGTTTAAAATGCACGACCGCTTCGTCGAATTGCGTTTTAAGTTTCCGCGCGCGGCGAAAACGATCGTACAAAACACCGAGTCGCCCGCCGTAAGCGGGGTACTCCAGGCGCGCGTGCAAACGCGCGCTCTTACTCCGGTTCTCAAGCCGGAACTCGAGCCGGCGCCGTGTCGAATATGCGCCCACGAGCGAGACATGATGGTTTTGTATGAAACGATCCACTTCGTACAGCTGGTCGGCGTCGCCGGGAATCGCCGACCGCACGAATATCTCGCTCCCGCAAGCCAGTGTTTCGTCGGGTTCCCGTAATTTGGCCGTGCGGAAAAAGGGCAGCCAGAGCGGCCATTTTTCGACGGCGCACAGCAGAGAAAAAGCGCTCTCGGCCGGCGATTGGACCTCGATAGAGGCGCGTATTTCCATCTCCTTACGGCTTCGGTCCCCCTATATATAGGGCCCTTCCGGTCTTTATCCACAACTCCTAGGGATCCGCCGTGACGTCGCCCGCGCCCACCGATCGCGCGAAGGCGACCAGCGTTTCCACGCCGGCGGGCAACGCTTTTTCGTCGATCCGGAAAAGCGGGCTGTGCCCCGAATGCGTCGCGCCCGTTTGCGCGTTGCGAATGCCCAGCCGCACTTGTACGCCGGGGATGCGCTCGGCGTAATACGCGAAGTCCTCGGCGCCCATCGTAGGAGCGGGGCGTTCCACCCTCAGCGTTGAGTGCGTTTTCATGAAACGCGAAAAGTTTTCTGCAAGGGTGGCGTGGTTGACCACCGGCGGATAGCCGTAAAACACGTCGAGCTTTACGCTAACGCCATAAGCGCTCGCTACGCCCTCCAGGATGCGCCGCAAGCGCGCTTCCAACCCATTGCGGATCTCGGGATCGTGCGCGCGCAGCGTTCCGGTCATTTTTATCTCGTCTGCAATCACGTTACTCCGATAACCGCCGGCGATCGTCCCCACGGTTACGACCACGCTTTTCAACGGATCGGTTTCTCGAGCCGCGATGTTCTGCAGCGCCAAGATCATCGCCGCACTAGCCGGAATCGCATCAGCCGCCGTATGCGGATATGCGCCGTGCCCTCCGCGCCCTTGCACGGAAATCAGGAATTCGTCGGCCGACGCGTTGACCGGCCCAGGCGTGATTCCGATCTGTCCGGCTTCCAAACGATGATCGACATGCAACATTGCGATCGCCTCAACTTCCGGATCGTCGAGCGCACCTTCGGCAATCATGGGCTCCGCGCCACCGAGCGAAGGTACGCCCGCGCCTTCTTCCGACGGTTGAAAAAGCAACACCGTGGTCCCGTGCAGATCTCGGCGCATCCCTTGCAAGACATGCGCCGCGCCGAGCAGCATCGCGGTATGCGCGTCGTGCCCGCAGGCGTGCATCTTGCCTTCGACTTCCGAGGAAAAGGGTTCGCCCGAGCGTTCGGTGATCGGAAGCGCATCCATATCGGCGCGCAACCCCGCCACGTGGCCCCTCTGCGCACCGCGAATGACCGCAACCACTCCCGTCCGCGCGCACCGCCGGTGTTCTACGCCGATTGCATCGAGCTCGCGCTCGATCACGCCTTGCGTGCGCGTCTCTTCAAATCCCAGCTCGGGATGGCGATGGATGTCCCGGCGCAGGTCGATAACGCGTGAAAGGACCTCGTCTTGCAGGCTGACCGTCATGCGACGCACTTCCGCGGCGGTGAACGCGCCCCTTCGCGCGAAGCATGCAGCGATGATATCGGCCGATGTCGCGCTGGCGAACCTGATCAATCGAACGGCGGTGGCGTACGTGCAAAACGCGCCGGCTTTTATCGTATATCGCGAACGCACGCATGTCTCGGCCGCGAGTCTTGGCCGCGCGCAAGACATCGACCGCACCGTCGCGGTGCGGCAGCGTGACAACTTCGCCGTTATGCAGGACCTGCCGCGCGGAGCCGAACGAACGGGGCAGGCTTTCCCAATCATCCCGTATTTCGATCCGTTTACACAATTCACGTTTTCGTGGTTCGCGAATCTCAAACGGGTAGACATCACGCTGCAGCGCACGGCGCCCGGAGTTTTTCCGGTGCCTCCGACCGATGCCACCGTAGATGTTCTCGTTCCGTATTTCAGTTTCTGGGCGCCAAGCTACGCTCCCGACTCAACCCCGGCGCGCACGCATATTCTGATCGCCCCCACGCCCGTGTATGATCCGGGCTCGTTGTATCCGTCTCAAGTGATTGAAGACGCGCGAACGCACTTACCCGCTCACATAGAAATGCGCACGGCCGACGGCAATGAAATCATCACGCTCGACTACCGGGTCCTGCAAAATCACTGGGTTATCACGCACGGAACCTTCACCTCGCGCCAGCACGTAGGCCCGCTTACTTTTCAGGTCGTCTCGGACACGACATACGATCAATTCGAATTTCCATCCACCGCACCCGATCCGCGCCTCGCGACGCCACCGTCTTAAACCGCCTTAGGCTTGCACTGTCGTTTACTTTGTGATACAAAGTTATTTGAGATGCGCAAGATTTGGTACGTTGTGGGCGGCGCAGCGGCAGTCGTCGTTCTCCTCGCCGCGGGCTTCGCAGCTTGGGCGATACCGCGGATACCTCATGTCGTAGCGGTGGGAACACCGATCCGCCACGACGACTTTCTCTTCACCGTCACGCAGATACGCCGGAGCCGGCTTGCCAGTGGAACGGCGCTCTATCGAGTTGACGTGCGCGTTCAAAACGAAGCCAAAATCGTAAACTATCGGTGGCGCGACACGATCGCGTACGTCCGCGCTTTCGACGCGGACGGGTTCGGCCACGACTTTTACTCCGTGACGCATGGTTCGTTCATGCTGCCGGCCGGCGACGAGCGTACGGCGAACCTTGACTTTCTGGTTCCCCGCGGCTTCTCGAGTGCCAACCTGCGTTTTTGGGACGGGATCTTCATGGGTGACGCATTCAACGGCGCGGCGTACGCCAACGCTATAGTTCCACTCGAAGCCTATCACCCGCCGTTTGGAACCTAATAAAAAGCCCGGCGATTCGCCGGGCTCGTTTGTACTTCGGAGAGGGAGAGATTCGAACTCTCGGAACGCTCATCACGTTCGCCCGCTTTCGAGGCGGGTGCCTTCAACCACTCGACCACCTCTCCAAAAATCTTCGATTTTTGGAGTAGTTTAACAGGCGCTCCGCAACGAGTTGCTGCGCGCCCCCCAGCGTCCTGAACTTGCCGAAGCGCGCCGGGGCCCCCAAAACCGAAGGTTATTACGGCCTTCGGCCCATCCGCAATTCGATTCTATCGGCGCTTTTGGAAGAACGCCTGCAGTTGCGCCGCAGTTTCATCTTCTAATATACCGCTGGTTACCTCCATCTGATGGTTCAGCTCCGGATTCCGAACGATATCGATAACGCTCCCAGCGGCTCCGCCCTTGGGATCCTTACAGCCATAGACGAGCCGTTTGATCCTTGCGGCCACCATCGCGCCGGCGCACATGACGCACGGCTCCTTCGTCACATATATCGTCGCTTCGGGAAGGCGCCACACTTTGAGCTTAGAGGCCGCCCGTTGCAGAGCCAGCATCTCTGCATGCGCCGTGGCGTCGCCGCGCAGTTCCTTCTCATTTTTCGTTTCTACAACCACATCGCCGAAAACCAGCACCGCCCCAACCGGCACGTCGCCCGACACGTCCGCTTCAGCTGCAAGCTGCATCGCTTGACGAATGTATTGCTCATCTAACGATTGCATTTGTAATCTTTGAAAAATTTGCGCTCGGCGGGACTTGAACCCACAACCTTCGCCTTCGGAGGGCGACGCTCTATCCAATTGAGCTACGAGCGCAGGTGCCGGCGATCAAACGGTCGGGCTAACGCGACGTCTCGGGCGAGCTGCCCGCGCTCGGAATATGCTTGAACAGATCGAGCTTGTGATCGATGAGCGATCGATAGAATTTTCGCACGCAATCGGGATGCCCGAAGAAATACGTGCGGGCGTAAGCCAGGTCGTCGCCCGCGCTATCCGGCACGTAATGCGATATCTCGATCTCTTCCATCTGATTGCGGTCGACGGCATGCGGACAGAAATCGCACGGGATAGTAGACATGGTTCGTGAATTCCGAGGCGCAATTTCAAAGACCTGCGTCGAACGCGCCCATTTAAAATGGTGACTCGGGTAGGATTTGAACCTACGACCTAGGGCTTATGAGTCCCCCGCTCTACCACTGAGCTACCGAGCCGCTTCGCCGGCGTTCGTCCGACGCTCTACTCTATCAAATACCGGCACGTGCTATCAAGGATGATTTCTCGCTTGCGCACCTAAGGGTCCATTTCGTTCCGCCGTTATAGGAGGGTCGGATGACTCTGCTGACCGCGCTGCTTGGAACCGTACTTCTTTCCGTTTCTGGAAACGGCGCTTCGCTATTGCTTGCAAAACATGCCCAGTACGTCGGCTGGCAAGCCGGCGATCCCAGCGTGCCGGGCTGGATCGCGTCGGGAACTCGAACCAATGGCCGCGCGCTCGATACATTTACCGAGAAGCGCATCGGCATCGCATATCGCGACACGCTGACCGCGGCGGGCGGGCGCGTGAGCGAGCAGCTGGGATTCACCGGCACCATGCTGTGGGAAAGCGACCCCAACGGCTACATGGTCAAGCAAACCGGCAAACCCGCGCAAATCGCATACGACCTCAACCTGATTCGCGCAGAAACGCTCTCCTCGGTTCCGGACGCGGCCGTGACGGGCTCCGCGCCGGTGCGCGGGATCACAACGGCAATACTTCGCGTTAAACCCGCCGGCGCGCCACCCCTAGAGATGTACGAAGACCCTAATTCAGGCGCATTCTTGCAAGCCATCATCGACCCGGAAGGCCCGGCCAGAACGGTCGTTTCGATCGACGCCTATGCCGATGTCGCGCCCGCCAAGAAAGCCGTCAGTCAGTGGGCGGTCGGCCCAATACACTATGCGTTGACTTCTCTTACGGCTTCACACGTTGCCGACGCCGATCTGCGTGCGCCGCAACCCACTGCGACCTGGACCTTTGGAGATCAAATCGTACCGGTAGATCTTTTCGACCTTTCCGCGCAGCGGTACCAACCGCGTATCACAGTAACGGTAAACGGCGTGTCGGGAGTTTTTGTATTGGATACCGGAACGCCCGCGATCGTACTCTTCGACAACTTCGCGAGCCGCGCAGGCGTAACCGCCATCGACGGCGCCGACTTTTCCCCATTTGCCGGTAATCCGCGTTACGAAGGTTACGGGCTGGTTCAAACCATGACCGCGGGCAATAGCACGCTGCATAACGTCATGATCGAACGAATCGCCGATCCTAACAACCGCATTGCCGGACTCTTGGGTTACGATTTCTACGCCGGCGTCATCGCCGAGATCGACTTTTCAAGCCGCCAGATGCAGCTCTTCAACCCCGTGAAAATGCAACCGGCGGTAACCGCCGGCGCTTTCGCGTTTCCAATCGACTTGACGATACGCCGGCCGGTGATCGGCGTGCGCTTTTCCGCGAAAGCCAATGGTTTCCCGTACTTCTCGACGGGCGAGCCATACTTTATGCTGTTGTCGCAACGGCTACGCGAAAGCGGCGCCGTATCGGCGAGCGACCTTTCAACGGAAGCGTTTAATCCCCGGCTGGGCACTCGCACGTTCGCCGGCACGATGATCGAATCGGATCCAGTTCAACTGGGATACTCCGATTATACCGGCGCCACCGGCTCCGGCAATTGCGTTCTGCTCAGCCAGGTTTTGATCGGACCCTACAAGTATGAAAGCCCGCCGCTGTGCTTCGTTGGCTCTGGCGTCTTCGGCGAGGATGGCGGCGCGATCGGCAACGATTTTCTCCGGCATTTCGATTGGACGATCGATTACCCGGACGCGAAGTTCGTTTTAACGCCTAATACCTTACAATAAGCCACGGCGCCCGAGGTTAAGACCCGCGGCATCTGACAGTAGCTCGGTACGAATCACAGCTCATTTGAGAACCGCCGCGGCGGCCCGTTCTTTCTCATGGCGCGGTCGGAGGGACTCGAACCCCCAACCTACAAGTTCGTAGCCTGTTGCTCTATCCAATTGAGCTACGACCGCACAGCCCCGAGTGATACCTCGGGGCTTATTTTATCCCTTTCAACATTTCGCTATTGTAACGAACTTTTGCATGTACGTGGGGTTCCCTACCGCTCCGCCCGTAGGGGCGGCGACCTCTCCGATGCGCAAAAACTCCCAATGGGAGTTTTTGCGCATCGGAGAGGGAGGGATTCGAACCCTCGGACAGTTTTTAGCCGTCGGTCATTTAGCAAACGACTGGTTTCAGCCACTCACCCACCTCTCCCCAAAATGCGAAGCATTTTGGGGGCCCCTGTTATTTTAACAGGCGCTGCGCAACAAGTTGTTGCACGCCCCCGCCGGCAGAGCCGTCGGGTCCCCCAAGAGCCCACAAACTATACCATGCGGGCGACGACACTACCTAGTCCGGCGGCGCTCGCGGCCCCGCGATCGGCTCATCTACGAATTCCGCCTTGACGGCTCGCGCGTTCGGCTTGCGCAGCAGCGCGTCGATGCCGGCGAAGCGGCCCACCGGGAGGACGATGCAAAAAAATGACAACATGAATGCGGCCGCATTGATCGTGCCCAAACCGGTGATCGATCGAAATTCGCCCGCGGCCGCCAAATAATTCAATGCCAGAAAGCAGCCGGCCAATCCGCCGAGCGGTGTAAGAAAGCCGAGCAGCAGGCTGATGCCGGTTAGCACTTCACCCAGGCGCACGAGCTCTGCAAACACGCCGATGTTGGGCGTAACGGTGTTTACCAAGAAGTCGTGATAGAATCCCGTGCTCGTCAGCGCCGCGCGCGCGATCATTTGGCCCATGTAGCCGTTAGGCGGCATGAACATTGTAGGATTCAAAAATTTCGGCAGCCCATGCACGAGCCAGAAGGCACCGGCGTACAGGCGAAAAATGAGAAGCCAGCCCGAGAGAGCGGAGCGTTGCACGGTCATGCGATCGCCTCCTCACCTGGTTCTGCGGCGAGGGCTTGAATGACGCCTGCCACTTCCCTAGCCGCATAAGGCTTGGCAAGCCTGCGCATTGCCGCCCGCATTTCGGCGCGCGCGCTTTCGGATTGTAATAAGTCCGCAATGGTCCCAGGAAGGTCGTGCGCGCGCTTTACGCGCAAAGCAGCGTGCCGATCGACCAGGTAGCGAGTGTTGCGTTCTTCCTGGCCGGGCAAAGGTTTGAAGAGCACCATCGGCAGCTGCGCCGCAAGCGCTTCGGCCGACGTAAGTCCGCCCGGTTTAGTGATGAGTACATCGGCGGCGTGCATATAATCGTAGACGTTTCCGACAAAACCCAGCGCACGAACCGGATAACGAACCGCGTGAGCCGCTTCCAGCACGCGCTCCGCCGATCTCGTGCTGCGACCTACAATCACCACCGCGCAAATGGCAGTTTCCATTGTGTCGAGCGCTTGCATCATCGTGGAAAGCGGCCCGATGCCCAGTCCGCCGCCCATCATCAGCACGATATTGCGATCGCGCGGCAAATCCAACCGCGCGCGCAAGCCGGCTGAATCGGCGCAAAGTTCGCCGAACGTCGGACTGATCGGGATTCCCGACACGATGATGCGTCCAGGCTGGATTCCGCGTTCGATCATCGCCGCCCGCATTTCCCGCGTTGCGACGGCGTAGCGCTCGATATTGTCGTGCATCCAAAAGCTGTGCACGGCGAAGTCCGTCACGACGCCCAGCACCGGAGGAGCGTCGCTGAATTGTTTTTTGTATTCGGCCATGACCCCGCACGGAAAAGCGTGCGTGCAAATGACCACGTCCGGCTTTAGGTCTTGCAGCAATCCGCGCAGATTGCTCGCGGTGAATTGGTTGATCCAGGTGCGAAAAGGTCCTACCTCGGTAGCGCGCTCGGCTCGATTGTACAGGAAGCGGTACATTTGCGGAATCGTTTTGACCATTCCGAGATAGCCGTCCGAAACGACGCGCGAGACTACGGACGCAGCGTATTTGTACGAGTCGACAACCGTCGACTCTAAGGCCGGATCTTCGCGCGCGAGCGCGGTCCGCAGCGCCGAAGCCGCCGCCATATGACCGACGCCGACATTCGCGGACAGGAAGAGCGCGCGAATTACTCGGCGGCTCCTTGGCCGCCTGATTCTTCGGCAAGCACGAAAAAGTCGTCGAGAATTTCCTGCGCCAAATCCTCGTCCTGCAAGAGGTTTCCCTGCGCGTCGGTTACGACGAATTCGTCTTCGGGTTCGCAATAGAGCACTGCGAACGAGTTGTGCTCTTCATCTTCCACCAAGCCGACGACTTCGAACTCCAACTGCTTGTCGTCGCTCGTCGTCTTGATGACGAGGACGTCGCGCAGTTCGAGGTCGCGCTGTGCCTGGCCCGATTCGCCGCCGGTTGACATGCTGCTCTCCTATTTCAGGTACTTGGCAACGTTCGCGTTTTGTTCTGAGAGTGTTCTTGCGAACACGTGGTGCCCGTGGCCTTTATACACGTAGTACAAATACTGCGAGGGACGCGGATTGAGCGCCGCAATCAGCGACGGGCGCCCCGGATTGGCGATGGGCGTGGGCGGCAACCCCTGGTGCAGGTATGTATTATAGGGCGAACTGAGCCGTAGATCACTATAGGTGATGACCGTTTGGTGCTCGGGCAACGCATATTCAATCGTCGCGTCCACCTCGAGCGGCATACCCAGGCGTAAGCGGTTGTAATAGACGCCGGCCATCAGCGGCCGCTCGTCATCGGCTTTGGCTTCGCGTTCGATGAGCGACGCAACGGTCACGATTTGAGGAACCGTCAGTCCGCGCGCGCGCGCCTTGCGCGCGGCGTCGGCCGGCAATTCCCTTCGAAACTGCGAGCTCATGATCGTCTCGACTACAGAGGGCGGCGCGTCGAGCGGCATGAGATACGTGTCGGGAAAGAGGTATCCTTCCATGTTCCGCGTGCGGACGCCGTCGACGATCATCGTGTCATGCATGAATGCGGCTGCATAGGATTGCGCGTCTCCGAATCCTTCGGTTTGCAGCCGCGCGGCAATCTGCTTGGCAGTGTAGCCTTCAGGGATCGTGATCCATTTTGCGATCTGCGCGCCGCCCGTCTGTAAAAGGTGCAGGATTTCTGCTTCGGTCTGATGCGGCGCAAAGCGAAACTCGCCGGCCCGCGCTCGCGTGTCTGCGTGCAGCGCCTTCGCATAGAGCCGGAAAATCTGCGTGTTTCCGATGATACCCGCGCCGTGCAACTGGGCCGCAATATCCGAAAACGTCGCACCTTGCGGGATCACCACGCCCGCCGTCGCTGCCGGCCGCGAGCGATCTGCAAAAATGCCAAAAGCGATCCAAGCTGCGGCCGCAACGATGACCAGCAGCATGGCCACGAACACGAACGTTAGTGCGCGTCGCATTGCGAGCCGCGGCGAAGGGCCAGGAACGTTTCGAGAATCAGCGCCGCCGCCATCTTATCGACGATCGTCTTGCGCTTAGCGCGCGGCACATCGGCGGCAATCAGCACTTTTTGTGCTTGTGCCGTCGTCAAGCGTTCGTCCACCCGATGAATTCGCCCGGCGTACGTCTTCTGCAACTGTTCCACGAAGCGATCGACCAGCTCGGCCGCCGGCCCGCGCTCCCCGGAGAGCCGGACGGGATCGCCCACCACGAGTTCGCCGGCGCCGTATTCTTTTACCAGTTGCCCGATCTTGTGAAGGTCCGCTTGCAAATTCGTGCGCTCCACTACCGTAATGGGAAGCGCGAAGCTTCCGCTTGGATCTGCAACAGCCACACCGATCCGTCTCGTGCCGACATCCAACGCCATCACGGGCATCTAGTGTGCCCCGCCAGAAATGGCGTGACACAAAGCCACGAGGAATTTTTCGGTGAGTCGAGGAGCGAGGAGGGAGCAATGCCGTAGCATTGTGACCGACGCAGCGACGAAGATTCGCCGGAAAAGACCCGGGGCGACTGTCGCGGCATTTCTGGCGGGGCACACTAG
>JABXNS010000139.1_pt1 | contig 19635 bp, 16 predicted proteins | sample 7301101 | NCBI WGS metagenome assembly JABXNS01 (sample SAMN14449646, study PRJNA615230) | soil metagenome | isolation source: soil from bare, unvegetated metal-rich iron-sulfur acidic spring small-cell... | place: Canada: Paint Pots Mound, Kootenay National Park, BC | collected 2017-05-25 | reverse complement strand
TGGGGTCGGCGGCTTGAAGGCGCCGCGAGGGACGCTCGAACGGCAAATCTACCGGGGGCGCGCGAAGCTCCTGCGCTTCACGCTTGCAAACGACGGCGACATTCATCTGGCCATAGCGGACCCGGCCCATCCGGCAACGACGATTATTGCCGAGATACCCGATCCCGCTCGCATGTCGCGTGCGCCGAAACGATACCGCGATGAAGTCGCGCAAACGCGCCGTGATTTCATAAGAGCTTTTGGCGCGCCGTCGCTGGGCGTGTGGCGCCGGGTGCTTCGACCGGCCGAGCTCACCGGGCCGATCTTTTTCGATTTGCTCATCGGGCAAGTCGGGGGCCAAGCTGCCGGAGCGCCCAACGGTGTCGAGATCCATCCAGTGCTGAAGATCAAACTCCGGCGCGTTGCAGGGAAAACGTAAGATTCTTGGCATTGTAGCGGTGAATGATGCTTTCAAGCGTTGGTATCGCGCTACGGATGGCCGCCTGGCTCATCTCGCATCATAGTGCCACGGCAAAGGGACGTTCGCAGATCTAACTCTGTCGATTCGCTCTTTTCACTCTCCGATGAGGGAGTATGACCGTGGACCAATCTAAGACTCCGTACTTTCAAGCTTTGCTCGACTACGTCGATGCGGGCGTCATTCCGTTCCACACGCCCGGCCACAAACAAGGCATCGGTATGGATTTGGCGTTCCGCGAATTCGTCGGCGACAACTTGTGCGCGATCGACCTCACGCCAATGCCCGGTATCGACGACCTGCTCCAGCCCACCGAGTCGTTGCTCGAAGCGCAACAGCTGGCCGCCCAAGCGTACGGCGCCGACCGCAGCTATTTTTTGATCAACGGGTCGACCAGCGGCAATCAGTGCATGATGATGGCCGCGGTCAATCCTGGCGACAGATTGGCGGTGCCGCGCAATTCGCACAAGTCGATGCTCGGCGGATTGGTGATGAGCGGTGCGGAGCCGGTCTACATGCAGCCGGTGGTCGACGAGGCGCTGCACATGGACCACTGCGTGACGCCCGAGACCGTCGAGCGGACGTTGCGAGACCATCCCGACGTTAAGGGGGTCTACTTGGTTACGCCGACCTATTACGGGGTCGCGGCCGACCTAAAAGCCATCGTGAGAATCGCGCGCGCCGCCGGCAAACTGGTGCTCGTGGATGAAGCGTGGGGCCCGCACTTTCACTTTCATCCCGATCTGCCGCTCTCGGCGACGGCGGCCAAAGCCGACTTGGTCATCAACTCGACGCACAAAATGCTGTCGGCATTTTCGCAATGCGCGATGCTCCACCAAATCGGTCCGCGCGTGCGCGTGGACCGCCTGGAGGGAGTGCTGAAGATGTTTCTCTCGACCTCGCCCAATCTGCCCATGATCGCCTCGCTCGACGTCGCCCGCAAGCAGATGGCGATGGACGGCTTCGAACTGCTTTCACGAACGATCGGACTAGCTCAGGAGACGCGCAAGAGGCTCAACGCCATCGACGGCGTCTACTGCTTCGGCGAGGAGATGAAAGGCCGCCCCGGGGTCTTCGATCTCGATCCCACGAAGGTGACGATCACCGTTAAGGATCTCGGCTACACAGGGTATGAAGCTTCCGCCATTCTGCGGCGGCGCTATAACGTGCAAGTCGAACTTGCCGATCTTTTCAATGTTGTCGCACTCTTTACGATTGGTACGTCTCAAGAGGCGGCCGACCGGCTCGTGCAAGGCGTGGCCGAGATGGCGCGCGAGGATCGGCCGGTCGATATTTTCTCGCCGTCGGGCATTTTGGAGCGCCGGCTGAAAACCGGCAGCTACAAGCTGCCGAAGATTCCGCCGATGCGCATGCTGCCGCGCGAAGCATTCCTGGCTGAAACCGAAGCCGTGCGCTTCAAGCAAAGCAGGGGCCGCATCTGCGCCGAGACGATCTCGCCCTATCCGCCCGGCATTCCCGTCATATCGCCCGGCGAGGAAGTCACCGACGAGATTATCGAGTATCTGTCGCTCGAGATCAAAGCCGGTGTCCGGATGCAAGGTCCGTACGACCGCGAGCTCAAGCGCATCCGCGTCGTCAAAGAATAGGTTGGGCGCTTAGTCCGTTCCCCGGAACCACTGGCAAAATTACCTCCATGTAATTTTGCCGTTTGACTGCTTTTTCGAGAAAACGAAGTTTTGAAGTCGACATCCTGTCGAGCTCGAAAAAGTCAGACATTCCGGGAACGGACTAAGCGCCCAACCATTCTGCAGGGCCTCGCGCCTGACGCGTAAAAAATACACCAAACTGAAATCTTAGTGAGGATTGGTATTGGCGGTTAAAGCCGAGTCCATGGCTCCTAACTGGGAGCTGACGCAACTCCTCGACATCTTCCCTCTCCCCATACGGCAATCGCTCGTTCGTCTGCCCAATCTCGAAGATATGATCGAGGTTGTGCTCGATCTTGGGCGTCCGCCCGAAGCGCGATTCGAAAACGATTTCGTCTATCTTTCCGAAACGCCGGTTTCGACCGAAGACATCGCGCACGTCTGCTCGCGCCTTTCCGCGTTCGGCGCCGACAATCGCGCGGGCATCGAGCAAACGCTGCACCGCATCAGCGCGATCCGCAACCGCACCGGGAAGATCGTCGGCCTGACGTGCCGCGTCGGCCGCGCGGTCTACGGCACGATCGATATCATTCTCGACATTTTGCGCAGCGGCCAGTCGATTTGCTTGCTGGGACGGCCCGGCGTCGGCAAGACGACGATGCTGCGCGAATGCGCGCGGGTGCTTTCTGAGGATAGAAAGCGAGTGGTGATCGTCGACACTTCGAACGAAATTGCAGGCGACAGTGACATCCCGCATCCGGGCATCGGCACCGCCCGGCGCATGCAAGTGACCGACCCGGCGCTGCAACATGCCGTGATGATCGAAGCGGTCGAGAACCACATGCCGCAGGTGGTTGTGATCGATGAAATCGGCACCGCCGCCGAGGCCGAAGCCGCGCGCACGATCGCCGAACGCGGCGTGGAGTTGATCGGAACCGCTCACGGCCAAACGCTGGAAAATCTCTTGATGAATCCGAGGCTGACCGACTTGATGGGCGGCATCGGCGCGGTCACGCTGTCAGATGAAGAAGCGCGGCGGCGCGGAACGCGCAAGACGGTGCTCGAGCGCAAGGCTCCGCCGACGTTCGACGTCATCGTCGAGATTCACGATCGCGACCGGCTGGCGATTCACAAAAACGTCGGCGAGGTCGTCGACGCGCTGCTGCGCGGCTATCAGCCGCAGCCAGAGATCAGGCAGCGCACGCCGGCCGGCGTTTCGATCGTACAGGAAGCCGACACCGAATCGATGCCGCACATCGCGATGGCGTCCTACGACGTGCCCGAAGAAGACCGCGAGAAGCCGCTGATGATTTTCCCGTACGGCGTATCGCGCAACAAGATCGAGCGCGCCGTGCATAATCTACGGGTCAATGCTTCGATCGCTCGCAAATGGGACGACGCCGACGTCGTGCTGACGTTAAAAGCCTTGGAGCGGAAGGAGCAGCCAAAACTCAAGCAGATCGCCTCGGAGAACATTCCGATCTACGCGATAAAAACGAACACGACGACGCAGATTCAGACCTGTCTCAAAGATGTGTTCAACCTGCCTTCACTCGACAATGAAGAGATCGCGCTGCGCGAAGCCGAGGAAGCCGTCTATCAGGTCTTACTCAACAGTCAGGCCATCGAGCTGACGCCGCAGACGTCGTACGTTCGCCGGATGCAGCACCAATTGGCAGAAAAGTACCGGCTGCAGTCGCGCAGCACGGGATTGGAGCCCAACCGAAGGGTCCGCATCTTCAAGGCGTAAACCGCCGCTAGGTGTTCATTTCATTTGAAGGAATAGAGGGAAGCGGCAAATCGACGCTGCTCTCCGGCGTAGAGAGCGCGCTTCGCAAAGAAGGGCGCGATATGGTGGTCACGCGCGAACCCGGCGGCACGCCGGCCGGAGATGCGATCCGGCGCGTTTTTATCGAGCCGCACTTCGAACTGAGCCCCATGGCCGAATTGCTCCTGGTAAATGCCTCGCGGGCGCAATTGGTCGCCGACGTGATCGGGCCGGCGCTTAAAGACGGCAAGCCGGTTCTGTGCGACCGCTACGTCGATTCGTCGCTGGCGTATCAAGGGTATGGCCGCGAACAATCGCTCGATGCCGTCCGCGCCATCTGCAATGCCGCGACGGGCGGTTTGATGCCGGACCTTACTTTGATGATCGACGTGTCGTACGAAACGTCGCGCGAACGGCTGCACCGGCGCGGCAACACCGACGACCGTTTGGAAAACATGGAAGAGGCCTTTCACCGGCGCGCCCGCGCAGGCTTCTTGGAACTCGCCAAGGCCGATCCGCGCATCGTCGTAATCGACGGCGAGCAAAGCGCGGAACGCGTCTACCAAGACGCAATGGATGCGATATCCCGGGCGCTCAAATGAACGAGCTGCATTTTGACATCGTGGGCGCGGAGGGTCCGAAACACTTGTTCGGCAGGCTGACCAAAGAAACTATCGCGCACGCATATCTCTTTACGGGGCCGCCCGGAGTCGGCAAGAAGACTTTCGCGCGTCGTTTGGCGCAGTCGCTCTTGTGTGAGGCGCCGAAAGAGCACGCGCTCGGATACGACGGGACCTGCGGTTCGTGCAAGCTCATCGGCAAAGAGGAGACGCGCCATCCCGATTTGTTGGAAAGCATCGGCGCACTGAAAATCGGCGAAGCCGACGAGCCGCTGACTTTTCACGAGGCCGACGCGATCACGTCGCGCGATCTGGTGCGGCAGCTTTCGTTACATTCATATTCCGGCGGCTTTCGCATCTTCGTTTTAGGCGATATCGATTTCGCGTCGCCGGCGGCGGCTAACGCGCTGCTGAAATTCTTCGAAGAGCCGCCGCCGCGCGTTGTACTGCTGCTGACAACCGCAACGCCTTCGCGATTGCTCGCTACGATTCGATCCCGGCTGGTGGAAGTGCGTTTTCCATCGCTGCGGCAAGAGCAAGTTGTGGAAGTCCTTCGCGGCAAGGATTTCGATCAGAAACGAGCGCAGCTCGGGGCGGCGCTTTCGCAGGGCTCGGTTACCCGCGCGCTCGCAGGGCTTTCCGAGGATGAAGAGCAATTGCGCGATCAGGTCGCGCGCTGGTTTTTCGGCGTCGTAAAGGGTGAAACGCCTGAAGAGGTGTGGGCCTCGCGCGAAACGCTCGATGAGGGGCTGGAGATCGTCAAGACGCTCGTGCGCGATTGGATCGCGCTGCGCTCCGAGAGCGGCGCAGCCGGCCCGGCGCTCGCGGTCGATTACGCGCCAAAATTAAAGAAGCTTCCAAAGATCGATGCGGCCACGGCCACGAATGCGCTTACGAAAATCGGCGACGCTCAAAAGCTCGCCCGCACAAACGTGTCGCCTGCACTGGTCAGCGAACTGGTCCGAATGTCGCTAAGCGGCACGGCCGCCTAGTATGGCTCCCGGGGATAACGCGTGACCCGATCACAGTTGGACCGGCTGGGAGAACGATTGAAGCAGACTGGGACCACGGAAGAGGATTTACGGGCACTAGCGGAGTTCAGAAACGCTTTCATCTCTAGCACGAATCAAGTTGCAAAAAGCATCGAGTCCAGAATAACGAACTTCAGAGCCGATATCACGCGGCGTCCTGCAAAATCTACTCCTTCAATAATAGCAAAGCTCCAACGCGAAAGTTGTCGTTTAACTCTATCTGTCCAAAATCGCGTCGTTGACGCATTACGAGCAACTTTACCCAAATGCCAAGGTCATCGATAGACGCGCGCAGCCTCAGCACGGATAGCGTGCCGTTCACGTGATCGTCGAGGAGGATGGGCATTATGTTGGGGTTCAGGTCAGGACTCGGATACAAAACGGCTGGGCGCAGCTTAGCGAAAAGCTGGCAATGAATAAAAAGCACCTCGATTTTTGGACCAATTCTCATAATAAAACGCGCGATACGTCGGGCCTGGACTGGCGATAACGCCCTGAACGGCGGACTCGGCGGCCCCTCACAGTCATCCGCGCTAATGATGATCCGTGCTTTAAATGAAAGAGGACGCCGTATCGCCGGCGGTCGGCGACCGGAGCCGTAATAGGTTCCGACAAAGCTGATCATCGCATAGGGCACATCAACTTGGAAGGTTCGAGCGTCCGCTCGCGATCCCACGATAATGCGTTTCAAGCATCGGCAGGCGCGAGCACGCGACCTTTAACCGGGGCGCTCATGTAGCCCGCTTCAGGGCCATCGCCTGCCTAAACATCTTGTGCACTTATCCAGCAAATCTGGTAATTGTGAGGATTACCGCACGTGGGCGAACCCGAATGAAACGCATCGTGAACACAATGACTATCGCAATGGGGACATATGGCGCCACACTTCATGCAATCCTCCTGATGCCGGCTTCCCCGCAATTTCTACCTGTGCAGCTTGTCGACTACCGATCGCTTCGTACTGCCCAGGCGCTCCTTCTAGGGGCGCACCCTGTCGACGCGACGTAGCCTGACGCATAACTCGATAGTCGTTGGGCCGCGATTATCTGCCGCCAAGATCGCACTGGCATGCAACGATCGCAGACCGATGCGCCCAGAAAAAGGGACGCATGAGATTTACTTCAGGTCTGATTGTCTTAGCATATCTAACAGGCGCGGATCAAAATGGAACGGATAAGCATTCGCGCTGGTATCGATCCTTGCAGACTCTGGGTGGCTGGGATTCATAACAAAGTTTCGCTCAAGGGGGATAACCGCTGAAGGCACGTCTAGCAGTGACGTGCCAGCCGCATCGTGCCAGGCATTTCCCAGGGTGGCGCAATGCTCGTTTCCGATTTCCTGCCAGTTTGGCGGAAGATCTGCAGCATCAACGACCTGCCTAGCGAGATCGTCTGGAATATTTACTGGAATGGCGACGTAATCCGTGGGAAGCGCATCGAAATTGGCGTGAACTAGGAGCTCCAACGCAGCTAACGATAGGTGCGATGCCAAGTACACAACTCGGCGGCCACGTCCATTCCAGCGGCCACCCGTTCGGGCAGACTGTTCACCGGTAAAAGCTGTTTCTCGGTTTATGCTACGTGTAAGACGCCACGCACGCACTATGCGAAGATGCCGTCGCTAATGCGCACAAGCGCATCTTCCACGAGCCGCGCGCCCGCATCCGTATCAAGTAGCGTTATGGGCGCCTCGCCTTTGAGCGCGCGGTTGGGTTCTTGCAGCCACTTGCGAGCGTGTTGGTCATTACCGATCATAGCGACCGCAAAATCGTAAACCCGCTTAATGCGTGCTAATCGATCAGACTGTGCTTGAGACAGCGACGCTCGAGCTTTGCGCTCGAGGGTGCGCTGCGAGATTCCCATGACGTCCAACACGCGATCGCGATCGAGCTGCGACGTGCCTATAAACTCGCCCACATCTCCAGTTGGGAGACCGCCTCGGACCTGGGCTATGAGATCCTGAAGCTTGTTGGGCTGGGTAAAATAAGTAACCTTATATTCGCCCGATTTGGACGCCGGTGTTCCAGGCTTTAAGGATCGTCGCGTAGCTGCCATCTGACGTCTATTATAGCGACAGTTGTCGCTAAAGGCAAGCAGCGTTATCTATCCGGCCCAGGTCCCTTCCTCGCGAAGCGAGCAAGCGCCTGGCCTAAGTTCACCCTTCCGGCCGGCCGAGACAATGCCTCATCAAGGCGGCGCCGACCTAAGGGCACTCGGCTGCCGAGATCGGTCGATGCTACGGACTTCCAGAGCAATGAATCGCCACATGGCCTCATAAGTTCGCGTTGGGCTTGGCATTGATGAGAGCCACCATAACCGCACGCCATCATGAACATCATAAATAGCGCGGTCAAGTTTTTCTCACGTTAGCACGGATGTTCGCTCAAGCACTGGAAACGCAGCGCGTGTTGCAAAGCGTCGGCTACCGCCGTACCCAAGCAGTTACGTCGAGAAGCTGCCCGCAAGAAACGGCTGCTCGCACGCGTCGTCGTAGAGATAGACGTCGTACTTGTTGTTCGTCGTCAGCGTCGGCAGCGGTGAAGAACCGAAATAGGTGTTACTGTTCGCGAGCGGTGCCGGCGTAGCCGAACCGGGTGGCGGCGTCGCGTACGCGAGTGTCGTGCCCTCTACGGTCGAAGCGTTGTCAACGACGAAGTGGAGCTTGCCGGGCGGCGCGTACGGTCCCGGACTCGACACCCATGCCGGCGAGCTGCCCGAGACGTAGATCCTCGAGGTGCTCGTCGAAACACCGTGCGCACCCGGCGGCGGATACAGCAGCTGGGCGAAGTCGAGCAGGTCGGGTCGCCCGCACAGTGCCGAGGTCACGGTGAACGTCCCTATATCGCCGAGCAAGTCGTACACCGTTACCGTTACCGGCGAGGCAGTTCCGCCGATGGGGATCACGGAGATCGAAGCTGTCGTCGCTCCGGGCGCCGGTTGTTGTGCCCACGCGCCGACCAGCACGGGATTGGTGCTGGTCACGATGAGTGGGCCGGGATTCGAAACGGTGGGTGTGCCAAAACCGCGGTCGCTCGCGACGCTTACCACGGCGGGAGAGGGGAAATAGCTCAAACCCCCATTGAGCGCAAGCGACTGCGGCGACACCTGCAGCGTCCGGTGCGGCGGCGGCGGCGGCGGCCCGGGAAACAGGCGAGCCGGTGCGCATGCTGCCAGGAGCGCAACTAGCAACGCGTGAGTGGCAAGTGGGCGCACGTCGAAAATACCTTCAGAGAATATTGTACCCTAGCGCTGGTTCGCATCAAACAGGCCGCGGCCCGCACGGAAGGCGCAGTCTGCTGCGCTTGCCGATCTGCACGATCTGCGGTGGCTCGGGGAACCACTCTTGGCGGAGCTTCTGGTAGTAGCGGCTGGTTCAGAGCCGGCATCGCGTAATCAAGGTAGGTTTTTTACTTCATTCTAAACGAGATCCTTACGAAGGGACCCATGATTCGATTCGCATATGCAAACTCGCCATTATCGTACTTTGCGGTCAGCTGCGTGAATCTCACGCCCGCTTGCAACTCCGTTGGAGTGTTGGTGCGATCAATCCATGAAGCCATCACGTCGACCGCTGCAGCGCGCTCGAAACGAGTTGGTAACGGCAAGAAAGGGTCGCCTCGATCCGACTCGACGCCGTGCATGCTTGGATCCACCCTCACGTCCACGCGTAAAACGCCGGCGCGAACAGGCACTTGTTCGACGGCTTCGTATTCCATTCCAACAGTGCGCGTCGCAAAAGTGTCGGTTTCGCCAAATCGGGCATAATTGTAATAGGTTCGTTGATTCCAAACGCTTTCACCGATGCCCAGCGCAAAATGCGAGCTGAGCCAATACCGCAGTACCGCGTTGGAATACAATAAATGGATATTTTGAAAGCCATTGCCGGGCGGCACGCTGTATGTCGGCGTTGCGGGTACGATTTGCGTGCTGAAATCAAAGCGTCCGCTGCGCACGGTGATTGTTAGTACGGCTCCGACGGCTGGACCCGACGCGGTCCCACCCACTATTCGATGAGTGGCGTTTGCAGCTTGGATTTGCACGCCGGCGAAAACCTCTGCGGCACGGACCGGCGAGCAAAGCACTCCGAAGACAATCGGAGACAGCAAAACTATCGGTGCTAATCGGCCGGGAGCCATATGCCACACCTCTGTCTAGCTGCGTTTATTCGGAGTCTCGCATGCTCCTGCGTTGTCTCTGTAATTCATCCGGCAAACGCTTCTGGGTCATCGCCGCGCACAAACTGGAGCAAAGCAAATCACGCACGATCACCGTACCCGCTCGTGATGTGCTTCCAATTGAAGTCGAGGGATGGTCGGCGTCGCCGCGATTGTACCGTTGCCCGTCGCCGCGACAATTGGTTATGCCTATGTCAGCAACTTCGCAACTCATCCCTGAGGGCCACTGCGACTTTACGTGTCATGGTGAGATTGTCGAACCACGCGTAGTGCCATGGTGAGCCTTGTAAAAGCTGTCGAGGGCCGCGGGCTACTTCCCGGGCGCCGCTTTGCGCTCTCCCTCGCGCGGTTTGCCGAAAATAAACAACGCGACGAATGTTGCGAGCACCGCGCCGATCGCGGGGCCCACCGCATAAATCCAGATAATGTCGTGCGCGCCGCCGACAATCTGCGGCGTGGTCGCGACGACGATCAGACGACGATCAAACGAAAGCGCCGAATGCCTACGGGGCCACGTTGAAGTCATTGCGCTGATTGGCCCGTGACGGTTGAAGATGCAACCGATCGCGTCTGGCCCATCGTTCTTAGTATCATGTTCGCAGCGATATATCACTGGCGCATCGTGCCGTCGCGCGATGCGGAGTTCCGGCGCGTGTGGCGCACCCGCACCCAGAAGATTTTGGATCACTGCGGATCGTACGGATCGCATTTGTGGCGAAGCGCCGATGGAACGTATGTTTCAATCGCACTCTGGCCGTCGCGCGAGAAATGGGAGGCGCTAATGCGACTGCCCGACGATATTGAAGATGAGCGCGCCTTTCGGGAATGCGTCGAAGAGTATTTAGGAACCGAAACGATGGAGTCTGTCGACGATCTCTGGGCTATCCCTGACGATCTGTAATTTACATCTGAGAGCTGCGTAACCGAATTTAGGAAGAAACTGTTTCCACGCCCCCGCCGATCTCTGGCTAACGGCTCAAGGGTCCTCTCGGCAAGGGCTGTAGCGCGCGTTCCCTCGGCAGGTTCAAGAAAACGGCACCAGTCGCCACTTCCAAGGGCTTGCTTAAATTCGGGGGTAAGGTTTATTCTTAAGATCCGTAGCGTTGGCGGTGCCGTGGGTGTGAGGATGGGCAGGTCAAGTCGTTTTTGATGCCGTCGTGTTGGCGTTTGTTACTCCCGCATTCTTCCGAGCCGTTAGTTTCGAACTAGACACATTACGCAGTAAGAAGACCTTTCTTGAAGCAGCTAATTTCGATACTGGCAGCTACAGTAGTAACAGCCTCAACTGCTGGTGGTCAACCTTCCGCTACCTCACCCGGCTTTACTATTACGACAAGCACAGCGCCCTCTGCGCGCATTGTTGCTACGGTTGCAAGACCTGGTCAAAAGCCCATATCGGCCTCGCTGGTTCCGTTTCTGCAAAAGGGAGATCGAGTTTCAATCGAACTCACGGATTACGAGAATGTTCCGGGTCCTCGTGCAACGCTTTATCATGCAAACATCGCGTTCATTTCGGCAGTGAATGGAAAACCGCGATGGCTCTACGCACCAAAGGATCCACGCGATCGACTTTTTGATTATCAAGATGCACAGCAAAAAACCATCAAGCCCATCCCATTGCAGTTTACGTACGGAGAAAACGGCTTGAACGGAGTACCGATCGTCGTTATTGTGCCGGAAGACAGCGCTGCTCAGAACCTCGATCCCGGCGCGCGTGACTACGTAGAACACAACATGTCATCGTTTATCAAGATGGCCGAGTCGTCGAACGACGCAGCCAACAAGTACACCTGGTTTCAGTCTTTCCTGCTGGGGCTCAGCAATGGTGCGATGGTATATCCTACGGGTAGGTCGCGTACGATCGCGCTGGGTAGTGCCCTTGATCCTAAACCCGGCGACATCGACAGCTGCTTGCCGACGCCGGCGCCAGGGCAACCGACTCCGGATCCGCTTATAGAGCAGACGTGCATTTATGGTAAGTTAACTACACTCGCGCCTACGACCCTGCCGAGTGATATTGCGAACGCAAATCTGCTCGGTATAGCGGCAACCACCGTGCTGCCGGCAGCGGTCACTCCTTACGTCACGGTCGCAGCTGCCGTCATGAAACTGTTTGGATTGTTCGGACTAAAGGGCCGCGCGAATTATGAATACCTTCCGGCGACTCTATACCCAGAGATGATAGGCCCAACATCTGACGATGTCGCCAACGTCCTGCAGCCAATTGCGCCGCCCGGCGTGCGCCCCAATGCAACAATATCTGATGTTATTTTCTTCACAATCGGCGCGCCAGACCAGGCGAATCAGCGCCCTAATGTCGTGTACACTGGTGACGCCGCGTTACGATCATCATGTGCCAATGATGATAAAATCGTCGTCCCGTTTTCGCTCGATAAAGCGTCGCTGTATGTGCACGATGCTGGCCTGTCCGTACGCCCCCTAGCGAATTCGTTGCCAGTGCGCACACTGCAAATCGATCAGCGCGATATCACGTCGCCCGTCATATATCGCGAGCACCAGACAGGCAGCGAGGCTGGCGCGCCGTACCTCGACGATGGCGGCGCCAGCGCCTACGAGGTTGCGTTGAATGCAAACTACGGCTTTGACACGGTAAAACAAGGCGCCGTCGAGCGGGCTACTATTGCCGTACCCCGTAAGGCGACGTGGCAGGTTGAAGAACGACCTGTCATTGTCGGGGGTCAGTCGCCAACCGTGTTGCATATTAAGTCGATCAATGCTCCATGTCTCGAAGAAGTCGACTTGGTTCAAGGCAGGAGCATTATTCAAGCAATCACGGGGACGGGCATTACGCACGCTGACTCCGAGACGGTGCAGTTCTCGCTCAACTTGAACTCGGGTGTTGTTCCGGGCAACGCGAACCTGGTGTTCGTTCAGCACGACCGGGTAACGCACAACACCATAAAGGATGAGGTCCCTCTGAACCTCGCTAGCGCGCCAACCGCGAATTCGCCTCCAATTGCCTACCTTGGTGACGGTGCGATTTTCATTAAAGGCTCCGCACTCGATAACGCGACGGGAGTCAGTCTCGATAATCGCACGATGTATGTTCTAAGTTCCCCCAACTCGACAGCGACGGGCGCGTGTTTTACCGGACCTAGCTTTGCTGGATTCTCCGCAGGACATACAATGCAAGGTAATTTTATCTCGAGTCAAGCTGCTGGGCCTTTTGTGCTGACTATTGACGACGCCCGTCCAAAGATCACTTCAATTGTGTTTAGACCAACGGTGACGCGACAGGTAATGTTGCAGAACATTCCGTCTAACGTCATTCTATCGACTGACTGGCTGACGCTGGATGTGACCGGAATGATTCCATCCAAACTTCCAATGGTGCTGCCTGCGACACCGCTGATTGCCTTACGTCCGAAATCGGCTGCAACGGGAAGCCCGTGCGAGTCCATCAGCGCATCGCTCAATCTCACGGGACCTCAGCTTAGCATAACGCCGCCAACATTGGCCTCAGCGTACTTTCGGCCAACCGATCTGCTGGGATCTCGTGCTGCCGGGCCAATTCAAGTCCAGCTGATTGACAAAGATGCTGCGACGGGAAGCAACTGGGTCGACGTCCCTGGTCTTACGCTCACGCCGGCTCCCGATATTGAAAGCGTGAGCTGTTCAAAGAGGACCGGCTACTGCACGATGACCGGTACGCAATTTGCAAGCATAGCACAAGTTATCGATGAGAATGGAGCGTCGGCCATCGTCGGAATGGCACCAAACTGCACCCCGAACAAAGAATGCCTGCTCCTCAACAAATCGCCGAAGCTCAAACTAAGGGTTGAAGGAGTTAAGATGTTTTTTGCCATCAATCCGAAAATGATTGTTGAGACGGATCAATGATTGTAGTGATAAGCGTGCAGCCTCGGGTCATGGCGAGGTCGTCCCGAATTTCGGGGAATTAGAAAATGAAGCGGCGTAACTCCAAGATTACAACATCCAAGGAGTTACGCCATGAAACAAGTTTACCCCGAATCGATTGCCTTTGCCAAGCGCCCACCACGCGATTTTGCCGCCGAACTAGGAGACAGAGCCGCCCAAAACGAGGCCCCTAAGTCAAGCGAGCGCTTTGCGTCACGGACTGCAATGCGTCATGGCGTATTGCGTTGTGAGAGCGCCCAAATCTGATGCGCGGATGCGCAACGGCTTATACGTCTGAGAACTACCGGTCGAAGTCCCTTTTAACCTGAATTCGCCAACGCGTTGCTGCGGCGCGACGAACTCGCTTGTTTTCTAGCACAACAAAAGTAAAATTCGGGAACCGATGATCCTCGCGGACCAGCGTAATTTGCCAGTCTTCCTTGAGGAATTTGCTTATACGAGCCCAGTCCTCACCTACTTGCTTGGAATAACTCGTGCTATCTACGATTAGGAGCACGGGCGAATCCTCAACTGGCTCTGAGGGTGGCCAAGTCCAGACGCGTGTGTACTTTCGGGCGTGAGCTGATCCTTCAAGGATAGCGAAGCGCCACCGAGCCAACTTCATATTAGCTAACAACGTGAAGGAGACTCAGTGGCAAATTCTAGTCTACCAAAACTCGACCGGTCTGCGCTACTCGGCATCTTGGCCCAGCAGTCGGATGACGTCCTCCAGGATCTGATGGGAACGATCGCCCAAGCGGCGGTCGACGCGCAGTTCCAGGAGTTCATCGGCGCCGAGACCTACGAGCGCAGTTCCGAGCGGAGAGACCATCGCAACGGTTTTCGCGAGCGCTCGGTCGATACGCGCATGGGCAGCATCGATCTGCGCATTCCGCGGGCGCGCGAGGGCAACTTTGTCCCGCCGCTGGTCGAGCATCGCAAGCGCAGCGAACGTGCGCTCGTCGCGGCGGTGCAGGAGATGTTCATTGCCGGCGTGAGCACGCGCAAAATTGAGAAAGTGCTGCACGAACTGGGCGTTGCACAGATGTCGAAATCGCAAGTGAGCGTGCTGTGCGCCGAATTAGATGTGCAGGTCAAAGCGTTTCGCGAACGACGTTTGGAAACAAGCTATCCCTACGTGATGCTCGATGCCCTTTACGTGAGCGTTCGTGAGGACGGCCATGTGCGTAAACAGGCGGTGGTGATCGCCTACGCGGTCAACGAGCACGGAACGCGAGAGGTCGTCGGCATTGACGTCGTGCAGACGGAGAGCCGGGAGAGCTGGCTTGGCTTTTTACGGTCATTGGTGGCCCGTGGATTGCACGGCGTGCTGTTGGTGGTCAGCGACGCCCATGAAGGGCTGCGTGCGGCCATTACGGCCGTCTTTGGGGCAACGGCGCTCTGGCAACGGTGCCGGGTCCATTTCTTGCGCAATGTCATGGCGCACGTATCGCAACATCGCAAGCTCGAAATCGCCGAGGCATTTCGTTCGATCTTAGCGCAATCAACCGCCGACGAAGCTCGCACTCGAGCCGTGGTGATCATCGACAAATACGGTACTGCATGCTCGAAAGCGATGCAGATTCTGGCAGCCGGCTTGGATGATGCTCTTGCGTTTTACGCATTCCCCGCGGTGCATCGGCGCAAGCTATGGTCATCCAATCCCATTGAACATCTTAACGGGAGCTTACGCAAGCGAACGAACGTCGTTGGCGTCTTTCCAAATCGCGATTCGGCTATCCGCTTGATTTCGATGTTGCTTATCGAACAGACCGAGGACTGGATCGAGGAACGTTGCTACATGAGCGATGACTCCATGCAGCTTGCAATTCGCAACGCTCCCGGCTATACTGACGCTGCGTAAAATACGAATGCGTGTTGGCTCAAAGTACACACGCGAATGGACGCGCCCCTGAGGGTTCGTGCTCGGGAACGAGCTCCTGAAAGGGGGTAACCGTGAGTTGCTTTAGGTGTTCAGGACATGCTTGAATAACGAACCAGCCCTGGTTCGCTTTCGGACCCCATGTGGGTCTTACGGCGAAACAGAACCGCTCGCGACGATCGTTCGTTGCGTCGGTCACAGGACAATTCCATTTTAGGAATTCATCAGGTCCGGACTCAGCGCGCGGCATATCGCCCCATGGCGTCTCCACCACGTCTTTTCTGCTGGTTTCGCCAAAAAAATGTCCGCGTTCAGGGGGCTCGCCTAATATTTCGTATAGTTCTCGTTCGCTGTACACGTCAAAGAACACCTACGCCCCAACTTGATGCACGTACCATTTAATGAGCCATAGCGTTTTCCTGCCCACCGGCGGCCGTTTTCCTATCCACGATAATTGCAAAAGCCTACCAGTAAGCGCGAAACGCTAGGTCGCTGTATTGGCGCGCGACGACGAGCGCGATGTATCCAAGGGCGATCGCTCGCAGAAGCGCGGCCGCAATTTCGTTGCCGATGTCGTTGAAGGGCAAATAGTCGGTGGCGTAGATCGATAGAGCCCACCAGACGAGCAAGCTCACGATCACGAGGATAGTTGTCGCTAGCGGGTGACGGCGCGCGGCTTGTAGAGATGCGGAGAGCCCGGCACTGCCGGGAATTCCGCCGATAGCAGCGGCTGGAATCGTATAAATGAACGCCCAAATAGCGAGTGCTCCGATCGCGAGGGCAACGTACGCGCTGCCGCTCATGCCGCCGATCAGGTGCGCGAACCATACGAGGAAGAAAAAGCCGATGATCGCCAGGAGAATGTTGCCGGCTTTTTGCCGGGCGTTATCCCAAGCAGAAGAGAGACTCGCGCGACCATGCCGCCACGCATCGTCGGCGAAGATCACCGAAACGCCGAACGCAAAGGCGTACATAATATTTACGAGCAGATTTATGATCCCGGCGCCGCCTCCGCCCAACGCCGCAAAAAACCAGCCGGAGAAATAACTCAAGCCAATCGCGATAAGCGCCGCTACCAGCGGCGGAAAGAGTACGCCGAGGTTGCGCGCATAAAGCGGCAGTGCGCGAATGTACATGGAGAGATCGAGGCCGCGCGTCACGCGCGGGCGCCCTGGAGCGCCGAGTGGCAGGCGCACGATACTTTGATGTCGGTCTTGTCGATGATGCGGAATATCGCATCCTTGACGCGCGCGTTGTTGCGGTTGAACACCTCGATAACTTCATAGTGCGATACCGGCGTCCCGCCCTCGCCTTCCAGCCCGACGTCGTAATCGGTGATCAGCGAGATGTTCACGTAACACATTTCGAGCTCGCGGGCGAGATAACACTCCGGGTACTGGGTCATGTTGATGACCTCCCAGCCGGCCGATGCGTACCACTTCGATTCGGAACGAGTCGAGAAGCGCGGTCCGCCGACCACGACGATCGTGCCGCGTTCGTGCGTATCGATCTTCAGCGATTTCAGCGCCTCGATGGCGATTGGGCGCAGCATGGGGCAGTAGGGGTCCGAAAAACTTACATGTGTGGTGATAGGGCCGTCATAAAATGTGTCGATGCGGCCGCTCGTGCGATCGACCACTTGGTCGGCCACGACCATCGAGCCTGGTTTAACCGCGGCCTTCAGTGAGCCGCATGCGGTCGGACCGATGATCCGCTTTACCCCCAGCGCTTTCATGGCCCACATGTTGGCGCGGTAATTAATCATGTGCGGCGGAATGCGATGGGCCTTGCCGTGGCGCGGCAAGAACGCGACGCGTTTGCCGGCGATTTCGCCTAGGGCAAAAGCATCGCTCGGCGAGCCGTACGGCGTTTCGACCTCCACCTCACGCGCGTTTTCGATAAGCGAATAAAAACCCGAGCCGCCAAAAACGCCGATGTCGGCGCGTTCCTTTGTCTGCATGGCGGGCGCAGTTCTGGGAAAACGTTCGGGCCCCTCGAAGGAGTCCTGGTGAGCCTGACGCTGCGCGGCGGCGGTATTCTGGTGTGCGCTGGCGCTCGCGAGCTGCAGCCGCGCGGGCTCGAAAGCAATCAGCGTGCCGCACGTCTTGCGTTTTGCCGATGTCTCGGATCCGGATCGTCTCAACCCGTATATGTCGACGATGGACCTCGTCTACGATTTGTCGTCGATGATCTATTCCTACCTCGTGATCTCCGATGACAAAGGCGACGTGATCGGCGATCTGGCGACCGACGTTCCGACGCTGCGCAACGGCGGCATCTTCCGCGACGGCAAGACCTACGTCTATCATTTGCGCCACGCCATACGTTGGCACGACGGGGCGCCGTTCACGTCGGCCGACGTGAAATTCTCTTGGCAAGCGGTGGTCAGTCCGGCGAACAATACGCTTCATCGCGAGGGGTACGATCAAGTTTCCTCGATCGACACGCCCGATCGCTACACCGTGGTCGTGCATTTGAAGCGGCGGTATCCGCCCTTTGCCACCCGCTTCTTTACGCCGCTGCAGGAAGGCGGCAAAGGGATATTACCGGCCCATTTGCTGGCGCGATATCGCTCGATCAACACGGTGCCGTTCAATGCCGCACCGATCGGAACCGGCCCGTTTAAGTTCGTGCGCTGGGAGCGCGGCCGCGAAATCGTCCTAACGCGTAACGATGCGTACTTCAAGGGGAGGCCGAAACTCGAGCGCATCGAGTTTTTCGTCATTCCTAATGACCAATCGATGCTCAACGAATTACTTCTGCACCATATCGACTTGATTACGTCGCCTACCATATCGCTCTATAACGATTATCTCAAGGTGCCGGGCGTCGTGACGGAATTGGCGGCGTGGAACGCGCAATCATATTTCATCATCAACAACAGCCGTCCGGGGTTGGATGACGTGCGCGTGCGGCGCGCGATCACGATGGCGATCGACTACGACGCAATTATCCAAAAGGTCACGCATGGCGTGGGTGAGCGCGCGTACGACGTCATTCCGCCCACCGCCACCGGCTTCACCAAGAATCCGCCGTACCGGTACGATCCCGCGCGAGCGCGGGCGCTGCTCGATGAAGCCGGTTACCGACGGGGGCCGGGCGGCATCCGCTCGCGCGGCAAAGTGCGTCTGGATTATGTGTTAGCGATCATTTCGGGATCGAGCAGTCAACAGATGGCTTCAGTGCAACTGCAGCAATACCTGAAAGCGATCGGCATCGGCTTAACCATCAAGCCGTATCCCTACAACACCGTCTTTACGCCGACGGGGCCGATTTACGGCAATCGTTACGACTTTGCGATTTACTCGGTAACGCTGCCGTGGGATCCGGACAATCTGTTTTACCTGGGCTGCGATTTTTTCTATCCGCGCGGCGAAAATGTGTACCGCTACTGCGACCGCACCGTCGACCGGCTGGAAAAGCAAGGGCTGCTCACCGACGATCCGGCGCAACGCGCGCGTATCTATGGCCGCGCCGAGCCGCGCATCTGGGAGACCGTGCCCTACATTCCGCTCTACGAATTGCGCCGCCAGAGCGTCCATTCAGCGGCACTGCAGAATTTCAAGGTCAACCCCGGCAGCACGCCTTGGTACAACATATGGGAGTGGGATATTTGAAATAGCAGAGCATTGTTGCCGCCTCGTCAAGCTCGGCGATGGTTCGACATGCTTCAACATGACACTCCATGTCACCCTGAGCGCGCGCGAGAGCGCGCAGTCGAAGGAGCTCTGAGCGAAGGCGAAGGGAGCGCTATCTATTAAAGTCGCTCGGTTTTAAATCCTCAATAAACTTTTTGAAGTTCTCGGTGTCGGCTTCGTCCGTTTTTTGATTGGAGATGGATTCTTCGAGTACGATTTTATCGGAGACGTAAATCGGCGCGCTCATGCGCAGAGCGAGCGCGATACCGTCGGAAGGCCGCGTGTCGACTTCTTGCAGTTCGCCGTTCTTGCGCACGATGAGTTTTGCAAAAAACGTCGACTCGCGAATGTCGTGAATGACGACTTGTTCGAGGCGCGCGTCGAGCGTTTCGAAGATCGTGCGGATCAGATCGTGCGTTAGCGGCCGGGGAACGGGCGCGCCTGCTAGCGCGAGTGCGATCGCGGTAGCTGCGAATGGGCCGATGAGGATTGGAAGAAACCGGTGTCCGTCGACGTCTTTGAGTATGACAACCGGATCGTGCGTGAGCAGATCGATCCCGAGTTTATCGACCTTCATCT
>JABXNS010000138.1_pt1 | contig 20024 bp, 14 predicted proteins | sample 7301101 | NCBI WGS metagenome assembly JABXNS01 (sample SAMN14449646, study PRJNA615230) | soil metagenome | isolation source: soil from bare, unvegetated metal-rich iron-sulfur acidic spring small-cell... | place: Canada: Paint Pots Mound, Kootenay National Park, BC | collected 2017-05-25 | reverse complement strand
CGTTCGGGTCTGGCAGATCCCAACCGTCCGATTGGGTCGTTCATCTTCCTCGGTCCCACCGGCGTCGGCAAAACCGAATTGGCGCGGGCGCTTGCGGAATATTTGTTTGATGACGATCGCGCGATGATTCGCATCGATATGTCCGAGTACCAAGAGAAGCACACCGTTGCGCGCCTGCTGGGAGCACCACCTGGATACGTCGGCTTCGACGAGGGGGGACAGCTTACGGAGGCCGTCCGGCGCCGCCCGTACTCCGTTATTCTGTTTGACGAAGTTGAAAAGGCGCATCCGGATGTGTTCAATCTGTTCTTGCAAATCTTGGATGATGGACGGTTGACCGACGGCCAAGGCCGCACGGTCGACTTCAAGAACACGATCGTGATCATGACCTCCAACGTCGGGAGCCACCGTATCCTGGACTATCACGGGCAGTTCAGCGGAGCCGATTACGCCATTATGCGCGCGACGGTCCTCGACGAGCTACGGCAGCATTTCCGGCCGGAATTCCTTAACCGCGTTGATGAAACGATCGTGTTCCATGCCCTCAGCCAAGAGCAGCTTCTGCAGATCGTCGACATCCAACTCGAGCGTTTGCGCAAGCGTCTGGCGGAACGTCACATCTCGATCCGGCTCTCCGATGCGGCCAAAGCGCATTTGGTGAAGGCCGGTTACGACGCCACTTATGGAGCCCGCCCTCTTAAACGCGCGATTCAGCGGGAGATTGAAACGCCGCTCGGGCGCCGGTTATTGGGCGGCGAGGTGCGCGACGGACAGGACGTTTTCGTCGATTACGACGAGCGTCGCGAAGAGCTGACCTTCGGCGCGCTTCCGGCTACGGTTTAGCCGATCGGTTCGACCGGCGAGGTGCAGTAGGCGCAGCGTCTGGCCGCCTTCGGGATTTCACTCAAGCACTCCGTACACTTGCGCGTCGAGGGATCCGGCGGCGGCGTGAAGCGCGAGCTGGTCACCAGCTTGTTCACCGGCGTGATGACGAAAAAGTAGATGACGAGCGCGATAATCAGAAACGATACGAACGTATCGAGAAAATCGCCGTACATGATCTTGCTGTGGTTGAGCGTGATATAGGCGTCGGCCGGTTTGGGCGTATGCGATCCGAAGAGTGCCCCGAAGAGCGGCGTGAAAACATTTTTGACGAACGACGTAATCACCGCGCCCGCGGCGGCGCCGATGACCACGGCCACAGCAAGGTCGACCACGTTGCCGCGCAGCAGAAATTGCGCGAAACCGCGCGCCATCGTTCTCGGCTGCTCCCCCACTAGACTTTGGCGACCTCGCGCTTGCGCTGACGCAAGCGATCGGTTTCGTTTAGCAAACGCTTGCGGATGCGCACCGATTGCGGGGTTACCTCGACGAGTTCGTCGTCCTCGATAAATTCGATGGCGCGTTCGAGCGAAAGCTCTTCGGCGGGAGCGAGCCGAACGTTCTCATCCGAACCGGAGGCGCGCATGTTGGTCAGTTTTTTCGCGCGCACGACGTTGATCGCCACATCTTTATCGTCGTTTGCGCGCCCGACGACCATGCCCTCATACACGTGCGTGCCGGGCGGCACGAAGAACCGGCCGCGCTGCTCCAAACCGGCCATGGCGTACGCGGTCGTGACGCCGGTGTCGCTGGCAACCAGGGCGCCGGTGCTGCGTCCGGGCAGCTCGCCCTGCCACTCTTGGTGATCGTAATACGTGTGCGACATGACGGCGGTCCCGCGTGAAAGCGTGAGCAACTCGCCCCGCAGTCCGAAAATCGCACGCGTCGGCATGGTGTATTCCAACCGTCGCGACTCGCCCACGGTGAACATATTGGACATAATGGCTTTGCGGCTGCCCAGCGCCTCGATGACCGAACCGGAGTATTCTTCCGGCACATCGACCACGACGTATTCCACCGGCTCGTATTTCTTGCCGTTGGCTTCGGTCTTGATAATGACTTGCGGCTTGGAAACGGCCAGCTCGTAGCCTTCGCGCCGCATCGTTTCGATCAGAATGGAAAGATGCAGTTCGCCGCGCCCGCGCACCTCGAACGTGTCTGCGCTTTCGGTGTCCGCTACGCGAAGCGCGACGTTGGACTCCAGTTCGCGCATCAAGCGCTCGCGAATTTGCCGGGACGTCACGTACTTGCCCTCGCGGCCCGCGAACGGCGAAGCATTCACGCTAAAGAACATCGACACGGTCGGCTCGTCGACGGCGACCGCGTGAATCGGCTCGGGGTCGCTGGCATCGGCGATGGTGTCGCCGATATTCAGCCCTTCGATGCCCGAAACGCACACGATATCGCCGGCCGCTGCCTCCTCGACTTCCACGCGCTCGAGACCAACGAACGAAAGCAGCTTGGTCAGGCGCAGCCCCATCTCGACGTGGTTCTCGCGCCCGATCTTGGCGATCGGCGCGCCGACGCGGGACGAACCGCGAAACACGCGCCCGATGCCGATACGGCCAACGTATTTATTGTGATCGATGGCCGAAATGAGCATTTGAAACGGCCCATCCTCCGCCGGCGCTTCGGGAATGCGCTGCACGATGGTCTCGAAGAGCGGCTCGAGCGTGTCGCTTGAGTCACTCTCGGAACGCTTGGCGATGCCGAGCTTGGCGTTGGTGTAGATGACGGCAAATTCGGCCTGCTCGTCGGTGGCGCCCAACTCGATGAAGAGATCGAACACTTCGTTGACGACTTCGGCAGCCCGCGCGTCCCGGCGATCGATTTTATTGATGACCACGATGGCGCGCAAATCCAACTCGAGGGCCTTGCGCAGCACGAAACGCGTCTGCGGCATGACGCCCTCCGCCGCGTCCACGAGCAGCAGCACGCCTTGCACCATCTGCAAGACGCGTTCCACTTCGCCGCCGAAGTCGGCATGGCCGGGCGTATCGACGATATTGAATTTGACCTCGCCGTGACGAACCGCGGTGTTTTTCGCTAAGATCGTAATGCCGCGCTCGCGCTCAAGCGGGTTGGAATCCATCACGCGGGTATCGACGTGCTGACCTTCCCGGAAGACGCCGCTCTGTTTGAGCATCGCATCGACGAGCGTGGTCTTGCCGTGGTCGACGTGCGCGATGATCGCGACGTTGCGGATATCGGGCCGGGTTTTCATGCGTTCGCTTGCGGCTGCGCCAAAGGCAAGGTGAACCAGAAGGTCGTGGTCTCGCCGGGAGCGCTGTCGCACCCGATGACCCCGCCCATGGCGGTGCAAAGCTTAGCGCTGATATACAGGCCCAATCCCGTCGCGAAACTGTCGTCCGACCGCGACAGGCGCCCGAAGCGCGTAAAGAGCTTGTTGCGCTCGTCGGGCGGGATGCCCGGCCCGGTGTTTTCGACGGCAAAGCGCACGTGCTCGGCCTCGGGTTGCACGTGGAGCAGAATCGAGGAATCCGGATCGGAATATTTTGCGGCGTTGGAGAGGAGGTTTGTCAAAATCTGCACGACCCGGCCTTCATCCGCGCGTACGAACGGCAGCACATCGGCGGACACGATTCGAAAGTCGCGTTCCATGTGCTCGCTTTTCATCCGCGCGATCGATTCGTGCGCGGTCTGGAGCGGGTCGACGTTTTGCGCGCGCAGGGCAAGTTTTCCCGCGTCCATCCGCGAGAGCAGCAAGAAGTCTTCGAAGATGGTGCCCAGCCGCGCCGTCGAGCTCCCCAAAACGCCGAGCAAATCGGCGCGCCGTTCCGATTCCATGGTGTCGAAGTGCGTCTCCAGAAGCGACGTCGCGCCGCGAATGGCCGCAAGCGGCGAACGCACTTCGTGCGCGACCATCGTAAAAAATTCGTTCTGCGTACGCGTGGTTTCTTCGAGCATGCGGCGCCGTTCGACCTCGGCGGCATGCGAGCGGGAGTTCGCAAGCGCGAGCCCCGCGAGGTTCACGAAAAGTTGCATTTCACGAAGCGTCTCACGGCTTGGCACCTTGCCGCTGATCGGATGGTCGACCGACATATACCCAAGCATCTCGCCGGCGCGGTCCGTGATCACTAAAATGAGGTAATCGCGTTCGTGCCATTGCGTGGCATCCGGCCGTGCGGCATCTTTAGGCAAGTCGCCGCTGAAGATGGTCCGCGGCCACGGGAAATCTCGCTCGAACGGAATGTAGTAGCAATTTTGAAAAACCTGATGCTCGGGATCCAACGCGTGCAAAATGTCGGTGCGCGGAACGTGTTCGCCCATGCGTTCGTGAACGATATCCGGCGAGTATCCCAATAGCACGCGCCGGTAGAGCTCGCCGCCGGGTGCGTCCGATGCCACGATGGTGACGTACTTGAACCCGAAAAGGTCGGCCACGCCGCGCGCAATAGAATGAAGCGCGGGCTCCAGCTCGTGTGCCTGCAAAATGTCTTGGGTAATTTCGAGAAGCCGACTGAGCGCGCTGGCGTCGTCGGCGGCTGGTTCGCGCACCACCACTATCCTTGGATGTATCGGCAAAGGGGAACAAGGCGCCTACCGGCGCCCGGGTGATGCAAGCGTTCCCGCCTATCCTGCACTCTAATCAGGATCGAGCTTTCCCCCACAGTTCGGGCAACGGCCGCCCAGTTCGGCAGTGCAGGCGTCGCAGAAGGAGCAGCCATGCCCGCAGGCATTTCGACGCTCGCCTTTGTCGAAACGCCGCTGGCAGCGCTCGCAGTTGGGTTTCACGGCTGCTCGCTTCTTGGTTCGGGCGCCCCATGCATTTTAAGGAAAGCCCGCAGGGCGCCAAAATGCGAGCTCGCCGGATGGCGCGCCCTCCAACGGGTGGATTGGCGCCCTCAGCCTAGAAGATCGTTGTTGTGCCGGACGATTCTAAAGAACCGCTCTATCATGTTCATACGCACGCATCGGGTGCCGAGTATTGGCGGCACGTCATCGAGATCATCGCATTTATCGTGGCCGCTGGATGGGCCTTCTACGTTTTTATCTATCAGGAACGGATAAAACCGGCCGAGACCTTGCCGCAGACGCAGTTCAACGTGTCGGTTTCTCACCAGCCCGTGCATTCAGGTGTGGAGTTGGTCAATTTGAGCGTTCAAATACGAAATGTGGGAACGGTTCCGTTCCGCCCCGCCGGTTACGTCGTCGCCGCCTACGGTGTGCGTTACCTACCGAGGCTGACTCAGACCGTTACCAAGAGCATGCGCCGAAATGTCACGATTCTCACCCGCTCGCTGGCCGAAAGCAACCCCGTGCTTCTACAGTCCATTTCTGCGATGTACGCGCCGTTCGGCGCGAATCAACCACTTTTAATATTAGCACCTGGTGGCGACCGCACGTTTCACGAGGGCTTTGGGATTGCTCGCAACAAATACGACGCCATTGTTTTGAAGTTCAAATGGTGTTTCGTGTGGTCCAACAACGTGCGCGTGTATAATCCCCGTCCGTTTCGAGATCGCACGGGCGCATATTGGTTCGAATTTCTCACACTGAATACTGCTGCGGCTCAAGCGGAGCACATCACTTGCGGGCAGGAATCAAGAGATGTATTCCCTGTGTGAGTGGCCGAAAAGCCGCGTACTGTTAGGGTTTCCCGGATTATGCGAGAGTACGGGTCTGGTGGCCCGCACGGTCTTCAAACGCCTCCACGCATTTACTGACTAATTCGCGTAATCCCGGAGTAGCCCGATATAATCGGCCAAGCAGATCGGGGAGCTTTTCAGCGCCGAATCCGAAACCGGTTTGTCGCCCGGAAACATCTGCGGCACGTCGATCGGACGCATCCTCCATTAATGGGCACTTGTGGAACGGTCATACGAAACGGTTGCGCCCATCTGTCGAACATCGAACCGAGCATCACCAGCACTCGCCGGGAAGCGCTGCTCGCTACAAGCTGGCTTCTTCACGAAACTCATCACGCGCGGCGAAGGCGCATGCAACGCCGTACTGGTGCGCGAGCTGAGTTATGGAGCGCCGCTCTTCGCGGTCGAGTTTCTCTCGCGTGAGGCGCGCGTAAATTAGGAGGTACCCGAAGAGGCGCCCGTAAGCCACGATTGGGAAAACCGTGCCGGCAGTCAGTTCAAACGTCCCCCTGGCAGCCGCGGCCTGCGGCAACGCGGACGGAGAAAGCTCCTCAGGTTCGCCTCCACGTGCGAGGGTGCACGCTACTGGCGCGTAGCCGCCCGCTTGCGAGCTATAAATGACGACGCCGGGGACGTTCAGACAGCGCTGGAGTTCGCTGGTCACCGTCGCCCCTAATTCCCGCGTTTCACGAATAAACGGAAGCTCGTCCGTGAAGCGCTCGAGGGCGTCATGCGCACGCCGTTTATCCCGGTAAAAGACCTGCTCGGCGAAGTGCTCGATTTTAGCCTCGCCCCACTTAAACGAAAATGCAATGACGAGCGTGACGCCGATCTCGACGCCTGCGCCCGGCCCCCGCGGCAGCGCGAGATGCCCTATCACATTTTCCGTCAAGACGACGATGCTCGTAATGAACGCGACAATGGTTCCGAAGATAACCGCGCGGCTGATAAAAAAATCGAATGCGATCAGATGCCGCGCAAAGAACGCGTGCAAGTATCCGGCAAATAGTACCGACCAGAGAAGAACGTAAACGATCAGCCATGCCGTAGAAGGGGCATTGTTTGCGAGGATGGGGTAGAGATCATTAGCGATCTCTGCGGTCGCGCCGACTAAGGTGGACGCGAAAAGGATGCGCACCGTCGCGAGCCGCTCATCTCGGGCGTCGTATGTTGCGATTCCGAGGATCAGAATGAGCAGCACGAGGAGAGCGATTTCGAACCAAACGTACAGGCCGGCGCCAAAAAGACTTGCTCCCGTGAAAAATGCCAGAGAGTAATCAAATGCGCCAAAGAACAGCCTGCCCGCAATTGCTATGGTTGCAAACACCGCCAGCGCCGCTCGCAACCGCGGCGACGTTTCTTTTTGGAGCAGCGATAGAGCGAAAAGCAAACCAAAAGCCAGGAACGCGGACTTCGCCCAAATGTTGACGATGAAAATCGTTGCGGCGATCGCCAGCGGTCCGTCCCAGGGCGGGAACGTCAGCACGAGCGATCGCAGCGCTAGAGCGACGAGGAATAGTCCGGCGATAAAGGACGGTAAATACCGCCCACGCCATAGACATAAAATGCCGGCTAACGCGCTCGTCATGGCGAGGGCAAACAAAAGCCATTCCGGTAATTGAGAACCGCGCCGGGCAACGAACGTCGCGCGCACTAAATGCTGTTGCGCACCCCGATGCATGGGAATCACGATGGAATCGCCGGCTCCGCCGATACCAAAATAGAAGCGGGCGCGCTGCGCGAAACTTAGCTCGGCGGTATCGAATGTGTCCCGGGGTGCAAGGCCGATGGCAGCTCCCTGTGGGGTTATCGATCGATAGGCGACGCGTGTGCCGCCCGCGCTGCGGAGCGACCCATACTGCGGCAACGTGCCGGCGCCGAACGCGCCGCGCGCTACGAACCCCGCATCGAACGCAACACAGATTGCAACGATCGCCGCAAGCAGCGGCCGGAGGCGTTCCCAGTCGCGCGCTTTCACGCCCGCCGCAGAGTGTATGATCGTCTTAAGCAATCAGCCACTTCAACGTGATGCAATAGTACGTCGGAAGGTCCTCTTGAGGACTGCTTTCCGACTCGTAGCGTGCCACTGAGCAATGGTCACTGCCCTCCCGCGCTGGAATGTTTGACGAGGCGCTTTTTTGAGAGTCCGCGAAGGGGGCGCCGGAGTTCTAGAACCCCAGCGACCCGAGGGTTTAGCCTTTGGGAGAGTACGGATCTGGTGGTCCGCACGGTCTTCAAAACCGTTGAGGCCGTCGCAAGACGGCTGGTAGGTTCGATTCCTACACTTTCCCGCCAAATTTATTCAACAGCTCATTGTGTCGCATTTCTTGGTAAACAACGCCGATGATCGGCGCCTGTGGGAGCGTATATTGAAGCACTTCATCATCATTCTAGTTTCTGCTTTTGCCCTTGGTTCGGTCGCAGTTGCCGATGACGCGACATTTATTATTATGCAGATGGACCCTAATTTGTATCAGTCCCCGCTATCGATCGAACGTGGTGTCGCAGCAATTGATTACACCTCTAATCGTATCGGTACGTGCCCGACCTTTCGAAACCACGGTGATAAGACTATTACGGATATTACCTTCGTCATGACTGTCGCCAATGCCGAAGGTCGGCGAGTGTGGTCTTATATCGCGCATCGTGTCGGCACGTTCTCACCGAACGTGTTAATTGAAGGGCCTGCTGAGAATGGTAATACGGCGCGGCAAAGCCAGCTGGACAATTGCCTACATACAGATATTGCCGAAGGCCTTAATGCGCACGACTTTCGTACAGTGACGCTGCATGTGCAAGCCGTTACTTACGAGGACGGCTCTAAGTGGATTTCCCCCACGGTAATCAACACGCACGCCTCTCTTCCGCCCGGCCCTTTAAAAATTAAACCCCGAGGAAAGCCCAAAAAAGCTCCGACCGCCTTCGGTAGTGTTGCCGGCGTCATTACGTGGCAATACAATCAGTTTGTGGGCACCAAAGGGGACGTCGACGCTGGCGTCGTCCTCATACCCAATCCGATGTGGCGGCAGTTCAGTGAGCCCACGCCGACTATTTACACATCAATGTGTCTGGGGATTGAGGATCCACGAATGCAGAAGTACGGGCTCCGCGTCGGCAGGGCCGATGGCTTTGGAAATGCGCAGATTGACCACGTCCCGGTGGGAAGATACAGGGCGCTCATGTGCTCTCACAATGCTGCGCGTAATTTCCAGGCGTCGATCGAAGACTACCTTGTTGCCTCAGTGCGAGACTTGTTTAATAATGATGATGCGCTCTATGCGTTTGAGCAAAGCATGTTTAAACTGCAAAAATTTTGGATTGATGATATAACCGTCCGGAAAGGTGAAGTCACGCACTTTAATCACGACTTTGGCAATACTTACATTTAGGCGATTTAAGGTTCTAGGCGGGAAGATTATTCAAGGAACATAAAGGTTATTGCCGGGGCGGGAACGCGAGGGCTTTCGCGCCCGATGCTACCACCGTGCATGCAAGGGTGGAGGGTGAAAGATTGAGCATGCAAACGCCTGGCGCGGCGCTGGCGCATCAGCAACAGCGCGGCAATACGCCGCTTTTAGCTTACTACGTAACCTCAAGGCGTATCAACCAACCCACATTGGTCTCGGCTGACACCCTGCCCATTTTTTTACGAGCATTTGTGCAGGCTGATTCCACGGGTTCGATTCCTACACTTTCCCGCCAACTTTCCAACTTTGCACGCGCTCGAACCTATGCCGTAAGACGTAAATTCGCATACGGAAAGCCAGGCCCGGTTGTTGACGTCCGCGACATCCCATCAGTACGGACTCAGGCTAGGAGAACGTTCAATCAATCGACAAGCGTCGCCAAAAAGATTCGAATCGAAAAAATGAGTGATGCAGACACACTCCCCGTAATTGAGCCGTACGAAAGCGGCACCCTAGACGTGGGCGACGGGCACCGCGTATATTGGGAATGTTGCGGCAATCCGAACGGCAAGCCGGCCGTCTTCCTGCATGGTGGACCGGGTGCTGGATGTTCGCCGAGGCAGCGGCGCTTATTCGATCCCAGCGCAGTTCGCGCCGTATTCTTCGACCAGCGGGGCTGCGGACGGAGCCGGCCACTAGCGAGCGATCCTGACGCCGATCTTAGCGCAAATACGACAACGCAGCTCATCGCCGATATGGAGTTGCTCCGCAAGCATCTTGGCGTCGACACGTGGACGGTGGTTGGGATCTCTTGGGGAACCACGCTTGGACTCGCGTACGCGCAAGTGCATCCTGGCAGGGTCAATGCCATGGTACTGGCCATGGTCACAACGACGTCGCGACGTGAAGTCGAGTGGCTGACCCACGACGTTGGCCGCATCTTTCCGCAGCAGTGGCAACGGTTCGCATCCGCCATCCCCGAGTCCATGCGACACATGCGGTTGGTCGATGCATACGCCACGCTTTTATTCGATCCGGATGTCGCCATACGCGAGCAAGCGGCGCGGGCATGGTGCACGTGGGAAGATGCGCACGTGTCGCTCGCCCCCGGACACAAGCCGGATCCAAAATTTGCGAATCCCGAATTCCGCCTCCGGTTCGCGCGTTTAGTTACGCACTACTGGAGGCACGCCGCGTTTCTCTCCGAGGATCAGCTCCTACGCGATGCCTCGAAGTTGGACGGCATCCCCGGCGTCTTGGTCCACGGCCGCCACGATGTCAGCAGCCCGCTCGATACAGCTTGGCGACTCTCGCAGGAGTGGTCAAGCAGTCGTCTCGACATCATCGACGATGCTGGACATGGCGGAGCGCACCTAATCGCGGCAACCGTCAGCGCGCTGAAACAGTTTGCAACGCGCCCCCTCACGGCTGCACGCCCAGTTCCTTGAGGATAAACGCGTAATTGAACGCCGTTTCTTTGAGCGCATCGTACCATCCCGACGCGCCACCGTGCCCGGCTCCAAATTCACTTCAAGCAGCAGTGGGTTTTTGTCCGTTTTCAGGGCGCGCAACCTGGCGACGAATTTCGCGCCCTCCCAGCGTAAGGGGGCGCTGCTGGCTGTAAGCGAAGCGACCGCCGTAGATGTCGAAGATTTTGATCTCCTACCGGCGATCCGATACGGCACCAATTGTTGGGCGCCTGTACGACCGTTTAGCGGCCTATTTTGGTCCCGACGCATTGTTCCTCGATGTCGACGACATCCCGTATGCCGTTGATTTTCGGGAGCATGTTGCGGCAATGTTACGCACCACCGATGTTATCATCGCAGTTATCGGCCCCCGCTGGTTGGGCGTCACGGATGGGGGGCTGCGCCTGCAGCAAGATTCCGACCCTGTTCGTGTGGAGCTGGAATCGGCACTGAGCCTGCGGGTCCAGATGCTTCCCGTTCTGATCGATGGGACTCCGATGCCAGGCCCGAAAGCACTGCCTCCTTCGCTTGAGCCCCTTGCCTATTTGAACGCGGTCGCGGTTTCGAGCGGTATCGATTTCGATCAACATGTTAATCGCTTAATCGCCGCCATTGAGACTCTTCTCGGTTCAAAAGCGCCGGTCGTGCCACGATCCCAAACACCGGCGTACGCAAACTTGCGCACCTCCAGCCCGTACATCATTGCCCTTGCACTCGCGCTTCCTTTTATAGCCGAAGCGCTTGGCTTCGCACCGGCGTGGCCACGGAGAATGCATATTGTTACCTCATTGGGAGAAGCCGCGTTGATCGTGGCGCTCGTCAATACACTACGGTTTGCAAGCCGCGGACTTTTGCGACGCCTCGCAATGGCTGCGTCGATTGTTTTGGCCGCATCCGGCGTCGCGTATGTTGCCGCTGGAGCGATTTTCACGTACGTGACGCCGCGGTCGGGCGAACATTGGGTAAAGGGATACGTTTGCACGCCCGAAGCGACGGCTTTGTATAAGAATAAGTGCCCCTTTCTGGGGAAGGATGAATTACAGGGCGCGGAATATGAGGCAGAACGGTTGTGGACGCTTCCGTCTATCATGGTGGTTAAGGTAACAATGGTTGCGTTATGGCTTGCGGCATTTGTTTCCGTTGCAGCTTTGGTCGCCTCTCATGTTGTCGGTGCCCGCCCGGCCGGGAGGTTTCGGTGACGCGAACGCTTTACTGCGCGATGCTTATCGCTTTTTCGCTAGGCTCGACGGCGGTATGCGCGGCACCACGTGACTCGCATGATTCAGCCCCGTATCCTGTCGTAAAGGCCGCAATTGCGAAAGTGTATCGGGAAACTGGGTCCTCTCGGAAACCGGGTAACACGCGCGGAACTTATGATTTAGACAATTGTCAAGGAGGGTCGGACTTCGTTGGCGATCACAATGACCTTGCGAAATTATCTCGCATCCGCATCTATGCAGACATAGCGAACGAGGCGACGATTTGGGAAACCGACCTGGCTGCGCTCGGATATCCGGCCTATTTGTGGCAGCCCTGGGTCAAGCACTATGAGAACTCTGCAGTAAATCTTCTTAAGCGTGTACCCCCAGCGCAATTCTATGAGGCTTGGCAGCGAAGCAGTCCGCCGTTCGAACGCTTGCAAAGCAGACTTAATAAGTACTGGCGCGCGCATCGTAACCTGGCACGGATCGTAAACGTGGGCGGATGTGGCGCGGGCGAGCAAACCTGGAAACTCGTAACGCAACCGCGCGCTGCGCAAGTCCTCATCATTCCATCATTCTTTTATCAACTCTGCCAGGTGGAACGAATTAACCCGCATGATACGTCGCGTTGTGCGCATTGGCGTGAAGTGATCGATGGCACGATAACCGAGGTATCGGGCGCCTATTACTATCGCGTGCGGTGGCGTGACGGAAGATTGCGACTTGGCAAGCTGAGTTTTGATGAAATCCGTGGCGACACGCTCACGCTCAGGCCGCGTTGAAATCAGAAAAACGAGCGATTACGCGCTGTTAAGGCGCCTGCAGATCGCGTATTACCTCTGATATGCGGAGCGCGTCGACCCCCGCCGCCTGGTAACGCCGTAGAGAGCGAAGTGCAGCATTGGTAAAGGTTTTGCGATCGCTTCGAGTCGTGCGGTACCGCCGATAGAGCGCCTTCGCCGCGTCCACGTCGCCCGTGAAAAGAAGCGCTTCCGCCATGCGCAGTTGCGACTCAAGGCGTTCCGGCGCTAACGCTAACCCGCGACGGGCTCGTTGCAAGGTTTGCGTCGTATCGTGGGCGAGGATATCTTGAACGACGAGGTCGTCGTATGCGGTCACCAGCTCGCGGCGAATTCGCGTGCCGCCGGGAACCACCGTAACGATCGATTCGCGTATTGTCGTCGCTTCGGTCTCGTCGCGCCGCACATCGGCGCCGCGGCCGGCGTCCTGATCCGCCACCGCCAGCGTGTCGTAGGCGTCTGCCACGAGCTCACGCCGTTCGTCCGGTGCGCTTCGTTCCAGGATCGCCATGGCCGCGGTCAGAGTGCGCCTGGCGGCGGCCGGATCGTCGGCGGAGCGCGCGTTGGCGGCCGAAACGAGTGCTTGCGCGTCGTCGGCGTTCGCGCCGGAGCGTCCCGCAGCGACCTCTGCACGCGTTGCCAGCCCGCGGAGAATCGCTGGGTCAACGCGTCCCGTGGCAAAATCCAGAAGCAAGCTGTATTCCACGGCAACCTCCGCGCGTTGCGATGCGCCGGCACGGTCGAGCGCGTCGGCCGCCGCAGAGACATCGGCTGCCATGTCGTTTGCATGCTCCAACCCTGCGTCGTCGTACGCTAAGAGCCGAAGGCGCCGGGCGAGCAAAATGTTGTCAAAACCCGACCTGCGTTCGCGCAAGATCTGCACGACGAACCTGTCGTACCGGCGGGCCGATTCGTACTCCTGACGCTTGGCAGCGCCGTCGGCCGCCATTCCCGGCGGGGGCGGCGCGACGTGCGATTCCCTCGCAAGCCCCAAATCGTTCGATTCGGGGTGGCGCCGGCGTTGGATGGCCGTTGATGTGCGGACGGTGCCGAGGTCTGCTACGTCCCCAAAATACGCTCGGAGATCGCTCGAGGTCCAACTGCTTTCCAACTTGCCCGCAAGGACGGCGGCGCGGGCCTCTGCGATGTAGCGCGCGCCCGCGCCGTTCGCGTCGGATAACCATACGTCCAGCGCGGCCTCGACGTCATCCCGAACCAGCGCACCGCGATTTAAAGGTTTTTGCGTTCGATCGAGGGTCAAGACGCGTTCGCGTAATTTCAACGCCGTAGCGCGCTCGCCGCGCCGTTCGTAAACCATCGCCGCCGTTTGCAGGATATCGGTCGCGACCGCGACCGGAAAGCCTCGCGCATCGATTGCCGCCACGGCGGTTGCAAGGTTCGCCCCGCCGGCGGGCTCGCCGGCGCGCAACTCCGCCGCCGCGAGCCGAGCTACGCCCGCTTGCACGATGGGATGCGCAGCGCCGACGGATTCGGTGTAGGCTTGCACAGCATGACGGCGCGCATCGACCTCAGCCGGAAAATCCAACGCGTATGCTTGGGAGTCGGCCAAACCGTCGTACGCGAGCGCCCGCAGCCAGGAAGAGCCGGCCTGGCTTTTTTGCGCGAGCGCGACGCGCTCGCGCGCATACGAGACCGCCCCTTGCGGATCACCCTCGGCCTGTGCTTCTCCTGACAGATCGCCGTACAAATTCAGAAGCGATTTTGGCGCGCCGTTTCGAGCGAGGTGTTCGGCAATAATTGTCGCCTTGGCGTACGCGGCGCGAGCATCGTCGTAGCGCCCCTGAACTGAGTACGCGGAAGCCAGTGACTCGTAAAGCCCGACCGCGGATTCGTTGAGTGTGCCGCCTTCGGACTTTTGCAACGCCGCAATGGCGTGCTCGGCGACGGCGACGTCGTTGGTGACGCGGAAATAAGCCCACGCAACTTCGGCGTATCGATCGCCACCCATGACTTCGCGCCACGCTTTGAGCGCCAGCTTGGCGTAGTTCGCGCTTTGAATGCCTTCACCGACATGAGAGTAAGCGGCGGCGACGTTCTCGTAGAGGCGCGCGATGCGCGGCGTCGCCACCCCGCCCTGGCGCAATTCGTGCTTCGCAATTGCAAGCGCGCGCAATGTATCGTGCAGCTGCGCCACGTAATCTTCGTACGCTTCGTCGATCCCGGCGATGTTTTCGAGCACGACCATCGTCCCATAACTACCCGGCGCCGGTTCAGCGCGTTCAAAAACGGCTAGTCCGCGTTGGAATGCACGGCGCGCGTCTTCGTAGCGACCAAAGGAATTGTACGAAAGGCCGAGTCCGTTCTCGGCCCAGCCATGGCCCGCTTGCATCGCGGCTGGGTCCAGCCGATCCCACAACTGCGTCGCCCTCTCGGAGTCGCGCAGGGCCTGTACTTCTTGCCCCAGATCGCGCTCCACCCAGGCGAGACGGTAGTATGCAGCGGCCACGGCAGCGTTGTCCGCACCGCCCGGGAGCTGGCGCGCAACCTCCATGCTCCGTTGTGCATAGATGAATGCCTGACTGTACGAACCTTGCTGGTCGAGCAGGCGCGCCAGGGCATCAAGGGCATCGTTTTCCCGTACCAGGTCGTGCGCCCGGCCGGCAGACTGAACGGCATTGTAATAATATGTGCGCGCACCGCCGAGCGTATGAAACGTATTGACGTATTCTTCCAGCGCCAGTGGCCAGCTTTGCGATGCTGGGTATCGAGCAGCATCAAGCACCGTCACCTCTCTGATCCCTTCGATCTCGCGGCGCGAGTCGCGTATCAGAACCGTTCCGGTACGGATGACATCGATGGCGTGCTCGGTACAGGTGAACGTAATATGGTTGGCCCCCACCTCAACGGAAAATTTCGTTCCGCGGGCGGCTGCGACGAAACGCGTGCCGTGGGAGACGCGAAAAAAGCTCAGCGGGTTGTGCGGCGATTCGGAGAAATCCACTTTTCCCCGCACCACGTCCGATGCGTGGCCACGGCCGGTAAAGAGCAGCTGGAACGTTGTGGACGGCGCGATGACCGCCGTGCTCAATCCGTCCGTGGAGCGCAGCGTAATCGTCAGGTCCGGTGGCGTTTGGATCGTCGTCTTGTCGAGGATGAGCTCTCCGACCTTGAGTTGCGTGCGTCGCCCATTCGGGCCCGTAACCAAAACGTGGGACGCCACGTTGACCGGCATGCGGTTGCTCTCAAGGCGCACAACTCGATGGCCGGTCGGTGCGGAGAAGGCCGGCAATGGCGCCGCCGCTGCACTGACGAGCGCCAGTAGGACGACGAAGGTGCGCGGTGTGTTCATCCGGCGGTCCCCTTTGATGCCTTCACGCTTTCGATAATGTCGGAGAGGATTCGTTGTACCGCGTCCGAGTCCTCAATCGTAGCGGCCTGGATGTCGTCAAATTCGAGCGGAATCGCCGTCGTGCGGAGCATGATCGGCCGCACGGACCCGTCGCGATTCGCCTTGATCCACTTTCGATGAGCTCGCGATAATTCGTAGGTGCAGAACGGGCTGTCGAAATACTCGGGCGTGTAAATCGCAATCACGAATCGGCTAAACTCGACGCCATAGGCGAGCTTGCGTTGCCAATCCTCGCTCGAAACGATGGACTTCTTGTCGTAAAAGATCCGAAGACCGTCGCCGCCTGCGGAGCGAAGCGGGGCAACCACGTTTTTCTCAACCCAGTCCGTATCACGATGGGAGTAGCTGACGAACGCATCCCAGTCGCTCTCCTTCGTCAGGGTCCAGCCGAGTGTCTTCTCGAGGAGATAACGGCCAAAGACGGCGGAAAAAACCGCCACGATGATGATTCCAATGAGCGGAAGGCCGACCTGCGGCTGGATGGTGTGCAACGAAGCGTACAAAAACCATTCCATCAAGAACAAGAAGCCAATCGACGTCAGGCCGGCAGCCAGTGCTGCAAGGGAAGGCAAAATTGGGCGGAGCGAGGCCAGACGCCAGCGCCGTGCCCATTGAAACGCCGCGATATAGAATACGGCCGTTAGCAAACTGAATGTCAGGACCAGCGCCGCGAGCGCGCCGTTCAGCGGTGTCGGACGAAACGCGTTGTCCTTTGCGACGATGTCGCTGATGGCCCACGTAACGAGTTCGGGATTCAAGGCTCCGGGTATCGGGCCCACGTCGTGCTTCAGCGTGGCAAGAACGATGATTTTGTCGGTGAGATCGCCGGGTTCGAACGGAAAGTGCCCGAGTTTGGATGTGAGGTGCGCGGGTACGTCGCCGCGCGGGACGATGACATCCTGAGGTGGCGCGCATGGGCTCGAATTCTTATCGAGCAACATCGGCAATGCGGGAATCTCGATGGGCGGATTCGCACCGTTGGGAACGAGGTAACACGATTGATAAAAAATTCCGTCGCCGTAAGCTTGCGCAAGGATCGTGTGGCCGCGCGCAACGTGGTCGTAAACGGTGTCGTTATCGAGCAAGTCGAGGGCGGCGGCCGTGCCGCCGCTGGCCGTGTCGTTGTTCTCTACCGGGTCCCACGACACCAGCACCGGGAAATGTGCGTCGACGGCCCGCTCCAGTTCGCGACGAAGGGCGAGATTTGCGGGCGCCGGGATGCGCCTATCCCGTGGAAAGTAAAAGTCGAGAACGAGCGCGGTGGGGCGTTCGTTACGTCGCAAGACTTCGTGAATAAACCCCGCCAGTTGCGTTCGGAGGAGGGCTGGATCCGCGGGGTCGTACCAGGCCGTAACGTCCACCAGCCGGATCGTTTTTGCGAGGGTCGGGGCGTGTTGCTTGCTGGCGGCCTCGTAGTAATACCAGTCCCAAGCATGCCACGCGTCGAGCCACAACGCAGAGGTAGCGAGGATAACGACATACCCGCCGAAGAGCAACAAAAACAGACGCACTGCTTGAGGCATCCGCGAAGCCATGCCGGGAGGACGTTACGCGCGCGGTGCGTTAAAACCTAGGGTCTGCATCGAGCTAGGAGGTCGAGTATGTTGCGCACTCGCATGCCCCGGATCGTCGGCGCGGTGGCAGCCGCCACAGGTCTGGCCCTGCTCCTGGTCACGCTCGCCGCGCGACCCGTCTTGGCAAACGTCAAACTGGAAAACGGCAACTTCTTCGTGGGATTTACCGATGCCACCGCGCCCGGCGGTCTCGAAATGGCCGTGGAGCGCGTGTACAATTCGAAGACCGATTTCCGGGGAATGTTCGGATCGGGATGGGGCACAACCGATGAAGCCTTCATCACCATCCGGGACGACGGCAGCGTGATCGTTCACGAGTACGGCGGCGGTGCGGAAAACGTCTTCGAGCCGACCGCAAGCAACCGTCGCCCGCTGCCGGATATCGAAGATCAAATTATGGCTGCGGCGGAGCGAAGCGGCATGTTTGCCGATCAGCGAGCAAAGGATGCCTACCGGGCAACCCTGGACGAGCATCATGCAGAGGAATGGACCAAACTGCAAAGCGCGGGATTGCTCCCGGTACCGCATTTGCCGCCCGGAGCAAGCTTCGTCAGCGGACGATTCTCGCACCAGACGGTAACGCGCACTGCAGACGGTTACGTGCGCCGGCTCGATGACGGAAAAGTAGAGACATTTGACCTGGACGGGCATATGCGAAAGCTCGCCGATGCGAATGGAAATTTTATCACGTTTGCCTACGATGCACGCGGTCGTCTGAGCACGATGACCGATAACTTTGGACACATATTCACCTTTGTCATCAATGACGCGGGGCTGGTAACGCGCCTGACGGACTGGCGAGGGAAAACGGCGACGTACGACTACCGCGGCACGGACCTGGTCCGATCGACCGATGTGGACGGCAACACCTTCCGCTATCAGTACGATGCGGCGCGCCGGCACAACATGACCCAAATTGCCTACGGAGATGGCACGACCAGGGAGATTGCATATTATCCGATCGCGCAATCCGAGGATGTGCGGCGCGTTAAGGAACCCGACGGCACGGTCACCACCTACCGCTACAAAACGGCGAAAGGCAATCCCGAGCGGCGCGATGTGTTCGTCACCGTTACGGACCCCGCGCAACATCCGCCGACGAGGGCAAATTCAACCTATACGTACTTCATTCGGCGTGATGCCGCAGGCGACACCCATACCGAGCGTATCGTAACCGTTATCGATGGCGAAAAAACGGACACGCGCTACGACAGCAACGGGTACCCGGTCGCCATCACGAATGGCGGCGACACCACGCGTTTCGAGTACGATGCGCAGGGACACGTCACCATGAAACAGACGTCCGAGATTACGACGCGGATGACGTACGATCGCGGGAAGGTCGCGACCGTCTCTGAAACGCCGGCGCACGCTTCGCAGCCCAGCCTCTCCGCGTCCTATACGTATGATGAGCGTCTCAATCTTATCGGTGCGAAAGATAGCAAAAATCACGATCTCGTGCTGGCATATGACGACAACGGGCGGATAAAACAAATCAGCGACCGAGCGGCGGGCACGATGCTCGATTTCACTTACAACGCGTGGTCGAAGCCCGCCACAATCACGCTGGAAGGCACGGGAACGATTACCGTCACCTACGACAACAACGGGGAAATTCAGAAAGTCGATAGCGCTGCCGGCCGGGAGATCAGCCTCCGCGTTACGGCCCTGTTCCAGGAATTGCTTGAAGTAGTCCGTCCCGCCGGCGTGAGTTTGAGCATGTGAGTCTTTTGCCGCGACACTCGAGCGTGCGTGCAAGGCGTCTTGAACGGCTGTGAGAAACAAAATTTCATGCGACGCCGGTTAGGAATCTTGGGATTTGCCTCTCTTTTATTGCTGGCGGCCGCCTTGCCGGTACATGCCTCAAATGCGCCGCAACGCATTGGGGCAGCACTACCGTGCCGAATCGCAGCGGCAAACGAGAGAAATCCGTTCGTACCGGGCGCGGCAAACGCACGCGCCCTCTGTCGCGCGTTTCTTTCTCATGATCCAGCCGTCTGCTACACTTTGGATGGCGATGACCGGACGTTTTGCGAGGTGGTCGCCGATCGTCAGGAATCTCATTGCTACGCGCTGGCCTCTCGCGATGCCCATAATTTCTGCTATGCCTTTCTAAGCTATGCGAACAGCGCTCATAGTCAGGCCTTTTGCGACGCGATTCTGTCAAGCGATTCGCATCACTTTTGCCTGGCAATGTTCGTGACTGAAGCATCTCATCGAGAGGCGTTTTGCCGAATGGTCGAAGATGGAACCACGCGCACCTTGTGTCTTGCGTTCGCTAACCAGGATGCGAGCTATTGCGACGGGTTAGGTCGCGGCCTTCGCTCGTATTGTAGCGCCATCGTCGTGAAGAGCGCGAAACTGTGTGAGGACATTACCGTGGCGTTGCTCTGGAACACGATCGCCGAACCGGCGCCTGGGACCCGTGGATCACATTAGTCCGGTCCCCTTACCCGACGGCCGCATCCCCCTTTTAATCGGCGTCACGGGCCACCGCGACATCGCGCCGGCAGACGCACCTCGGGTGAGCGCCGCGTTCCATTTGTTGCTTACCGAACTTGCGCGAACGCACAAAAACATGCCGCTGGTGCTGTTGAGTGGTTTGGCGGCCGGCGCGGACAGCATTGCGGCGGAAGCCGCCCTGGCGCTGGCGGTTCCGGTGGTGGCCTTTTTGCCGATGCCGGCCGCTCAATACGAAGCGGCGTTTTCA
>JABXNS010000137.1_pt1 | contig 20091 bp, 15 predicted proteins | sample 7301101 | NCBI WGS metagenome assembly JABXNS01 (sample SAMN14449646, study PRJNA615230) | soil metagenome | isolation source: soil from bare, unvegetated metal-rich iron-sulfur acidic spring small-cell... | place: Canada: Paint Pots Mound, Kootenay National Park, BC | collected 2017-05-25 | reverse complement strand
CATTGAGAACGGCCAACATAGAATCGTCATCCGGCTGCTGATAACTCCGCAGCATTGTTGTCACATTCTTCCAGCCGCCAACGCGAGCCACATCGACAAGCGGAAAGGATTTTCTCTTTGTCGCCCAGCCCCGTCTGAAAGCGTGCCAGCCGCCGCGATCTTGGTGAGGGAGTTCGGCGAACTCTTCCGCCTTCCCTAACCATTTCCGCGCGACGTTGCGGTCGATAGACCTAGAAGGGTCAGTAGGGTCGGCGAACAACGGTCGTGTGCCGATACCAGCCGTGTGCTGCTTCCATAGCAGGAGTGCATCGCGCACTTCGACTGGCATTGGACTTACATAGTCTTCACGCTTCTTGTTGACCGCCTGCCCGGCGTACCACCTGATACCACCGTTCGCGAAGGCGCTGACCGGCCAGCGGTAGCCAGCGTCAAGCTCCTTACACTTGCGCCACGCCTCTTCAGGCTTGAAATAAATATCCGACCAGCGCAGTCCGAGAATGGCGCCGATTCTGCGACCTGTTCCCCATGCTAGATCCAGCAGTATGTCGAACGCAGGCGGTAATTGTGGAGCTACTGCTTTCAGCCTCTCGAATTCCTCGAGGGCGAAGTACGGCCTGCGTACTTGGTGGTCGATCCGCATGGCTTTGTGAGCCTGTTTAGTGGCAAGCGGATTATCGGCGAGCAACTTTTCGCCCTTCGCCCAATTGCAACAGATACTCAGCGTTACGAGATCCGACCGCCGCCCGCACGGTGCGTGTTTCTTGAGCGCCTCCTTCTCTCCGGTGACAGGAGTTTTCGCGATGCGAGACATGAGATACTTCTCGATGTGACTCGGCAAGAGGTCTCTCACTAGCAGATCCTTTTCCAGAAATGCGGCAACGCGACGGAGCGAAGCTATGGATCCCTTCCGATACGACGGAGCAGTCTTATGGAACCCATCGGTTTCATATCGGTCGATGAGTCCGGTAAGGGTCAAAGATTTACCAGCGGTGCCCGACGGCCCTACTACCGAAGCTGGGTTTGCCAGAGCCTCGATATATTCGCACGCAAGCCGACGGGCTTCTTGTTCTTGGATTTTCGGAGTGGGTCCGAGATCACAGCGGCGGCATTTGAGTGAACGCGCTGTTTGCTTTCCGTCGACCATGCGGAACGCCTGTAACGTGCCTCCAGCCGCGAACTCACCGATGCGAATCATGATCTCGGGGTACTTCGGGTGCCGGATGCGGGGGATTGACCAAATTGGTATGTCATTAGACCGATCCCCACGAATCTTGCGCGGCTTCTTCGTTTTATCTTTTGTCATTTTTTCTTCTCCTTGAGGTGGTGTGTTTGCGCGATACTGCGAATGGTGTCGCTGCTTGGACCGAACTTCGGACGCGACGGTCTTCCTCTACCGCCCGGTTGTTTCTTGGGCGGGAGGTCTTGTCGGCGGATACGCGGAGCGTGAGTGCGCCCAGCGTTGGTGATCGTGCCGCGCTTTATGAGGGCGCCGAGATAAGCGGCGCTATAACCGCAGAGCCGACTTGCTTCTGCGAGAGAAAGAGTCTCGGCGGCAGATGATTCCATTGCGCGCGAAAGCTCGTTAGCTGCAATTGTCCAGATTCGAGCGACTTGTACGTCGCCGTATTCATTGAGCGTCGCTGCGCGCTCTTTCCAGAGAGCTGGCAGATCGCCGGGTAGTGTCCTGTTGTCCATACTTTGGAAGTACCGGACACAGCCCTTAACACATTTTGGATCTATAGATGATCTATAGTGAACGTGTCGCGAGAGGGGAAAAGCAAAAGGTCCACAAAGCGTGTAAGCTATTGTGGACCTTTGGTTTATCTGCCATGGAGGTGAGGGGAATCGAACCCCTGACCTCTTGAATGCCATTCAAGCGCTCTCCCAACTGAGCTACACCCCCGGCATTTGCCCTGACGGATCCGGATACCGCCCGGCAGGAACCGCGAAGGATATCCAAGGGTAGTATCGAAGTCAAGAAATTCGCTCTGGCAGAAATGCCAACGGCCGGTATCTTGCAGCGCTTCTACAACCTGAATTTTCCGATAACTGAAAAGCGCTTTTTTAACGCGCTATCAGGTTGTCGAAACAACACTAATCCGTCTGCATTGCTGGCCAGAAATGGCCGCATTCGCAATAGGCTTCCACTGCAGTACCCAAGAGGTGTGCACCAATGGCTGAAGTAAAGCGTCGCCGCAAAGCGGCCGTCGCCGGAATCGCTCCTAGCGAGCCCGAAAGAGACATTCTCGATCAGTACCTTTATGAGGTCAGCACTTATCCGCTGCTTAAAGGCACGGAGGAGATTGAGGTTGCCCGTCGGATTCGTGCCGGCGACCCAGACGCTCTCCAGGAGCTCGTGCAGCGCAACCTGCGCTTTGTGATCTCGGTAGCAAAGAAATATCAGAACCGCGGCATGCCACTAATCGACCTGATCGGCGAGGGCAATGTCGGGCTGCTAACTGCTGCGCGGAAATTTGACCCCGACCAGGGTGTCAAATTCATCTCGTACGCCGTGTGGTGGATTCGCCAGGCGATTCTCTCCTCGCTGGCGCGCCAAGGCCGCACCGTGCGCGTGCCCCTCAATCGTACGGCGGATCTCTCGCGCATCATCAAGGCGTCGGAGATCCTACGCCAGAAAATGCGTCGGGAGCCGACCCCGGAGGAGCTGTCTCAGCTCACCGGACTGTCGGTCGACGTCGTACAGTCACTTGCCGCCCTCAACACGGGGGATGTACGTCTCGACGCGCCGATGGATCCGGAAGGTGATCGCTCGCTCATCGAGCGGTTCGTCGCCGACGAGATGCCGGACACCGAAGAGGAGGCGATGAACCGTTTCCTCAACGACGAGATTGAGACCGCGCTGTCAACTCTACCGCCACGTGATGCCAAGGTGTTGCGCTTGTACTTTGGGCTCGAAGGCGGGCGGGAGCACACTCTCGAGGAGATTGGATCGTTGCTCGGCGTTACGCGCGAGCGCGTCCGACAGCTCAGAGACCGCGCGCTTAAGCGGCTCCGTGAGGGGGATGTCGGTCGCGCACTGGGTTCGTTCGCGGCGTAAGCCTCAAAAAACCGCCGGACAAAAGGGACGAGCATTGCTCGTCCTTTTTTTTTCTGTGCGCCAGGCACGATCCACTGACTAGCGAGTCACATGAATCACGCGGTGCCGATAGCGCTATTAACTCGCTGGGGACTGGTGAGCCTCTCGGCATGGACCAACGTCTCTCACACTAATTCCCGATGAACCGCCGTATGCCGAACGGCACGTACGGTGGTGCGGTAGGTGGGAGCCGTAAGGCTTCTCACCTACCCGATCCCCGTTTTGAGCTGATAACTAGCTGGCCACTCGCTCATTACCTCGCGCGGCCTGTTAGGCACTTACCCTACGCTGTCGACTCGGTCAGGAATCAGGTCGGTTCGACCTCCAACGCGTAATTCGGCTCTCGATCCCAGGCGGCAGGCTAGCCCTTTCGCCTTTGCCGCTTAATTTCAACTTTGTGATATGATCAAGCTTATCGACGTGCATAAATCCTTTGGCGAGAAGAAGGTACTCGAGGGCTTCACGCTCGATGTCGGTGAAGGTGAGACCGTGGCCCTCATCGGGTATTCCGGAACCGGCAAATCGGTCGCCATCAAACACATTGTGGGTTTGCTCGAACCCGATCGCGGAACGGTGTGGGTCGATGCGCTCGAGGTCCCCAAGCTCGCGCGGCTCGATCTTTACGCGCTCCGTTCGAAGATCGGCTACGTATTCCAGTTCGCCGCACTCTTCGATTCGCTTACGATTTGCGACAACGTCGCCATGGGATTGCGAAAGGAGGGACGGCTCAGCGAGCGCGAGATCCTAAAGCGCGTCGGCGAAGCGCTCGAGCTTGTCGATCTTCCAGGCGTCGAGTCGAAGTACCCGGCGGAGCTGTCCGGTGGGATGCGAAAGCGGGTGGGCATCGCCCGCGCGATCGCCAGACAGCCGAAATACATTTTGTATGACGAGCCGACGACGGGACTCGATCCCGTCACCAGCGCGATCATCGACCAGTTGATGATCCGCATGCGAGAGAAACTCGGCGTTACCAGCGTAGTAGTCACTCACGACATGCGGAGCGCATACACGGTCGCTTCCCGTATCGCGATGCTCTACGAAGGCAAAGTGCGGCAAGTTGGAACGGTAGCCGAAATCCAGCACACCGATGATCCCATCGTGCGACAATTCATCGAGGGAAGACCTGACCTCGACGTCGTGGAAGCAAGGGTCTGAGCGTGACCGCCTCCGCGAATGGATCGACGGTTCCGTCGCTTGTCGTGCACCTCGAGCGCGAACGGGCGCGCGCGCTGGTTCGTTCCGCTTTTCCGCGCCGCAGATGGAAGATCATCTCCACCCGATCAGCCGAGGAGCTCGAAGCCGTCTTTCGCCGGGTGTTGGTTGATGCCGCGCTCGTTGATCTCGGCTCGCCCGGTGAGGACACGTGGAAGGCGGCAGCGTTCGCCGCGGAGTTTCCCAGCGCACCGTTCTTCGCGATCACGCCGCTCCGCCCCAGTGACACTCCGACCGTCGCCCGGTGTGCCGCGCTCGGATTCATCGATGTGATCGTCGAAGGAATCGATGAAAGCGCGGCGCGCGATCTGGTGCAACCGTATGCCTTCTCCACGCGCTTCCGACATGCCTTGCTCGATCCGCCACCGACGCTTGGCCTCACCACTCCGCTCCAGAAAAGCACTTGGGAGATAATCGTTGGGCACTCGGGCAGGCCTGTTACTACAAAGGAGCTCGCCAAAGCCGTGGGATTGAGCCGAGAGCACTTAAGCCGGAATTTCGCCAAACCGGGCGCCCCCAATCTCAAACGCGTGATCGATCTCGTGAGACTCATTGCGGCGGCCGAGCTGGCAAAGAATCCGGGCCACGACATCCGCGATATTGCGCGCATCCTCGACTTTGCTTCGTCGTCCCACTTGGCCGTCACCGCGCAACGGATCTTCGGCACCAGACCCGCTTCACTCGCGAGACTCCGCACCATTGATCTGATCGATAGGTTTGCTCAAGGCAGGACGAGGAGCCGGGCCTAGTCTTTCGGCTGCGGTTTAGGGCCTTTCGAAGGCTCCATTGTTGCACGTAAAAAGAGCTTGTGATAAATTTCACAAGCTAAGGAAATCCCCCTGCCCAACGGGTTTCCGGCGCTCCCGCCAACCCAGCTTCAGAGCACAATAGAAATGGCCACTGACACGATCCTTCGCCCCAGCGAAATCAAGGACATACTCCTCCGCGAGATCGAGGCGGCGGACTTGCACGAGCTCGATGTCGAGGAAGTCGGCACCGTCCTCGAGGTAAAGGATGGAATCGCACGCATATACGGGCTCCAGAAAGCGATGGCCGGCGAGATGCTTGAAGTGACCTCGTCTGAAACGGGTGAGAAGATCACGGCCTTGGCCCTCAATCTCGAGGAAGACAATATCGGGTCGGTGATTCTCGGGGATTACCTCCAGCTCAAGGAAGGAGACGAGGTGCGGCGGACGCGTCGCGTGCTCGAAGTGCCGGTCGGGCACGAGCTCGTCGGTCGAGTGGTCGATCCGCTCGGACGCCCACTTGACGACGCTGGGCCGATCAACGCCAAACACACGCGAAAGGTCGAGTCAGAGGCGCCCGGAATCATCGTCCGGCAGCCCGTAAAGGAGCCGCTCCAGACCGGCATCAAGGCCATCGACTCGATGATCCCGATCGGTCGCGGCCAGCGCGAGTTGATCATCGGCGATCGCGGCACGGGGAAGACCGCGATCGCGATCGACACCATCATCAATCAGAAGGGTACCGGCGTCATCTGTGTCTACGTCGCAATCGGCCAAAAGAACTCGACCGTCGCCGCTGTGGTCGAGAAGCTTCGCCAGGCGGGCGCCATGGACTACTCAATCGTCGTCGTGGCCGGCGCGTCCGATCCGGCCCCAATGCAGTACATCGCGCCTTACTCCGGTTGCGCGATGGCCGAGTTCTTCATGTACGAAGAGGGGCTGCCCACCTTATGCGTGTACGATGATCTGTCGAAGCAGGCAGCGGCGTATCGTCAGCTTTCGCTGGTGCTCCGTCGCCCTCCGGGTCGCGAAGCGTTCCCGGGCGACGTCTTCTATCTCCACTCGCGCCTCCTCGAGAGAGCAGCGAAGATGAGCGAGGACGCGTCCATTGTCGACGGCACGAACATCAGGAAGGCTGGTGGGTCGCTGACTGCGCTACCGATCATCGAAACCCAGGCTGGCGACGTCTCGGCTTACATTCCGACGAACGTGATCTCGATCACCGACGGCCAGATATTTCTCGAGGCGGACCTCTTCTTCGCTGGCGTCCGCCCGGCAGTCAATGTCGGCATCTCGGTCTCACGGGTCGGCGGCTCGGCTCAGGTGAAGGCGATGCGCTCGGTTGCCGGCAGACTCAGACTTGACCTCGCGCAATACCGCGAGCTCGAAGCGTTCTCCTCCTTCGCATCGGACCTCGATGCGGCTACCAAGAAGCAGCTCGAGCGCGGGGCCCGGACAGTCGAAATCCTGAAGCAACCGCAGTACCGCCCGATGTCGGTGGAGCAGCAGGTGATGGTCATTTATGCCGTCACCAACGGTCTTCTCGACCAGATTCCCGTGAATCAGCTGAAGGAATGGGAGCGGGGATTCCTCGAATTCATGGACAAGCAATTCCCGCAGGTGCCGCAAAAGATTCGCTCCGAGAAGATCCTGTCGAAGGAGATCGAGGCAGATCTCAAGCGAGGCATCGACAGCTTCAACCAGCAGTTCAAACCCGCGAAGCGCTAAGCATGGCGAAGGGTCGCGAGCTGAAGGGACGGATCAAGTCCGTCGAGAACACGCGGAAGATCACGCGGACGATGGAGATGGTTGCCACCTCCAAGATGAAGCGCGCACAGGACCGGGTTGTGGCTGCCCGTCCGTATGCCAACTCGCTCACCGAGGTGATCGCGAATCTCTACACGCCAGAGCTGGCGGAGCGGTTTCCGCTCATGCGCCAGCCCGCGGAGACCAGGAAGGCGGCGGTCATCGTTCTCACCAGCAACCGCGGACTCGCCGGGGCGTTCAATGCCAACCTGCTCAAGGAGACGCGGAATCTTCTCGGGCGTCTCGCCGAGCAGAGCGTTGAGGCGGAACTGCACGTGGTCGGCAAGAAGGGGTTGGGTTATTTCCGCTACGTCGGCCGCCCGGTAGCTTCCAGCCGAACCGACATCACCGGCCAGCCAACGGTGGCAAATGCCGCCGAGCTCGTCGATGGCTTGATCGGCAGATTCGCGTCGGGTGAGATCGACGCGGTCTATGTGATCTACTCCAAGTTCAATTCCGCGCTCTCCACGCCGCCAACATCACAGCTCGTGCTGCCGGTGACGCCGCCCGAACGCAAAGGTGCTCAGCCGGACTACATTCTGATGCCGTCCGCTCAAGTGATTCTGGCGCAGCTTCTCCCATCCTATGTGCGGAACTCAGTTTATCGCGCTCTGGTCGAGAACGAAGCTGGATTCCAGAGCGCGCAGCGCACCGCGATGAAGAACGCGACCGACAACGCGGGCGAGATGCTTAACGTTTTACGCCGCACATTCAACCGCGCCCGACAGGCGCAGATCACGCAGGAGATCGCCGAGATAGTCGGCGGCGCTTCGGCGTTAGAGGGATAATCATGGCCACAGCTGTCCGCACAGAGAGAAAGAAGTCAACTCGCTCAGAGGCGAACACGGCAAATATCGGCCGAGTGGTCCAGGTCATCGGACCAGTGCTCGACGTCGAATTCAACCCTGAGCATCTCCCCGAGCTGTACAATGCGCTCCGCATCCGCGAGAAGTCCGACACCGGCGCCGACATTGACGTGGTCGTAGAGGTGCAGCAGCACATCGGCCGCAATCAGGTGCGAGCGGTCGCGATGTCGTCGACCGATGCGGTCGTCCGCGGGATGAGCGTGGAAGACACTGGTGGTCCGATCACGGTTCCAGTTGGCGAGGCGGCGCTCGGAAGAATTCTGAACGTGCTCGGCAACCCTGTCGACAACGGACCGCCGATTCCGGACACCGTCGAGCGCTGGCCTATCCATCGTCCGGCGCCCGAGTTCGCGGACCTGGAGCCCAAGACCGAGATCTTCGAGACGGGAATAAAGGTCGTCGATCTGATCGCTCCGTTCGTGAAGGGTGGCAAGATCGGGCTCTTCGGCGGCGCCGGCGTGGGTAAGACCGTCGTGATCCAGGAACTCATCAACAACGTCGCCAAGGGTCACGGCGGAAAATCGGTGTTCTGCGGCGTTGGCGAGCGCACGCGCGAGGGGAACGACCTCTACCTCGAAATGAAAGAGTCAGGAGTCATCAACTCCTGCGCGCTCATCTACGGTCAGATGAACGAGCCGCCGGGCGCGAGACTGCGCGTGGGACTGTCCGGTCTGACGGTCGCGGAATATTTCCGCGACGTCGAAAACTCGGACGTGCTCGTCTTCATCGACAACATCTTCCGTTTCACGCAGGCGGGCTCCGAAGTGTCGGCGCTCTTGGGTCGGATGCCGAGCGCGGTCGGTTATCAGCCGACGCTGGCTACGGAGATGGGCGACTTGCAGGAGCGCATCACCTCTACCAAGAACGGATCGATCACCTCGGTGCAGGCGATTTACGTTCCGGCCGACGACATCACCGATCCAGCGCCGGCGACGGCGTTCGCGCACCTGGACGCGACCGTGGTGCTGTCGCGGGCCATTACCGAGCTCGGTATTTATCCCGCGGTCGATCCTCTAGCATCGTCCTCCCGAATTCTGGACGCGCAGTTCATCGGCGAACGCCACTATAAGGTAGCGACCGACGTTCAGAAGATTCTGCAACGCTACAAGGAGCTGCAGGACATCATTGCGATCCTTGGTATGGACGAGCTCTCGGAGGACGACAAGCTGGTGGTAGGGCGCGCTCGACGAATCCAGCGTTTCATGTCGCAGCCGTTTGCCGTGGCCGAGCAGTTCACGGGCTATCCGGGGCAGTACGTGAAACTCGAGGAGACGGTCTCTTCATTCGAGAGACTGGTCGCTGGAGAATTCGATCAGTACCCTGAGCAGGCGTTCTTCATGCAGGGCGGCATCGACGGCGTCGTCGAGCGCGCGCAGCAGCTCTCGAAGTAGGGCGCGATGCTCAAGGTATCGGTTATTTCTCCGGAAGCCGTGCTGTTCGAGGGCGAGGCAGATTCCGTGGTGGCGCCCGCCTATGACGGCGAGGTCGGCATCCTCACCGGTCACGCGCCGCTTATGGCGTTGCTGGGTGAAGGCCTGCTTCGTCTTGGCAGCGGCTCCGGGCGTAGCTTCAAGGTGAGCGGCGGATTTGTGCAGGTGCTGAACAATGACGTGCGCGTCGTAACGGAGAAAGCGAGCGCGGCATAGCCGATCGATCAGGTCCAATCATGGAAAGGGCGGAGCCGAGGCTCCGCCTTTCTTTTGGTTAGGATCAGGGATGAGGCGGGGTAGACGCGGCCACAGTCCGTAATCGAACAGTCCCCTTGGGAACACCGGTACTTCCATTGGTTGACATAGATGTTACAAGACATCTATGTTACGTAAATATCGGGCAAATTCCGAGAATCCCTGGCTGGGGAGTTCTCGGACATTTGCTTTCTGCAGCGGCGTCGTGCCGAGTTGATTCTGCTCCGCACGATCGAATGGCTGCAGCCAACAGAGTCGCTATCCTGGAGCCGCCGCGACGGTTCCATGAAATGCGACACGTCCCATCCCAGTTTCACTTTCTGCGAGGTGTTGTATGGGAATGACAGGTAAGATCTCTCGTTTCCTCACGGTGGCGAGCGTCGTGCTCGGAATTGCTCCGGCACTAGCTCAAGCCCAGGGAACGACCATCAGTGGCCAAGTCACCGGCACGGGTGGAACACCGATCGTCGGCGCCAGCGTGAGCATTCCGACTCTGCGCGTTGGCGGATTCACCGACGATGCGGGCAGATACAGTTTCACAGCCCCCACATCGGTGACAGGCACGACTGTGACCGTGATCGCTCGGCGCCTCGGCTATCTCCCGAGCTCGGCACCAGTGACGCTTACGGGCGCACCCGTGACACAGAACTTCAGTCTCTCACCTTCCGCCACTGAGCTCCAAGGAATAGTGGTGACGGCCCTCGGACTCACGAGGGAGAAGAGCCGTATCGGAACCGCGCAACAGCAGCTCACGAGCGCCGAGATCAATCAGACAAAGGCGCTCAACGTGGTCGAGCAGCTGGAAGGCAAGGTATCGGGTGTCACCATCACTGGTTCGAGCACGCAAGGCGGGTCGGCTAATATCGTCATTCGTGGTGCGAACTCGATTACGGGCAATAATCAGCCGGTTTTCATCGTCGACGGTGTGCCGATATCCAATCAGGATCACGGTGCCGACTCAAACGGCGGCTACGATCTGGGGAGTGCCGTGAGCGACATCAACCCCAGTGACATTGCGACCATGTCGGTGCTCAAGGGTCCTAATGCCGCGGCTCTCTACGGGTCACGGGCGGCGAACGGCGTCATCATCATCACGACCAAGAGGGGTAGCTCGACGGGCAATCGAGCCAATACCGAAATCAACACCTCTTTTTCGTGGGACAGGCCATCGATTCTGCCGGACTTCCAGAACCTTTACGGTCAGGGTGCGGGCGGCGAGTTCCAGTACGTTGACGGCCAAGGCGGCGGTAACAATGACTTCAACGACCAGAGTTACGGACCGCGGCTTGATGGCCGAACGATGGGCTGCACATTCATTCCGAACACGACGACATATGACCAGACCCAGCCGTGCACTCAATTCACCAGCCCAAAGGTGGGCGCCCCGTGGATTGCTCATCCCGACAACGTTGAAAGTTTCTTCAACACCGGCCATACGAGGTCCACAACCATCGCTGTAAGCGGAGGGACCGACCGCGCCAATGCGCGGCTTTCGGTCGGGAGAGATAACGTCACGGGATTTATTCCGAACAATCAGTTCTCCAAGACCTCCGGACTGCTCAACGGATCGCTGAGGATCAACGACCGGTTGCTTACGGATGCCAACGTGCAGTACGTCCACAATACGGCGATGAATCGTCCGGGTTCCGGATACGCAAACAGCATCATGGAAGGATTGTTCGTCTGGTTTGGACGTCAGGTCGACATGAACGCCCTGCGGAATTACCAGCAGGGAGCGACCGTCAACAACGGTCCGTCCAATCGTGAGTTCAACTGGAACTACAACTTCCACAACAATCCGATCTGGATGCAGTACGAGAATCCCCTGCAGGATGTGCGCGATCGCGTGATCGGGAGTGTGGGCGCGACATACAAGCTGACTGACTGGCTGAGCGCGGTTGCTCGAACGGGGTCAGACGTCTACAACTTCAACGTCAACCACGACTTCGCAACGGGAAACATCGAGGGGAACAACGTCGATCCGAAGTACTTCGGAGCGTTCAGTCTGTACAAAGAGTACAGTAATCAGAATAACTCGAGCCTCCTGTTGAATGCCGATAGAGCACTCGGGGGCCATTTCCAGTTTACGGGAACGCTCGGCGGCAACAACCGCAAAGAAGACTACAACAACACGGGCACCTTCACGAGCGGCATATCGGTGCCCGGGATCTACAACGTTTCCAACGCGGCGGTGACGCCGCAGTTGAGCCAATTCACTTCCAGAAGAGAGGTGAACAGCGTTTTCGGATCCGCTGACGTTACGCTGAACAACTGGTGGACGGTCGGAGGAACCGCACGCAACGACTGGTCGTCGACCCTTCCAGCAGGTAGCAACTCCTATTTTTATCCTTCACTCTACACATCGTTAGTCCTGACCGACGCGTTGCCTGCGATCAAGAACAACGTGATTTCGTATCTGAAGTTGCGGGGCTCTACCGCCAAGGTTGGGAACGATGCTGACCCATATAAGCTCCGCACAACCTATCAAGGTCTATCCACAAAGTTCGGGTCACTTCCGCAGTTCACTCTTCAGGACGCTCTGGCCAACGCGGATCTCAAGCCCGAGAAAACGACCGCCGGCGAGTTCGGTCTCGAGATGAGCTTGCTCGACGGGCGAATTACGTTCGACGGCAGCTTGTACAAGAAGTCCACGAGGGATCAGATCTTTACAATACCCGTTTCACCGGCGTCGGGATTTTCCACCAAGTCGGTCAACGCCGGCGAGATCACGAACAAAGGTGGCGAGTTCCTGCTCGGTGTCACTCCGATCCAGAGCGCGAACGGCGTTTCCTGGACCTCGACCTTCAACTACTCGCGCAACAAGAGCATGGTGGTGTCGCTCGCGCCAGGCATCAAGACCTACATCATCGGAAGCACTTGGTACACGAATATCGAGGCGCGCGCTGGACAGCCTTACGGTTCAATTTTCGCCTACACGTTTCTACGCGACAGCGCGACCGGTCAGCTGCTCCTGCACAATGGTATCACGCAGGTCGGGCCACGCGCAGTTGTTGGCAACATTCAGCCGAGGTGGACCGGTGGGTGGAACAACCAGTTCACATTCAAGGGCGTGAGCCTTAACGCACTCTTAGATATCAAGCGCGGCGGAGACATAGTCAGCATTACCAACTTCTTCGGCGACTATACCGGAGTGCTCGCTCAGACTCTCAAAGGTCGCGAAATCGATTGGAATAAACCTGGAAACGTGATCAAGGGCATCGATGACGTCACGGGCAAGCCGAACACGACGAACGTCACCACCGAGCAGTATCTGCAGAATATCTTTCCGGTCACGCAGCCATACGTCTACGACGCCAGCTACGTGAAGCTACGTGAGGTGCGGCTCGGATTTGATCTGCCCGCCCGTTTCGCGAGCATGGTCAACGCACGTGTCGTCAACCTCGCTCTTTCGGGACGAAACCTCCACACCTGGACTAAAGTCCCGAACATTGACCCGGAATTCGCATTTCAGAGCGGGAACTTTCAGGGAATCGAGTTCGCCGCTCTTCCCACTGCGCGGTCGATTGGTATCAATCTTCGCGTAACGCCATAGCTCATAACCGAGATACAGCCAAAATGATGAATAAAACCCTTTTAGCCGTCAGCTCGGGTCTCGCGCTTGCATTCGGTATCGCCGGGTGCAACTCAGACAAGCTCACGGCGCTAAACAAGAATCCTAACAGTCCGGAGGACGTGCCGGCCGCAACACTGTTCACCAATGCGGCCGTTACCTCCGTCTACCGTTGGCTCGGCGGTGGATACGATCTCCGAGGAACGGAGTTCGTGGTGCAGCATCTGGCCGAAGTGCAGTATCCCGATGAGGATCGTTACGCCCGACTTACTGGTGGATCCACAACTGGATATTTCGATCGGCCGTACGTGGCCGAGCTCGAGGATTTGCAGAAAGTCATCCAAAAGGGCGTAGCCGCAAAGCAAGCGGGCGTGTATGGACCGGCGCTCGCGCTCCGCACTTGGGGATTCGGGTACCTCACCGACACGTGGGGCGACATCCCCTACTTCGATGCACTGAAGGGTGACACCACGGGTGGGTCTCTAGCTCCCAAGTACGACCAGCAGAAGCTCATTTATGACGACTTCTTCAAGGTGCTCGATCAGGCCACCAAGGACATGGCGTCCTCGTCGGTCGCCGGGAACATCGGCGTAGGAGATCCGATCTACGGCGGAAACCTGCTTCAGTGGCAGAAATTCGCCAATTCCTTGCGCGCACGTTTCGCGCTTCGCCTGATCAACGTCGATCCAGTGACTGCAGATGCCCAGTTGAGGGCAGCCATCGCCGCTCCGGGCGGGTTGATCACCTCCAACAGTGACAATGCCCAACTGACTTTTCCGGGCGACGGGATCTACGACAATCCGTGGGCGGACAATTTCAAGACACGCGATGACCATCGAATGTCGATCGTCCTCATGAATTTGATGAAGGCGAACAACGATCCGCGGATTCCGATTTTTGCGCAGCCGAACCAGGTTGACGGAACGTACACAGGCGCGCCCAACGCTCTGCTCGCGTCCGACATCACGGCGTACCTCAAAGGCGCCTCCCGGCCTGGCGCAGTGTTCTATCCTGGCGTGACGGCCTACGGTACCTACGGCTGCTGCGGCGCCGCGTTTCCGTCGTTCATGCTGACTGCGGCCGAAGTCAACTTCATTCTGGCCGAGGCGGCAGCGCGGGGCATCGGTGGGCTCACGCCCGCGCAGGCGCCCGCCTACTACACGGCCGGGATCACCGCTTCGATGCAGATGTGGGGCGTGACCGACCAGCGCACGATTGCCTCGTATCTGGCGCAGCCGAACATTGTCTACGGTGCTGGCAATCAAGGCCTCATTCAAATCGCCCAGCAGAAATACATCACGCTCTTTTCCGATGGCGGTCAGGCGTGGGCGGAATGGCGCCGCACATGCTACCCGGCGACGATTCAGCCGGGGCCTGCAGCCATTCGCAACACCGTGCCGAGGAGGTTCATGTACTCGATCACCGAGGTATCGGTGAACGGTGCAAACGTTACCGCGGCAATTGCCGATCAAGGGCCGGACGCGTTTGAGACCCGTATGTACTGGGATTCGAAGCCGACCGCGGCACCGACATATTTTGTTGGATGCGGCGTGCGCGGGCAGGCTCCGGCGCCGTAACAGTTGCTTGAGTGTCACACAAAAAAGCCCCTCGACTTGAGGGGCTTTTTTACGTCGCTACACTGAAAAGTCTATCGACTTTTTGTCCAAACCACGATAGCTCCGCATCCGGCCGCTTCGCGGTCCATGTATTCCCCGGGCAGAGCGGCCCACGAAGTGTAGACCTCGATACCACCAACATCCATTGGGTTCGTAACGTCGTCCAGTTCCGCATTGGGAACTTGAATACCGTCCAGCCAGATCAACGGCTGGCACCCGCGAAGCCTGACCACATTGCCCGCCCTGCCTGAAACTTTGACGGTGGCTCCTGGAATTGTCCGAAATAGCTCGCTCAGATATACCGGGCCCCTACGCTCGATCTCGGCCCGTTCGATGAATCGGCCAAAACTGCTTTGTCGTTTGTGGGCATAGAAGACATCAAGGCGGCTGTCGGTGCCCTCGACAACTACTGGGGCGACATCGCCGGCAACGGTCTCAAGAACGAGCCCGAGCGGTGTCATGGCTGTTGCTGCGTCAATTTGTAGCTGAAGCGTTCGAGCACGGTAGCCGAGCCTGCGCGCGGTCAAAAAGACGGGCCCGGCGAGCACGCCGTCGAACGCGAAACGTCCATCGTTTCCGGTACGAAGAAGGCGATTGCTCTCGCCTTTCCGGGCGAGCGTCAACTCTGCACTTGCGATCGGAGCTTTGCCATCGTCCGTGACTATCCCGCTGAGCGTCACGGGCCCTCTGGTCACGGGGAGCGTCGTCTGCGCGAGGGCGACGGAGGTTGTCAGGCAGCCCAATAGCGAGACTGATAACACGCTAATTCTTATGTACATATGCGCTCGCAAACGCTGATACACTCACACTGTCTGGCGGACCAGATGTTGTCAAGCTCGTCGACTTCGATCTGGTGTTAGCCCGCCGCTGGTCGCCATTGGACTTTTCAAATGATGGGTTGGCTTGCGAATTGCGCCGCTATTGTCGATAACATCTTTACAGACAAGCGCTTATGACTGACATCTCCCATCCGCCGATCCTCGTGGTCGACGACAACCCGGACAACGCCCACATCATTCGCGACTATCTCGAGGCGCGGGGCTATCCGATCACGGTCGCATACAATGGTGACGATGCGATGAAAGCGTTCGAACAGGTAAAGCCGGCGCTCGTTCTCCTCGATGTGATGATGCCGGGACGCGATGGGTGGCAGGTCTGCCGAGACATAAAGCAGCACCCAACCCTCGGCCGGAGCGTGCGTGTCGTGATGGTCACCGCACTCGACGACTGGGTGAACAAGAGGCAGGCCCTCCAAACGGGCGCGGACGACTTCGTTGAGAAGCCGTTCGAGCTGGCCAAGCTCGCGTCGACAGTAGAACGTAACCTGAAGTTGCTCGGGCACAAGGCAAGCGCTGGTGCCTCCACGACGACGCCCCGCTGAGAGTGGATTACCATCAGCTTCTTCGCGACTCGCTCACGCGCCTGCCAACCGTAGCCGCAACAATCGACAGCATCCGGAAGGCGGTACAAGACCGGGGTGAAATCGTCATTCTGTATTTCAACTTCGACCGGTACTCCAAGATCGAGGAGATTTACGGCTGGGAGAAGCTCGACAGCGTGCTGGCGACCACGGGCGACGCGATGCGCGCTTTCCTGAGCAAGAGCGCCCTCGCGTCATCGAAGCTCATGGTCGCGTTTCCTAATGACGACGATTTCGTTTTCTTTCACGTGCCGCAGGATGATACCCCGGCCTCGACGGACGCGGAGATTACGGACCTTACCGCCGGACTCAAGGAGGCGGTGTCCTCCGAGATCGAACGGGTGCATGGCGAGGATATAGCCGCCCTGTTCGACATTTTCGTCGGACGAACGCTCGTCATCTACAACCCGAAGCTCCGTCTTGAGCGGCAGATTTACCGCGGCATCCGCGAAGCGGCGAACGCTTCCAAGAGCCTGGAGCACCGCGAGGAGGCGAAAAAAGTCTCGGACCTGCGGGAGACATTGCGGACTCGCGGTCTCTACATCGAGTACCACCCGATCGTGATCACCGACAACCAGAAGGTATTCGGTTACGAGGCGCTCGCCCGAGGCACGATGCGTAGCATGCGGAGCCCGGAGGTCATGTTCGAGATCGCCGCGCAGTCGGATCTCATCTGGGATTTGAGCCGGCTCTGCCGCGACCGTGCAATCGAAGGGATGGGAAAGCTACTAAAGGACGGCGAGCTCCTGTTCATGAACGTGGACCCGGCGGATTTCGCCGATCCTTCATTCGACGCAAAAGCGCTCAACGTCAAGGATCCGACGCGCGTTGTCATCGAAATTACTGAGCGGACAGCAATCAAGGACTATCCCAAGTTCCGCGGCCGATTAAAGGAATTTCGTGATCAAGGCTATCGCTTCGCGGTCGACGACGCAGGGAGCGGCTACGCCGGCCTTGGATCGATCGCCAATCTCGAGCCCGACTTCATCAAGCTCGATATGTCGCTCATCAACTGCATCGACCAGAACTTTATCAAGCAGAACCTGGTGGAGACAATGGTGCGCTTCGCCAATGAACACGGCGCGATGGTTATTGCCGAGGGGGTCGAGCGGAAGGAAGAGTACGACATGGTGAAATCACTCGGCGTCCACCTTGTGCAGGGATTCTTCGTCCACAAGCCCAGCACGAGTGCGGTGACGTATCGGCCACCCGTCCATCCGGCGGCCACGGTCACCGAGGGAGTAAAGTCGTAACCAGCTCGAACGAGCGCTCCGCCGCGCCGAGGCCAGCTCGCACCATCGCACGCGCCGACGAGCCCGCCACGTCTCGGGCGGGAACGGATCCGAGCCAGTCACTGAGACGGATCGAGAGGTCGGCCACTCCGGTAACGGCGGCACCACCGCCAGCCTGAATTAGCTTCGTAGCTTCGCGGCTTTTTTCGCGGCGTGGCCCGAACAGGACCGGAGCACCGAACGCGGCCGGCTCCAGAACGGAGTGGAGACCCGCTGACTGAAATCCACCGCCAACGTAGGCGACATCGGCTAGGGCGTAAAGATCGCCGAGTATTCCGTATCGATCAACGAGAATGACGTCGGCATCCGCCGCGTCGGGGGCGCCGATGCGCGCCAGCCTGAGCGAGTGGGAGTGAGCCCAGCGTGTGATCGAGCGAAGGTGGGTGTCGCTCATCTCGTGGGGAGTGATCACGAGCCGCGCGTCGGGAATCTTGTCGCGGACCCCTTCCCAGCTGGCGAGCAAATGGTCTTCATCTGAAGGCCACGTCGAGCCCGCGACGAGAGTGGGGCGCGAGGAGCGCAGGCGCTCAACGAAAGCAGAAGGATCGCGTTTCGCACGGGCCCACACCTGATCAAAGCGCGTATCCCCCGTCACGCGTATACGATCGGCTCGTACCCCTTGTTCGCGGAGTCGCTCCGCGTCCGGGGTGTCGATGGCACCGACACGATTGATCGAGCGGTACGCATCGCCCAAGAGAGCGCGGGCGAAAACTCCACGACGTCCGGAAGATTCCGGAAGTGTCGCGCTGATAACGCCGACCGGAACGCGCGCGGATGCGGCACACTCGGTGAGTGCGGGCCAGATGTCGAGTTTGCTGAAAACCAGGACGCTGGGGCGAAGCGCGGATATCACGGCGCGTGCGTGGCCGAACGTATCGAACGGCAAGAAATCCGTAAAATCCGCTTTCGCCGAATGTGCGAACTCTTCGGCGCTCGGCGAATAAAAGGTATAGGCGATCTGAACGTCGGGTCGACGCGCCTTCAGGAGCTCGAGCACCGGGAGCGCCTGAAGTCCCTCGCCGACCGACGGGGCGTGAAACCAAACGAGCGGGCGCGTAACGTCGCGGGACGTCGCGCCCCATTGCTCATAACGACCAATCAGGCCATGACGCGCGCTCAAGCCGCGACGGAATTTCGATTTGCCAGCCGGAACGACGCGTACCATTGCTTCGGTCAGGAGTCCGGCGAACGCGTAGGGAATTCGCAGCAGCGAATTCAAATCGGGCCCCTTCTGATCCGCTGTGGGTCGATGTCCTACGGCGCCGTTTTCCTGCTTTTTACCAGAGCGGAGTCGATTGCCTGTCGTAGCTCCTCGAGTGACTGGGCGCCCGTGAGGATCTTGTCTCCGATCATGAAGCTTGGTGTTGCGCTCGCACCGGCTCTCGTGGCGCGGTCGTGATCGGCCGCGATGAGTGGTTTCATCTTTCCGGAGCTAACGCACTCACGCCACCGTTGCATGTTCAACCCGTGGGCCTGGGCGAGCGAATCGAAAACAGACGTAGGGGAGCTCATCGCCTCCCAATGCGTTTGCGTTGCAAAGAGCGCGTCGTGCATCGGCCAGAATTTCCCTTGCGCCCCAGCGCACATCGCAGACTCGGCCGCCGGCCAGGCGTGCACGTGAGCCGCCAACGGGAAGTTCACGTAAGCGAGTCGAGCCTTACCGGTCTTCACGTATTGATCGAGGAACGCGTTGTAGGTCTGGTCGTGCCACTGCTTGCAGTAGGGGCACTGGAAGTCGCTCACTTCGATTACCCAAACCGGGGCATTAGCGCTGCCCTGAATCCGGGAGAGATCGGCGCGCGTTATGTTGCTATCCGGTCGCGCGGGACTGGGGGCGGCTGAAGTGGTCATGGGTCGGACCATTGTCGTGGTGTCTGCCCGTTGCCTGGTGCTGCCGGCTGGAGCGCACGCTAATGAAAGCGCGAGCGCGCCGAGAGTACCGATGCGGTTAACTTGGAAGCCAATCATCTGCTAAATAGACCTCCAGCTAAACCATGAAATCAAGGGAGAATAGATACTTACCTCGGTTGTGACCGGCATTCCCTCGGCTGCGACGATCCTCGCGGTTTTGAGAACGGCGTGGCTCTTCTTCGTTCTACAGGGGATCCAGATCCCGCCGCCCGTGGGGCTCGTGAACGACTTCGCGCACGTGATTCAGCCCGACGCCGCCCAGCGGGTGGAGCGCATCGCGGACGACGTTCGCGCTAAGTCTAGGGGCGAGATGACGATCGTCACGCTCCCAGACATTGGGACGCGCGACGTGCAGGAGGTCGCGCTTCAGATCGGGAGGCAGTGGAAGGTCGGCAAAATCGGAAATCCCGGAGATCCTACGCGTAACGCCGGGGCGGTGATCCTACTTGTTCCCAAAGAAACCAGCAAGGACGGTCGCGGACACTGCTTCATCGCGACGGGTCGCGGCGCTGAGGGCTTTATCACCGATGCGGACGCGGGCGACATCTGCCGCGAGGCGACTCCGGCATTCAGGCAGCGGGACTACAGCACGGGACTCGAACTCGTGACGCTCCGAACCGCGGAGCGATTTGCGAAGGAGTTCAACTTCCAACTGGATACGACGCTTGCGCCGCCGGTTGAGCGTACCTACAACAATCCAAGCGGCGGTAACGGTGGCGGGGGCGGGATTCCGCCGCAGCTGATCTTCCTGATCTTTATCGCCGTACTCTTTGTTTTGGGTCGCCTGAGCCAACGTGGCGGGAGGGGGTGCGGCGGCGGATGCATCCCAATCATTATCCCCTTCGGCGGTTTTGGGAGAGGCGTAGGAG
>JABXNS010000136.1_pt1 | contig 20122 bp, 23 predicted proteins | sample 7301101 | NCBI WGS metagenome assembly JABXNS01 (sample SAMN14449646, study PRJNA615230) | soil metagenome | isolation source: soil from bare, unvegetated metal-rich iron-sulfur acidic spring small-cell... | place: Canada: Paint Pots Mound, Kootenay National Park, BC | collected 2017-05-25 | reverse complement strand
GCTTTACCTGTCTGAGATTAGGTGGAGCAATACTCCGTAACCCTGCGAACGTACCAATCCTTCCATGCATCGAGACACCCCCTAGATATTATTCTAGAACCGTCCTCGATGTGTCTGAACCTGGACATTTTTGTTCGATAAGTTTTACTGAGCCATATGATACCGCGGTGGCTTGGCAGCGTCGCGGGTGATGAGGTGGCGGGCTTCGAGGTCTAGCTTGACACATTCACCATACCAACTGACGTGGCCATCAAACTTGCCGGCCGCCAGGTTCTTTTCCAGCCGCGCAAACAGCTCGGTGTGCGTAGGCGTGTCGTCGTGCAGAATGCTCATAATTTCCGCCTTTAAGACCTCATACTTTGCTTTGCTAATCCGTTTGCCAGTTTTCCCTGCCACAGGGTTTAAGCACTGAATCTTTTCTTCGCTCATAATCCCTCAATTATCGCACAAAAATCGACACTCGGCTTCATGCTAACTAACCCTTGACCATGAAACACCAAGACTGGCTTGACGCCGTCGCCAGGGTAGCCTAGGCTACAAGTAGCTTATGATTAACTTTGCCAAAACCAAAATTAATGCTCTTGTGCCGCTGCTGTCTAGAACAAACCGGTCGCTCACGGCTGAGGACGTAGCTGTAGCACGCTCCTACATCACTAATTATTGGCCCAAGCTGACGCGCTTTCATCCAAAGGACGACGAGAGTCTTATTGGCCTACCCAAACCGTATTTGGTTTCGGCTTTTGCCGAGGGGCATGAATTTGATTTCAACGAGCTGTATTATTGGGACAGTTATTTTGCCGTGCAGGGTATGCTGGATGGCGCGCACCGAGAAATGGTGATGGGCATCTTAGAAGATTTGCTGAGCCTGCTGGAGCGTTTTGGTATGATACCCAATGCCTCGCGCACCTATCTTACCAGCCACTCTCAGCCGCCACTGCTGACCAGTTTTGTTTGGAATATCTACGATACCTATCATCCCGGCAAGCAATGGCTGACGCGGGCAATAAACCTGGCTAAACAAGAATACCAAACTGTCTGGATGGGTACGCACAAACCCAACGCTCGTCAAGTTTACGAAGGTTTGAGCCGTTACTACGATGTCAATTATGTCCACGATTTGGCGGAAGCCGAAAGCGGATGGGACATGACGCCGCGCTTTAACCGTCAAGCCATGGATTATATAGCCGTCGATCTTAACGCCCTGCTGTATAAATACGAGATGGACTTTGCGCGCTTTTACCGCGAGCTGGACAATAAGCGCGAGGCCGCCACCTGGGAAACGCTTGCTCGCCATCGCCAATCCGTCGTCGATAAGCTGATGTGGGACGACGCCAAAGGTTTGTATTATGATTACAACTATCTCAAAAAACGGCGTAGCGGCGTTAGTTCGCTGGCTGCCTATTATCCGTTGTGGGTCGGTATGGCCAGTCCGCAACAAGCTGCGCGGCTGGTTCGCTCGCTACGCCGCTTTGAAAACAAAGGCGGACTAGCGACCACCGATACGGTACCGCTGGGACAATACACGGGCGGCATGACGCCGACTCAATGGGCCTATCCCAACGGTTGGGCGCCCCTGCACTTTATTGTTGTGGAGGGTTTAAAGCGCTATGGCTATCAAGACGATGCCCGGCGCATTGCCGCCAAATGGCTGCGCACCAATCTAGAGTGGTTTAACCAACACGGCGTATTTTTGGAAAAATACAATGTCGTGACACCCACTAAGCCGCCGATGAAAGGTTTATACCCCAGCCAAACCGGCTTCGGCTGGACCAACGCTGTCTTCGAACACTTCTGCCGAGAGTTTATTGATCGTCCTTCGTAGTGATATAATCTCTCTGTTCTTGAAGCTAATTTTGCAAACCAGCGCAGCGTTTGCAAAACTGAGAGGAAGAACATAGTGGTCAGTGAAGTTTTTGACCGGTTTATCCGGTCAAAACGAAACATCCGCGTACGTTCTGACGATGACGAGGGATCTTAGCTCAGTTGGCTAGAGCGCGGCATTCACATTGCCGAGGTCACAGGTTCAAGCCCTGTAGGTCCCACCATCAACTTGTCTTTCACACCCTGCCATGGACGATGAAAGGCGCCTTCTTCTTGCTTCCAGAAAACCTCTCTCCGCCACGGTGCCTGGGCCCGGCTGGTCCTGTGTCTGTTGCTCGATGGCCCGAGCCAGGTCTTCGCCCAGGAGCACCACAAACACGTGAGAAGGACCACCGGCTTTAATTATTACGAGGTGGTGCTTAAAACCTGGTAAAACATCACAGCGAGATCCAAAGGTTCGGCGGACGAAGAGCACAGGTAAAAACGTGCTTGCAGGTTTTTGTCGAGCACCGCAGGAAGGAGTGCGCCGCAGGCACGCGATGCCCTGTATCGCCTACCATCCGAATTTTGTGACATTCGTTACAGACAGTTTTTTGCTAGGTGTGAGATACTAAACACACCAAGAAAGGAGCAAGCTATGGCCGTTGATGCCTATCTCAAAACCGCTGCTGCCCAATTGCGGCGAGCTACGCAAACCATCAAGGATGACGCCAATGGCATGCGTCATTATATTGCTAGTGTAGAAAACGATAATTCCAAAATGATCCAGGATCTACAAAAGCAAATTAAAGTAAAAGAAACTGAAGCCGCTAGCGTCAATCAGCCGGAAGTGCGGGTCGCGTTACTTAAGGCAGTCACGCAGCTGCGCCAGCAAATCAGTCAACTTCAGCAAGTCACGCTCAAGGAAAAAGAAGCTCGGCTCAGCCAAATTCAAAACATGGAAAACGCCGCCAATGACCTAGACGGCCGCGCTAGCGATCTGGAAAGCAAGCCCGCCAGTTTTTAGGTGGCTGCTTGCGTTTTGGCAGACGGCTCAACTACAATACCTACTGAACATAAGCTAAAGGAGCTTCTATGCCAGCTGCAGCAATTTTTGTCATATTGGCGGTGTTGATTATTATCGTTACCCGCGGGGCGCGGATCATTAACCAATACGAGCGCGGCGTGGTGTTTCGACTGGGCAAAGTGCGCAGCGAAGTCAAGCAGCCGGGCTTTCGAGTCATTATTCCCATCATCGACCAAATGCGCAAAGTCGCCATGCGGATTGTGACATTGCCGGTAGAGAGCCAGAAGATTATTACGAAGGATAACGTGAGCATTGATGTTGCGGCCGTGGCGTATTATCAGGTGGTTGATCCGGTCAAAGCCGTGGTGGCCATTGAAAACGTCGTGTCGGCGATTTACCAAATTGCTCAAACCACGGTGCGCAACATTGTTGGCCAAAGCAGTCTGGATGAAGTACTCAGCCAGACGGCTAAAATCAACGATGCCATTAAAGGTATTTTGGATCAAGCCACTGAACAGTGGGGCGTCTATGTCGGCACCGTGGAACTCAAGGACATCCAGCTGCCAGAAATTATGCAAAGTGCCATGGCTGCTGAAGCCGTAGCCGAGCGCGAAAAACGTGCCAAGATTATTGCCGCCGAAGGCGAGCAGCTCAGCGCCGCCAAGCTGGGCGAAGCCGCTGACATTATTGCCGCTCATCCTATTGCCCTGCAGCTGCGCAACCTGCAAGTGCTCACCGAAGTGGCCAGCGACAAAAACAGCACTATAATTTTCCCGGCGCAGTTTATGGACACTGTCAAAAGCATCAAAGACTTTATGAGCAAAGAAAGCTAAAATCGACCCACGCAAATTAGAAAGTCCATTTTACCGAGTATCAACACGAGCAATCATCCTGACATTGGACGAAAAGCTGGTGTTGGTTGAGGATAACAATCACGAACTACAGCTTCCAGGTGATGGGCTCTTCCAAAGAAAACTGGAACTTAACCTTCTCCGGTCTCCAACTGCTATGTGAGCGTTTGGAACAACTCGGGAGTGAAGTGATTATGCAGGCGAATATAAAGTAGCTGACATTAGAAAACTACTAGATAATATTGGTGTGCTTAACGACAGGATTTTTATTGAGACTGAACAGAACTCTCGGATATCCAAGAAGTAGTTTGGCTAGTTTGCAGGGTTTCTAATACTATCTAGCTCAGCTTTGATCATTCGCGATATTATGTTAGCTAGCTCCTTGTTTCCATTTGACGCTGCTTCCATCATCTCGACTGCTATTTCTGCTCTCTTTGGATCCTTAATATTCGCGGTAACCAACTTAACAAAGTCATCGCCGAATAATTTAGGTGATTATTTAGAGTTTGATGAAGCCTTATTCATATAGAATTGTACTACATAATTTTTTAAGTCTCTATCCACGGGGATTGACAAGGATGTATTGATAATTACATAATAACATGTTATTATGTAATTGGACCGGGGAGTCCCCGATCGGCATAAGGTCTCCGCATGGAGGCTTTTTGTTTTATTGTTGGCCTAAGGAAATATTTTAACGCCATACCCTATAATTCCTTTCGGACCTTTCCTAATCTTATCCTTTATAACCTCATATGCTGGATTCAGTTCATTGTTATTCATGAAAAAGCGAGCAATGGGATATGCGCAAAGGTCAGCTAATTGCAGGCCACAATCATTATCTTTTTTAAGTCTAACCTCTAATTCTTCATCATATATGTTTATAAATCTTCGCGACTCAATTTGACTGGTACCTCGATAAAGAAGTTCATTATATCGCTTAGCTAGCAAAGCGTCTTCTTTTTTACCTCTTCCTTCTATAGTGACCTGAATACTTGCAATGTTTCGCTTTTCGTCTGCTTCAAAAAGCGTACGCTCCAATACAAACGTTAGCGCAATCTCGTAGGGATCATCGGCTAGCTTACCGTACTGCTCAATATGCTTCTGCTTGTCGATTACAGACGAAATGATTTTGTAATCTGCTGCTTGCAGTATTTTATTTAGTTCTGTATAGAATTGTCTTTTTATATCTGCATCAAACAGGATCTCAAAACCTTTTTCGTACTTTCGCATATCACGTCTATGCAGGATAACTTTTGTAGTGCCAAAAAATTTATTTTTAAAAACATTTATCTTCTGGTTGGTTACTTTATAACTCTCCTCGGAAAACAAGAGGCCTGTAAGTACAAATATAGGGAAGCTAGGATCAATAGTCTTCAAACCGTGATCGCCCGACTCGTCAAGAAATAATAAATATCTGCTCATAGTTTATAATTTAAATCCCTAGACACTTGCTTTCAAAAACACGCTTTTGTTAATTTCCCGATTGTCTTTATTGACGTACCAAAGTTCATCACTTCTTGCACCGAAGAAGTAACAGAACTCGGAATATATTAAATACGCTATTCTTTCGACAGATATGTTCTTTTCCCGTATGACTATATTACGCTCTACCCATTCCAGCTCGAGTTTTCCCGCCTTTTCTGTTCCAATACCATCATATGCCATTAACTCCAGTGCTTTTTTGTTTTGCCCATCAGTCTGAGGATTTGAAACTGCAATAGTAAAAACAAAGCTGCTAGCATCTTTTTCAAGGTTTTCCGAGATCGATTGAGAGAACGTGACAAAATTAGTGATCAGCTCTGCCACGGATAAAAGATTAAAGTTGCTAGGTGATTCCTGTGTTGCATTTACTGCATGGCCAAAAAAGCCCATGCCGGCCGAAAAAACATGTTGACCATCACGGTACAAGCGCAACAACTTTCGTTTGCCGTTGACGACCTCTAGGTAGTCGCCGGCGACAGGTCTGGCTCTATCGAGTGTATCCAAATCCCAGCCCATATTTCTGAGCTTAGGTGGACGCTCAACAAGATCCATGACTCGTGATCCGGCCGTAAAAATATCTTTTACGGCATTAGGTTGCGGTCGGTAAACGCACGAGAATATAATTGCAGGGCTTGACATGAAATCAGAAAAGTTAAGGCTATCTTTTATTCGTGATTCTTCTGTAGTAGTAAGATTATCTGCAATGCTCATGCCTCCCTTTTGAGCAATATATGTCCTAGTAGCCTCTCTGATTAAATCGCTGCGGTTTCGAAATTCAATTTCGGCTTGCTTATCAATTGCATCCAACAGAGCTTTGGGCATTGAAATATTAAACGTTTTATTATCCATACAAGCATTGTATATCTCTATACAATGCTTCGTCAAGCCCCATTTTCTATATCTAGCAACATTTTCAGACTGGAACCAAAATAACGGGGGTGAAACCAAAAAAGTTCCAAAAGCTATAAATTCTAGAACTTTTCTGATCTGTCATATCAAGCGGTGGACTCTTCCAAGGAAAACTGGAATTACAAAACGGGCCTTATTAACAGGGGTGAGTGAGCTATTTCAGCTCGCTCAATCTAGTTTACCTACTGTGGTGGCTCCTCCCAGGATCGAACTGGGGACACAAGGCTCTTCAGGCCTCTGCTCTACCGCTGAGCTAAAGAGCCACAACCCCGTTATTCTAGGGGAAAAACGGCGGATATTCAAGCTGCGCTTGCCGCAGAGTCCTTTAAAAGCTCAATAAATTTTTTGGCAAATAGGTAGGCATCGCCGGGCCAGCGGGCACTTATGTAGTTGCCGTCCTGGACTACAAACGCCGGCGAATCATCGGTCATGGTGCCTTTTTTGCGCAAAACTTTTGGTCCGTGCTGCAGTTGCGAGGGATCGTCTAGCGCGGCGCGAACCTCATCTTCAACGTAGGCGGGGTAGGTGCGGGTGTAGCTGCCCATGCGCCAAGCCGTCAGGTAATAGGAGGTTTTTTCCATGTACTTTGGGAAGCAGGTGGTGCGCTTGGCCGCCAGAACACTTTTGCCAGTTTTGGCTGATTTGGAGTGGGCTGCCGCCAAAGTCCCGTGGCAAATGGCGCCGACCGGTTTATTGTCGTCGAAGAACTGGGCAGTGAGACGTTGTACGGTTTCAGAGCCCAGATATTGCCGCATGCCGGGCGCATGTCCACCAGGCAAAATAAGGCCGGCGTAGTCGGCGGGATTGACGCCCTTCCAAGCCAACGGTTTTTGGAACTCGGGCGACGCGCTCATTTGCCGGTAAAATTCCTTAGCCTCTTTTGCGGCGCCAAAAATCATACTCTTGAACAAATGCGGGTCGGCCGCTGGCGCTGCGCCGCCGTTTTCGGTGGCAAACACCACGCTATAACCGGCGTTGGTCAGCAGCCGCCAGGGCACGGCTACTTCTGTAATATCAAAATCCTTATCTGGTAACGGTAGTAACACTTTCATCATTTTCCCTCCAAATATTTGAGCCATTTCTTACATACCCAGTATAGCAAGTTTGTGTTTACCCAACCCATCGTTGACTCTGGAGAACCAACACTCAATTAGAGTTTGGAAACGCACTTTTAGGCAAGCGAACCTGTTTTAAGGTCGCCCAACCTTTTATAGTTGGCTAGAATGACACCGCTTGGCAAAGCTTGAGAGTCGATTAACTCAAAAGCAGCAGGAATCGTTCCCTCTGCAAATAAACGCTTTCCGGTGCCAATCGTAACAGGAAAGATTCTGAGCCGTAGCTCATCAACCAGATCGTTCTTTAGGAGGGTTTGGATAAGCTTACCACTGCCCCACACCTGAAGCATCGGACCGTCCTCTTCTTTCAGGGCTTTAATTTTAGCCACAACACCATCACTTATAAGAATTGATTCTTGCCATGTCAGATCTATGGGCGTATCTGATACGACGTATTTTTTAGCTTTATTGAACGGGTCAGCTATCGAACCTGTTTGCCTGGGCCAATATGGAGCAAATATCTCATACGTTTTTTTGCCCAGCAGCATATCAAACGCCACACTCAATTCCTCATTGATTATATTGCCAAAAGATTCATCAGAATATGGGGCAGTCCAACCACCATAAGCAAAGCCGCCTGAGGTGTCTTCTTCTGGTCCACCAGGTGCCTGCATAACCCCATCAAGACTGATCATCGTTAGTACTGCTATTTTTCTCATACTTTTATAATATCAAAATCTAGCAACAATAATCACCATATACCCTCTGCAACTAGTATAAACCAGATCGTACAAACACTTGAGGCCCACGCTACCTTTGGGTAGCAACGGCATAGCTTTGAAGTTAGTATTGTCAGTTCTGGTAATGTGATTTTGTATGACCTAGGCGAGAGAGTAGTGCGCATTACTGGCAAAAACTGGAGCATTGTTAAGAAGTTGCCCATAGCTTTTAAAAGACCGCCACACCGACAGCTACAAGTCGCACCAAAACGTGACGGAGACACCAAACAGATACTTGATTTTGCAAATATAACTAATGAATCAGACCAGCTTTTGTTTTTGTGCTGGCTAGTTTCAATCAGGAATGCCCCAGAGCTTGAAAACTACGCGAAGAGGGCCCCCAAAGCATAAACGGCTCAAGATATTTCCTCGAAGAACACAGATCTCTTTACTAAACTCCTGGGAAAAATTATCATGTATATAATATGGCTATCCTTCGACTACATCGTTTGAGCAACCTATTAGGTGTTTTCATCGCAGTAGAGGGGCTTCTTATCGGGATGGCTTTGCTTGCCTGGCCAAACATAACGCAGGCAGCTGACATTCAAGTTACCGGCTATGCCTATGGGCCCGAATGTAGCACGGGTGGCCACTTTGTACCCTCCACCATTAACGCCAATGCAGGGGATACTATTACATTTTATCTACCCGCTGATAGTCCTGACACTGCGGCTAACGGCATGGAAATCACCGGTTTTCCCGAGGGACAGTTTTTTGTGCAGAACGGCTATACATATACTACGGCACCCTTAACCGTTGGCACTATCAATTTTGTCGGCAGCTGGCGCAACGCCCTATATTGCAATAAAGGTAGCGGCACTGTAACCGTAACGGCCGTGGCACCTCCGGCACTGCCACCCACACCACCTCCGCCGTCTTCACCACCACCCTCATCCACATCCACACCCACCCCAACCACTTCTCCTAACAAAACGACCACTGGCAGTGGTACAAAAACCACAACCATCACACCAACTTCCACGCCTACACCAACTCCCACAGCAAGTCCTAATCCTTCTTCCACTGTTTCTATCACACCCGTCCTGTACGCGGTCGTTATTACGGTCGTGGATAGCCATGGCCGAGCAGTAGTTGGTGCCAGGGTTAGTTTGGCGGGCAAGATAGTCCAAACCGACAAGACTGGAACGGCACACTTTAGCTCAATTGCTGTCGGGACATATACCGCAAGTGTTAGCTCACCAAGTGGCAGCGGTTTACATAAAGTGATGGTCCAGGCAGTACCTGCCACCGCTTTCACAAAGAGCATCACCACTGCTCAGCAATTTAAAATTCAACTGACTGCCTATCACCAGACTGTGAGCTTTTTGTCTTACGCCCTAGGCGGTGGTGGAGCTATCTTGCTACTCGGCCTTATAGGCGGGGGCCTATGGTGGAAGAAGGGTAAATCATCCCAGGCTGCCTTGGCACACGTAGGTGGCAGCGGACAAGCAGCTGGTAGTACAGCTTTTACGCCGCCTGCTCAGTCCGAGGTAGAGGCTAACCCATTGAATAGCAGACAGACAGCAACCGTCGGAGATGGACAATCACAGGCTACTTCAGCTAGCAACATTGGCAGCTCTGTGGTTTCACCAAATTCTGGCAATCCGCTGGAAGTAAAACTGAGCCACCTACCAAGCACTGTTCCGCCACCCGAGACAGTTATACAGCCAGAGGAATCAACTGTATCAACAGCAAAATCTTCCCATGAATCTTTATGAGAAAGAGGGTCTAATAATACAAACTGGTGCGCAAAAACTGACGTAAGTAAACTTGCCGATACTCTTATAGCTGCTGCTACTGAAAACGAGGACAATTACTTGCTGCAAGAGCTGGTTGAGACCCTACAGCTAGACAGCTCCCTACTAAGCGTATAGCCAGTAGCCATCTATATAGGTATAGCTATAGTCTATAGGTATATAGATCCTATATAGATTACTGTTTATGTAGATGACTATAAACTATATAGATGACCCCAGCCCTGCTCTAAGCCCTGTAATTTAGTAAGGTTAAGTAACGTAAATTATTTGACCCTCTGCACGCCCTAGAATGGTATGTCGTCTAGATTAATTGGCTCATCATTGTCGGGTTTTTTAACAACTTCGTCTTTTATAGTCGGGTAAGGTGCACCATATATGATGATGTTACAGCCCAACTTAAAACTCTGACCTATGAGCGCCTAGAGTCGGTTAAAACTGGTAAAGGAATCAGCACGGAGCTATTTGACGAGATCGTGGAAGAACTGTCTGATAAGCAACAAATACTGAACCAAAAGCTTATCAAGCTCACGGATTATAACAAATCATTCCTAATCACTGCTTCACACTTGTTAGACCTAGGCCAACGTTGCAATCAACTGTTCAAAGCGTCTGATAACCTGCTTAAACAGAAGATTCTAAGAGTTTTGGTTTATAACGTTGAACTCTACAACAAATCATTATCTTATACGTTAAACGACCCCTATAAAGGTTTCATAGAATTAAACGAAAGAGGCTCCGTAGAGCCAGATAGTCAATTATGGTGCGGGTAAAGGGACTCTAACCCTTGGCCTCGTCCTTGGCAAGGACGCGCTCTAAACAACTGAGCTACACCCGCGCGTCGGAACCAACACACCTACCTTATTTTGGCTATTCGCCAAAAGCTTCGGCCTGGTGCTTTGTTCCTACTTTTCGTCAGCCCAAACAGTCGCATAAGCTCCTTGGTTTAGTTTGCCGTATACTGTGAACTAACAGGGAAGGATTATAGCCGGTTTAGTCACTGCACGCAACTATCAGGATCGTATGGTATTGTTCCTACTACAAAAAGTCATTCATAAGTGTCCAACTATCTCTTATGTAACATAACGTTACTCAATTTATTTGTTAACTAGCGGGCATTTTTGGAGGTATAATCTGTTAGAATAAAGGAGTTTTCGAGACAAGTCTCAAGACAATTTGGCGCGTTGGCGGAGCAGTTACGCGAAGGTCTGCAAAACCTTTTAGATGAGTGCAACTCTCATACGCGCCTCCAAGTTTAAAAGCATTGTTTGATATAACGGGCGAGTGATGGAATGGTATACATGAGGGACTTAAAATCCCTTGCCTAAAAGGCTTGTGGGTTCGAATCCCACCTCGCCCACCACCTCCACCAGCTCATTTTGCAGCTTCAGCCTGCATGAATAGCTTTTGGCAATTTACTTCGCTTTCGTGCAAAGCCTTCGCCTGCAACAGTGCATTCATTCACTTCGCTGCCTGGATTGCGCTGTGGGCAGGCTTTATAAAAAGAAGGGGATATGACAAAAAATTTATTAACGCTAGACAATTATCAAGAACTCATCGCCGAGTTGGCGGCGGAACGTGGTTTTGAAAAAGAAACCGTGCCGGAAGTGTTTACGCTTTTGGTTGAGGAAGTGGGCGAGCTGGCCAAAGCCATTCGCCGGGTCAACGGGCAAAAAATCGGTGCGCACTCCAAGGATCATGACGTGGCCGAAGAAGCCGCCGATGTTTTTTGGTTGCTGATTGATCTGTGCAATCGCTTGAACATCGATCTCGCTCACGCGTTTGTCGCCAAAGAAGCAAAAAACCAAAAACGGGAATGGACATGACGGTATGATTAAGAATATGAAGACACCTCCAATGCAAGCCTATCCAATCTATCCGGCGGTTTTTAATCTAATTGCAACGGTTAGCCGTGATGTTTCGTTGCCTGATTTTCCCGGCTGCGTAACGTTTGGTCGCACTTTCGGGGTGGCAAATAATGTCTGAGCCGAAATTTATCTCCAAACCTGGACAAGTTGATTTTACCAACGTGCGTTATTGTCCGGTCATCAATATTGTCGTTACCTATGCCGGCCAAATTCTGCTGGTGCAACGTAGCCAGCAGTTGCGGCTGTACCCGCACTACTGGAACGGCGTAAGCGGCTTTTTGGATGATAGCAAACGTATTGAGGACAAAGTTTACGAAGAATTAGCCGAGGAACTGGGTATTGCCAAGCAAGATGTCAGCTCAATTAAACGCGGACAGGTACTGCTGCAAGAGGCGCCGAAATATCACAAAACTTGGCTCGTGGTGCCAGTACTTGCCGAAGTCAAAACCGAAAACTTCCAGCTGAATTGGGAAGCCCAGCATGCCCAATGGTTTACGCCAAGCGAGCTCAAAACTCTCAAACTTTTACCTGGCTTTAGCGAGGTCTACCGGCAATTTTTCTAAACCAGCAAAAACTGCTATGATTTTAACTGAAAGGACACAATGGAAGAACTAGGCGGCCTACAGTCTCCCACCGAAAGACTTCGACATTGCCCCGGTAGATTTTTACTCTTGGGCCTAAGGAATTATTTAAATCCCAGACTTGCCCACACTATGCCCTCGCCTCGAGTACTCGATAATATACACAATCTACCCGTAACTTTGGGTGACCAAGGTCTACAGCCCGAAGCATTGCCTTCGACTATGCCCGATCAGGGCTAAACCTTAAGTTGTGCAGTAAGTATGGAGTCAGGTCATCCAGATATGTCTTTTGATGATATAATTTGGGGTAGAGAAAAATGATCATGGAAAAATCAAGTGAGCAAAAATGGGCCGATCGACTGCAATGGCTAGGCAAAGTTATGAGCTTGGCCAGTCTGAGCCTGATTGTTGAACCACGCCAGCCGAAGCCAGCCCAGCCAGAGATCGTTTCGCCCCCTCCAATGCGAGGAAGAGGCATGAGCAAACGATTATTCCAGATGCCAGTGATGACCATGCCCGGCCGGGCATAATCCTTCTTTTGACTTCTTATTTTTTACTTTAGACTGAAAGGAACGGAGTTCCCCCATGAATTACTTTGTCACCACCTCAATCGCATATGTGAATGGCGAGCCGCATATTGGCTTTGGCATGGAGCTGGTCATGGCTGATGTGCTGGCTCGGGCGGCGCGCCAGCAAGGCAAACCAGTCATTTTTAGCACCGGTACCGACGAGCACGGCATCAAAGTTGCCCAAAAAGCCGAAAATCTAGGGCTGGAACCCAAAGTCCTAGCCGACCAAGTGAGCACCATCTACCGCAACCTCATGAAACTGCTGAATATTAGTAATGACCGTTTTATCCGTAGCACTGACGTCGGGCACGAGCAGCGTGCGCAGATCATCTGGCAAAAACTGGCCAAGGATATTTACAAAAGCAGCTATAGCGGCTGGTACGATGTACGCCAAGAGGAATTTGTGCCCGAAGCTCACGCCGACCCGGCGCGCATGAAACCCGATCACCCCCAGGCTTACCATAAACTCGAGGAGCAAAACTATTTTTTCCGCCTCAGCAACTACACTCAGCCGATCAAAGAGGCCATCGAATCGGGTCGCCTGACAATTGTGCCCAAAACTCGGCGCAACGAAATTTTGAGCTTGCTCAACGAAGGACTAGATGATATTAGTATCAGCCGGCCGGTAGATAAACTAGCCTGGGGCGTGCCAGTGCCGGGCGATCCAGCGCAGGTAATGTACGTATGGTTTGAAGCACTCATGAATTATCTGACGGTGCTGGGCTATCCGGAACACGAAGACTTCAAAAAGTTTTGGCCAGCCAATGTACAGGTCGTCGGTAAAGATATCATCCGCTTTCACGCAGCAATTTGGCCGGGCATATTGCTTGGCCTGGGCTTGCCATTGCCCGAGATGCTCTATGTCCACGGTTTCATAAACATCGAAGGTGAAAAAATGAGCAAATCACTGGGCAATGTCACGGCGCCAAAAGACATAGTCGACACATACGGTGTTGATGCTTTTCGCTATTACTTTTTACGACACATTCCCAGTTACGGCGACGGAGACTTTAGCCAGGCAATGTTTGAGGCGGCCTATAACAACGAGCTGGCTAATGAGCTCGGCAACGCCGTGCAGCGCACTCAGGCAATGATCAAGCGCTATCAAAATGGCCTGATTGGCGAGATGCCGTTGGCCGAGCATGACACCGATGCTTACCGTCAAGCGCTGGAGCAATGCCATTTTGACCGAGCGTTGGATGAAGTCTGGGAGCAAGTTCGCGGCCTCAATCAGTATATTGACGAAGAAAAACCCTGGTTCATTGCCAAGTCCGGCGACGCCGATCACCTGCGCGAAATTCTGGCCTACTGTGCTAGCTGCCTGCTGCAAATCGCTGATATGCTTGTGCCTTTTTTGCCTGACACAGCTGCCAAAATCCAAACCATTTTCAAAGACGGCATCATTCACGCCGGTGAGACCACGCTGTTCCCGAAGAAGGAACAACTCGAAGGATCTGATACAAAAAGTATTTGACGCTTTAGGGCAATGGAATGGTAGCGCTCCAGGCGACCTATTGTACGCTAGTCTAGAAGACCTTTCGCCCAGCCTCGAGAATCCAGGGATAGAAGATGCTTTACAAGCTGCCCAAAGGCTTGTAGATGATTGGGGGATCGGCTTCGCTGGTCTTTACCTCTACGGCACGCCTGGTACCGGCAAAACTCACGCGGCGCTTGGCATAGCCCGGCGGTTGCACGATGCCGGTGCTGATGTCTTTTATCGTTTTGCCCCACGCCTCGATCCAGACATGCGTTTCTTGAACGCCTGGACGGACAATGCGGGTCCTAAGTTTGCGAACCGCGTTACAAGTATTTTCCCGATTCCGCGCTCCGCCTCCAGTAATCCTAGGACGGTCTTGCTATTTGACGAGTATCAACCAGATAAGCAATCGCACCTACACAGCGCCGTTGAAGCTGCAGCTCAATATGGCGGTTTAATTATTGTTACTTCTAATTTCACCGATCCGTTCGAGGTTTTTGAGACCCAGGAAGCTACGCCGTCAACTGTTAACCAAGCCTTGAGCGAAGTACTGCTCACGAAAGAAGCGCCCGATATGGCCCAAAACCTTGCAAAGCGTCGGCAAGAAGCCGCGGTTGCTATAAGCGCAAGTCTCCGCAGTCGAATAACGGCTGGTTTCAAATTGATTGAGTTTACCGGACCAGACAGACGGCTTGAAAATGGCTTTTGGGATAGCTAGTCACTAAAATCTCATCACAGAATGTTTCGCTTGAGCGTTACAATGGACGTATGGAGTTTATTGATACGCATTGCCATATTCACTCGACAGATTATGGGTTGGCGGCAGACGCGGCGATTCGTGTGGCTGTAGCAGATGGCGTGGACAAAATAATATGCGTTGGTGAAAATCTGGAGGATAGCACATTGGCTGTGGCATTTGCAAGGCAGCGACGAGGTTGCTGGGCAAGTGTCGGCATTCATCCGCATGAGGCCCAAAAATACGTCGATAACCCTGCAGCCCTAAACACCCTGGCAGGTCTGGCCACTCAGCCCAAGGTTGTGGCCATCGGCGAAACGGGCCTGGATTATTTTTATGCGCATTCGTCCAAAGCCGATCAAGAAAAAATTCTGCGTTTTCAGATTGAGCTGGCCTTAAAGCACAACTTACCGCTGATTTTCCATGTGCGCGAGGCGTTTGCTGATTTTTGGCCAATTTTTGATGAATACCAAAACTTATGCGGTGTGATACACAGCTTTAGCGCTACTCAAAAAGAACTTGACGAAATTTTGCAGCGTGGACTGTACGTTGGGCTGAATGGCATCGTAACCTTTACCAAAGACAAGGCTCAACTGGCCGCTGTGCAGGCCGTTCCCATGGAAAAATTGCTGCTCGAAACTGACGCGCCCTTCTTGACTCCAACTCCTTATCGTGGTACAATCAATGAGCCTAAACATGTGCGAACGGTTGCGGAGTTTTTGGCTCAGTTGCGAGGTGAAAGCCTGGAGCAGCTAGCCGCCGTCATCACGCGCAATGCCCAGGAGCTGTTTGGCTTAAGGAAATAAGCATGTTATCCAGAAAACCCAACAACACCAACTCCAGCTCTTTTGAACTCAGGGACAATCCTGAAGCTGCCGCTGTACGTGCTCAGCGCTGGCAGGTAGTAGCAAGTTCTGCCGATGAAATTTATACGTTTGTGCAGACCAATTTCCCTCCGGAAAATATTCCCCCGGCTCCGGTTGTTTCGCAACCAGATTTTGCTCCCAAGCAAGCAGAGCCTACTCAACCAAGCCTAGCTCCTGCTGCAATTATTTCCGAAATTTCAACTTCAATTTCAATGCCTCAACCTGACGCCGATCAAGTCGCCAGATTAGAACGTGCTCGGCAACTGGCCAACGAAGCCAGAGGAGGCAACTAAGATGGCCGGCCTACTGGATAAAATTGCCGCCCAACGTCGAGCCGATCGCCAGGCGCAGCTCTACCGTGACTTGATTCGCCGCGAAGCCAAAATCGGCGGTCAGCTATTTGGCGACGTCGCAGCCAATGCTCGTCGTGAGTTTTTTTGTCTGGACGAGCACACTTGGGTGTGGCATGAAGAATGGACCGACGCTCAAAATGGCCAACGCCGCGTGGTGACCACTCGTTACGACGTGCGGCCCAACGGTATTTTAAAAGCCCAAGACGGCCACGCCTATCGCTACCTTGATGCTACCGAGGCTCGCAACTTTGCCCGCGCCGTGCAGCTCTACAAGCAGCGCGTTGGCACCGAGATCTATAGTGTCGCAGCCTAGCGCTGCCGTGCGGCTTGCGTCATAATTACTTAAGTTATGAATCAGCCGATTTATCTGGATTATGCCGCGGCTACGCCGCTGGATGCTAGTGTGCTAGCTGCCATGCAGCCGTATTTTGCTGGACAATTTTACAATCCCTCGGCTACGTACTTGCCGGCTCAAGTAGTTAAAAAAGACCTGGAAAAAGCCCGGGCTGCTGTGGCCGCCGTACTCGGTGCTCGGCCGGCCGAAATTATCTTTACAGCTGGTGCCACCGAGGCTAACAACTTAGCTATCCACGGCGTCATGCAGCAATTCCCGGGCAGCAATGTGGTGGCTGGCGCCATTGAGCACGAGTCCGTTTTGCAGCCGGCCAAACTTTATGAAGTGCGCTTGACACCCGTTGGCCCGGACGGTCTGATTGATCTACCGGCGCTGGAAAAGCTCATTGACGACAAAACGGTATTGGTGAGCATTATGTATGCCAATAACGAGGTCGGGACTATCCAGCCGCTTAAAAAAATAGCCGCACTGCTGGAGCAAAAACGTCGAGCTCGGTCAGATTCGCTGCCACTATACTTTCACACCGACGCCGCCCAGGCGGCCAACTATTTAGATCTGCATGTTAGCCGGCTGGGCGTGGATTTGATGAGCCTAAACGGCGGTAAAATCTACGGACCGAAACAATCTGGAGTGCTGTATGTGGATCATCACGTTCAACTTAAACCACTAATTTTGGGTGGCGGGCAAGAGCGCGGCTTAAGAGCCGGCACCGAAAACGTCGCCGGTTGTGTTGGTTTTGCGACAGCGCTCAGTTTGGCCCAAAACATGCGGGTTACCGAAGCGAATCGGATCGCCAAACTGCAAAATCTATTCTTTGAACTTTTGGCTCAAAACCTTCCAACGATGCACGTAAACGGCTCGCGCAAACAACGCTTGCCCAGCAATGTGCACATTACGATTCCCGGCATCGATAACGAACGCGTACTGATCCAGCTGGACGAGGCCGGCATTTTGACAGCGGCTGGCTCGGCTTGCAGTGCCAGCAGCGGTAAGCCGTCGCATGTGCTGGCGGCCATGGGTCTGCCCGATGCCATCGCCCGCGCCAGCCTGCGTTTCAGCCTCGGCCGCCAAACCACCGAGGCCGACATACGCCTTACTCCCCGAACTCTCAGTCGTCTTGTCGCCTAAACTGCCCATACTTGCCTCGTGCCATGCTACACTATTAGCACAAGGACAATAAAACTGTGGCAAAGTTTAAACGATTATACCAAGAGGCGATACCTTCCCCTATAGGTAGGTTTAACTAAGCATGTCACGCCTCCCCATCCCTGGGCAAGACAATGGAGTCTGGGGGGAAATCCTCAACGACTTCTTAGGTGTGGAGCTAAACCCCGACGGCACGCTAAAAAAAGCCGACCTTATCGCCGGCGCTATCCAAACCGTCAACGGTAAGTCAGGCCCGACCGTCAATCTAACCGCCGCTGATGTCGGCGCGCCGACTGCTCTAGCCGCCCTCAGTGACGTCAACACCACCAGCGTTGCCGACAACCAGGTTTTGACCTTTAGCTCCGGCACTGGCAAATGGGAGAATCAAACCTCGCCCAGCGCACCGGTCACCAGCGTCAATAGCCAAACTGGGGTGGTCGTCCTTAGTGCCGACAATATTGACGACACTTCTACCACCAACAAGTTTGTCACCGCAACCGATTTAACTAAACTCAACAACCTCTCCGGCACCAACACCGGCGACCAAGATTTGTCCGGCTTGGTGCCCAAAACCACCACCGTTAATGGTCACGTGCTCAGCACCAATATTGCTGTTACCCAAGGTGACGTTGGTCTTGGTAATGTCGATAACACCTCCGACCTTAATAAACCCATTTCCACGGCAACTCAAACCGCCCTAGATACCAAAGCGCCACTCGCCAGTCCAACTTTTACCGGCACCGTCACCGTACCCGTGCCGGTTAACGGCACCGACGCCAGCACAAAAACCTACGTCGATAGCCAAATCAGTGGTGCCACCGTGCCCGACGCTACCACCACCAGCAAGGGCATCGTCCAGCTGGCTGGCGACCTGGGCGGTACCGCCACCAGCCCCACAGTGCCTGGTCTGGCCACTAAGGTCAGCTCAGTCACCGCCGGTGATGCTACCATCACGGTTGGCGGTACCAGCACGGCTCCGACAGTCAAGGTTGGTGGCATCGTCGACGCCAATGTGGCTGCTGGGGCGGCCATTGCCAAGAGCAAATTAGCTCCACTGGCGATTGCCGACGCCGACGTCTCCGCTATCTCCGAGTCTAAAGTTACTAACCTCACCAGTGACTTAGCCTCCAAAGCTGCCGACGCCGCTGTCATCCATAATGCTATCGTCACCGCCAAGGGCGACCTCATTACCGCAACTGGCGCCAGTACTCCATCTAACCTCACCGTTGGCAGCGATGTCAAGTATTAACCGCTGATTCCACGCAGAGCAAGGGGGTGAAATGGGCGGCACCGGCCGCGGCGATAACCCCGAGCACTATGATTTGGGATTTTCGTGGAGCTTTAAGCCTTATAACCGGTACTCCATTTTACCCAATGTTTAGTGGTACAATTAGTAAGGTCAGACTAAATTTACAGTCAATAGGATCTGGGAATACTGTTGTAGACATGCTCAAGAATAATGTAAGTATATTTCCGACTTCTCCGAGACCTTCTGTTGTGGCAGGTAGTCTCGTAGGCTCTCCGGCAGTTCCGGATACTACCGCTTTTGTAGCTGGAGATGCCATTCAGTTTTCTATTACTCAAACAGGTGTAGCCACCGGACTTGTTGCGGCCGTCGAATTTGTGAGGGTACCATGAGCTGGGTAAAAGGCCAGACAACATGGACTAACTTGGCCGACAAGCTTACTAAGCTAATTGTCGGAGAGGTAGCGGATGACTCTAGCGTGACTGTTGCTTCCGGTGATCGCTGGATCCGGGACCCCGCGTCCAGTGTGGCCGACTCTCTTTATAGCCCACTAACCTTCAACACAGGTCTTTGTGGAATGCGCACAGGGTACTTTGCTTGTACGAATACCGGAGGTTTGGCCCCTGTTTGTCGTCTAAAAACTATTCTTTCAGGTACCCCTACCGGAGCAGTTAATGGTAGGTGGTACGTAGGGGTAGGCGTTCAGACAGCTAATACTGTAAGCGGGAACTATTCTACTGCCCTCGTCTGGGCTCAGGTAGTTTCATGGGACGCTTCCGGTAATGTGCTTAACAGTCTGAGCCCTCAACCACTTAACCCTAATGCTGCTGGAGATTGCACTTTCTCTCTTGGAGGTATATCTGTAGCAGTAAATATTACAGACCCCTCTGGGTTCTTAAATACTTCCATGAGGTGGTATAGATTCTTTACCAGTATTTATCTAGGGGGAATTGATCACTGGGAAATGTGGAATCGGCGAGTTGGTACAGCTACATTTGGCACCGCTCCTCCTGGTACGGTGGGTACTGACTATGATTTAGTCGATCTGATGCCTCCAACAAGTGGCAACTTCTCCAATCTGCCCTCTGCCCTATCAGGAACATTTTCTTCCTTCACTATGGGCTGTGGGCTGGGTATTAAAACTGCAACAGGGCTAGGTGCTCCCGGCGCATTGTATACTACTTCTTTTGATGTTTCTGAAATGAAACTTTGGATACCTCCGACAACTGGATCTAATAATAGTCCTCCGTACGTAAATATGTACA
>JABXNS010000135.1_pt1 | contig 20232 bp, 23 predicted proteins | sample 7301101 | NCBI WGS metagenome assembly JABXNS01 (sample SAMN14449646, study PRJNA615230) | soil metagenome | isolation source: soil from bare, unvegetated metal-rich iron-sulfur acidic spring small-cell... | place: Canada: Paint Pots Mound, Kootenay National Park, BC | collected 2017-05-25 | reverse complement strand
CGGCCTTGGTGGTGATCAGGCCGGTGTTTTTGAGGGTGCCATCAGGATTAAGAGCTTGGGAGAGGAAGTCATTGAGGATGGAACCCCAGGTGCCGATGTCTTGGCCGGGGATGGGGAGGCGGGACATAATTAACTAAGCCCCCGAGAAACTTTGGTCTTGTCCTCAGTCCTGCGCTCTACCATATATCCTATTGTCCTTGTGGTTAATACAGATAAGGGTATCACCCCCCCCCCTTGGGTTGGCAAGGGGAAATGCAAGATATGCCACTAATCCAGGTCAAGACTCAATTGAGTTATAAAATTAGACGAGAGGCAAAAGTTTTGTGGAGATCGTGCGCGCCCACCGGGCTCTGTTGGTTTTTGGTAATTTTTGTTTTACTTGACGCAAAAGAGCCTTGCGCACGAGTCACTTTCAAGCATAATCTTTTTGCGTTGTTTGTCAAGCAGCGGTGGTTAAAAATTCTTTGAGTTTCAAGATCTTTCACAATTTGATGCCCGTAATTTTATCGTTCATTTCCTGCAGCTCGGCCATCACAATATCAAGCACCGTGCCGGTTTTGAGCTTGGCTTCGGTGCCAGCAAACCAAATGGAAATCCAGCTGTAACCAGCAACTACGTCGTTATCTTCGTGCGTCCATTTTAGCTGCGGCTCGGATTGCAAAACTTCCTCGGCTTTGGTCATGTTGGCACAGTAAAAATCTGCATGATCTAGCCCCAGCGCGTCATCCGAACCTGGCCGCCGTTGCATTAGCTTGATAATTTCAATACCACCGTCGAGCTTGGTATCGCGCAAATGCAATTTGGCGATCCAGCGCCCATTCATCCAGGTTTCAATAATTTTGTCGCACTGCTCGTGCAGCTCGCCGCGCAGCCGCTCATACTCAGCCGCGTCCGCCACCTTCCACCCCACTGCCGTCGGCTTGAGCATTTTAAAAAATGCTTTGTTGCTGCGACTGTTTGTCAAATCAGTCCAAAACTTCTGGTAATTCTCGAGGTCAGCATTTAGCTGCGATATGAGCATATAACTAGTTTACAGCAAACTTAGGCTTCGGAGGCAACAGTAGCTTCAAGCGGCGCACAATGATCGGCAACGTGTTTCCAGATCATATAGGTTCGGTAATTTGCAGTAGACTGCCCGTAAAGTGTTGCTTCAATGCCACGGAGCACATAGGGGTAGTCTGCTCCAAAACCCTCAATATATCTGGTAATAAGCGGAAAAGCTGAGGCATCTATCTTTATCATCCCTTTTGCCTGTTTGATATCTAATTCATGTTGGTATTGTATGCGTATGATGGTAGGTGCTGGCAGGGGGCATTGTATCAGATCAGGTGCTTTTGACGTAGGCCCCGAAACCAGATTCTTGTTGCCAACTTGTCTTTGCATAACTTCAATCATAGTGCGCCAAGCATGGAGCGCTGTTCGAGAATTATATCCATGGCCTTCTGCAACCGTCAAGAAATCTTTGTAGCCAATCTCACCAGCCAGTAAAATTTCTGGGGAAGTATTATCGGCTTCGACGGGTTGAGCTGGCTGGAAACTGGCCATAATTTTGTCGAATATCCTGTTGGCCATTTCTTGGGCACCGATGTCTACTGCACTGACAGGATCGGCTATCGACCGTGAGTCAACCATGGCTCTAATTTCGTTGGGATCGATGCTTGCTACTTTCATGAGAGCCGCCAAGTAATGCGGTGGCCAATGCGATAATTCACTAGCATCTAACGCTTTGTCGCTGCCCAACATTGCACCAAACATAGTAACTAAGTTGTCGGTGATGTAGTCGCGAAGCTCCGGGGATAGCGGTTCAAGCTCAACTCCCTCGAGTAAGCCAGCATGCTGCGCAACAACTCTGGCCAAAAGTCTTTTTTCTATAGACCCCACCGTTTCCATACCCTCTGGCATTGCACGAACCGCTTCTACAATTGCTTCTCTGCCGATGAATAAATCGTGTTCGCTCGGTGTGCGTAATCTATCACTGAAATGATATTGAGGATTGTAGATCCTGAACCTTTCGGCGTCTGGACCGACTATATCTTTAATACTGGCTCTGCCGTAGTCATTGCTCAGCCAAACATCAGTCATGCCCGCAATCGGAATAAAGAGTGAGCCACCTTCGATCCTTCGACTTTTATCTGTGATGGCGACAGCTCTCAGATCATCTATGAAACCCGTCTTCGATGTAACGGCCAGTCGAATGCAGCCGTCCTCTATGAGCATGATTGGTGTGCCGACCGCCAGTTGCTTCTCCAGTTTTTGCGCTAATGCAATAGCTTCCTCGACACCTTCGATCATTTCGGGGGAAATCGGCTCGGCGCAATACCTCAGTTCACCTACCCATAGCGCCTTTGTGATGGGATCGATTGATGTGTCCCCGACAATCCGCAAAGCCCAGTTCCAATTGCTAGTGTCTGCTGCCTTTTCGGCTTCTTTGCCAATGCGATCGGCTTGATGTTGCGCCTCTTTAGCTACTGTCAATAAAGTATCGGCTTGAACGCAGGCTGCATATGCCTCGGCACCAATTCGCCTAACGCCTGTTTGTTCGGCTGTCCATTCAGCCATCAGTACCCAACCGTTATCTTCATGAAAAGTACTTGCTTCGCCTACCATTGTATCTCCCTGGGTTAGTTAACCCCACTTGCTAGTATCAAACCACTACGTAGCCAGCAATGCAAGCAGCTGCTGTTCGTTAATGGTTTTGGTGCCGAGTTTGGTGGCTTTGGCTGGTTTGCTGGCGCCGACGTTGGCGCCGACCACTAAGTATGTGGTGTCTTTAGCAACTGAGGTTTGGAAGGTGCCGCCTAGGGCTCGGATTTTGTCGGCGGCGACGTCGCGGCTGAGGTGCGTCAGCGTGCCGGTGATCACAAAACTTTGGCCGTGCAGCGGGCCGCGGGCGCGGGATTTGTAGGCCGGTTTTACGCTCAACTCCTGGAATTTTTCTAGCAACTTTTGATTATCCGGATCGGCAAACCAGGCAATGATGCTCTCGGCTACCACATCGCCAATGCCCTCCACTTGCTGCAAATCATCGAGCGTGGCTTGCGCTAGTTTGTCCAGCGACTCAAAATGCTCCGCCAAATCAATTGCCGTTTGCACGCCCACATGACGGATGCCCAGGCCATAGATAAAGCGCGGCAGTTCGGGATGCTTGGCAGCGGCAATTGCGGTTATCAAATTATTAGCCGAGATCTCGGCGAAGCGCTCCAGTTTGAGCACCTCTGCCTTTTGCAGTCGGTAGATATCGGCCAGATCACGTACTAGTTTAGCGTCGACCAGTACACTAACATTCCGATCGCCCAATGTATCAATATCCAGCGCCGCCTTACTGGCAAAGTGCGCTAGCGCTTGTTTGAGCAACAACTTACCGGTGGCACCGCGCACGCGGTAGACGACTTCGCCCTGGGGCCGCACGAATTGGAGCTCCGGATATTGGCGGGCGAGTTCGGCTTCCATATCAAACGGTTTGGCCGATGTGGGTCGCAGTTTGGTGAGCACCTGTGAGACTTGCGGGATGATGTCGCCGGCTTTGAAGATAATGACCGTGTCGCCCACGCGGATATCTTTACGAGCAATTTCGTCGGCGTTGTGCAAGGACGCGTGCTGGACGGTGGTGCCGGCTACCACCACGGGATTAAACACAGCCACAGGCGTGGCGGCACCGGTCCGCCCGATGGAGAGTACAATGTCTTTGACCACTGTGGCGGCTTCTTCGGCGGCGTATTTGAAGGCCACGGCGGCGCGCGGCGCCTTACCTACCACCCCCAGCCGGGCAAAGAGTGTTCGGTTGTTGAGTTTAATCGCCAGGCCGTCGGTGTTAAACGGCAGGTGATGGCGCTTATCGCGCCAGGTTTCGGCAAAATCCATCAGTTCATCAACGCTTTTAAAGGCCGCTGCTTGCGAGTTGGCTGCCACGCCCAGGGCGCGCAGCGCCTCATAGGCAAAACCGTTGGTGGGCACATCGGCCGGGTTGTCTCGAATGATGTCGTAGCCGCGAAAGTTCAGTGGTCGGGCAGCGGTAAGCTTGGAATCCAGCTGGCGAATCGTGCCAGCGGCTAGATTGCGCGGGTTGGCAAACAGTGGCTGGCCAGCTTTTTCACGAGCGGTATTGAGCGCCGCAAAACTTTTCTTAAGCATTATGACTTCGCCGCGGATTTCAGTTCTGCCCTGCAAGAACTCTTCATAACCCTTCACGGCGCGCAGCTTAAATGGCACACTTTCAATGGTGCGCACGTTAGTGGTAACATCTTCGCCGACAAACCCGTCGCCGCGGGTGATAGCCTGCTTAAAAACGCCGTCTTCATACATCAGCACGCAGGCTAGGCCATCCATTTTGATATCGGCGAAAAATTCCAGCTGTGCTTCTGGCGCTAGTTTGCTGATGCGCTCTACCCAAGCCTGCAGTTCCTCGCGGTTAAAGACATCGTTTAAGCTCAGCATCCGGGAACTGTGCCGCACTTGGGTAAAACCAGGCAGTGGCGCGCCGACTACGCGCTGCGTGGGGCTATCGGGTGTAATCAAATCTGGAAATTGCTCTTCCAGCTGCACCAGCTCGTGTTTTAAGCTATCAGCCGCAGCCTCGCTCATAATTGACTCGTCCAGCACGTGGTAATGATAGCGGTAATCGTTGATCTGCTGGCGCAGTTTGATGATTCGCAGCGCTGCCTGAGCTTTACTTAGGCTGGCCATCTCACAACAACTCCCGATAGAGGCCGTACATATAACTGTGGACGATGGCCAGGCCAAACAAGCTCAAGGCAAAGTACACCCATTCGGCGCTGGGTGTGTAGATAATTATCAGCGGTACGAGGACAGCCGCAGCCAAAATTATCAGAGCCAGCGGCAAAAACAAAATTTTGCGCAGCACCAGCAGGCGGCGATAGCGCACCAGCTGGCGAGCGGAGCGGAGCGCCTTCATCGGCGTCATGTCCGGCAGCGTCACAATGTAGAGCGCAAAGATTGACGAACAAATCATGTATAACGAAATAGCCGCCATCAGCCCAAAAAATACCAGCCAGACAAACTTTTCCAGCCCGGTGGCGGCAATGCCTTGATTGAGCACCAGGCTATACAAACTGGCGCCCAGCAGCAGCGGCAGCAGCTGCAGGCCAACCACGAGCAGCACCACAATAAAACCAATCAGCGGATACATACCGCGGTAAAAACTATCGCGCACCCGTACCACCACCTGGGCGTAGACTTGCCTCAAACTCCAAATCACCGCCAGGCTTATGATCAAGACAAGAAGTGCTTGGTATACTCCAGCGGTTTGATTGCTGGTGTTGCCAGAACTACTCAGCAAATAGACAAAGAGTGTCAGGCCAGTAGACGCTTGCTTGGTTCTACCGTGAAATGCCTGATTAAAACTACTTTTTAGACTGGACAAGTTACCGTTAGCCAGTCCGTGCACCAAAATAACATTGAGTACACCGTATACCAGCACAATGCCCAAAAATAATTTCCAGTGACGCTTGAGAACGCCGATGGATTGCCACAGCAGCCGAAAAGCGCTGGGCAGTTTAGGATACGTCGGCCGAAATTGTTTGGGCGTACGACGAAAACGTCGGCGCGGGGTTTTAAGCTGTCGGGATTTGGGCAAACCAGCGACTGTTTTTTTAGTAGAACCCACCACAGTTTTTGCCGGTGGTTTAATTGATTTTTTAGCCATCGGCTTCGGTGATTTTTTTGATCCGGGTTTTTTATCCGACGATTTTGGAGCTACTTTTGCCATTCCTATTAAGATTACCACGTTCCGGAGTTAGCTAAGCATTTTTGCCAAACCATCACCCAATAAAACCTGACTATTGATGTTTGCCCACAGCCACCTAGCCGCATAGCGTTCTTCGTCGCTTGCTTCGCTCGAAACCATTCTCCGAAAATTTTTTGCCATAGCCTCTCGCGATCGCATATGCGCTTCCTCGGCTGTGTGATTTTTGAGCAGTGTTGATACAGCTAGATTTGATGGCTCAAGGAATAAGCGGGCTAGGGGATCTCGGAGGGGTTTTGTAACATGAGCCAGAGAGTAGCTAAAAACAAACTTCCGCTTGTAGCCGATAAAAGCTTTGGTAGGGCCAGTGACAAGTAACTGGCCTAGATGCAGCGCGGCGTCGCAACTACGAGCATACAAAACAGCCGTATCAATTGTGCTTTTCATATCAACAAGCGGTTCATTCTCATTGCCAGTTATAGTTGTAGCGTTGCCGTGACCGTTGAGAAAAACTATACCAGGACTGTGTTTACTGATGTAGCTCGTAAAGTTGGTGCGTGTTGCCTTTGCCCCCTCTAGATCAAAAACATCCATGCCTTTTTTGCGCGCCATATCCACAAGTTTTTTACTCCACTCATGAAGGTAGGTTGTTACCATGTCGTGCCGCGGACGAGTTATCAAAACGGAATTATTCACTTACGCGTATACTGCACCGCTTGCCAAGTCCCGCAAGTAGTCCAGCTCCATTTCCATCATTTGTTGTCCGACCTCATCTTCGTCTTTGACGTGACGAATGATATCCTGCTTGTTTACTTCGGTTGTGCCAATGGCCAACTTCATAGTACCGGGCATAACGTTAATGCGTTCTAGCACCAGCGTTTTGAGTTGATCCTTAAGATCGTTATTGGCAATGATACTAGCTAAATTATTAGCGCTCATGGTAATATTCCCAGCCCGACAAGGGCTTCAATAATTTTTGTACCTATCACAGTATCACCTTCAACTTCCAGCCGTGCTGCCTGCCAGGTGTAGGGCTCACCATCGACTACGGCGATGATTTCCTCTCGGGCAGCTTGAGGCAAGTTAGCATATATTTTCAAGAACTGGGCTTTTCTGTCCATTAGAATCTAATTTTAGCATGAACCACAGACTTTTACTTAACTGCTCGAGAGGGTAAAAGTAGATACGGCGTTTGAACCCAGGCTGTTTAAGCAATTTGGGTTTCAAACGGCTTTGTGCCATCAATAACAATGTCAGCTGTTTTGAGCGGATCTTGAGCTGCAATGTGTGCGTCTTCCTTTGGCTGCCAGACTTCTCCCCATGCTTTTACTGCTCGTTCCCGTAGCATTTTGTCTCTGTCCAGACCGCGTTTTAGAGAAATATCGCTTGATGTTTCGATCCAGATTTTTAAATCAAAATCGAGGTTAAAGCCAAAAATAAAACTTCGTTCAATGCAGATGCCGGTGGTAATGGTTAGGTTTTTCTCGGTAATGTGCGGCTTGGTGTGCCAGTCATATGGCCGGTATGTGATCGTGTTGTGTCTCAATTTAAGCGGAGCAATAACGTCTGTAATAAATCGCTCGTCATTGAAAGCGCCCCAAGCTACTGCGCCAGGCGTTGGCTCAAAATAGTCATCGCCATTCAGGGTAATAAAATCTGGCAGCAAGGTTGCGATATACTTAAGCAGCGTTGTTTTGCCAGAGCCGCCACGGCCATCAATGGCAATGATATAAAACTTGCCGTTCTTGGGCGGATTCTGAATCAAATGATCTTTTAGATGAACGCTCACGCGCCAACTCCCTGCTACGCTTTGGTTTCCATTTTTTGGAGGCGGGCAATGCGGTCGGCAATCGGTGGGTGGGTACTAAATAGATTAGTGACTTTGTGGCCGCGCAGCGGATTGGCGAAAAAGAAGTGGGCGGTTGCAGTATTTTGTTTGCGCAGCGCACTGCCGGTTTGGCCAATTTTGGCCAGGGCACTTTCCAGACCTTCGGGATAGCGGGTGGTCAGCACACTGCTAGCATCAGCTAAATATTCGCGCTGGCGCGAAACTGCCAGCTGGATGAGCGTGGCAATCACTGGCGCCAAAATAGCGGCTACAATGCCAACAATAAAGAAAATCTGCCCAGCCTCGTCGTTGCTATTGTTGCTCCGCCGGCCGCCACCAAACCAGCTGAGCCGCAGCATCACATCTGATAATATGGCCACCACAGCTACCAGTGCAAAGGTCATCATACTCACCCGAATGTCGTAGTTTTTGATATGGCCCAGCTCGTGGGCTAGCACACCTTGCAGTTCTTGATCGTTCATAATCTCCAGCAAACCGCTAGTGACGCAAACCATCGAGGCTTCCGGCTTGCGGCCGGTGGCAAAGGCATTGGGCGCTGGATCATCAATAATAAACACCCGTGGCGTGGGCAAGCCATCGGTAATGGCCAGGTTTTCAACAATGCGCCACAGCCGCGGGTTATCGGCCTTGGCGATTTCCTTGGCGCCATTGACCGCCAAGCTCAAGCGGCTGCCGGTAAAGTAACTGATAAGCGCATACGTGGCTCCAAGCACGAGGACAATGTAGGTCAAATCCGGCTGCCCTTGATACTTCCCAAACAGCCAGGCCAATCCGCCGACAAACAGCAGAAAGATCACCAGAATCAAAACGGTGCGACGCTTGTTGGCGGCAATGGCGCTATACATCTAATAGATTCCTGAATAATTTGTAGTTTTAGAACTTAGCAGCAACGGGTTCTTGAATTTGGGCGGCTTGAGCATCGTCAACTTCAAAAAACTCTTTGTCGGTTTTAAAGCCCAGCAGGTTGGCAAAGATGTTGGTGGGGAAGATTTTGCGCTTGGTGTTGAAGTCGCGTACTACACCGTTGTAAAAACGTCGGGCAGCCTGAATTTTATCCTCGGTGTCGGTCAGCTCGGCAGACAGCTGCTGGAAATTTTCGGTAGCTTTGAGATCGGGATAGGCTTCGGCCACGGCAAACAAACTTTTGAGGGTTTGTTGGAATTGATTTTCGGCCTTGCCGGCTTCGGCTGGGCCAGTAGCCGCTAGCATGGCGCTGCGGGCATTGGTAACATCTTCAAACACTTTTTGTTCGTGGGTGGCGTAGCCTTTGACAGATTCCACGAGGTTAGGAATCAGATCAGCTCGGCGCTTGAGCTGCACGGTAATGTCGCTCCAGGCTTCAGTCGATCGCACATTCAGCCGCACCAAACTGTTATACATAAAAGCCACGAGCAAAACCACTGCCACCAGTACAATAATAATCAACCACATAAGCACTCCTTAAGTTAACGCTTAAATTATAGCACAGCCGCCCCAAAACAGCCGGTTCTCGCCGGGTGGATTTGCAACTAATGTAGCGGCTAGGATGTATGATAAAAATATGCGAAAAGCTAAAAGTGGGCGGTGGCATGGTTTTACGGGAAAAGCGTTTGGCTTGGTTGTGGTAATTGGATTGATAGTTTTAGGCACGTTACGTTACCTACAGCCAATTCCCGCACTTTCTGCCACCAGTCGAGTGATGAAAATTCCGCTGCCAGGTGCCGCTCAGGTAACCTGGCCAACCGGCACCGAAAGTGCCGTGGGGGCTGTTGGCTACGGCGTACTGGCCAGCTCACTTCGTCAGGTGCCAGTACCAATTGCTAGTGTGGCCAAACTTATCACGGCGCTGGCAGTGCTGCAAAAATATCCGCTCAAACTGGGCGAGCAAGGGCCAAATATTCCGCTCACGGCCGCCGACGTAACTTTATATGATCACTACAAAAGCGAGAATGGCTCGACGGTGCAGGTGCAAACTGGTGAGCAAATAAGCGAGTATCAGATCTTGCAAGCCATGCTACTGCCCAGCGCCAATAATCTGGCCGACAGCGCTGCCATGTGGGCTTACGGCTCAATGGCTAACTACAAAACGGCCGCCACGCAGCTAGTCCAATCAATTGGCATGTCTCAGACGAATATTGGCAGTGATGCCAGTGGCTTTGCGCCCGATACCACCAGCACTGCCAGTGATCTTATAAAACTCGGTGAGTTGGCCATGGCCAACTCGGTGCTTGCGCAAATTGTTGGCCAAACTACGGCCAGTTTGCCGGTGGCCGGGCAAGTATATAACGTCGATTCCCTGCTCGGCCAAGACGGAGTGATCGGTGTCAAAACTGGCAACAGCGACCAAGCCGGCGGCGTGTTTTTATGGGCCGCAAATGATGTGGTGGGCAGTCAAACGGTAGTAGTTATTGGTGCCGTAACCGGCGCACCAGATTTGCAAACGGCTTTTAGTGCAACGTTGCCGTTGCTCAATTCGGCTAAGTCCAACTTTGCCCCAACAACTGTGGTGCATATTGGCGATGTAGTCGGCAGCTACGTACTGCCGTGGGGCGGCTCGGTAGAGATGATCGTCCAAAAAGACGTGACTGTACCAGCCTGGAGAGGTTCGACCCTTCAGCCAGTGCTTGCAGCGCACAGTATTAAAGTGCCTCTGGCTCAACGATCCATCATTGGCTTGCTCAGTGTTGCCGCTGGTTCTCAAAACATCTCAACTCCTATAGTCTTGCAACAATCCATTCCCACCCCACCCTGGTGGTGGCGCATCCTTCGACATAAAGTTTGAAGCTAGACCAAGAGAGACTGGTAATTTTTAAGTAGTAACTTACGGGGGATACCAATTCGTAAGATAGGGCTTCATTTAATGTAAACCAGGCTCGGGCCATCGAGGAGAAGACCAACGCCCGGCCGTCCACGTTGGTTAGCACTTTGGGGTAGATGCTGAGACGGTGGCGTAACCAGGTTCCTTGAGGTGACCCTCCTATACTCTTTCCTGAGATCTGCACATTGACCAATCAACTGGGTAAGCGCAAGCGTATCGGTAGCATTCAACACTACGTTTCCTCTCAAACCCCGACTCAGCAGCGGACGCAGAGGGGCATATGGGTTTCTTGCGCAAGCTGGGGATGGCAGCAACCCGCATTGGGCCGTTGGAGCGCACCATCGACAGGCTGCTGGAACAGATTGAGGCTCGGGCTGCCGAGGGCCATTGGGTAGGGTTGGTAAACTGAGGGTGCGATCGGCGAAACTATCAATCCCCGTCGTTAGTGGCCTGTTTCGCAGCCCTCCACTTCGAGGCGGTGTATGCGCGCTGTTTTTCACGACTCTTTGGGTCCCACTTGCGCATTGCTTGTGACGCGGTCATTCCCGCAGAGACGCCGATCTTGTTCCAAGAGGACCCGGCGGCGCGTGCCTCGTGTACGTACCTGGCCAAGTCGGAGGTCAATTGCTTTAATTCAAGCGCAGTAACGCGAATATGGTCAAGAGCATCCTGGTACGGCTGCCTGTCAGACGGATCGGCAGACCCAAGGTAGCGCTCGAAGATCAGGCGATCCTCGCTTGCTAGATGAGAGGGGTCCGGCAGCAAATTCAGCAATGCCTCGCCAATGCGTTGTCGCTGGTCCGTAGTGGGAGGGGATTCAACCTCCGGTGGTGATGGTTTGTGCTCCATTCGGGCTTGTGTGATCCATTCGTAACCGCGTGCTTTTTGAAGGGAGAATATTCCCTGTCGAAGGGCCTCTAGTCCGTGTCGTTCATAGAGGTCGACAGTAGCGCGGGCGGCTTGGCTATCCCCGCGGACACGAAGCTCTTCGACGACTGCCCGCAGATCCCTATCTATTGTAGATAGTTTGAGGAAGGTGTCAATATCGAGCGGGTCTCGTAGTGCGTCCGGATCCGTCGGTGGATTGGCCATCTCATGTTCAAGCCTTACTAAACATCTCGGGCCAGTCAGAGCTATCGATAGCTGGATCAATGTGTTCGACGGGTCCCGCGCCCTCACCTTCGGTCCGTGACGACCCATGGCGGCTGGCTACGCCCAGACGAGTAAGGGAAAAATTTGTCTGTGTGTTTGGCACTTGACCTACGAGCCGTATTGCCCGAGCCATATGAATCCAGTATAATCCGCCGTAAGCTATGGTCCAGAGCAATCACCCATCAAGGAAGAATCATTACATCATATTCGCGCTGGCATTCCTGACCAGCGTCAGCCTTGGCTTGTTGGTGTGGGCACTGACTCATTCATCCGATCCCGTCACCACGTGGTCCTCCTGCGCGGGGACAATTGAGGCAAGCGATGGAATTATCGGGGGAGCCTGTAAGCCGGGCCATAACTATCATGCAGCGGAAGTCGCCGCCGGTATCTTGCTCGTTGCCTCATGTCTCGATGTCTACGTTCTGCTGCGTGCTAGGGGTCCGAAGAAAATGTCACTCCCCAGGTTGATCTAGGCTCCGGCGTGCCAGGCGACAGAAAAGTGGTTCCAGCCATTGAGGTCCATTGTAATTGGGCTGAGGCTGGCCATGAGATTAGGTGGACTTTTAGCGTCCTGCATGGTGATCCCGTAGAGTGTCGTATTGGCGATAGCATTCTGGATCGCTGAGCAGCCGTTGAAGACTGCTGTTCCGAAGTCGTCGAGAGGAAACAGGCGCAGGAGACCTGGTTCTGGCTCAATGCCCTGCCGGGCATTGCCGCGTTGCGGCTGGAGCTGAAGGATCATCCGGTCGTGGCCATGTGCTGTAGGTTGGCTGAGCGAGATGTGGACAGCTCCAGGGCGGACCAAGTGGGGGCGGTGGTGGAGTTCAAGCGAATGTTCTCTGGGTGAACGTCGTTGTTGGTGTGGTCCAAGAAGTCATGGCCAACCCCGGCTCGACGGAAGCCGCCTTTAAGGAGTCATCTAGCAGGAGACCACAAAGCTGGAGCCAAAACGTACCCCTCTCCCTACTCGCTGATTACTCCGGGTGGGCAGGGACTTTGGGGGCTACTCCCTAGAGTGAGCCCGTTGAGATCAGAGTCCCGAGGGCCTTGCTGTCCAAGGGCTCTTTATCAGCCTCTGCGATCACTAGCTGCCCAAAAGCCGACAGGCGTGTCCGCTCCTCTTGCGACTGCTCCATCCATCGCTTCAGAACAACGGCTAGCGCGGCACGAACTTCCTGCATGTCTTTGTCGCTACGCGGACTCAAATAGTTGAATGACTCTATGGACTCAACGACAATCTCACCGCCACTTGGGATTCAAACTTTTGAGCGTCTATCCATGCATCGATGTCCGCCGCCGGCATCGACAACTCCCCGGTCGGCCCGCCCCCAGTTGGGGCTAGCGAGGACCCCTCCTCAAGAGTTGCTTCACTCATTAAGTCGCCCAAGTTAAGTACATACGTGAATGATATCAGACATTTCAACTAAGTCAACACCGTTGACCTGTTTCAATTGGGATGATACATTAACTCTATTAGTAATGAATAAGCTCTATCCTCAGCACACACGACGTCAAGCTCGCATAAGACGTGCTCTGTTGATTGGGGCTCCCGTAGTAGCGGCTGGCCTGGCGGCTTGGAGTGTCGTGTACAGCTTGCTCCCGGTGCCCGATGCCACCTGTCTTGGCCCCAATCTTGATGTCAGCCCGAATTTCGTCTGCGACTTCCGGCGTGGGGGACATTGGCCGATCGTTGGGTGTGGTCTTCTGCTCGTGACCTTGATCGTTGAGATCGCCGTTATTGTGGTCGCCAACCGGAAGCGATCCCATAACTGACCAGATGTAATCGCGTGTCGAGTGTCAGGTACTAGCTTGCCAAGTCACCGCAAAGTGGGTCCAGGCATTCGGACTCAACGTGATGCCGCTCGTTGTGGCGAGCGTGACGGAGGGTTTGGCTTTGGTTGCCATGTCGAGGCGGACCAGCGATTCTCCACCGGCATAGTCCTGGATGGCTGAACAACTATCAAACTCAACAGACCCAAAGGCGAGCGGCTTCGGCCAGGCCAGTCATTCCGAGACCAGATAAATGGACGTTTCTACCACACGCTGCGCATGTGCGCTTCGCTCTCCTCGATCTCTTCGTCCATCTCCCGTATAGCCTCGTCGACGCTCTCCAGATATGCCACGGCAGCCTCTAAACTTCCATAGCGCTTGATCGCCATTTCCTCGGCCTGCCTTTGCACGTACACCAGAAGCTCCTCATCCGAAAAACCCGGGACGCCGTAGAGTTCCCGAACTTGATCGTATGTGTAGCCGCTGATGAGTTTGACTTCGTTGGTGCCCTGCTCCATCGTGCGTACTCCCATTTAATACTCCCCCATTCTATCGCATGCACTAATCATCTGCAAACGGACGAAGCTTACTTCGGTATCTGTTGACGTCCTGTCGCTTTCTTTCGCTGTTGCCTGGCCGTCCGGAATTGTTCCGTCTCAAGGACATGTCGGCGATAGTCGAACAGCACTGCCGTTTCATGGTCTACTAGATCCTTATGCCGAGCAGGAGAGTAGAGAGCATCATTCGTGATAATGGTCGACCGCACTTTGCCGGTCTTGGCGGTGAGCGCCCAGTCGACAATATCGCTATTCTGGGAGCACGACAAAACCCTGTCTGAGCAGGGTTTGAACATGAACCTGATGGTGGGTGACCTCGAAAACCTTGAGGCCATTGTCGGTGGGCCGCGGTCAGATTCCTCGGTTGCATCGGCACAGAAGGCGCTGGAGGACTACGTTAATGCCGAACATCAACTCGAAGCCGATGTGACTGCCGCCTGCCCCAGTTAGTCACGCTGCGAGTGGTACAAAACAAAATGCTGGTTGGGACTCAGGCACAGAAGGACGACACCTATTGTGGGGTAAAGCTGGTCGGTAGCTCCATAGCCGGTGCAGACAGTTGAGGGGTCTTTCATTACCGCCTCGATCATCGAGCGCCACGGTTGCCCGTAGTTGACCATGCCGAACGAGCCAAGGAAGATACCGCTGCCCTGCATGAGGTTGATCGGTTGCCAGGGAGAAATGCAGCTGGTTGCTGAGGTGCAGTCCGTCAGAATGTTTGAGATCTTCGGAAGGGTCGAGCTTGGCAATGTTCGCAGTACGGTAAAGTCGTGTCCTTGAATGTCGAGGAGACTGGTGCTGTACACAATGTGCCCGGGTGGCAGCTCACCGAGACGTACAGATTGGTTGAAATCATGGATAGCTTCGGTCTGTAACGATCGGATAACAACGGCCAGTAGGATTACAAGCAAGAGAGCGGCGCCCAGAAGGATCAACCGCAGGGGTCTCTTTGGAATGATATGGGACATTCGTATATATTATACTCGCTCGCGCCGGAATGTGAATCCATTGAGCCGTGCAATTGAGATAGGAGCCCCGTTCTTGGCGATACGATAAGGAACCGCAAGGCACTGCCACTTCAAGGCTTTCACTTCCTGGTCGTCGAGTACGGGCTCACCCCCACGGCGGACACCCCTCCACGCCCTTCGCCAAGCTGTCAGCTCGCAACTGGCCGTACAGCTCCCCCTCGTTCACCCCGACCGGCCGCCGTTTGTCCAGGTGGTACCAATCGGCAATCCGGTCCCAGTCCTCACTGAGCAGCCACAGCCCGCCGTGCCGCGTCATGAACGACTCCACGCCTACCAGGTAGGTGGCCAGGTGAAAGAGGGCGTCGGTGGCGTACCCAGCGCCTGCTCCTCCTGGCTGTACCCCGGGTCCTCTTCCGACGGTTCCCGGTCGTAGGGCCGATCTTCCTCCTGCAAGGTGGCTCGGTAGCCCACGTGGAGGCGGTGTATGCCAGTGTCCAGCTGGAGCCCGGGGCGTATCGAAGTCATTCGCACGTTTGTTCGGCAGGCTCTGAGCGAGCAGCAGGCCAGAGGGGTTCTGGGAGGACGAAAAAACCCTGCCTGGGCAGGGTTTGAACATGAACCTGATGGTGGGTGATGAGGGACTCGAACCCCCGACCTCCTCGGTGTAAACGAGGCGCTCTAGCCAACTGAGCTAATCACCCTCTTTTCCCTTTTCCGGCAGAGAAAATGGTGGGGATGAGAGGACTTGAACCTCCACGCCCTTGCGGGCACCAGCACCTCAAGCTGGCCTGTCTACCAATTCCAGCACATCCCCGTGCCGAAAACCTCACTATCTTATCTGTTTTGAGGTAAAAACTCAAGACGGAGGAAGAGTTTTATTGCGACGGGAGTGGGCGTAGCGTTCGGCAAAGGAGGTAAGACCGCGGAAGGCTACAATCGCCCAAATAACATTTAGCATGACACTAATAATTGCATGTAAATGCAGCTGATAAGCAATGAGCAGGCCCGGGCCGACAACGTTATCCAGCTCGTACCAAAACGATTTGCTGGTCCATCGCCCGATGCTGGTACGGTAAAAGCCTAGCAAAATTAACAAAGCACCGAGGGTACCGATAATGTTAAAGACAAGGTTATGGTTCATGGGTTTTAGGAACGTGGCATGTGTTCGTACCACGCCCCAAGGCTGTATTCATGGCGCAGCAACGGTTTTATGTCGCCAGACTCAACGTTAATTTTAACGCCAGGATTCAAAATGCCGTACGGATCAAAGATTTGCTTCACTTTTTGAAATAATTCATAGATTTCAGGCCCGTAGAGTTTGGCAAGGTACGGTGCGCGCAAACGACCATCGCCCTGCTCGCCAGACGTGCTGCCGCCCAAATCCATGACTAAATTATAATATTCGTCCATCAAACGAAAGGCCTTTTGGCGATCACCTATTTGGCCAATGTCCAGATAGGGCTGCAGCTGCAAATTGGCATCGCCGGCATGACCCCACACGGCCGCTTCCAGATGATTGCGGCTGGCCAGCTGCTGCAAACCTTTCAAAAACTCCTCATATTTTTGCAGTGGCACAATGCCGCCTGTCGTAATCGGCACGGCCTTAAGACCGTGATCGCTGTGCGTCATCAACGTTGCGGCAGCTTCGCGGATCTTCCAGAGTTTTTCTTTGGCGGACAGCTCGGTAGCTACTTCATGGCTGACGGCCAGATGCTCGAAGATTTTAGCAGCTTTTTTGGTAAGGTGCTTGCGGGCGTGTTCGCTGTTATCGTCAAATTCCACCAACAATACAACCTTGGGAAACGGACTGGAGACAATGTCTTTGAGTTGGCTGGGGTTAAGCGTGTCCACCAGTATCAACAGCTGATCGTCCACCATTTCCAGACTACTGGGCGGATCGCCAAGCTCACGAAGCTGCAGCAGGGCTTGATGCGCTTTGGCGATATCATCAAAAAAGCCGACCAGCAAACTGGTGGCTGAGTTATTAACTTCGGTCTGCAGCGTAGCTTCGGTAATCAGCCCGAGCGTGCCCTGGCTGCCAACGAATAAAGGTGTCAGATCAAAGCCGGTTTTGTTTTTAATGGCCGCTAGGTTGTAGCCAGCGACGTTTTTGGTGACGGGCAGCTTGAGTTTGCCAAGTAGATGATTATTCTCTTCTAATAGATTGTCGAGTGCTCGATAAATTTCACCCTCAAAACTACTGAGCCCTAGCTTGCGGCCAAGTTCACGCTTACCCAATTGTCCCGTTTCAATGACTTCACCGTTAGCCAGTACAACGCGCAAACTTTGCACATAGTTTCCAACGAGGCCATATTTGATAGACTTCGCACCGCCGGCATTGTTGGCAATGGCACCGCCAATCGTGGAATATTCCAGGCTGGCCGGAGCTGGCGGCAAAAATCGTCCGTGAGTTGCCAGCGCTTGCTGGAGTTTACCAAAGTTGAGGCCAGGCTGCACCAGCACCAAGCCGCTTTTGCTGTCGAGCTCTAGCACATGATTCATGTGCGCCGGATAGGCCAAAATGATGCCGCTGCCAATGGCCGCACCCGACTGGTCGGTGCCGCTGCCGCGAGCCGTGATAGGTAAAATCCGTCCGCGCTCGGCAAGCTGCCAAGCAAAGCGTGCCGTTTTGCGCACATCACTCTCGTTTTTGGGATAGGCAATCACGCCTGGGGTCACCGAAAATACGCTGGCGTCGGTGGCAAAGTAAGTGCGTGCATCGACACTGGTCATCACCTCACCAGTCAAATGTTCCTGCAGATAATGCGCCACTTTACTCATTAATTTTTATCCTCCCACACATTCAATTTCTACCAGTCATGATAGCACAAAAATGCTTTAATTACGGGCTCTCCATCACGGATAAAGCCGCATTGAAGATAACGTCGTTCTCGTATTCTGAGAAACTTATTCTACTGACTTCATAGACGCCTGGTATGGATTTAGCGACTGGTGAGTAGCAGCTTGTCTATACATTCCAAAATTTTGAAGTCGACGAGTATCCACAGTATCAATCACCGATAACAACAGGAGCAAAACAATACATAAGCTCCTAAAAAGACGTACTTATCTCAGCGACTTACTGGCTTCGCAGTTGTTCGATCAAGCTACGTTCTACGAAGCCTTTACTCGTGACCTGGGCAACTGTATAGATGAGGTCGTAGAACCGGGTTTCGCCCTTTTCAAAAATTCTTTGGATAGCCAACAATCCGTAATCCACAACTGCCAGTAACGGCTCTTCATTGTAGCGCTGAACATTGAACTGAATCTTGGCTCGATACTCTGTGTCGGTGTTACGTTTCAGGTATCTTTCATGAGCTTTTAACAGGGCTTCCTCAAGATTCATTATCCTCGTACTGCTACCACGCTGGGCAATATTAATAACCAACTTATCGTAGTTAGCTTTATCTTTTAGGAGATGCGAAAGTAGGTCGGCATAGAACTCCCGTTCTTGGGAGTTATGCTTGGTCGTAAAGCGGCCAATATCTTTTCTACCTACCCACTGCTTGCAGAGAAAAGTCGATCTCCTTCGCCAGTAATTCAAAGAGTTTATAACGTAGCTCTGGGGGATCAGCATTGGCATGCAAATAGAGGCTGCCGTTATCGATTCGCTTTTTAATGCTGGGGATCTGATTAAAGAAAGGATCGTCGGCAATACTCTGACAAAAATCTTCTATAACCTTACGCGTTGAAGCAAGTGGCTGCTTGATATGTACCATGCCAAGCATAAAAGCTTTCGATACCCCGTCAGTGCCTAATATATTAACTTTGCCTTTGCCGAAAAAGGTCATATCGCCAGCTTCGTCAATAAAACGATGGTATGTATGGGGTACTGGTTTACGTAATTTTGCGGAGTTCATGATACCCGTCATTATACGCTTTTTACCTCTGTATTTGTACTGGCCCCATAACTCCCATAACTCTTATGCTACAAAATAAAGTTGTTGACAAATCAAAATGTGTTTGTTATTCATTAAGCAGTCGGTTATATAAGCAAGGAGGCAGGATGCGCACTAGCACTCGAGTCAAACTTATATCACTTTACCTGGCGTCGGGTCTCCCCTGGATCCTGACCCAACCAGTCTTTGCGGCCACAGGGGACATCACTAGCGTCGAAAGTTTTATCAGAAGTATCATTACCCTGCTTGCAGGTTTAGCCGGTCTCGTAGCGACCGGCTTTTTTGTAACTGGGGGTTTCATCTATATCACCAGTTCTGGTCACCCCGAGCGTTTAGAGAAGGGTAAGAAAACGCTGTTGTATTCAGGTGTTGGTCTGGCTATCACCGTCGCGGCCTTTGTGATCAGTAATATAGTCTCCGCTTTAGCAACTAAAGCCTTCGGAAGTTAGGAGGCGCAATGAATGCGCCGGCCACCTTGATTCATCAAATGGCCGACGCAACTGCAGCGGCCAACGTCATGCGGGCCTATGTCACGCCCGTAGTGCGTACTATGTGTGTGCTGGCTTCACTAGTTTGTGTCGCTTTCCTGGTTAACGGTGGTTTTCACTATATGACCAGCAGTGGCAACCCGGAGAAACTCGACCACGCCAAACGAGTCATCCGGAATGCCCTCATCGGTCTGGTCATTGTCCTAGCCGCTGCCACGCTCACGTCAATACTGGCTCACGCCTATGCTGGTTCTCGTGGGACGATCAGCCAGAACCTGCCTGGCTTAACGGCCATTCCACCAGTGCCAGTATCCAATGGGCTGATCGACATCATTATCAAGGCCATCACCGGACTACTGAACAATATTATCCAGACCGTGGCTTCGCCATTTTTGAAGGCTTTAACCTTCTTTACCACCTCCACGCCGCTGATGAGTGCCAACTCCGCCGTCTTTAACCTGTGGCTAACGATGGTCGGAATTACCGACGCCCTGTTTGTGCTGGTCGTCGCACTCCTGGGCTTCCATGTCATGAGCCTGGCCAGCTTTGGCTTTGATGAATTGGATTTGAAGCAGTTACTGCCTAAGCTCAGCGTGGTCTTCCTGCTGGTCAATATCTCCATCTTTGCCATTGATGGCATTATTGGTTTATCTAACGCCATGATCCATGCCCTGAACGTCGGGTTGTCTAACGGTTCCGTCTGGAGTGTGCTGACCAACGTCATCAAACAAACCAGTGAGATGGGTGTGGCCGCACTGCTGATCATGATCGCCTTTGTGGTGTTGAGTGTTATCTTGCTGGTCTACTACGTCGGAAGACTTGTGACACTCTACATTGGAGCGGTGCTATCCCCCTTAATTATGTTGCTGTGGCTGGTGCCCGGTTTTCGGGACTTCTCGGAGAGTGCCGCTAAAGTGTACTTAAAGGTTATAGGAACTTTCGTGGAGGTTTCGGGGCTTCTGTTCGGCCGTAAAGATACCATTCAACAAGTCTGCGTTGGTGTTCCTCGCTCATGCCTCTATGCAGCTTAAGCTTGGTGCGGAGCTGGCTG
>JABXNS010000134.1_pt1 | contig 20295 bp, 16 predicted proteins | sample 7301101 | NCBI WGS metagenome assembly JABXNS01 (sample SAMN14449646, study PRJNA615230) | soil metagenome | isolation source: soil from bare, unvegetated metal-rich iron-sulfur acidic spring small-cell... | place: Canada: Paint Pots Mound, Kootenay National Park, BC | collected 2017-05-25 | reverse complement strand
GCGTACATGTTGTTTGCGCCGCCCCAGAGCTCGTCGAATTGCGGCTGCATCGAAAGGTAGATTCCTAGACGCGCGCAGCGCTCGATCTGATCTTGGTGCGCGATCTCAAAATGCTCGATGAAATGCCGGTTCGCGCTGCGAGCGTTTCCGAGGACGCGTTCCCAGGTCGCGATGCATTGCTCGATTGCACGATCGCCGATGGCATGAACCCCCGCAGATATCCCCAGCTCTTCGGCGCGCGAAAAGTACCGCAAGAGTTCCGCATCGCCGTACTTGAGTGCGCCGTTGGGCGAGGCCGCGGCGTCCATCGACGTAAGAAACGGCTCGCTGACCGCCGCCGTGCAGCTTCCGATCGAGCCATCCAGAAAAACGTCGCCCCCGACGTAGGGCAGCCCCAACTCCCGAGCGAGATCGGGATCCGGCTCGCAAATTTTCGGGTACCACTTTGCGGGCGGCAAGTGCTTGAGCGCTTCAATCTCGTTCGCGTATCCGTCGCGCGGGAACCCGACGAGTTGCACGTGCAGGTGCAGCGCGCCGCGCGAAAGTGCCAGTTCGGTCGCCTGCCGTTCCGCGTCGCGCCGTGCCTCGAGCGGCAGGGCCGCAAAATACGTCGATTGCGCCTGCCCATTGGCTTTCAAACAAAGCTTTCCGGTGGGCGCGCCCGCGTGATCGCGCTCGATGCCTTCGGTGTCGGCCATTAAATTCAACCAGGCCAACGTCTTGCGGTTCACGATGCATGAATGGCCGTCCACGCGCGTAACCATCGCGTAACGGTCCCCGAAGGCCCGCTCCAGCGGCGCAGCGTCGGCAAGCGCGCCGTCGCTCCAAAAACTTTCGTCGTAATTTCCGCCGAACACGAACGGCTCGCTCGGCAGGCGCGCGACGGCGGCAACGTAGTCTGCATAGGAACGCGTGGCGCCGAGGTTGCGCGCCCCCAGCATGTAGCCCGTATCGGTTAAATGCACGTGGCAGTCGGCAAACGCGGGCAGCACCGTTGCACCATCCAGATCGATGCATGCGACGCCCGGGCCGGCCGAGCCCGCATCGGTGGAAAGGATGCGGCCCTCGCTAAAAACCAGCCCGCTCGCGCGCTCGTACGCGTCCGTCGTTGAATCGTACGCGTACACGCGGGCATGCGTGAGGGCTTTCACGTTCGTGTGCGCAGCCAGCTCGCCAGGTCTATTTTCTCGGCAACGTGCGTTCCCGAATGCAATTCGTTGCGAAATTGTTCGAACGTCCCAAACGCTTCGGCAAACGCATCGTGCTTGTGAATGGATTCGTAATTGGTCTGTGTCGCAGCCAGAAACGTGTCCGCGGGAAAATCGGAATACATCTCGAGCGTGGCGGCCACGATCCCCCGCACGACGTCTTCCACGAATTTAGGGTTGTGATGCGCTTTATTGACGATGAAAAACTCGTCCGGCCGCTTCAAGAGATCGTACGTCTCGCTCGACATCGCGTTCTCCACGATCTCCACGAGATCCGCAGCGCGCACATCACCGAACGTGGCACCGCTCGTGCCGATCAGAACCGTGCCGCGCCCACGTTGGTTGTGCGTGGCCACGGGAAGCGCGTCCAAGGCGCGTTGCGCGTCGTCCCCGGAGAAACCGGCTTCCTGCAGCTCGCGAAAGCTCTGCTCGCGAATCATCGCTTGCGCGCACGGGCACGCCGTCATGCCCTCCGCCTCCACGCCGATCGCAACCCGCGACCCGTGCCGGTCTGCGTGCGCGATACCGACGAGCGTATACGTTTCCTCGCCGCGCTTGCCGCTTACGGGCGTCCACCGCTCCAACCCGAAATCTGCGCGTAGCCGGACGTCCGCGCGTACCGCGTCGTGCGCGCGAACGATCTCGCGCGCCATCGCCTCCACGAGCGTCTGGATGCGGGCGGGCTGATCTTGCCGCGCCAGAACCTCGAGCGCCGTTTCCTCCAGGATCTCGTTAAAGCGCGACATGTGCACGCCGGCTTTGTCCGGCGCGAGATCGGCCACCATCGTGAACGTGCCGTTGTAGGTGTGCGCGGCGTCGTCGACGCGCAAACGCACCACGCGGCGGACGTTTGAAACGCCGGCCCGGTTCAGGGAGATGCGTACGGCCGGCGCTTCCTCCTGACGATTTGCGGCAAAGTGGAGCGCGCGGATTTTCTTGCGGATGCCTTGCTGCGGCATCGCCGCCGCGCGGGCGGCATATCCGGAGGCGATTTCGGCGAGCGGCACCAGATTGAACGGCCGGCTCGCCAGCTGCGGGTGCTCGTAGGTTGAATCAAACGCCAGCACGTCGATGTCGATCAGCCGTGCGGCCAGCTTCTGCACGGCCGTGCGTCCCACGGCGCGCTCCACCTCCGCGGCGAAGCGCTCGAACGCCGCGCGGTCCAAGGTGGTGTGCAACGCCGCCGCCGCGTTCAGAAAATCGGGTCCCTGCGCACCGCCCGCCGGCTGCGTTTCGTAAAATGAGGAGGTCGCGACCACCACCGCGCGAGCGCGCAGCCGCTGCAGGGCCGTCAAGATATTGGCCTGCCGATCCCCCAGATTTGAGCCGAGGCCGATGTACACCGTGTGCATGGATGGCTCGGGGGTTCACCCGGCTACGTAAAAAAACCGTTAGGACGGCGCCGTTTTACGCACGGCAGACCCCGGTCGCTCGGAAGAGCAAGTGAGCCCCGGGGGCGAGCGGGCCGATAGCTGTCTTTAGTAGGGAGTGCTTTTGCTCTCGTTAGGAGACGTGCTATGCGGTCGTCAGTATTCTGTTTTTTCCTCGCCATGTCGACGCTTGCCGTGGGGATGCAACCGGCGGTCCCCGCCGCCGCATCGTCCCGGGTCGCGCCCGCCGATGAATATTTTGGACGCTTAAAGATGAGCATCTTGGGCATCCGCAACCAACTGCGCAACCTCGAGATGCGCGCCGCCTACCGCAGCGAAAGCAAGCGCGCGCTGATGGGCGAAGCGAGCTTTATCGAAGACGCAATGAGCGAATGGTCGCGCAAGTATCCCGGCGATCCCTGGATCCCCGGCTTCCGTCACCGCCTCAACGTGGTGTACGTGCGTATCGCCGTTCTTCGCTAACCACATGTCGTAAGGCCGCGCCGGCGGCGAGGTTCTCTAGCGGGATGGATACGGGCTCGATTGTGAAAACACTCGCACCGTGTCCGTCCCGCTTTTATATCCCCTCCTGCTACAGCCCCGGCTTGTGGGCGCCATTTGGGGTGGGGATGCGCTTGTCGCACGCTACGGGAAACCGGGCGATGCGACCGCGCGGCTCGGCGAGTCTTGGGAATGCTGGGACGAGAATCGGATCGCAAACGGCGCGTATGCGGGGAAATCGATCGCCGAGCTGCGCCCGCAATTGGGCGCCGATTTGTTGGGAAATTTGGATCCCACCGAAATCTTTCCGATTCTTACCAAGATCATCGACGCGCGGGCGTCGCTTTCGGTGCAAGTCCATCCAAATGACGCATACGCGCAACGCGTGGAACATCAGCGCAACGGCAAGACCGAATGCTGGTACGTCCTCGAGGCCGAGCCGGGAGCCGAAATCGTTCTGGGCTGGAACCGCCAAATGTCGCGCGCAGAGTACGAACGGCGCGTTGCGGACGGTTCTCTGAGCGACGTGCTGCGCCGCGTTGCCGTCAAGCGCGGCAATGCGTTCTATCTTCCAGCGGGCACCTTGCACGCGATCGGCGCCGGTATCGTGATCTTTGAGACGCAGCAAGCCAGTGACTTAACCTATCGCATCTTCGATTGGAACCGGCTGGGCAGCGACGGCAAGCCGCGCGAGCTGCACGTTCAAAAGGCCGCGGACGTGCTCGATTATTCGCGCTCGCATGCGGGCGCGATCGCGCAGTTGGACTATGCTGCGGACGGAATCGAGCATACCGCCATTATCGCCGACCCGCATTTCACCGTGGAACGCGTGAGCCTCGGCGCGGAGCCGCACGCGCTCGCAACCGAAGGGCGCCCGCTTATCCTCATGGCGCTCGCGCAAGCCGTGCGGTTGCAATGCGCCGGAAACACAACGGACCTCGAACCCTATCGAACAGCACTCGTCCCGGCGGGCGTTGGGACGATGCATGTGCGCGCCGATGCCACTGCGCCGCTGATGGTGGTGACGCCGCCGGCACGCGCCGACGCGATGGAGGAGCGCCTGAGCACCGCCGGCCTCCCGAACGCGGACATCGGCGGGTTCTTGCGGCAATTCCAGCCGCCACCCGCGTAAGACCCATGCGTTCGATGCTCGGGCGGATGTGGCTCGGATCCGCCGCCTACTTCGCGCTCTTCTTCGCATTGGGCTATGACCGCTATGCCGCGCACCGGTCGGCCGAAGATCTCGGTATCTTCTATCAGAGCATCGCGAGCGCGTTCGCCGGATTCGGAAACACGATCGAAAACGCGAGCCACCTGAGCGTGCACTTCTCGCCGGTTCTCTATCTGTTTGCACCGCTCGTGTGGTTGGCCCATAGCCCGCTTCCGCTCATCGCCGTGCAGGCGGCCGCCAATGCGGTCGTTGCGCCGGCGCTCTTTCTCGTCGCCCGGAGGCGCGTGCCCGAACGGGTGGCCGCGGCAATCGCCTGCGTGGCCTTTTTCTATCCGCCGCTGTGCGGGGTCACGTTTGCGGACTTTCACGAAAACGGCCTGGTAACGGGCACCATCGCCTGGCTGCTGTATGCGCTGGACGCGCGCAAGTTCGCTCTTGCCGGTGCCCTTGCGGCTTTGGCGCTCCTTATAAAGGAAGATCAAGCCGTCTTTGTGGCGACGGTCGCGCTCGGTGCGGTGTGGTATTTTCAGCGGTCGGGTGAGCCGCGGGGGGTCCGGTGGGGCCTCGCCATCCTGCTCCTATCGATCTCCGCCGTCGCCGCGTTCTTTCTCGTCGTCCGGCCGCTGGCCGGCGCTCACGGCGGCTGGCATCCCGCGGTGTTTTACACGCAGACGAAGCCCGATGCGCAGGTCGGGCCCGTGCGCGCGCTCACGGACCGCCTGGGCTACCTCGTGCTGGCGTTTGCGCCTCTGGCATTTCTCCCATTTCGCTCGCGCGTGCTCTGGTTGGCGGTGATTCCGTTTGCCGAGCTTTTACTCTCGCGCGCGCCGGTCACGTACACCATGGGCCAGCACTACGCCGCCGTATGGATTCCGTACGTGCTCGTGTCGTTCGTCCTTGCCGCATGCCATCTGTATGCGCGACGGCCCGCGATCCTAGAGCGTGCGCTGTACGCGGCTTACGCGGCCTGCGCGCTCGTATTCATCGTCGCGAACCCCTTGCATCCGCGGTATTTTCTGCGCGTGCCGACGGCAGACGACGCAAACCTGGACCGCTTCATCGCGGGGCTGCCGCTCCAACTCGAGCTCGGCACGCAAGAGGAAGCGTACACCCACATGGGTTTCTATCCCAATGCGACCCTGGGGATCGAGCGCTATCCGCAATACGCGCTCTTCGACTGGCGTTACCCGCAGTCCAATTGGGTGATTCGCGACGGCCCGAAGATTCGCGCGGCGGTCCGCGCGCGGCAGTACCGTCTGGTGCGGCAACGCGACGGAATCGCGCTCTACGTGCGCGTCATTCCCAAGCCGAGGCATCTTCCGCAAATCAGTCCCGCCTGGTAGTCGTTTAGCCCAGCTGGACGCGAATGCGGCGGCGTAGCTCGTTGCCGGCGTCGAGCGCATCCTGCGGAACGAGCGGCTCCGGGCGCGGCGCAAGGCGCGCAATGTCCCACCGCTGTTGCGGTTCCGTTCCGAAATAGCCCTCGAGCAACCCCGCCTCGGCATGCGTCATGATGTGTTCCGCATCCACGGGAACGCCGTAGAATGCGGCGATGCGCGCGGTGACTAGACACAGCGCATCGATCCGCGCCGGCGTTAGCGGAAACTGTCCAAAGTCCGTCGGGGTCGAGCCCTCCATCCCCATGATCGAAAGCCCGATGGCGTGGCTATTGCGTCCGCGCGTGTGGGCGGCGTAGGGGCGCTCCGGTTCCTCGCGGACGTCGCGCATGTTTTCCCGGACGTCGTGCGTGGTGACGACGAACAACGCCGCTTCGTCGTTCCCGGCGATGCAAAAATGGTACGCGGGAAAGACGTCGGTATAGTTGTGCGCCGACCAATGCAAATATAAATGCGAAATCGAGCCGTCGGGAAGGTCGGGCGCCCAGTCGGAGACCTTGGCGTGCGGATAGGTGTCGATTGCGTTAGCGCTATTCATGAAAGGGTACTTTGCCCGAAAGCGGGCAATCCATACAATCGCATGATCGATCGATTGGGCACCCGCTTGACTTGGCGCGGCGATCTTGCGCCGGGGCACGAACGGCGCGACGGCGTTTTGTGCATCGGCGGGAGCACGGTCGTCGAGCTGGCGGCTCGTTATGCGACACCGTTGCTGATGCTGGACGGCGCCGTCCTCGAAGCAACCATCGAAGAGCTGCACGCCGCGGCGCAGCCGCTGGGGATCGAGATCGCCTACGCCGGCAAAGCGTTGCTCCTCACGCAACTGGCTCGCGTCTTAGAGCGGATGCCGCTTTCCATCGATGTCTGCTCCCTCGGCGAGCTGGCGACCGCAGAGCGCGCCGGGATCGAAGCCGGCCGGCTGACCCTCCATGGCTGCGGCAAGACCGAAGACGAACTCGCGGCGGCCGCGCAGGGACGCGTCGGGCGCATCGTGGTGGACAACCTGGCCGAGCTCGATGCATTGGGGGCAATGGCTTCACCCGCCGTCCCCGTGAAGATTTTGCTCCGTGTGAACACGGGGATTGAAGCGCGCACGCACGCGTTCGTGCAAACCGGCGGAGAGCGCACCAAATTCGGCATGTCTGACGATGATCTCACCGCCGCGGTAGCGATTGTCGCGCGCAATCGCGCGTTGAACTTCGTCGGGCTGCACTCGCACATCGGATCGCAGATCGACGATGCGGCGGCCTTCGTTGCAAACGTGCACCGGCTTTTTGCCGCAGCGGCGAGCTGCGCACGTGCCGGGCTGACGGTCCGCGAACTGATTGTCGGCGGTGGCTTCGCGGTGGAGGTGCGCCCGGGCGGTGAATCGCCGTTGGATATTCCGGCGGTGCTGCGCGCCATCGCGCAAGCGGCGCGCGAGCAAGCTGCACATTTCAACCTTCCGCTGCCGCGTCTGGGCATCGAGCCCGGACGTGCCATCATCGCAGCAGCCGGCACGTCGCTCTATCGCGTAATGGCCAAGAAGCGCCAGGGGGAACAACTCTTTGTCGTCGTTGATGGCGGTATTGCCGACAACCCGCGCCCGGCATTGTACGACGCCTACCATCATGCCGTGCTGGCATCCCGCAGCAGCGACGCGCCGTTGGAGAACGCCGTCGTCTGCGGGCGTTCGTGCGAGAATGACCGGCTCACGCAAGGGCCCCTCCCCGGCGACGTTGCGGTCGGGGATCTGCTCGCGCTGTGTACGACGGGCGCCTACACCTACAGCATGGCAAGTAACTACAATCGCTTCGTGCGGCCCGCGGTCGCGTACGTAAAGGAAGGTCAACCGATGCTCATGGCCAGACGGGAAACCATCGATGACGTCTTGCGAAACGATGTCGATGCGTAAATTTTTGCTTGCGGCGGCCGTCTTCTGCGCGGCTTGTGCCGGAACGGCGCGCGCCGCGGATCAAACGCTCGTAACCCCGTACGTCCACCCGGGCGACGGCGGCGCCTCGTGGACACCCGCACAGCTTGCGCGTCTCACGCGCGATATCAACGCCATTTTCGCGCGCCCCGCACTGCGCGGCGCGCACGTCGGCTTCATCGCTCAAAAGACCGATGGCGGTCAGCCGCTCTTTAGCCGCAACGCCGACGACGAATTCATGCCCGCCTCGAACTTCAAGTTGCTGGTCGGATCCGTCGCGCTGCACCGCCTAGGCGCCGGCTTCACCTTTGCAACGACCGTTGCAACGGACGGAAGCAATCTGTACCTGCGCGGCGGCGGCGACGCTCGCCTGAGCGCCAAAGATCTCGACGAGGCCGCGTCGCGCGTTGCGGCAAGCGGAATCACGAGCGTGCCGGGAGCGATCGTCACCGACGCATCGTATTTCGATAGCCAGCGCTACGGATTCGGATGGTCGTGGGACGACTTTCCGTATTATTACGCGCCGGTCGTTTCCGCGCTGGCGCTCGAAGACAACGTCGTGCACATTCACATGTCGCCCGGGCCCACGATCGGCTCCCCGGTGCAGCTGCGCGTTGAGCCGCAAACCGACGCGGTGCGCATCGAAAATCGCATGACCACGGGACCGGCAAGCTCCAAAGACACTTCCGACATCGTTCGCAGCTTCGACGCCTGGAACACGATCACGTTGACCGGCACGTATCCGCTGGGCGCGAAGGAGTCGGGCGATCTGCAGCCGGCCGTGCCCGATCCGCAGCGATACGCGGGCGAGGTTTTTTTCCGAGCGCTGCAAGCGCATGGCGTAAGCGTTGCCGGCGGCATCACGGTGGGTGTTACCCCGGCTTCCGCGCGCGCGGTGTGGACGCATGAGTCCGAACCGATGCCGCAATTGCTCGAAGATTTCTGGTGGCCGAGCGACAATTTGATGGGCGAACTTTTTCTCAAACGGTTGGGCGTTCTGCACTCCGGGGCGCCCGGAACGGACGCGAACGGCATTCCGGTCGAAAACGAGTTCTTGAAATCGATCGGCGTCGATCCGAAAACGGTGACGATCTCCGATGGTTCGGGACTTTCGCAATACGACCGCATCACGCCGCGCGATCTCCTCACCATCCTGCAGTACGACTGGAATTCACCGCTGCGCGGCGTCGTACTCGATGCTCTGCCGCTCTCGGGCGTACGCGGTACGTTACGGTCCGCCTACCTCGGCACGCCGGCGGAGAAAAACGTTTTTGCCAAAACCGGCAGCATCAGCCACGTGCGCACGGTCTCGGGCTTCATTCGCACGCGCCGCCACGGGACGGTGACGTTCTCGTTCATGTTGGACGACTTTATGGAAGATGCGGCGGGCTTGGCAAAAATTCGCGCCGACCTTTTTTCGAGGTTTGTGACGGACTGATGCTGGGCGCGCGCTTCGAGGAAGAGATCCGCGGCCAGCCCGATGTCTGGCGAGCCATCGCGCGGAGCGATAAGGCGGCCCAGCTCGCAACCGCCATCGGCGCCAACGACGTCGTCCTGGTCGGCAGCGGGAGCTCGCTCTTCGTTTCGCAGCTCGGCGCGCTGGCGTTGCGGCGCCGCGGCATTCGGGCGCATGCGCTGGCCGCGACCGAAGCGCTGTTGGACAACGCCGCCTACCACGATGCGGCGGTGATCGCCGTTTCGCAGAGCGGCCGCTCCGGCGACTTGCTGGCTGCGCTGGACGTGCTCAAACCGCGCCGTCTGATCGCGCTCACGAATACGAGCGAAGCCCCGTTATGCGATCGTGCCGACATCTGCATCGATGTCGCGGCCGGGTCGGAGGTTGCGGTTCCGGCCAGCAAGAGCGTGACGGCGACCGCCGCCATCCGCTTATGGACGGCCGGCTTGATGGCGGGCAAGAGCGCCCGCAGCGCAGAGACGCTCACCGAAACCGCGGAAGACGTGCGCAGCTGGCTGGATGGCGCGGAAGTCGGCGAACTCCAGGCCGCCGCCGCCCGGATTGCCCGGCGCCGGAGCGTCGTCATCGTCGCCTCGGGATACGGCGTGCCGATCGCCAACGAGTGCGCCCTTAAACTGAAGGAAGCCAGCTACATTCACGCCGAGGGGTTTTCCGCCGGGGAATTCCGGCACGGAAGTGCGGCCATGCTGGACGCCTCGTGTGCGATTATCGGCATCGTGGACGACGTCTCCCGGAACGTGGTCAATCGTCCCCTGGTGGAAGCGCTCCAGGCCGACGCCCTCCGCTATACCCTGGGAGGGCGGATCGGCGATATCCCCCTCCTGGGGCCAGTCGTAGGCGAGGCCTTCAATACCCTGGCCTGGCTGGTCGCGGCCCAGACCCTGGCCCTCTTCGTGGGCCGGGCCCGCTTCGTAGAAAGCGACGCCCCCCGGGGGCTTACGAAATATATGGGCTAGCGGGCCCCTTTAAAGGAACAATCCTAAGGTTAAAAAACGTTAAGAAGCAAGCGAACGCGCGTGGGACCACGCCGAGTCGCTTTTCTTTTGTCGCGGGGTCCGGGATGCGATCGAGCAACGGCCGCCGCGACGGCTGGAGATGATCATCAGATGAACACAAACCAACATCGTTGGAAGGTGCTCGCGCGATTTTTCGTGCTTGCCCTTTTAGCCGTGGTGTGGCTGGTTCCCGGGACCCCCGCGATGGCGGGCAACACGGGAACGATTACGGGAACGGTACGGGACTCCGCGAGCGGAGCGCCGGTAGCCGGGATCCTGGTAACGGCCTCGGCACCAAGCGGCGGACGTACGGCGACGACCGATCAGAACGGATTCTATTCGATCGTGGCCCTTCCGCCCGACACCTATACGCTGTCGTTCCAAGGGAACGGCTTCGAACCGGCGACCCTCGCGGGCATCACGGTTCAGCAGGACCTGAACATCAAACAAGACTTGCGCATCAGCAAACGCCTGCGCGAGATCGGCTCCGTGAGCGCGCAGTCGGGGGGCAACCTCGTCAAGCCGAATCAAGGCACGAACGTCTACACCGTAACGGGGCAGCAGTTGCAAGCCGTTGCCGGTGCCGACAATCTGCACAAGACGCTGTATGAATACATTCAGGGCGTCCCCGGCGTGACGGCCAACGGTTACCCGGCGCAACCGCGTATCCGCGGCGGCCAGGTCACCGACCTCGCGTATGAGTTCGATGGCATTCCGATCCAGGATCGGATCACCGGATTCTTCACGACCAATCTCTCGAACATCGGAATTCAAAACGTCGAAGTCTACACCGGCGGCTTGAGTGCCGGCAATGCCGCGAGCGGCACGGGCGTGCTCAACTCGGTTGTGAAGTCGGGAACGTATCCGGGCTTCGGCACCGTCGCCTACGGTTTCACGACCGGCGAGCCCAACCATTACCTGACCCTCGAGACGGGCGGCGCGAATGCCAACCGCAAGCTAAGCTACTACCTGGCGTTCGACGGAGTCAACTCCCAGAACGACTACAATAGCGGGTCGGTTACCTTTCCGAACGTGCTGTATTACGGGTTCAACGGCCCCGGCGTCGTGAAGACGCGTGACATCATCGGCAACTTCCACTACAAGCCCAACAGCAAAAACGACATTCAATTCCTCGTCCAAAACGGGCTGGGAGAGTTCGTCTTCAATTACCTGTTGAGCGGACCGAACCAACCGCTGGCGTATCAGCCGTGCGTCGGCAACACGCCGAGCGCGACCAGCCCGACCGGCTTCGGCGGCGGAACCGCCCCCAACGGACAAACGTGTCCGGCGGGTCTGGCCTTCGGCCCGGTAGCACCGGGCGCCGGAAATATCTGGCACCATTACTCGGGCATCGGCAAGCTTCAGTGGAACCACGTCATCAACGACAACTCGTTCTTTGCATTCCGCATCGCCGAGAACTTCAACCAGTACATCTTCGATCAGCCGCTGGCCGATCCGAACGTGCCCGCGTTGGAGAATCCCGGTGGCGCGTATGCGCTGCAACCCGGTTGTCCGATGCTTCCGTATGCAGCAGGACAACCCGTCCCGGTCGCGGGCGGCGGCACCTGCGCGTGGGAACCCGAAGTGTTCTGGGGCGACCGCCATTCGAACATGTACCTGGCGGCACTCGATTACACGAACAACGTCAGCGCGCAAACGACCATTAAGCTGGGCGCGGGATACGAAAAAGACAACAACGTCTTTAACTACTTCCTGACCAACAGCTTTAACGGCAACGGCACGTGGCCGTGGAACTACCTCAACTCGAACTACCCGACCACGATCCCCTACGCATACGCGCAAGGAGAATTTCACGTCGGCAAGTTCATGCTCTCGCCGGGCTTCCGGTACCAGCAAGAACATTACGGTTACCCGCTGCAAGGCGGCCACACCGTGTCGGCGTTCGTGCCCACGTTCAACGGCACGTACACGATGGATCCGCGCAACGTCCTGCGTTTCTCGTACGGACAGACGCGCAGCTTCGTCGGAACGGGCTACATCTATCGCTCCGGCAGCATTCCGGGCGGCCAATACGATCCGACCAAGCCGGGCTTTAACTTCGATCCGCAGGTCAACACGAGCGGCGATCTGATGCTGGAGCATCAAATTGACGCCAAGACGTCGTTGAAATTCGGACCGTGGTTCAACCGTGCGAACAACTACTATGAGAACTACCAGCCGATCCTGAGCGTCGACCCGGTCACGGGCGCGGTCAAATTCGGTAAAGCGGTCCTCAGCGGTTCGGGGTCGCACAATGCGTTCGGCTTCGAGCTGGGTCTCAATCATCAAGATCCCCGTCCGTACAGCATCTCGTACTGGCTCTCGGGCACGTACGACAACTACTGGACGAACACGCGTGGTTTGGCTGCAGCGTTCGTAAACACGCCGCTGCCGCAGAACATCGTGAACCAGGGCATCTTCGTGCGCGATCCCAGCAACCCGCTGCTCAGCGGATCGCTGACCGCGGACATCCGGGCCGACAAAGTGCACATCATGCCGTTCTTGTACTACCAGGGCTACACGTTCTACAATACGGGCCGCACCTGCACGACGATGAACGGCGTGACCGTGGCACCCTATATCTGCCAGAACGAAAAGATCGCGCGAGGCTACTTCAAGGCAAACTTGACCGCACTCACGCGGCTCGGACCGGGCGACCAATACACGATTGGTATCCGCGGGACGAACATCACCAACAACAACGCCGACACGCAACCCTGCAACAGCGGGGGATCCGGCTGCTTCCCGTTCAACGGGCCGCAGTCCAGCGTGAATCAAGCCGGCGAAATCTACCAGAACGTCACGCAGAGCCCGCCACAGTACGAGTTCTTCTTCATCAAGAAGTGGTAATCGTACGGCACTCTCGTAGCGGTTCGTAGAGAACGGCAAGAAGGGCGGCGCTTGAAGAAAGCGTCGCCCTTCTTTTTATTGAATAGGACCGGACATGCTCGCACACTGGCTCGCCCTCGTTCTCGCACAGCTCAACCCAGCGCCCGCAGCCACGCTGCCGGTCATCCCGACGCCGCAACCCACGGGTCCGGTGTACGTCGGGCAGCCCGCGGCCAAACTTACGCTTGAATCGCGCCCGCTCGGCGTCGATCCCGACGGTGATTTTCGCTGGCTGGTGATCGCGCGCTATTTGGACCCGCAAGGGTCGCCGACGCGCATTATGCTCAACAGCGACCTGGATTGGATGCCGGACCGGGGCGCCATGCAATGGCAGGCGCGCATGCACTACGGGCAGCCCGCGGCGATCGTCCGTTTAAACGACCTGCGCGCGGTGCGCATGCGCGTACGCAGCAACAAGCCCAAGCTCGCCGACGCTTATGCATCCATGGATCCCGCGCAATGGCGCGGCCCGCGCGTCGTTGCGGCGGCGCTGGGACCGCACATGATTCAAATCGGCTGGTTTCCGAGGGCCATGCGCCCGGTACGCATCGAACGCTGGGACGGGAACCATCGCACCACCTTCGCCGCATTCCCGCCAAGCCAAACATATCGGGACGACACGGTCGCCCCGGCCCGCACCTATCGCTACGTCGTCTATCGCGCAGGCCAACCACCGGCCCATTTGCCGCCTGCACACACACCGCCGGAGGCGCCGCATGTGGACATTTCCGCCGCTTCGGGAAAAGCGATGTGGCTGTACTTCGGCACCAATCCGTACGACAACCATTATCTTGGCACGTGGAATCCCCAAACGTTCGTCGACCAAGCGGTCCAAGCGGGTCTCCACTACATCGAGTTGCGCACGGCCTACGGCGCCTACTGGGAAGTGGATCCGCAAAACAAACACATCATCGATGCGATCATCGATGGGCTGGCCGCGCATGGCATCGGCACCATCGGGTGGACGGTACCCCGTCAAGCCAGCTTCGAAGATCTGAGCGTGAGCGTTAAGACGGCCTACTACCGGACGGCCAAGGGCACCCCCGTCACGGGTCTCGCGCTCGACCTGGAGCGCGGCGACGAGTTCATGCACGATTGCCCGGAGGGCTGCAAAGCGATGGGCGACTACGTGCGCCGCCTGCGTCAAGCGCTCGGGCCCAACTACAAAATCGTCGCAACGATCGAAGACCCGTTTCTCGAGCACCTGGATAACAGCAAGTATCCGTACACGACGATTGCCAAATACGTGGACGTGTTGCAACCGATGGCCTATTGGCGCATGATGTCGCGCAACTCGATGGACGTCGCCAAAATGAACGGCCTGCTCAAAGGTTCGTTTGAGAAAACATTGCAGGTCAGCGGACGCACGTTGCCCATCAGCATCGGTGGGCAGACAAGCCCCGAGGGGCGTTTGGGAAATCCGCCACCCGATGAAGTGTACGCGAGTCTCGTCCAAGCCAAAGCGCTTGGGGCGATCGGCGAATGCTTCTTCGATTGGGACGGAACGCTGCCGGACCAGTGGGATGCGATCGCACGCTACAGCTGGTAGGTAAGCGGTGCTGACGTACGTCTTGCGCCGGCTCCTGCAGAGCGTTCCGACCCTGATCGGCGTGACGTTGCTGACCTTCTTGCTCATTCACATCGCGCCGGGCGGTCCCGCTCAAGCGCTCGGCGGTGAAAAGGCGAGCCCGGCGCAGATCGAGCATCTCACGCACGTCTTGGGCCTGGACCGGCCGCTGCACGTCCAATACGGCCTGTGGGCTTGGTCGCTCGTACACGGCGATCTGGGGTTTTCGTACATCCGGCAATCGCCCGTCGCGCAGCTGATTGCAGCGCGTTTGCCCCAAACACTGCTGCTCATGGGGACGGCGCTCTTACTCTCGATCGCGCTCGCCGTTCCGTTAGGCGTGTATCAAGCGTACCGTTACGCGAGTCCGTTCGACCGGCTGGCCAGCTTGTTCGTTTTTATTGCGTGGTCCATGCCGACTTTTTGGTTCGGCACGCTGCTTATTGCGTTGTTCGCCGTATCGTTGCGCTGGTTTCCCGTTGGCGGACTGCAGACCATCGACACCACGGCCTTCGATTTGCCTTCCCGTGCGGCACATTTGATCATGCCGGCAGCAACGCTGGCGATCGTTTCGGTCGCCGGGTGGAGTCGCTACATCCGGGGTTCGATGATCGAGCAATTGCGCGAAGACTACGCGCGCACGGCCATGGCGAAGGGACTCGCAGGCCGCGACGTGCTCTTTAAACACGTGCTGCGCAACGCACTCATTCCGTTCATCACGCTCTTGGGCGGAAGCTTGCCCGCGCTCTTCGGCGGTGCGATCATCACCGAACAGATCTTCGCGTATCCCGGCATGGGACAACTCTACTGGCAATCGGCGGTGGACCGCGACTACAGCACGCTCTTGGGCATGACGGTTCTCACGGCGGTGCTCGTCATCATCGGTAATCTTGCAGCGGACGTGGCCTATGGCGTCGTCGATCCTCGCGTCCGGTACGACTGAGGCCCGCCGGCGCACGCTGCGCCGGTTCGCTCGCACGCCGCTGGCGATCGCCAGCGCCGGCTGGATCGCACTGATCGCGCTTGCCTGCGTGGCCGTCCCATGGATCACGCAGCAAAACGGTTTGGTCACCGACGTCGCGCACTCGTATGCGGCGCCCACCGCCGCGCACGTGCTGGGAACGGATGCTCTGGGCCGCGACGAATTGATCCGGCTGCTGATCGGCGGGCGCATTAGTCTACTCGTCGGGTTCGTCGCCGCGCTGGTCGGGATGTTTATCGGAACGGTGTATGGAGCGATCTCCGGATACTACGGCGGCGTGCTGGACGCAGCGCTCATGCGCGTGGTCGATGTGTTGCTTGCCGTTCCAACGTTGTTTCTGCTGCTTTTTCTGGCCGCCATGTTTCACGGCAGCGTGCTTACGCTCATCATCGTCATCGGCATAACCTCGTGGCTGGGGCCGGCACGCCTCGTACGTGGGGAGGTGCTCACGCTGCGAACGCGCCTCTTCGTGGAAGCCGCGCGTTCGCTGGGCGCAAGCGATCTACGGATTCTCTTCCGGCACATCGTTCCGAACGCCGCCGGAACGATTATCACGACCACCACGTTTATGGTTGCCGGTGCGATGCTTGCGGAAAGCGCACTCTCGTACCTCACGATCGGCGTGCGCCCCCCGACGCCCTCGTGGGGAAATATGCTTACCGCCGCGCAAAGCGATCTTTTTGCGGGAGCGTACTGGCTGATTCTTCCGCCGGGTCTGGCCATTCTGATCACCGTGACCGCATTCAATTTTATCGGCGACTGGCTGCGAGAAAATGTTGCGCGCTAAACTGTTGCTCGCGGCAGTTGCGCTTTGCCTGACGGCCTGCAGCGCACGAAGCGCGGAAACGCGCGTTCCCGGAACCATCGTCGCCGCCTGGATCGCCGACGCCGACGGCTTCAACCCGCTGACCTCGATCAATGCGGCGGCCACGATGATCGAGGATGAAATCTACACGCCGCTGATCGACATCGGGTCCAATCTTTTGCCCCGCTATTCGACCAGCCTCGCAAAAAACGTGCGCATCGAAGACGCCGGACGGCGTTACATCATCACGCTGCGAACGAATGCGCGCTGGAGCGATGGGAAGCCGGTCACGGCCGACGACGTGGTGTTCAGTCTGCGCGTCGGCAGCAATCCGGACGTCACCTCCGGACACTCATCGCAATTCACCTTGATGAAGTCGGTTCGCGCACGAAACGCCAGCACCGTTGAGGTGCGGCTCTCGCAGGCCTCTCCGCCCTTCCTCTCGGACTCGCTCGGCGCCACGCTGCCGCTGCCGGCGCACGTGTTGCGACAATTTCGCGAAGACTCTCCCGCGGAGGCCAAGTTTCTCAATACCGATTCGGATTTTGCGCAAAACCCGATCGTGGACGGACCGTTTCGCATCAAGCGCCACGTACGCGACTCGTACTTGATTCTCGAACCGAACCCCACGTACTGGGGACCCAAGCCGCACCTCAACCAAATCGCCTTTCGCGTGTACCCGCAGCAAGACTCGCTCTACGCAGCCGTCGATGCCGGAGAGGTCGACGTGACGGACATCCCGCCGAATTTGTGGCGCGTCCACGACCGGCTGCGCGGCCACCATCGCTCCATCAACTGGCCGTGGAACGTCACGTTCATGCTCTTGCCGAACTTTGCGGATCCCTCGGTACCGTTTCTGCACGAACGCGCCGTTCGCCAAGCCATGCTTTACGCCATCAACCGGCCCTTCATTATCCGCGGCATCATGAGCGGACAGGCCGATCTCTTGAACGGCCCGTTGCCGTCGTTTTCGCCGTATTACGACCGGGCCGTTCGAACGTACGCGTACGATCCGGCACGCGCTTCCGCATTGCTCGAGGCTGCGGGCTGGCGCCTCAACGGCAAGGTTCGTGAAAAGAACGGGAGGCCGCTGCGCTTCGTGCTGAAAACGGGGGGCGCGACGGACGCCGTAGCCGGCAACATCGCCGAATTGGTTCAAGCCAACTTGCGCGCGGTCGGAATCGATTGCGAACTAGAAAATGAAGAGATCGCCACCTTCTTCAGCGACCTGCACAATCAACGCTTTGCCATCGCCTTGCGCGGCCGCATTCTGGGCGCCTATCCCGACGATTATCCGTACTACGATTCGCACCAGACGCGCGCCAAAGGCGGCTACAACATCGGCGCGTATTCCAACCCGCAAATTGACGCAAGTCTCGAGCGCGCGCGGACCGCACCCTCGGACGCCATCGCTCGCGCGCAGCTCAATCGCTATCAGGAACTTGCGGCCGAAGATCTCCCCGCGATCTATCTGTATTCCAATCGCTTGGGAGCCGTCATCCCTCCGGATTTACACGGCTACGACCTGACGCCGGATGCGCCGGCTGCGCTGCCGATGGATCTCCAGTTCTGGTCGCTTCGATCTTCGTCCGCAGCGCAACGCTGATGCGGGCGCTCGTGGGGCGAGCAACCTTCGGTATGTGATGCTCCCAATACGACTGCACGTCGCCCGACATCGCGAGGATGCTGCCGGGCTCTAAGTCGCAGCGCAGCAGACGGCGTGGCGGAACCTTCGGGCGTAACTGCATCTCCCGCACCGCACCCAGACTCACCAGCGCGACAACCGGGTCGGCGACGAGATCCTCGTCGTGATCGCTGTGCCACGCGACGCTGTCCGCACCGTCGCGATAATAGTTGAGCGAAACCGCGTTAAAACGCACGCCCAGCAGGGCCCCAACGCGCGCGCGAATGACGGCGAGCGTTTCGGGCAGCGGATCCGGATCACGATACCATGCGGTCAGGCGAGGCACGTCGACGAGTTTATCGTACATGCGCATTTTCTCGCTCGACCAAGCGACGGCGTCCATCAGGTCGCGAAAAAACGACGCGCACTGCGCGGGGTCGAAGGCTTGCGGAAGGTAGTCGATGGCGCCGCGCGTCGTCCGCACCAGGGTGCGGGTTCGCCCCTCGAAAAACCCCAGTTGCTGAGCCATACCTTGCCCATAACTGCATCCGCGCGGCTCCGGTTCCCGTTCTAGAGAGAGATATGGAAAAGCAAACCGCCACCTTCGGCGCCGGCTGCTTCTGGGGCGTCGAAGCCGCCTTCCGCCAACTTCCCGGCGTGCTGGAAGCCGTCTCCGGGTATGCCGGAGGCGCCCTTGAGAACCCAACCTACCAGCAGGTCTGCACGGGCAGCACCGGTCACGCAGAGGTCGTGCAAGTCACCTTCGATCCGCAGCGCACTAGCTACGACGACTTGTTGAATGTGTTTTGGCGGATGCACGATCCGACCACCCTGAATCGCCAGGGACCCGATGTGGGCACACAGTACCGCTCCGCGATTTTCTATCACGATGCCCAACAGGCGCAAGCGGCGCGCGCTTCGAAAGCGGCGCTGGAAAGCTCGGGCGCGCACAAGAAGCCGATCGTCACGCAAATCGAACCCGCCACCGCCTTTTATCCGGCCGAAGACTACCATCAACGCTATTTTGAAAAGCACGGGGTCTCGTGCCACATCAGCGTGTAACGCGCGGCGCGGCGCTTGCGGGAATCGGCGCGTCCGCGCTCGTTTTTCTTGCCGCGCGTGCGCGTCCGCGGAGTACCCCGCAGATTTTTTCATTTCGCTTGAGCGAGGCAGCGTGGCGAAAACGGTTGGGGCCGCAGCGCTATGCAATCTTGCGCGAAGCGGGAACCGAGCGCCCGGGCAGTTCCCCGCTCGAATACGAGCATCGCCGCGGCATCTACGCATGCGCGGGTTGCGACCTGCCCCTATATTCATCCACCACCAAATTTGAAAGCGGCACGGGCTGGCCGTCCTTCTTCCGGCCGCTGCCCAACGCCTTGCAAACGCGCTCCGATTATGCGATCGGCGAAGCGCGGACGGAAGTGCTCTGCCGCCGCTGCGGCGGCCACCTCGGCCACGTCTTCCCGGACGGGCCTCCGCCAACCGGATTGCGCTATTGCATGAACGGGCTCGCGTTGGTGTTTCAGCCCCAGGCCTGACGGCAGTGGCAAAACGCAGCGTTGCCCATTCCGCGGCGGACATCCAGCCTGCGGATCCGCGCGTGCAACCGGCCGTGGCCATCTTGGAACTGCTTTTCCGAGAACGTTTGTGCGATGAGTTTGCGGTCGCATTTTGGGACGGCAGCGTGCTGCCCGCCAAACGCGGCGAGCGCTTTCGGCTGCGCATTCGCACTCCGGGAACGCTGCGTTTGGCCCTGCGCGCGCCGATCGACCTGCATGCCGGGCGTGCCATTGCCGCGGGTCTGCTCGAATGCGACGGCGATGTCGAAGCGGCCGTCGACGTACTCTATGAATCCGTGTCGCGTTTTCGCAACTGGGATCTTCCCAAGCTCTTGCGTCTCGTTCGCCGGCTTCCTAAGGAACCGTTGCCGCCGCTGCGCGAAGCACGTCTGCGGGGCCGCGTTCATTCGAGCAGGCGAGACCGGGCCGCAATCGGTTTCCACTACGATCAGCCGCTCGAATTTTACCGCGCGTTTTTAGACTCGGATCTGGTTTATTCGTGCGCCTACTACGATCGCGGGGTCGAAACGTTGGAGGACGCACAGCGCTCGAAGCTCGACTACGTCTTGCGTAAACTGCGCCTTGCGCCCGGAGAACGGCTCTTGGACATCGGCTGCGGCTGGGGGGCTCTCGTCGTGCGGGCGGCCCAACATTTCGGCGCGCAGGTGCTGGGCGTCACGTTGAGCGCTCAACAATACGAGGAAGCCGGGAGACGGATACCCGCTGCCGGTTTGAGCGATCGCGCGCGCGTCGAATTGCGCGACTATCACGAACTCGAGCCTGAAAGGTTTGACAACACACCGAGCGTCGGCATGGTCGAACCCGTCGGTGGCTGTCC
>JABXNS010000133.1_pt1 | contig 20311 bp, 17 predicted proteins | sample 7301101 | NCBI WGS metagenome assembly JABXNS01 (sample SAMN14449646, study PRJNA615230) | soil metagenome | isolation source: soil from bare, unvegetated metal-rich iron-sulfur acidic spring small-cell... | place: Canada: Paint Pots Mound, Kootenay National Park, BC | collected 2017-05-25 | reverse complement strand
CCCCACGCCGCATCGAGTTGGCCCCCGCCAGCCGCGAGAACGAGATCCGCTGTTCGCAACCAGGACCACGCCCGCCTCAAGGCCGCCATCTCATAAATCGCCGTTGCGGTCAGGTTCGCAAGGGCGTCGCTCGTTTTCCCAAGCAGAGGAACGCGCCGGGTGCGGCGAGCCACCGCTCGCGCAGCACGCACGGGGAAAGGCCCATCGCCCCGCGACGAAAGGAACATCGGCCGGCTCACACCGGTGAGAAAATCGGTCTCGACGCCGTGATTCGCGGCTGTTCGCGAAGGGTGCAGAGTGAACGAGCGTACTGTTGCATCTGGCCATTCCCTGCGCAGCGCCTTAAACGTCGCTTGAAGAATCGCTTCGTCGCCAAGGTTACCCCAGCCGGACGGATACAGCACGCCGATCCGCGGCGCGCGCACTCGGTACCCGTTCTGCGCATCGCGCCGTGGCTCGACGGGACGCGCGTCAACGATCGCCGTCATTGTTGCTCATTTCCACTGTGATCTTGCGCGAGACAAAAGCCTCCGCATATCCAGATGCGGCTCGACACTCCACCCCGCGCAGACGCATTAGTCCGAGGAATGTGGCGTCATCGAACCAGTCTTTGCTGCGCTGAGTAGCGAACAGCTCCATTAGCGCGCGGATCTTGCGCCGAGCAATCGGCCCAGAAAGTGTGACGTAACAATTTGGCTGCTCCATATCGCCGTCCCATTTTGGAATCTCGTACTCGAGAACAACCTGCCGTCGAAAGGTGTTCCAAGCGAGATCCGAAAGCAGGCGATGGTCCTGGTGCCTGTCACTTCGAGCATGCGTTAGCACGACGTCGGGTTGAGTTTTCTCTGCTAGCGCCTCGCACGCTTCTTTCACATCCGCATAGGCGGCGGGGAAAAACCCATCGCGAAACCGATGGAGCGTCAGCTGCGAGAGTGCCTTCCGTCCCAGGAAGAGGCGCGCGCTACGGCAAGCTTCATCGGCCCGTTGTCCGTCGCCGCTGAACACAGCCCAGTGCACCCGTGCCCCGCCGGCGACCAGGCGGAGGACAGTCCCGCCGCATCCGATCTCGATGTCGTCGGAGTGGGCACCAAGGCAGAGAACGCGAAGAGGGCGTCCGCGCGGCTGCTTCAGAAGGAGTGGAAGCACAGTCGGCCGTTGAATACCATTCGGATCAGCGGTGCACCACGTCGCGGTCCACGCTTCCTATCGTGTAACTATTCAGGATTCCGGCGGTAGGCCCATGGCCATTCGCCCCGACGTTGCTTAAACCGCTCCCGTTCGTTTTCGCATTCACACTCGCGTACCCGTTGCCGTTCCCGCCTGAATTCCAGACATACCACGGAGGCTTGCCGGAGCCGTGAAGCTCATCGAGACGCGCCTTGTCCTTGGCGGTGTCCATGGGCAACCAGAACCCATCGTACGGATATGCAAGCAGCTGATTGTCGGCGACCAGGCGCTGGAACGGCTCAAGCACCAGCTCTTCGCCATCCTTGATGTAGTCGAAGATCTCCTGGCGAAAGACGAAGAAGCCTCCATTGACGCGCAACCCCGATTGCGCGATGTCCCTGAACGACTCGACGCGACCCCGCCCGTCGACTGAGACGAAGTGGTAACTAAGGTTCGGCTTGACCGAGAGAAAGCACGCAGCTGAGCCGTCGGTTCGAAACGTCTCGATCTGTTGCGACAGCGGCACGTCGCTCAGTCCGTCGCTGTAGTTTGCCAAGAACATGTCTTCTCCGGCGAGATGTTTCTTGACGAGCGCGAGCCGCTCTCCGATGTTGCTGCTCAAACCCGTCTCGACGAAGGTGATCCGCCAATCCTCGATGTCGCTGGTGAGAAGCTCACGTCGCCGTCCGCCTTCCGTGAGTATGAAGTCGTTCGAGAGTCCCTCCTCGTAGTGCAGGAAGTAGTTCTTGATCATGTCGCCGTGATACCCGAGGCACAGAATGAAATCCTTGTGCCCGAAGTGGGCGTAGTATTTCATTAGGTGCCAGATCATCGGGCGGTAGCCCAGCGGGACCATCGGTTTGGGTACGTTCTCGGCGTAGTCTCGCAGGCGCATGCCAAGACCGCCGCAGAACAGAACAACTTTCATGAGGTCCTCGTCAGGTAAGAATCAATGTCGGATTCAGTGGCGCCACGAACTGCCGCCACACTCTTGCTACGACCGTAGGCCCGATACCAACCGACTGTGTGCTCGAGCGCCGCATCCACGTCCCAGCGCGGGCGCCAGCCCAGACAGGCGCGCGCGTGCGATGAGTCCAGTCGCAGAACTCCCGTTTCTCTCGAGTCGACGGCTTCTTCGATTACCCACGTCGCGCCATCGACACACAGCTGGGCGAGACGATCAGCCAGCCATGATACCGGGCGCGCGTCAGCATCTACCGGTCCAAAGTTCCAAGCGGAGGAGAATGCCGCGTCACCGCGCCACAGCCGCTCGGCGAGCATCATGTAGCCGACGAGAGGATCTAGGACGTGCTGCCACGGCCTCACGGCGGACGGGCTCCGGATGATGACCGGCTCGCCGTCTAGAAATCCGCGCATCAGGTCCGGCACGATGCGCATGAGCGACCAGTCGCCTCCTCCAATAACGTTCCCGGCCCGCGCGGTGGCTATACCGACCCCATGCTCATGGAGCTTGTCGGCTGGAAAAAAGGAAGCGCGGTACCCGGCGGCCACGAGCTCAGCGCAGGCCTTGCTGTTCGAATACGGATCCTTGCCACCGAGGCGATCCACTTCGCGATAACCCCAAGGCCATTCGCGATTGTCGTAGCATTTGTCGCTCGTGACCATGACGACGGCCCGTACTCCTTCGGTCCGCCGGATAGCCTCGAGGACATGCACCGAGCCCAGCACATTGGTCGCGTAGGTTCCGACCGGATCCTCATACGACGGGCGCACGAGCGACTGCGCTGCCAGATGCAGCAATATTTCCGGCCGAGCCGTCTGCATTGCGCGGGTGAGCGCGGGGAGATCGCGTACGTCTCCCTCGATCGACTTGATTCCCTGCGCTGCGCCCGTGTCGTCGAAGAGATTCGGCTGGCTCGGCGGTGCGAGAGCAAAGCCGGTGACGTCGCTGCCCAGGCGTTGCAAAAGCAACACCAGCCACGCACCCTTGAATCCGGTGTGCCCAGTGACGAACACCCGCCGACCGCGCCAGAATGTGGTGTCTATCACGCGACTTCCACCACCGGCTCCAACAACCCGGTTGCTTTCAGCGCGGACGCGGCGGCGTGAATCACATTGAACTCGAGGCCCGATCTCTCGGCGATGTCCAGGAGTCCGTGATCGCCGTCGGACTGGTTGAGGACCCAGAGCAATGCCAGCTCGAGCGCGGGAAGCTCGCTCTTGCCCGCAACGCCACTATACAAACCGCGTCGGCCGAGCTGTGGCTCGCAGTTGGGGTTAAGACTGCGGTAACGGCCGTCATGCTCCAGAACGTCGAGAATTGCCTCGCAGGCGCAGAGCGAATGCGCGAGATGCTCGGGACTGACGAACTCCAGGTTATCGGCCGACGTGTGGTACTCAGGATATTTTCCGTTTGGCGTGCGAGTGAGGCATCCGACGGCGAGATCGAATCCCGGAGAGCAGTACTGCCGCTCGTCGTATCCATAAGGAGCGAAGTCAAGGATGGTGTGAGCTCCGCTGTGCCGGAGAACGTGGCTCGCAGCTCTATCAATGACCGCGTTTCCGCGTCGGCTGCGTTTGTAGGTAGGACTTCCGCGATCCCCCAGGCAACTCAGCACCAATCCGTGCTTGATCCGATCGACCCGCTCGTGATTACGCGCTAGCCACGCGATCGAACCAACGGTTCCGGGGATGAACAGGAAGCGATAACTCAGCCGCCTGGAACGCTCGGCAAGCCTGCGAGCGAGGTGAACCGCGACCGCCATCCCGGCTAGGTTATCGTTCGCGAGTGATGGGTGGCAGCTATGACAGGAGAGTAGCACCTCGTCCGCGCTCTCTCCCGGCAGGAAGAATTCTCCCCACGTCAACTTGCCAGTGCCCAGTGTGCTGTCGATGCATACGTCGTACTCGCCATCCTCCATCGCCTGAAGCTGTTTGTGGGCTAGACAGAAGCCCCAGCTTTCCTGGTAGTACGAAGTACGGTAGGGGATCCAGTCAGGATGATCTGGAAGCGAGAAGAGGTGTGGACGCAACTCGCTCAGCGTCATGCGCTTGCGCACCGGCGTGCTGTAGTTGACGACGTGAAGGTTGTGGCGCTGAAAATCGATGACGCGCTCTCCACGCCTGTTGGCTACCCACGCATCGCGAATGTTCCACTCCTTGGGGATCGTCCAGTCGAACACCTTCGTGCCCGTCGGCATATCGTGCACCTCGAGTGGAATGAGCTGCTGCACTCGAGCGAGCGTCTCGCGGAATCCGTCACCGGTGATGCTCCTGCAGATTGGATAGAGCTCTCTGACCAGCGCGTGCATCTCGGCGCCGAGCGAGACTGGCGCGACGGTCAATTCCACGGTGAATCCTCGTCGCGGAAATCGCTCCAGCCTGCATCTCTTGGTCCGATCACGGAAACCGGAAGCGGCCAACTGATCCCGAAACCCCGATCGTCCCAGCGGACGCCTGCGCCTGCTTCTGGCTCGTAAAACGACGACATCTGATACAGAATCTCGGAGTCGCGCTCCAGCGTCATGAACCCGTGGGCGCATCCCTCGGGTATGTACAACGCACGCCCGTTGTCCGCCGACAGCTCGACACCCACCCAATGGCGGAATGTCGGTGAGGTCCTGCGCAGATCGAGCGCGACGTCGAAGACTGCCCCGCGCACGCATCGCACGACCTTCACTTCGGCATGTGGTGGTCGCTGGTAGTGAAGGCCGCGCAGAGTTCCCCGCTCGCGATTGCGGGAAAGACTCGCCTGCGCGATGCGTGTCTCGAGTCCATGCGCGCTCGCGTCACGCGCACACCAGATGCGAGCGAACGTCCCTCGCGCGTCTTTGTGCGGGTTGACGTCGAGTACGTGAACGCCAGGCAGCTCGGTCGCGCTGACAATCACTGATAAACCCGCGCTTCCGGAATCGGCACCACGAATTGCCCGCCCCACTCCCTGATGAAGGCGAGCTGCGTCATAACCTCTTCCTTTATGTTCCACGGAAGGATCAGGACGTAGTCGGGTCGCGCCTCTCGCAGCCGGTCCGGATGAAGGACAGGGATCCGGGTTCCCGGAAGGTACTTGCCTTGCTTGTGCGGACTGCGGTCGACGGTGAAGTCGACGAAATCAGTTCGGATGCCGCAGTAGTTGAGGAGCGTATTGCCTTTACCGGGCGCTCCATAACCGACTACACGCTTCCCCTCCGCCTTGGCGCGAATCAGGAACTGGAGCAGGCGGCGTTTCGTTTCCCGGACACGAGCTTCAAAGGTAGTGTAGTACTCGAGCGTGGCGACGCCCGCTACGAGTTCACGCTCCCGCAGATCCCGCAGGCGCGACGTTTCCGGCTTGGTCGTGTTATCCTCATGTCGCGCGTATATCCGCAGTGACCCGCCGTGGGTGCGAAGTTCCTCCACGTCATAGACGACGAGGCCATTAGCGATGAAGATGCGTTCGACGCTGTACAGCGAGAAATAAGAAAAGTGCTCGTGATAGATGGTATCGAACTGATTGCCTTCAATCATCCGGAGGAGGTGCGGAAACTCGATAGTGATCGTTCCGCGCGGATGCAGAAGGATCCGCATTCCGTCGACGAAATCGTTCAAGTCGTGGATCTGAGCCAGCACGTTCGCGCCGAGAAGCAGATCGGGCCGATCTCCGCTGGCAACAAGTTCCTTTGCCGTGTCCCGACCAAAGAATTTTACCAGAGTCGGAACACCTCGCTCCTCTGCCACCCGCGCTACGTTACCTGCGGGTTCGATGCCCAAGACCGGAATTCCGCGCTGCGCAAAGTATTGGAGCAAGTAACCGTCATTGCTTGCGACCTCAATCACTCTACTAGCGGCCGTGAGATTAAGGTCACGTATCATCTGGTCTACGTACAGACGCGAATGCTCCAGCCAGGAATCGGAGTAAGATGAGAAATAGGCGTAGTCGGTGAAAATTTCTTCGCCAGTTACATATTCCTCGACCTGTACCAGGAAGCACTCCCCACACACCCAGACGCGCAGCGGGTAGAACCGCTCCACTGCGTTCAGTCGCTCGGCGCTGACGTAACTCTCGCACAGCGGCGACATGCCCAGGTCAACAACGGTGTGGCGTAACTTTGTCCCGCAGCATCGGCAACATCCCGGCTGCGGAGATCGTGACGTAATGGAGGGCGGCAGGAGTGCCGGCAGTCCTGAAAGCGCAATGCCTGTCATGGTCCGAGGATGCGGTGCGAAGTCAGTTGAACTGCCGGTATACCGGCTTAACGGGACGTCCAAGAAGGTGTTTCTCCCACCCGTCCGCGAGTGCACGAGCGTATACACCGGCAGCGTGATCCACAGCCTCAATCGTGCGATCGATGTCGGAATCAGTGTGAGCGTAGCTCACCACAAACGAGGGGGCCAGTACCCCGAAGCGTATCAGCTCCTGCATGAACAGCGCTCGGAACCCCTGCGACGGCGCGCGGTCATTTCCGCGGGTCGCGAAGACCAGATTGCAGGAACGGCCGAGAACTTGGAGATATTCCTGTACCCCGTGCCTGCGCGCAACTTGTTCCGCGCCGACCCGCAGCCGCTCGCCCCGACGATAAAGAGTTTCTATCACGGGCTCCTCTCGATAGACGCGCATCGCCGCGACACCGGCAGCAAGCGAATGAGTCTCGGCGCCGTGCGTCGTCGATAGCAGGAAAACACGCTCGGCGGAATGCGTTAGGCCGCCACGTTCCATCACCTCACGCTTTCCTGCGAGCGCGGCGAGGGCAAAACCGTTGGCAATGGCTTTGCCGAAAGTCGAAAGATCGGGCACGACAGCGTGTACCCGTTGAGCGCCACCCACGTCCCATCGAAATCCGGTGATCATTTCGTCCAGAACCATCAGCGCTCCATACTTGTCGCAGAGCGATCGCACATCGTGGAGGAAGCTCGGAAGCGGCGCCGTTGCCGTTTCAGCCTCGAGCATAACGCACGAAATTCGGTCCGGATTGGTGAGGAACAACGCTTCCAGACTAGACGCGTCATTGAAGCGAAATCGGATGGTAAGGTCTTTAGTCGCGCGTGGTACTCCGGCGGGAATTCCGGTCGTACCAATGAACCAATCGTCTGTCGAGAAGAAAGGGTGGTCCGCGCAGATTGCCACGAGGTCCCGGCCCGTGTATGCCCTTGCGAGCTTGAGGGCCGCGGTCGTCGCGTCCGAGCCATTCTTGGCGAACTTGACCATCTCCGCCGTGGACACGCACGACAGAAAAGCCTCGGCGCATTCCACCTCGCGAGGACTGGGGCGCGTGAAGTTGCTTCCGTTTTCCAGCTCCGCGCGTACAGCTTTGACGACGGGACGAAAGGCGTGCCCGAGCGCCACGGATCTGAGACCCATGCCATACTCGATAAACTCGTTTCCGTCTAGGTCCCAAACGTGGCAGCCTGCGCCTCGGGCGATGAATGGGGGCGCGGTTTCGGGATATTGGTCGTCGCCCTTGGCGTACGTGTGAGCGCCGCCGGGAATGATCGCGTGCGCCCTGCGCTGCAACGTTCGTGTGGTCTCCGATACGAAGGGAGCGGCGGGCGCTTCTGGCGGAGTCGCCGAGCGCTCCTTTTGTTTTGAAGCGTGACCCTGCTTAACAATGGGCGCCCGAAGGTCGACTCCCGGCACGAGCGTGTTAACGCTGGCGTGGACAGGCACCTCTCTCAACGACGATCGCAAATAATCCTCCCTCACCCTTTTTGTGTACTTACGGTGCTGGGCGGTTGCAGCAACGGTGCCGTGTGTCGACGATCGTTTTTTGCAGATTGTTCGCGCGGCTAACCCTCTGTGGCCACAACAGTTATGTAGATGATGCGCGTTGGTAGAACTACGTGGGAGATGGCACGCCGCATCGAGAGTGTTGTGACGGAGCCACATGAGTGTCACCGCTGTTGGGTTGTGCCGCTCCTGGCGGCACGAAGGTGCGCGCAGCTTTTGCTATCGTGCGAGTCGCATGCTTTTCAACAGCTTCCCCTTCCTGCTGGTGTTCCTGCCAATCACCTATTTGGTGTTCTGGACGCTGCGCACCGCCAAATCGCGCTACGTCTGGCTCACGATGACCGGCTATGTATTCTATGGCTATTGGGATCCGCGATTCTGTCTCCTAATGGCATTCTCAACCATCGTGAGCTTCTGCGCGGGTTTGGGATTCCTCCGCTGGACAGATCCGCGACGCCGCCGACTGCTGCTCATCATCCCAATCACGGCCGATCTCTCCATTCTGGGTTTCTTCAAGTACGCAAATTTTTTTGTCGGCTCGGCGGGCAAGTTAATGAACTGGGCAGGTGCCGGAGTCTCAGTTCCGCACTGGAACATCGTACTGCCGATTGGAATCTCGTTTTACACATTCCACACAATTACCTACATAGTAGACTCGTATCGAGGTGTTGTTAAACCGACGAGGAACATCTTCGAGTTCTCGGCTTACGTCTCTCTCTTTTCCCAGCTGGTCGCAGGCCCGATCGTCCGATTCCGGCAGATCGAAGAGGATCTTGAAAAACTTGGCCAGGCGGACCGCACGCGATGGCTGGGCCTCGGGATCTCGTTCTTACTAATCGGGCTCCTAGAAAAGGTAGTCGTAGCCGATTCGCTTGCCTTTTTCGTTGATCGAGATCTGGGCCACTATCAATTGCTGTCAACTAGCGGCGCCTGGCTCGCCATGAGCGGTTACAGCTTCCAACTCTATTTCGACTTCGCTGGCTACAGCGACATGGCGATCGGGCTAGGCTACATGTTCGGGCTAAGAATCCCGATCAATTTCAATTCGCCGTACAAGGCACTTGACCCGTCCGACTTCTGGCGTCGATGGCACATCTCGTTGTCCTCGTGCCTGCGCGACTACGTCTACATCCCACTCGGCGGCAATCGGCGCGGTGAGGGTAACGCCTACCGCAATCTGATTCTGACCATGCTGATAGGCGGACTCTGGCACGGCGCTAACTGGACATTCGTGATCTGGGGTGCGTATCACGGATTGCTGCTCGCCGCCTATCGGCGCGGAGGATCAGTTTGGGATCAACTTCCTAGGTTATTTCGTCAAGTGTCGATGTTTCTGCTCGCGCTGCTTGGATGGGTGCTGTTTCGTTCTACGGATTTCGGCATGGCGGCAAATTTGTTCTCCAAAATGTTCTCTCTGACTCCGGGTGCCCCGATAGAAGGGTTCGTGCCTTACGGTGCGGCGTTGTTCATGGCGGGAGCGTGGGCCATGGCGGGGCAGAACGCACAGGACATTCACGTTCAGTGGGTTCCTACTAGGCGCCGCATTATTGGCATGGCCATCGCCGCGGGCGCCGGGCTCGCTGTCCTGCTCGGATCAGGATCATCGCCTTTCCTCTACTTCCAGTTCTAGCCTGACGTGATCGACATACTCCTTAAGAGTGTTTGGTTCGCCTTGGTGGCCGCGGTCGTAGCCACCGTTGGCGAAGGCGTGTCGCGCCTTGATGATGCGGTCCGATCAGGAACGCCGCTGTTGGCCTCCCCGTCTCCCGCCGACCTCTGGATGCAGGATTCGTTGGGTACCCGCGGGCGGCCATTCGCGCGCTATCAAAAATGGAGGTTGAACAGCGCTGGGTTTCGCAGTAAGGAGATCTCGCTCAAACCGCGGCCAGGATGCGTCCGCGTTGCGGTAATGGGTGCGTCCGAAACTTTCGGGTACGCGGAGTCCGCCGGAAAAGAGTTCCCCTCTCAGCTCGCAGACTCGCTTAGCCGCGGCGGATGCTACGAGGTCATGAATACAGCGATCATCGGGCTGCCCCTAACTGGGCAGGTAGAGCTATGGGTCAACTGGGTTTCGCGATTTCAGCCGAGTGTCGTCGTTATCTACGCGTCGCCGGTGTTCTACTTGTCGAGCGATCCGCCGAGGTTTCCATCTCGCAGACGCGGGATGAGCACTTGGGTGGCTACCCCACCGCCAGCGGTTTCTTCACGCCTGTGGGGCCGTATGAAGGACCACATCCACTATCCGGATTTCATCCAACGTCGACGCGTCATGAACAAGATCGCAAATGCGACCAAAGGGAGATCGGAGGACTGGTTTTACCGAACCGTGCCTGATGACCGGCTCGTGCTTTTTCGCCAGCATCTCGATAGTCTCGTCGCCGTCGTTCGCGCAACGGGCGCAGTGCCAGTCTTAGTGACTCACGCGATGCGCTTTAGCAATCGGTTGGATACGGAAGACCAGGATCTGCTGCGTGCCTGGCGGCAGTTTACACCTCGAGCGACTGAAAGGGTACTCATGCGCTTTGAGCTGGCAACGGCCGCGGCGGTGCGTGACCTCGCGCGGGCTCGTGGCGTGCCGATGGCCGACGTTTCATCAGTGATGACAGGAAGGACTAGGTGGTTTGCGGATTTCGTCCATTTCAACGACGACGGCGCAGCCGTCGTCGCTCAATGCGTAGCCGGCGCGGTAGAGCGCGCTCGCGCCTCGGCCCCGGTGATCACCCTCAGCACGGCCCAGTGAGCAACGGTCGCGCTCGAACCAAGTCGGTCAGGGAATCCGAGCTGTCCCGACTCGCAGGTTACCGACGAACATGGACTGGTCGACGGGAGAGCCGACGCCGATGTATGGCGCAATCAGGAACTGGCTGAACTGCAGTGTCGGGTGGGCGCCAGTTCTATACAGGATGTCGTGACGGTCGATGATGAGCGCACCGTTGAACCAGTATTGCATGACCCCGTCTGCCTGCCCGATCCCGTTGACGATGGTGTTCAACTGATAGTAGGCCTCCACGAAGTTCCAATTGTTCTTATACCCGACACCGGGATTTGGTTGGAACGCGACGGGGCCCATCATACCTTTAGCGTTCGCCCAGGGCGGAGCATTGTAGCAAGAAGTAATTGACAGGTTGCTTTCCACTAATCCGTTGCACCCCGCTGTCGAACGGTTCTCCGTAGTTGCTATAAGATTGTTGGGCAGCGCTCCGCTGGCGGTGTTGATCGACTTGTTGTCTTGCATCATCATCACCGGCTCGCCACCGTTCTGATAGTTGTGCTCCAGATAGAGGGTCATGTAGGCGAACGCGGGACCGTCATAATCACCGTCCAACGTACTCATCGCATAAAACTCATGGGGATGGTAAGTCTGCTGAGACCCGACCCAGTTGGAGCTGTACTTCACGTAAAAGCTGATGTACAGCGAGCTGGTGGGCGCGAACTTGTGTCGTTGTGCATTGCCAGATGTCGGCGTCGTGGCACCCGGGAGAAAGCGATATTCTGCTGAGCTGTTGCTGCCCGCGATATGCTCTGTGGTGTTAAGCAACACGGTGGTGTTGTCGTACCAGCCGCGAGACGCAAGGTTAGCGTCGTCGAAATTCTCTTGGAAGAGAAGCGTTCCACCCGGCGGTGGCGGTGGTGGTGGCGCCGTAACTGTAACATCTGAGCTCCCTGACTTGCCCGCGCAGGTCGCCGTAATCGTTGCCGAACCGGCTCCGATGCCGGACACGAAGCCGCTCGAGCTCACCGTCGCTGCGGCGGCATTACTGGTGGACCAAGTAATGGTCTGTCCGGTCATGACGATTCCTTGCGCGTCCTTCACAACTGCCGACAGCGCTACTGTCGCGCCAACGGCGATCGATGCGGTCGCTGGCGACACGGTGACGGTCGTCACAACCGGAGGGGCTGGTGGCGGCGGGTTCGGAGGCGCCGATGCAGTTACCGTTACCTTCGACGTCCCGGTCTTGCCGGTGCTCGTCGCCGTGATGGTGACGGAGCCCGCGGCGATTCCCGAGACGAGGCCGCTGGAGTTTACGGCGGCCGCGGATACATCGCTCGTGGTCCACGTCACAGTTTCGCCCGGCATGGCATTGCCTTGCGCGTCCTGAACAATCGCCGAAAGCGGAGTGGTGGTGCCCACGACAAGCGACGCCGTCGACGGTGCCACAGTGACGGTTGTCACCACATGTGTCGGCATTGGCGCTGGTTCAGTTGTCGTCCCACCGGCGCCTGAGCATACGGAAAGCGTTGGTAGGAGGAGGAGCCACGATTGACGCGCGACACGATCCGCGAGGGCGGATATGTACGGCATGAGGGGGTCACTCCGGCGTTCGGAAATTCAGCTTGTCAGTGAAACCGCCGGGCAACAAAACGCCGCCGCGGCACCGACAATCACATGGTCGGATTCGCTGGCGGCTCGGCTGGCGTAGCGGAAATTCGCGATAGCCCCGTGGCTCTGCGCCGCCGTCTTTCGACGGCTTTGCTCTGAGCAGCGTATTTACTATTCAGTCACGCCAGGTAGGTGTAACCGAAATGTGAGCGTACTACACGCTATACTCAGGAGACGCACAAATACGACCGTCGTAACGGCCTCGGGACCGAACAAGAACCGCCAAGAAACGCCATGCGCTTTAAATCAGGTCTTTCTTCGGAACGCACCCTGTCGTAGGGGGGCCCCTTGTCCCGGGCCCTAACGACCGCGACCGCTACGGAGCCGAGCGCGGATCAACGCCACAGTCTCTCCTAGTGCCGGTCCCGGATCAGACCAGCGAAAAACAGGCTGATAAGGCCCAATCCATGACCGCACCCAACCTGACAGCCCCAGCCGACCGGACGTCAGCTCGGCGCGAACGGCGTCGAGATCGTAGTAAGGGAAAACGCAACGGCGACCAACCGCATAGCTGGAAATCGTCTCCACTCGCTCGCCCAGTGCGTCGCGCAGGGCGAGGACACATACATTGACCCCGCAGCGAGCCGCGAATTCTACGTACCACCACGGCCTTGCATTGACCTCTATCAGATTGAAAACGCCGGTGCGCTCATCCCGCTTGAACTCCGCGCTAAAAATTCCACGGTAGCCAATGTGAGCAAACAACGATCGCAGGGTAGCCTGTCCCTGGCCGACGTCCCGCAGTGGGACGCTTATCATCAGCGTGCTGTTCCCGAAGTCCGGAGGGCTCATTCGAAGCCGGCGTCGGGCAAACATGGCCCTGATGACCCGGTCACGGTCGACAAATCCGTCCAGGAAATAATGATTCGTCGGCGGCCCGGGAATGTATTCCTGCAGCAACATTTGGAATCCCCCGTCGACGCACTCAGCTAGGCAGTTAAGCGCCCCCTCCCTGGCCATAATGCGAAATGCCTTCACGCCGAACCGCGCGAAGAACTGTTGTGAGTGCGCCGGCTTAAGAAACGAGTTTAGAAGAACGGCATCGGGGACGATATCGAGATCCCGTGAGGACGAGAGATTGCGAGTCGCGGGATGAGGAAGGCCCAGGGTCTCGAGCGTCGCCCGGAACCGTCCCTTGTCGACGAGCAAATCCAATGCTTCCAACGGTGCCACGCTTGCTGGATATTCGGCGCTGAGGTCCGCGGGTAGGCCGGCGACCGCCCTCGCCCATGCGTCGGAGCATGGAAAAAGAACCGTTCGTCGCGGAAGGCAGCCCAGAACGCGCGCAAACGTGTCCGGGCTGACTTTCACAAGTTCGCGGGGTCCCGACCGATACCACCGCGAACGACGCGACATTCTGTCCGCGTCAGGAAGCGCCGCGATGTCTACGTCCACCCCGGAAAGCGAACGGAGGACACCGAGCAGCGTTATGCCAGAGCCCAGCGCCAGAGCCTTTTTATCCTCGCCGGCAGCTATCACAGGTGCGATATGGTCAGCCTGGTTGGATGTCGTCAGCCTCTTCGAGATGGCCGACTATTAATTCAAAACCAAACTGATACGGCGAGAGAAACCAATCCGAGATGTTTACCCGCTTCAGTCGAAACGGATCATCGCCGGCACGCACCGTTCCTCCGTGCGCAGAAAGACTGCACCGAAGGCCAAGCTCAGTCACAAGAGTCTGATTTTCGCGTGACATATTTCGGCGTTGACCAAACGGAAAGGCGAAAAGTCCGGAAGACTCGCCGAGCTCCTTCTCGACACGTTTGTTTCCTCCGCTAATTTCGCGACGGGCTTCCTCACCAGACACCTTTCCGAGGTCGACATGAGTTTCGGTGTGAGACCCGATCTCGTGCCCGGCCGCACGAAGAAGGCGTACCTGATCCCAAGTCATCCACTTCGTCTCAATTTGTTTCTTCCGGTCCCACCACGGGACGCGGTCTGTCCCGATGAAAATGGTAGACAGGAAAAAACACGCCCGCAAACCGTGCCGCTCGAGGATCGGTGCCGCGATGGTAGCGTTGCCTCGATAACCATCGTCAAAAGTGATTGTCAAGGACGGTGCTAGCGCACTTTCATCTTTCAGCCGCCGTAACAACTCGGTCAAGGGAATAACCTCGAAATATCGCGCGAAAAAACGCGCGAAGTGCTCGAAGGTTCGGCTCCCGCAGGTAATTGCGTCCTCGGGATAGAAATCATCCACCCTGTGGAACACGACGATGACCGATCGACCGCGCCACAGAAGTCGGTAGATCCCTGATCGAAAGACTATCCATCCGACAGCGGTTTTTGCGCGACGCATCACCAATCTTCCGATACCGCCGACCACTATTGTCCTGCCGCGCTGGAGTACGGTCTAGCGTCGAGTGTCGGGCAACCGGGCCCGCGTATGGCAAAGATGTTTCGACTCGAGGGGGCACTCATGCGTTTGCGGCCGTTCATGTCGCGGGTATGGGTGCACGCGTTCGTTTCTATGCTCGATTTGGGGGCCGCCGCAGAGGACGTTCGTCCTGTGAGCGCTCACGGAACTCTTGGAATGCAGACTCCGCCGCTCTGCATCAAGCCAAAATATAGCCCGCAAGTCCATTAGCGGCCAACCGGCGTTACCGGTATGATATACCGCCGTCCCAGCCGACCGCGTACACCTGCTGGCAGCACGCAAGTTGGGTCACGCACTGTAGTTCGATTACCACAGCAATGGGGCGGCACTGCGACAAGGAATCGCATCTCGAACGGGTAGACGGATTGGTTACAACCCTAACGGCCTGCAATCACACGGGTTAGGCGTGCCGCGCGACGTGGCGCCACAGGGAATGGAAGATGCCTTGTCGGCTACTCTGGGATCGCCGTGCGATACGGCGTCTTATGATCGAGCAGTCGTGCCCCGCGCACAACTGCCCTGAATCGGCTCGGCGGGACCCTTCCACTGTGAGCTCGTGATCGCCGCACCGTATTCCCGACTTCGAGAACATCTGCTTTCCGCCCCAAGGGTTTGGCTTGTCACTGGAGTCGCGGGCTTCATTGGTTCCAATCTTCTCGCTGAGCTGCTTGCCCTTGGTCAGACCGTCATTGGTCTCGACGATTTTTCGACCGGTCTTCGTTCGAATCTGGACGATGTAGTCACCGGACGATTTTCCCGGACCGGGCAGCTAAGGATGATCGAGGGGGACATTCGCAATCTTGAGACATGCCGAACCGCGTGTGAAGGCGCGGACTACGTGCTCCACCACGCGGCGCTTGGATCCGTGCCATGGTCCATGGATGACCCGCTTCGAACGAACGCGGTCAACGTCGATGGCTTCGTCAACATGCTGGTCGCGGCGAAAGACGCGACCGTCAAGCGCTTCGTTTACGCGTCATCCAGCGCCGTCTACGGCGACACACTGGTTTCTCCGCAAATCGAGCAGAAGTTGGGTCGACCCCTCTCGCCATACGCCGCGAGCAAAACGACGAACGAAACCTACGCTGTCGCGTTTCAGATGAGCTACGGCCTGCAGTCGATCGGGCTACGTTACTTCAACGTGTTCGGACGACGTCAGGATCCTACTGGAGCATATGCGGCCGTGATTCCGCGCTGGATCGCAGGTCTCCTGAGAGGAGAGCGGTGTCGGATCTTTGGTGACGGGGAAACGACCCGGGATTTCTGCTATGTGGCGAACGTAGTTCAGGCCAATCTTCTGGCTGCGACGGTGGAAAACGTCAACGCGACCGGCGACACCTACAACATCGCGTGCGCGGAATCGGTAACGCTGAATCAGTTGTTTCACATGATCCGCGACCGATTGTTGCTTACAGATCAAGGATTTTCTTTGGCACTTCCGCAATACGATCCCTTCCGCGCCGGTGATATTCGGTTCTCCTGTGCTTCGATCGAGAAGGCGCAGCGGATGTTATCCTATTCACCCACTCATAGTGTTGGCCAAGGACTGACAGACGCACTGGACTGGTACGTGCAGAGAGCGACCACCACGGCGGTTCGCACACTTCCCGGGACGCCTCGTCATCCGTCCGGTCCAGAGGTCAATAGTTCGCACCATATCGAGTCAAGTCTTACGGCAGCGGCGTCGTGACCGAACCGAATCCGCGCCACTCGGTGGCTCTGATCGGATGCAACGACGAATGGATGGGCCGTTCGCTGGAGAGCGTTTTCGCGGAGAAGGGATACCACGTCACGCGAACCGGATCGGGCAAGCAGGCGCTCAAGCTGGCCCGACGCGGCGGCTACGACGTCCTGATGCTCGACGAGCAGCTCAATGAGCTGACCGGAGTCGATGTCTGCCTGGCATTGCGCGACGACCCGCTTTTCGACCACGCAGTTCCCATCGTGATAATCTCCTCCAGCCACAGGACGCTGCCTGGCAGGACGGCGGCGTACGCGGCCGGCGCATGGGAGTACTGTCACCTTCCTCTCGACGTTGAGGGGCTCTTTCTCAAACTCGGAACCTTCCTTCGAGCGCGACGCGAGTCGGCGACGACTCGAGCAAAGTCGTTGATGGATCCGACGAGCGGCCTCTACACAGCGTTCGGCTTGCACCAGCTTTCGGAGCAACTCGAAGCCCGCGCGCTCCGGAACCACGAGGCCTTTGCCTGTCTCGCGTTCTCTCCTCTGCCCACCGTCTTCGAATCGGGTCAGCGGACGAGCCGTGAAGAGGAGTCGTTTGCCGACCTTGCGCACGTCGTACGCGGCCAGGCGAGAAGGTCCGATGTGGTCGCGAAGACGGGAGAGACTCAGCTCGCGCTCCTCGCACCCTCCACGGATGCCGCCGGGGCCCGGCTACTAATAGCGCGTCTGCAGCGCGAGCTCGAAGTGGTCTCGAAAAACAGTACCCGAGCCGGCTCGTTTCGCCTGCGAGCTGGCTATTGCGCCGTATCGGATTTCGCGACCGCCAACGTGGATCTAACCGAGCTGGTACACCGCGCCGAAAATGCCCTTGCACATGTTCCGGCGGACGCGGGCGGCGATGGAGTCATGAGCTTCGATGATCTTCCCGTCGCGTGAGAGACCGGCACCAAACAAGCCAAGAATTCAGTTCGAGCCAACCACAACCCTCGTCTCAGACACACGGGCAGAGGCGTTTACAAAATCGCGTACGGCTTAGCGATACATGTAGGCCGCTCTTGACCTTATGGGGAGATACCCCCAATATAGACGACGCCGCGAGCAGTAAATCGTGGGACGGAGAGCGCATGGCGCAGATGGACCCCGCTGCAACCAAATCGACGTCATCGCCGGGTAGCTTCAACGATGATCCGGGGTTCTCCTCTCTGACAGGTGCCGCTGCGGGCGGACACGCAAACGACAGCGGGTTCTCCCAGTCAAGCGCAGTTAGCGCCCACCTTACCAGCGCTCTCATTAGGGCGCTCGAATCTGCCGCCGACCAAACGGCGACGACTATTGCTCTTGGCACAAAACAAACCCGCCTCGAGGTTCGCGCACGCCTGAGCGAAGTCGTCGGCTGGTTGATCGCGAGTCTGCGCCACAAGATTCAGAACCAAGCTCTTATCCCTCCCGTCATTGCGCGCGAACACGTGTCCACGCTCAAGGTCAACTTTCTCTCCGAGTTGGCGGTAACCCTTGATCTTGACGCCAACGAAGTGGTCCGCACACTGATCAAGCTCGATGAAGCCGAAGACGCGTGGAGGCGGACCGACCGAGGCAAATTCATCTCTCGCCTCACGGGTGCGGATTGCGCGGACGCGGTGGTGGCGATCGCTCACGACATCCGGTCCCCCTTGTGCTCGATCCTTCTCCTCGTCGATGCGCTCCGGCGCACAGAGAACGCCTCGCCCAACCCCATCAGGGAACGGCAGCTCGGACTCATTTATGGAGCGGCGTTCGGATTGAGCACCACCGTTTCGAATCTAATCGGAGCGGCTCGTGGCGACGATCTCGTGCAAGGAGAGCCCATTCCGTTCTCCGTCAGCGAAATGATGCACGCCGTTAGCTCGATCGTGCAGCCGATGTGCGAAGAGAAAGGAATTCCTCTTGGGGTCGAATTCCCCGAGACCGATGCGAGACTCGGCCATGCATCAGCGATCCAGCAAGCACTTCTCAATCTCACATCGAATGCTCTTCGCTACACTGACGCAGGCTCAGTGGCGATGGGGTGCAGCGAACTCGCGCTCGACCGGGTCGAGTTCTGGGTAGCAGATACCGGTCCGGGCATTCCGGACGAGGTATTGGAGCGGCTGTGCTACGGCTTTCCCCCGGAAGGTGTAAAGCTTCGCTTCTCGAGCGCGGGTCTCGGACTCGCCATCGTCCGTACCCTCGTCGAAGCCATGGGGAGTGCGCTACAGGTAGACTCTGACACCGAGGGAACGCGGTTCTCGTTCGTGTTATCGCTCCCGCTGATAGAGTAACCGCTTACATAACAACAACTTAGCAATGCCCGCCTCAGGGCGGCTGGACAGCCACGCTTTTAGGTGTTCGATCCCCGTAACTCGCTGTTCCTTCGATCGTCTCCCAGATAGACCCATTCTCGCCCTATCTCGGCCAATCGCCGGGTAGGTTGGCACCTCCGAAAACCGGCAAACCCATCGAAAGGTGGCGACGCAAAGCTGCGAGGCTAAAGCGCTTAGAGGGCGCCATGCCAGTCGAGCTACCGAAGAGGAGGCTCGATGGAATTGTCCCCGGCCCGTCCGCCGATCGCCCTGATCGCCTGCAGTGATGATTGGATGAGTAGGGCTTTAGAGAGCGTCTTTCAGCAGCATGGTTACGTCGTCGCGAACACTCGCTCCGGTGCGCAAACCATGGAGCTGGCGCGCCTCGCCAATCACGATCTCCTGGTGCTTGACGAATCCATTGCCGATGTGAAAGCCGTGGACGTATGCCGTGCAATTCGGGAAGGCGAACAGTTCGACCACTCCGTACCGGTCGTGATTACGTCCCCGACTCCAGTCCTAACCAGTGCCCGCATGGCGGCCCTGCGCGCAGGTGCTTGGGAATATTGTAGTCATCCAATCGATCTCGAGCCGGTTTTCATCAAGCTCGAAACATTCCTTCGGGCGCGCAACGAGCTCGTGCTGACCCGCTCCGAAGACTTCGTGAATTCGAACACCGGCCTCTATACCTCGTTCGGCCTGCGTCAGTTGGCGGGAAAGCTCGGCGCCCGAGCGCTCAGAAAGCATGAGGCATTCGCCTGCGTCGCGTTCGCCCCCCAAGTTCACGACCGCGAGGTGGGATCGAGCATGTTATGGAAGGAAAGTCTCACCGGCTTCGCTGACGTCGCCCACGTCTTTCGCGAGCAGAGTCGGCAGTCGGATGTGGTGGGCCACGTCGGTGAATTGCGCCTGGCCATTCTGGCCCCGGATACCGATGCGGCGGGCGCGCGACTCCTCGTTGCGAGACTGCAGCGAGAGCTCGATCATGCATCGAAGAACAAAATGATTGCTGGGAAGGTTCGGTTACGCGCAGGATATTCGGCAGTGTCTGATCTGGCTGCGTCCAAGGTCAGCGTTGGGGAGCTGGTGCACCGCGCCGAAAGCGCGCTCGATCACGCTCCGATCCAGGGCGACGGCGACGCTATCGTGAGCTTCGACGACCTTCCTATCTACTGAACCCGCGTAGCTAGTGGCATCGGCTTCGGCGAAAAGTGCTTGCCAACTTGTACTGCCGATCCGATAAGCAGCACTCTTGAGTGATGCGTTTCGTAGAAGTGAGCGATTCAGGATCGGTGGCCTTTTACCGGAACCAGGTTTCCCGCCCGTCGCCTCATCTGGCTGCGCTCATTTGTGGGCGAGCGCGCGGGGTTGGCGCGAAGCGATTCTTTGCGGACCGAAGGCTCAGCCCAGGCGCGTGTCACATGAGCCTTGCGCCGGCGGCGCAAAACCGCGTTAATACGCACATCCTATGGCCTTTGTTGAAACCCACTTTGAGCCCCGGTACAGGCCCACCGCCGCCAAGACGGCAAAAGCCCACCTCTCGATAGTCATTCCGACGTGGAACGGTGGTAGCCAGCTCGGCACCACCCTTGAGCATCTGCGGGAATTTCGATCGGGGCTACGATTCCCCACCGAGATAGTCATCGTCGATGACTGCAGCGAGAGGTCGACCGCGCGCATAGTCGAGCATTTTGCCGACAACAACGAGACGACAGTTGTCT
>JABXNS010000132.1_pt1 | contig 20336 bp, 19 predicted proteins | sample 7301101 | NCBI WGS metagenome assembly JABXNS01 (sample SAMN14449646, study PRJNA615230) | soil metagenome | isolation source: soil from bare, unvegetated metal-rich iron-sulfur acidic spring small-cell... | place: Canada: Paint Pots Mound, Kootenay National Park, BC | collected 2017-05-25 | reverse complement strand
GGGGAGAAGAGAAAGTGTCATGCAAAATAACAGACCTGAGCAGGGCATGGCGCACGCGTTCGAGATCGCGAACGGCGTGGCGCCCCCCGAACATGCGTTGCTCGTTTTTCTCGGCGACAAACCGCTAGTTACAGCCACGCTCGCCGGTACGATCGCACAACACGCGCTCGAAACGCGCGCGGACGTCTGTTTTCCCGAACGTGCCGGCGTCGGCGGTCACCCGGTGTACTTTTCTCCGCGCGCGCGAACGCGGCTTGAAGTTACCACCGGAGACTCGCTGCAGAGTTTGCGGGACGACCCGGAGCTGCTTCGAGTCGGCGTTCCGATTGAAGACGAGGGCGCCTACGACGACGTAAACGATCCGGTGCAACTGAGGAGCATGAACCGGTGACGCTGTTGGCGGCGATTATTCTTCCGGCGTTACTCACACCGCGCATTCACAACGGCGAACGCTTTCACTACCACACCACCTGGACGCGGCAAATCAACGGCCCGCGCCTCGCCGGCGCCGCACCCGACGTAAGCGCAGTGACCTACACGGTGACCGTTACCAGCGCGTCGCCGGCGCAGATTTCGTGGACGCGCCAGTACTCCGGCGGCTCGGTCCTGCAATTTGCCAGCGACAGCTCCGGTCAAGTGACCGATCGCGGCAGCGGTAAGATCGCCGGGTTGCCCGTTTTCATCTACAACACGGCTCTGCTCGGACAGCCCCCGGCCGTCTTGCGTCCCGGCGTCACCTGGACGAATTCGATTCATCATGCGACCGGTGACGAGCTATGGACGAGCACGGTCAACGAAGCCGACGCGTTAACCGGAACTGTGCGTCTGCGGCTTTCCTTTCAAGGCCATAGCAGCTCGGGTTTCAACGGTGACAAATACAGGCGCGACCAGCGCGAGGACGGGGAAGCCGTCTTCGTGCACGGCGTCATGACGGTGCTCTCGCTGCAAGGGCGGCAGACGACGACGTACCCCGAGTCGCGCGTCACCAATGCCGTGGCAATCGAAACGCGACTGGACGGCCCCGGGAGCCCTTGAGCATCCCTGCGGCGAAGAAGCCCGCATGCAAGCTCCCGTAAGAACCCGGACGATTGCCCATTTCATAGGCGGCAAACCCTGCGGGGAGGATTCGGCGCGCTTCGGCGACGTCTACGATCCGGCGCTGGGAGAGGTGCAGGCGCGCGTCGCTTTTGCCGACCAGGCAACCGTCGATCTCGCGGTGCAGACCGCGAAGGCCGCGCAATCCGCCTGGGGACGTACGGCCCTCGGAAAACGCGCGGAGATCTTCTTCGCCTTCCGTGCCTTGATGAAAGAACATGCGGCGCAGTTCGGCGAGATTCTCGCAAGCGAACACGGGAAGATCGTCAGCGACGCCGAGGGAGAGGTTGCGCGCGCGCTCGAGGTTGTAGATTTCGCATGCTCGCTGACGCATCTGCTCAAGGGCGAGTTCAGCGAAAACGTCTCGAATACGATCGACACCTACTCGATGCGTCAGCCGGTCGGCGTCTGCGCCGGCATCACGCCGTTCAACTTTCCGATGATGGTTCCCGTGTGGATGTTCGCGATCTCGATCGCGTGCGGCAACGCGTTCGTTTTGAAGCCGTCCGAACGCGATCCGTCGGCTTCGCTCTTGATCGCTGATTTGCTCAAGCGCGCGGGATTGCCCGACGGCGTTTTCAACGTCGTACACGGAGATAAGGTCGCGGTCGATGCGCTGCTGACGCATCCCGATGTGAACGCCGTGAGCTTTGTCGGCTCGACGCCGATCGCAAAATACATCTATCAAACCGCCGCTGCGCACGGCAAGCGCGTGCAAGCGCTGGGCGGCGCTAAAAATCATATGGTCGTCATGCCGGATGCGGATCTCGATTCGGCAGCCGATGCGCTGGTATCGGCCGGCTACGGCTCGGCCGGGCAACGCTGCATGGCGATTTCAGCTTCGATAAGCGTCGGCGACAGCGCCGATGCGCTGATGGATCGCGTAAAGGCAGGCATCGCCAAACTTAAGATCGGGCCGGGTTTCGATCGGCACAACGACATGGGCCCGGTCGTATCGCCGGCCGCGCGCGATCGTATCATCGATTACATCAAACAGGGCGAGGCCGCGGGTGCCAAGCTCGTGGTCGACGGGCGCGATTTTCGCGTGAACGGATACGAGAACGGGTTCTTCATCGGTCCGACCCTCTTCGATAACGTTACGCCCAACATGTCGATCTACCGCGACGAAATTTTCGGCCCGGTGCTCGTGAACACGCGCGTCGGCTCGCTCGACGAAGCGCTGCAGATGCTACGCGAGAATCCTTACGGCAACGGAACGTCCATCTTCACCCGCAGCGGCGCGGCGGCGCGGCGTTTTCAGAGCGAAGTCGAGGTCGGCATGATCGGCATCAACGTGCCGATTCCGGTGCCCGTCGGCTACTATAGCTTCGGCGGCTGGAAAGCGTCGCTCTTCGGCGACTTGCACATCTATGGCGAAGACGGCTTCCGCTTCTACACGCGCGGCAAAGTCGTCACGTCGCGCTGGGCCGATTCCAATGCCGGCGTGAATTTGGGATTCCCGACGCATAAATGAGCGAACAGCTGGGCGCGTCGATCCACAAACCGCTTTCGGAGATCGAGGTAATGCTCGAGGCCAACCGCTGTCTGTATTGCTACGATGCGCCGTGCATGAACGCGTGTCCGACGCACATCGACGTCGCGTCGTTCATTCAAAAAATCTCGACCGGCAACGTCAAAGGCAGCGCGCGGACGATCATGGAGGCCAACGCCATGGGCGCGAGTTGCGCGCGCGTCTGCCCGACCGAAGAACTCTGCGAAGGCGCATGCGTCTACAATGAAGCGGGCGACTCGCCGATTCGCATCGGCGACTTGCAGCGGTACGCACTGGATTATGTCGCCGAGCGCGACATAGTGCTTTTCGAGCCCGGCCCGGACAGCGGCAAACGCGTCGCGATCATCGGCGGCGGGCCGGCCGGTCTTTCGGCCGCGCGCGATCTGCGGCGCTTCGGCCATGCGGTCACCATATTCGAAGCCAAAGATCAGCTGGGCGGCTTGAACACCTACGGCATCGTGCCGTTCCGTCTTTCTCTCGAAACGGCGTTATGGGAAGCCGAGCAGGTCCTGCGCCTCGGCCTCGACCTGCGCACCGGCGTGCGCGTGGGTTTTGATATCACGCTCGAAGAGCTCGTGCGCGATTACGACGCCGTGATTTTGGCCTGCGGTATGGGCGGCGTTCCCAAATTCGGGATCGAAGGAGAAAACCTCGAGGGCGTCTGGGACGCGCTCGATTTTATCGAACGCGCAAAGCTCGGCTTGCCGATTCCGGATTTGGGCGAACGCGTGGCGATCATCGGTGCGGGCAATACGGCCATCGACGCGTTGACCTGCGCCAAACGCCTTTCGATCGCGCGCGGCAAAGAGGCTCGCGTCGTTTGCTATTACCGCCGCGGCGAAGAGCAGATGACGGCCTATCAGTTCGAATATGATTTTGCGAAGGAAGAAGGCATCGAGTTCCACTTCTTCTGCGCGCCGGTGCGCGTCATCGGCCGGAACCTGCGCGTGAACGCGGTCGAGCTTGTGCGTATGCGATTGGAAACACAAGGCGACCGTGAGGTTGTCACGTCCATCCCCGGAAGTGAATTTACGGAGCCGGTCGATACGCTCATTCGTGCGATCGGCCAGAGCCGCTTAATCGATACCTTCGAACGGTTAGGAATCGCGCACGATTTCGGGGTCGTGAAAGTGAGCGATGAATTGCAGACCTCGCGCCCCGGCGTCTGGGCCGCCGGCGATTGCATTTTCGAAAAAGGCATGCGCGAAGCGATGGTCGTGGAGGTCGCGCAACAGGGCAAACTTGTCGCACAATCGATCAACGCGCATCTTTTGTCGAAGGTACCGGCGTGATTAACATTGTCATGGTGAGCGGCGCTCAAAAGGATGGCCCGCTGAAGCGGGCCACCGTTAAAATGTGTCATCCTGAGCGGCGTTCGCTATGCGAACGCCAGTCATGTCATCCTGAGCCGGGTCGAAGGGCGAAGGGCGGCCGAGCCGTGTCGAGGCCCGAGGAAAACTAACTATGGCAAACCTACAATCTAATCTCGCGGGAATAAAAAGCCCCAATCCTTTCTGGCTCGCTTCCGCGCCGCCGACGAACAGCGGCTATCAAGTGATGCGCGCGTTCGAAGCCGGCTGGGGAGGCGCGGTTTGGAAGACGCTCGGCACGCCGATCGTGAACGTGACCTCCCGCTTCGCGGCGCTCGACTACAAACAAAACAAGATGATCGCGATGAACAACATCGAGTTGATCACGGATCGCCCGCTCGACGTGAACCTCAAAGAGATCGCTGAGTGCAAGAAAGCCTTTCCCGACCGCACAATTATCGCATCTCTGATGGAAGTCTGCGAGCAGAAAGCGTGGCACGAGCTCGTCAAGCGCGTGCAAGAAGTCGATATCGACGGCTTCGAACTAAACTTCGGCTGTCCGCACGGGATGAGCGAGCGCGGCATGGGCTCGGCGGTCGGTCAGCATCCGGACCTGATCGCGCAAGTCGCGCAGTGGACCAAAGAAGTCGCACGAGTGCCGGTCATCGTGAAACTCACGCCCAACATCACCGACATTCGCTTCGGCGCTCGCGGCGCGGCGCAAGGCGGTGCGGACGCGATCAGTTTGATCAACACGATCAATAGTTTGATCGGCGTCGACCTCGAGTCGTGGAACCCCGTCCCGCACGTCGACGGCAAGAGCAGTCACGGCGGTTACTGCGGGCCGGCCGTCAAGCCCATCGCGCTTAACATGGTCAACGAATGCGCGCGCGATCCGCAAGTCGCCATCCCGATCTCCGGCATCGGCGGAATCGAAACGTGGAAGGATGCCGTCGAGTTTCTGCTGCTCGGCGCGAGCAACGTGCAAGTCTGTACGGCAGCCATGCACCACGGTTTTCGCATTGTCGAAGATATGATCGACGGCCTGAACAATTATTTGGACGGACGCGGCCTCGCAAGCGTTCAAGACCTGGTCGGCGCGTCGGCCAATCGCATCACGACCTGGGAGAATCTCAACCTCAACTACAAGATCATAGCGCGGATCGACCAAGACAAATGCATCCACTGTAACAAGTGCTACGTCGCCTGCGAGGACGCCGCGCACCAATGCATCGACCGCATTATCAACAACGGCTCAAGCATGGTGATCGTCGACGAACAAGAATGCGTCGGCTGCAACCTCTGCCAGATGGTCTGCCCGGTTGAAGAGTGCATCGAGATGATCGAAATCGATACCGGCCTGCCGCCCGAATCTTGGAAGGAGCGCAGCTTGCGGCTAGAGGGCGCGCCATCGGCACCTTAATTCGCGGCGGCCAGGTCATAACCGCGACCGATACCTATCACGCCGACCTTTTAATTGAAGGCGAAACCATCGCCACGATCGGCAAAGGCCTCGAGCCGGGCAAACATGATGTCATCGACGCGAGCGATGCCTACGTCTTTCCGGGCGGCATCGATCCGCACACGCATTTCGACATGCCCTTCGGCGGAACGGTCACCGCCGACGATTTCGAAACCGGCACGCGCGGCGCGGCGATGGGCGGCACCACGACCGTTGTCGATTTCGCATTGCACACGCGCGGCGACTCGCTGCAAAACGCGCTGGACAAGTGGAAAGAGAAAGCTGCAGGCAAAGCGGTTATCGACTATGCCTTCCATTTGACGATCGCCGACGGCCGCGACGAAACGATGGCCGAGATTCCCAAAATGATCGCCGCCGGCGTGAATTCGTTCAAAGTCTTCATGGCCTACAAGCACGTGCTCTACGTCGACGACGAAACGATATTCAAGACGCTGCAAGCCTGCCGCGACGCCGGCGGCCTGGTGCAAGTGCACGCCGAGAACGGCGATGTTATTGAAGTGATCACAAAACAGGCGCTCGCCGCGGGCAAGACCGAGCCGAAATGGCACGCGCTCACGCGCCCGGTCGAATGCGAGGGGGAGGCAACGCATCGCGCGATTCGTCTGGCAGAGATCGCCGGCGCGCCGCTCTACGTTGTTCATGTCAGCAGCGCGATGGCCGCCGACGCAATCAGCGACGGCCGCAAGCGCGGGTTGCCCGTCTACGGCGAAACGTGCCCGCAGTATTTGGTCTGCGACTTCACCGATTACGAGCGTCCGAACTTCGAGGGCGCAAAATATGTGCTCTCGCCGCCGATTCGCGAAAAATGGAACCAGGACGTACTGCTGCGCAAACTCAAGAACATGGAGCTGCACAGCTTCGGATCGGATCACTGCTCGTTCAATCTGTGCGGGCAAAAAGACCTGGGCAAGAACGACTTCTCAAAAATTCCCAACGGCGCCCCGACCGCCGAAGACCGCCTGGCAATCCTCTGGCAAGTCGGCGTCAACAGCGGCGTCCTCGGACCCAACCAATTCGTGGCGCTTTGCTCGACCAATCCGGCCAAGTTCTTCGGCCTCTTCCCACGCAAAGGCACGATCGCGGTCGGCAGCGATGCAGACATCTTGGTCTGGGATCCCAAGAAAAAGCGCACGATCTCGGCCAAGAGCCACCACTTGAACGTCGACAACAACGTCTTCGAAGGGATGACCGTCGAAGGCCGTCCGCGTTACGTCTTATCCCGCGGCAAGTTGGTTGCCGACGGCGACAACTTCATGGGCACAAAAGGCGCAGGCAAACATCAGAAGAGCGCTCGATACTATCCGGTACAGGTCTAGGATGGAAGAACCCATGCCCTGTTCCGGAATGTGCGACATTTTCGAGCTCGACAGGATGTCGACTTCAAAACTTTGTTTTCTCGAAAATGCGCTCAAGCGGCAAAAAAACATGGACGTTTTTTTGCCAGCGGTTTCGGGACAGGGTATGGGTTCTTCCATTCTTCGACAAGCTTAGGATAGGTGAATGGAACCTAACGTAACGATCGGCCTAATCCAGGCGCACCACGATACCGACGGCGCGCAACCGGTTGGGGTGCATAAAAAAGCAGCGACCGACAAGCACGTGAAGCTGATTCGCGAGGCCAGGAAAAAAGGCGCGCAGATCGTGTGCTTACAGGAGCTCTTCTACGGGCCGTACTTCTGCACGGAGCAAACGCCGAAGTGGTACGAAGCGGTCGAGCAGATTCCTAACGGGCCGACCACCAAACTGATGCAAGATCTCGCCAAAGAGCTCGGCATCGTGCTGATCGTGCCGATGTACGAAGAAGATTTTGCGGGCGTCTATTACAACACGGCGGCGGTTATCGACGCCGACGGAAAATATTTAGGCAAATACCGCAAGCACCACATTCCGCAGGTGCAAGCGGGCCCGCCCGGCTGCGGCTTCTGGGAGAAGTATTATTTCCGCCCCGGCAATTCGGGCTACCCGGTTTTCGATACGGCGTTTGCAAAAGTCGGCGTGTACATTTGTTACGACCGGCATTTCCCCGAAGGCGCGCGCATGCTCGGCTTGCACGGCGCCGAGATCGTCTTCAATCCGTCGGCGACGGTCGCCGGGCTTTCGGAATATCTTTGGAAACTCGAGCAGCCGGCGCACGCGGTCGCCAACGGCTATTACGTCGGCGCGATCAACCGCGTCGGCATTGAAACGCCCTGGAACATGGGCGAGTTTTACGGCCAGTCGTACTTAGTCGATCCGCGCGGGAATTTCGTGGCGGTCGGCAGCCGCGACAAAGATGAAGTGGTCATCGGCGTGATGGACCGAAATCTCATCACCGAGGTGCGCAACACCTGGCAGTTCTACCGCGACCGCCGCCCGGAAACGTACGACGATCTCGTCCGGGTCTAACATGCAAACGACGGCAACGCAGGTGCGCGTGGGCGATGTCGTCGTCCTCACCGAGGCCGCGCACAAAGAGGCCGAGCAGAATCAATCGATGTGGAACGAAGATCTGCGGCCCTGCACGCTCGCAGAACATTCTTGGCCCGGATCGAAGTTCGCGTCATTGTGGATCGGCATGTGCTTGTGCATCCCGACCTATACGCTCGCCGGCAGTATGATCTCGCTGGGTTTGAATTGGTGGGAAGCCGTGCTCGCGATCTTCGTGGGAAGCGTCGTCGTTCTCAGCGCGATTCTCTTTGTTTCGCACGCGGGCACAAAGTACGGAATTCCGTATCCTGTCTTTGCGCGCTTATGGTTCGGCACGCGCGGCGCACACGTGCCCGCGCTGGCGCGCGCATTGATTGCGGCGGGCTGGTTCGGAATAAACTCCTGGTTCGGCGGCCAAGCGCTCGACGCGATTCTCACGACCGTTTTGCCGGCGTGGCGCGCATTCAGCGCGGTGTGGGGCAGTTATCCGCAGCACCTTTGGTTTGCGTTTGCGATCTTCTGGCTGCTTAATGTCGCCGTCGCGATGCGCGGTCCGCAAGCGATCGGACGGCTCGCGCAAATCGCAGCTCCCACTGTCGCCATCGCGGCGATCGCGCTGCTCGTGTGGGCCGTGCATAGCGCGGGCGGATTCGGACCGATGCTGGCTGCTCCGGCGAAAGTGCACGGAGCACAATTCTGGACGATCTTCTTACCGTCGGCCGTCGGCGTGATCGGTTTCTGGGCAACGCTCGCGCTGAACATTCCCGACTATACGCGCTACGCCCAGACGCAGCGCGGACAGCTGCTCGGCCAAGCGCTCTCGATGCCGCTGACGATGGCGCTCTTCTCTTTCCTTGGTATCGCGGTCACGTCTGCAACCGTGATTATATTTGGAAAAGCGATCTGGAATCCGGTCGAACTGATCGCGAGATTCCCGCTTGCGGTAATTGTGATCGCCGGCATTATCGTGATTCTATCGTCGGTAACGATTAACGTCGGCGCGAACGTGATGGCGCCCGCGCGCGCGTTCGAGAATCTCTGGCCGCGGCTCATCAATTTCGCGATCGGGGCGATATTGACGGGGCTCTTGAGTCTCGCGATGCAGCCGTGGAGAGTGCTCGAGAACTCACAAAATTATGTGTTCCTGTGGCTCGGAACCTATGGTTTGATGCTCGGGGCTTTTGACGGGATTGCGATTGCCGATTACTGGCTCGTGCGCAAGCGCCGGCTCGACCTCGCGCAACTCTATAAGCCGAGCGGCATCTACGCATATGCCCGCGGATTCAACCTGCGCGCTGTTGGCGCGCTTATCGTCGGCTGGGGAATCGCGCTGATAGGATACTTCCTCGCGCCCGTCCACTTCTTATGGAATGGAGGGTGGGTTTTCAGCCTGCTGGGCGGCCTGATCGCCTACTGGCTGCTGATGCGCGGGGACCGCTCGGCCATCACCGAAGAACAGTTTGACGCAATCACGACGGAGGCACGCTGATGCAGTTGCTCAAGAAAACAAACGCCGATCGCGCGAAGAAACATCTCTTCGCGGCGCAGCAAACCTATTACGAGCAACCGCTGACGTTGGTGGGCGGCCACGGCACGCGCGTGCGCGACGACGAGGGCAACGAGTATCTCGACGCATTCGCCGGGATCGCGACCAACACGCTGGGCTACGGCGAGACCGAAGTTACGCAAGCCGTCGGCGAGCAGGCCAAAAAACTGATGCACGTGTCGACGCTGTACCTGACCGACGAAATGCTTGACCTAGCCGAGAAAATTTCCGACGTCGCGCCTGATGGCATGACCAAGAGCTTCTTCTCCAACTCCGGCTCCGAAGCCAATGAAATGGCTGCGCTCGTCTCGCGCCTGTCGAAAAACTCCACCGATTTCTTGGCGCTCGAACAAGCCTACCACGGCCGCACGCTCTACACGGTCGCGCTGGCGGGCCAAAGCAATTGGCGCAATTTCGGGCCGCAGGTTCCACACGTGGCATTCGTGCCAAGCCCGTACTGCTATCGCTGCCCGCTCGGTATGACCTATCCGTCGTGCGGGATCGCCTGCGCGAAGTCCGCCAAACGCGTGATCGAAACGCAGACCAACGGCAATCCTGCCGCCATGATCGCCGAAACGATCGCCGGCGTGGGCGGCATCATCGCGCCGCCCGACGAGTATTTCAGAGTTTTGAAAGAAACGCTCGAACCGTTCGGCACGCTCTTTATCGCCGACGAGGTGCAAACCGGCTGGGGACGGCTGGGCGACGGCATGTTCGGCATTACCGGAACCTACGGCGTCGTGCCGGATATCATCACGTCGGCCAAAGGTTTGGCAAGCGGCCTGCCCATCGGGATCACGATTACGCGTCCCGAGCTGGCAGATGTTTTTAAGGGGCCGCACATCAACACGTTCGGCGGCAACCCGCTGTCTTCGACCGCGGCGCGCGTCACGATCGAAGTGATCGAAAAACGCAACCTGATCGCCAACGCCAAACGTCAGGGCGAGAGATTGCTGGCCGGCTTGCGCGATCTGCAAAAACGATTTCCACTTATCGGCGAGGTGCGCGGCCACGGTTTGATGATCGGCGTCGAGCTGGTGCAGGATATGAAGACGAAGGCCTATGCGACGGCGGAAGCCACCCGTATGCTCGAATAGATGCGCAAACGCAACGTCCTCATCGGCAAAGGCGGCCGGTTCGGCAACGTCCTGCGCATTCAGCCGCCGCTGATCTTCGACGACAACGACACGACCGAATTCCTGAAGGCGTTCGGAGACTCGCTAGCGGCAATTTAATCGCCGCGGAACTGCGGGCCTCGAGGAGCTCCAAGAAAGCCTCCATGGCTCGCCGAAAATACGCCATCCTCATCCCGCAGAAACGTGACCGCTAAGCTCTCCTCGTTAGCCGGCATCCTAGACCGCGGCTGCGCGTAGGCGACTGTCGCGCATTTAGTCCTCGCCCACACCCGTAGGTTAGTATGGATGTACTAGTTATCCTGCCTAGGAGCGTTTGTGGGTTCGGAACAGGCCGGCGAGCTGCGTGCGGTTGCAGACCTCGTAGATCCGAAACAGCCGCGCGATGTGGTTGCGGACCGTATACGGGCTGCGGCCGAGGGCCTTCGCGATGGCGGCGTTACTCTTGCCTTCCAGCAGTAGGTCCAGCACGGCGCGCTGCGCCTTCGACACCCGCGATTCGGCGCTAATGTCGCCCGGCCCCGCGGCGATCTCGCGGGCGACCCAGCTCTGAGGCCAAGGCGCGACCTGCCGGCGCGCCTCCACGAGCCAAGTCGCTTCGCCTGTCGCCCTGTGCAAAGCCAGCGCGCAGAGCGCCGACCGCCAGCCGTAATGGAACGCGTCGAAGATCTCCCGCGCCTCCAAAAGCATCGCCGTCGCTTCTTCTTTTTCTCCCAACTCGAGGAACGCTTTGCCGGAAGAATAGGCGGCAAAGGCACGCATGTGCGGATCGGCGTCGTCGTACGAGATGCCGAACATAACCGGTGTGTTGAGCGATCGGAACTGCGCGAGATATTTCTGTGAGACCGCTGGGTCGATGGTTGCAAACAGCTCCGCCAACATAAAGAGTGAGGAGCCCTCTTCGCGCTGCGTTTCCTGCCACGATAGGTTTTGGGCCACTTCGTGTGCTTCGTGCAAAACGTCGCGCGCAAAGGTTCGCTCGCCGGTGTTGCGCGCGAGATATGCGCGATCGGTCAGGCACAACACGCGCCAATGTTCCGACGGCGCCAGCACAGAGGCTGCGCGGAAAGCTTTAAAAGCTGCGAGTTCGTCACCCTCTAACGCATCGATCCACCCCAGGTAGCGCAGGGTTTGAAACCGATCCAGCCGCGTTCCGGGGGCCCATTTGATCGCGGCGTAGGTTTCACGCGCACGTCGCGCTTCTCTTGGCAGCGGCAGTTCGCGGACGAGTACGGCCAATCCCCGGAGCGCTTTGGCGCGATAATACTCATCGGGTCCCTCGGCGCCGGCGAACAGATCGAGAGCTGTCGTGAGGTCATGGATTTGGCGATCGATGTCTCGCCGTCGTATGGCGATCCAAGAGAGCAACACGTGTGCGCGCGCACGATTGTTGGACGAACCATGCTCAATCAAGGTCGAGGCGATCGCTTCACTTTCGCGATGCTCGTGTTCGCGCCACGCGATTAGCGCCTTGTAAAAAAGCGCGTCTGCATGCAGTTCGCTGCCTGGTTGAGCTTTTTCGAGGGCTCCATCGAGCCGCAGCCGTGCCGTCGTGTAATCGCTCGTGTGCCCGTACGCGGCTCCCAAAAGAATGTCGCGCTCGATCGCGAGCTGCGGGTCTTTCGGTTTCAGACCTGCGAGCGGCTGGATCATCTCTACGTAGCGCTGCTCGCGAAAATCCACCTTGGCAGTCAATACGGCCGCCCACACGGCATCGCGGAGCTCGCTCAACCGGCGGCGGCACTTCGGATAGTCCGCGGCTAAAAAAGCGACTTCAAAACGCCCTTCGTCGAATCGCGCGCGCCGGCGGGACTGTTTCGATGTAGTCATTGGTGCGACGGTGTTACCCGCGGCACCGTTGGTTTGGTTGTACGTCAGTACTGCCCTGCGTCTACGGGGTGAGGACACGGCCGGGCAACCCTGCGCGGGGCACGGACGGGAAGGGCCGGCCGCCGTTGTCGTGAGGGGTTGGGCCCGGTCGCTGCCCAGAGGGCGCACTAGTACGAAACAACTAATGTGGCGCCGTCGCGGCCCTATCGCGCGACTTCGCCTACGTCTTAGGCTCGAAACCCAACGACAGCGAGTTAATGCAGTAACGCGTACCTTCGGGGCCGGGCCCGTCATCGAAGACGTGCCCGAGATGCGAATCGCAGCGGTTGCAGCGCACTTCGGTGCGATGCATGCCCAGACTATTGTCGTCGATGAGCTGCACGTTCTTCTGCTGCTCGGGATGCGTGAAACTCGGCCAGCCGCAGTGCGATTCAAATTTTGAATCCGACGCAAAGAGCGGTGCCCCGCACGCGCCGCACGTGTACATGCCTTCGTCGTCCACGTTAAGCAGCGGGCCGGAGAAGGGCCGCTCCGTCCCGGCCTCACGCAAAATGTGGTAGCGCTCCGGGCCGAGCTCGGCGCGCCATTCATCTTTCGTCTTTTGGACTTCGGGCATCGCGTCGTGCTTCATAACGGATCGAGCTCCGCAAAGATTGTGCCGACATCGAACTTCAGCCATGGGAGCGCCGGATGCTCGAAGGGTTCTCCGGCCACGTATTCGTGGATCCCGTCGGCGGTGTGCGCAATGATGCGGCGCGCCTTCGGATCGACGTCGAGAGCGAGCACGGAACCCGTTGCAAGGTAACGTGCGATCTTTTTTGCGAGGTAACGCCGGTCGTCCGGCGGAGAGCGCACTTCGACGGCCAGCTCCGGGGAGAGCGGCGGTTTTTCGCGCCCCTTGCCGGATAACGCCTGCCGGCGCTCCCGGCTCAGGTAGGCCACGTCGGGAACGAACTCGGTTTTCTTCGCGCCGGCTATCGCGCCTGGATCAAATCGAACCTCCGACACGACGAAGCCGCGATCGCCGGCACAAGCCTTGACCACCGTAGCCAAGGCCAGCTGCACGAGCCCGTGGCTCAGCTTAGGGCTCACCTTCGGATGGGCGTGGCCGTCGAGGTACTCGATCTCGGGGCGGTCGCGCATTGTGGTCGCCATACTCTGCATCTCACATGATACCATCACGCGCTGCGCCCGCAATGGATAGGGGTCGAAAAGAAAAGAGCGCAAAAAGCGCTCTTGGAAAACGTCGAGTCCAAGGGCCTACGTCAGGGCGCCTTCTTTAATCCCCGAGCGAATCTGGGCGCGCAATTCGGATGTGTCCTGATGTTTGTGTACTCTGACCGCATGCGTGACGGCGGAGTCGAGAAGCTCTTCTTCCGTGTCGGCGGCAATCGCAATCGTGCAGTTGTTCTCACTGGGGAACTCGCGGCAATCGATAGTCTTACGAGCCATTCTCAATCCCTCTCTACGAGTGGTGGACAGGAGTGGTACCGCGTCTAGGGCCTCGCCCCCTTCGGCCCTTCCTGTGCTCTTATTCGGCGAGCAATTTATGAGCCTGGGGCGTGTCCTGATACTCCACGGTGAGAATCGCGCGCATGTGGGTGCGGGCCGAGTTGGCTTCGGATGTGCCGATCTTGCCGAGCGTGTTGTACATATCGAGCAGCAACTGCGGCAGGTCGCGGTCGCGCGGGTAGACCTTATGCAGATCGTCGATCGATGTTGCGATCTGGACGGCGGCGCCGCTCTCTTGCGTCGTGTAGCCGTACCCGATCATGAATTTCACCCGGTTGAGTTCGTTCGCAATGCCCAAAATCGACATGCCCATCGGGCCGAAGTATTCATCGGCCGGCGCGAGCGTTGTCAGGTAGACGTCGTGGGGTTGCGACCTGACGCTGGCAATAATCGGCGGCGCGTTCACCAGGCGCATGCGGTTGAGAACGGCTTGCGCGTTGACTTGATCGCCCTGCGTGTAGCTCTCGGCTCCCGCGGCGGCGTTCTGCAGCGCATTGTAAAACCCCAGGCCCCAAGTTGAAGGCAGGTTAGCGATCGGAAATGCCGGTTGGTTGGCGTGCACGAAGGCCAGGCTGCGCCAGGACGCGTCGCGCGTGATCAGCCAGCCGCGCCAGTTGGCTTCGACGCGTTCGAGCTGCGCATTGGCATCGTGTGGATAGGCTTGCAGTAGCGCCGTACCGTCCTCATCGGCGTATTGCGCCAGCGCGATTGGGTCTTCCAACGCGTCCACTCGCGTGAGGAGATCTTTGGCTTTGGCTTGCTCGGCGCGATCGGGGTTGCTCTTCTGCACGTAGAGCGCCGCTTCGCGCACCCACCACGGCACGGCTTCGTGGTTTATCAGCGGATCGTAATGCAATGAGGCGGCCATATCCACCGTCGTTTGCGCAAGATACCCGTAACCGGGATCGTTCGGGCGCTGCAACGAGTATGCGCGCCCCGCGTTAAATACGGTCGAAAGGTAGGCTTGTTGGTTGTAAAACGTCCAGCCTTGAGCGTTCCCTTTTTCGAATGCAGCTTTCATTTGCGCGTAGAGTTTGTCGGGATCGGCCATGAGCGCCGCGTGTGCCTGCACGGGCAGCAGCGCGAGTAGCGCCAGCGCCACAACCGTCGCTTTAAACAGCGCTCGCATCATCCAACACCATTCCCAATGTATTACTCGAAACGGCATTTTTTAGTTCCCGAGCGATGCGGCGCCCGGTTGACATCGGTTCCGAATAGTGCAGATACGAGTACGGCGAGCCGTCGATGAACAGATTGGTGCCGGCCACGATGCGCGCGGAGATCTCCATCACGAAGAACTGCATGTCCGGCGTAATGATCGTCTCGATGCAAAATGCGCCAAACAAGCCCTTGGGGCCGCAGATCTCCCGGCTGACGCGCACCACCTGCTCGCCCATGCGATAGGCTTCGGCCAGCATCGATTCGCGCAGCGACACCGGCGAGTTGCCCACCACCACATAGGAAGGCTGTACGTCCATGCCCTCTTGCGCGGCCGCCGGAATGCGTCCGAGCGAGTCGACGTTGGTCTCGTAGCGGCGATCCATGCTCATAATTTCGAGCCGCTTTTCCAGCGGTGAGTAAAAATAGTGAATGTACAGCGGCACGCCGACCACATATTCCTGAATGATGTGCTCTTCTTTGAGGTGCGCCGCGCGCGCTTCGAAGTCGGCGCTGTCTCGAATGAACATATAGCCCTTGCCGCCCTGCGCGCCGTAGAGTTTGACGATGACCGGACGATCGATCTCGCCGCTGCGCTCGAATTGGCGCGGCAGCGTGAGGCCCGCGCGCGAGAGCCACTGCCGCTGCAGTTCGCGGCTGGCCTCCCAATCGAGTACGGCTTTGTTTCCGAAGTAAGGAATCGTCATGCGCTTGTGTTCGTCGAGCGAAAGGTAGGCAACGAACGAGCCGTGCGGCACGATGATTAACTTGCGTTTCTCAAGCTGCGGCATCAGCGCCGGGAAGTCTTGATAGCGCTCGATTGCTATCACTTCATCCACGAAACCGAACGAACGATAGAGCGCTTCCGTGTCGCGGTTGGCAATCGCGAGCGTGCCAAACCCTTCATCGTGCGCGCCCTTGAGGATTTGCAGCGCCGAATGCGACCCGAGGGTTGCGATGGTGTACGTTTGATCGTCGGGCATTTACGTTACCGCGCGTTCGATGGCCGGGTTGCAGAGCAGCTTCTCGATGGCGTCTTTTACCACGGATGGTCCCGCAGGCGCGCCGTTTTCAGTGAAAAGGCGCCAACCGATGTAATGTATTGCCGCGCCCTTGGACGAGCCCTGGTGGACAACGCCTACTCGCGGGATCAGCGAAACCCACGTTTCGCCTGTGCGCGGCCTCGGCGACTCCAGCACTTCGAGCGTATGTTTGTTCGGATTAAACAGCGATTCATTGCGCTGCACGCTGGCGGCAACTTCATCGCTCGAAGCCGGGCCGACGAACTGCCAGATGTCGGCACGCTCGACTTTTGCAACGTCCACGCCAAGGTGGCGCAAAGCGGTCAGCGCGCTGTACGCGGTGTTGTCGGAAATCTTCAGTTTAATAGCGATCGTGTGGAGCACGTTAGTGGCCGTGGATACCCGCCGATGCCGGCGGGGTCCTTTGAAAATAAAACGACCGCCCAATTAACGGGCGGTCGCGGCCACCGGTAGCACAAGAAGCCGACAACCCGATCCTACCATACCGCGCCCCGCCCGTCCACGGTTTCCCGTGCGCTGGAGGCTACGGGTGTCGAACCCACCACAAGAAATTGTCGGCTTCTTGGCTGCGCCGGCAGAGCCCCCAGCGTGGTACATTCACGCCATCCGCTTGCCAAAACAAGATGTCGAGCACATCCATCAAGCGAATGAAAGTCCAATGATGCGATTCAATCCATTGGCTTTGGGTTTGGCCTTCGGAGTCGCCAAGGCCGTCCTGGGTCTCGCCAGCTTTGCCCCGACGTCTTGGATGATGAGAGACACGCTTATGAGGGGCGCTCCATTCGGTATGTATATCATGGGCGGCGGTTTCATCGTAGCCTCGCTCGTTTGGAATTTCGCGGGAGGAGTAATTGCGGGTGCTCTCTTCGCGGTTATCTACAACAGGCTGGCCGACAAAGGCTCAAGTCGCGCAGCGAATTAGCCGCCTTCCAGAGCTTCGATATCGGCCAAGTCCTTTGTTCGTCCGGTAGCGCGTTTATTTTGGATAAGTGCGTCGCGACCGATGTAGTGCACTGGTATGTCGCCCAAGAACCCTTCTACGCGCGATTTCCAGGCATCCGAGAATGTTACGCCGCTAGCGTCGGTCAAGATGTCAACGCGCAGTGGTGGGACGCCCATAGCGAAAACCAAATCGTTGCGCTGTAGATCACTTACCGAGAGCTGATCTATCGGAGCTCCGAAGTTCGCCAAAACATGATAAACAATCTCGGCATTTTCAGCAGTGCGATCGATCCAGATGTCTAGGTCGCCCGTGGCGCGCGGCGCGCCGTAGTTTCCAAGAGCGTGCGCGCCGACGATGAGGTATTTAGCGGAGGCGGCGTTTAGTCCACGGAGCAGTTCGATCCAATCGAAGCTGAGCGACGTCAATTCCCTTCATCTCCCATGCAAGGACCGTCAAATCCCAAACTGCCTGGCCTCGTTCTTCAGGCGTGCGCGAAAGCCAGTACTCCCGATCGACGCTACTCGCGTCGTCCTTTAGGCGCGTTTCCCGGACTGTCCACGTCGCTCGGCGGCGATTCGCTCTTCCTTCCGGCGTACTTTCATCGTACATGTCGTGTATTTATTGCTTCGACTCAACCACATTGCACCCCTCGGCTGATCAAAACTACCGCAGCGCGTTAGCAAAGGCACGGAACAGCGCTGCGCCGCCGGATGGGGCAAGGATGTTTTTCCGGTCACCGCGATCGGGGTGGTTAAAATTCCAAGCATCGCGTTCGGGGTGCGGCATAATCGCGAGCACGTTCCCTCTTTTGTTCGTTAGACCGGCGCAGCCCATTGCGGACCCGTTTGGGATCGCGGCATCGTCAACGGTGCCGTCCGCCTGCGCGTAGACGAACGCAAGGTGGCCGCCGGCGGTTATTTCCTTCAAGTGCTCATCGGTCGCGGCCAGACGGCCTTCACCGTGTGCCACCCACGCGGGGATCAGCGCGTCGTTCGGGAGAGCGGCCGTGATCGCGCAGCGCGACGGATCCGCCGCGAGCTTTATGTGCACGTGTTTGCAAATGAACTTGCCGCTTGGAGCGTTACGCGTAAAAGCAGCGGTGGGTTTACGCAGGTTGGCGGTTCCCGGAACGAGCCCGGCCTCAAGCAAGATCTGAGCGCCGTTGCAGATGCCCAGGACGAGCTTCCCTTCTTCCGCTGCCTCGATCACGTAATCCATCATTGGATCGTGCGCCGAAATCGCACCGGCGCGAATACGATCTTCATACGCGAAGCCGCCGGGCAACACGTACGCCGCGTAGTTGGGTAGCCGGCCGGCGTTGCTCCAGTGCACGCTTTCCGCGTCGAGCCCAACGTCGCGGCAAATCCGAACGGTTTCCATCTCACTGTTCGTGCCGGGAAAGACCAGCACGGCCACCCTTGCGCTCACGCGTAGATCTCAGCCAACGGTTTAATCCATGCAGTGCGCAGCTCGTCGAGGTCCCACGATCGGCCAGTCGACACGATATCCACTTCGCCTCCGATATCCGCGACGGTCGTGATTCCTACATGCTGCCAATTCCTACGCGGAAGTTTCTTGCTTACAAATTCCTCAAACGCTGTAGCATCGGCGACTTCGATCAACCAGCCGCGATCTTCGATGCGGGGTGTTCCCGGATCGAACTCCACCCCGAAATCATTTCCGGCAGCGAACGCCATTTGCGCAGCCGCCGCAAATATTCCGCCCTCTCCGATCGCTCGCGCGGAAAGAACCAGCTGCGCGTCGATTCCCTCGAGCATGGCGGCGATCCGTTTGCCCTCGGTTTTCGGCGACCTGTCTTCGTGAGTTCCAATGGAATACAGAGCCGAGCTCGGATGTTTTAGCGCCGGCGTCACGACCTTTCCCACGTCGTCAAGCACGCCTACGCACCCAATGATTGGGGAGGACGGAATAGCCGTTCCTGACCGCGATTCATTGTATAAGCTCACGTTACCGGATACAAACGGCAGCCGCAGAGTTTTTGCTTCCTCCGACAGCGCCGCGACGGCGCGAACGAGGCGAGCGTAATGCTCTTCGTTATTCGGGTTCCCGAAATTCAGGCAATCCGTCAAACCGATCGGACGCGCGCCGACCGCAACGACCCGTCGAACCGCTTCCACGACGTTTCTGCCGACACTCAAGGCAACGCCAAATGACGCACCCGGCACCGGTGCGATGACGCCGGCGTCGGCGTGCCCCCGTGGAATCACCGTCGTGCCGCGCACCACCGCGTCATACTCTTTGTAGAGCGGCTCCCGCGAGCAGGCGTTGATGTCAGTCAGAGTTTGAGTTAGAGATTTGTCATCCTGAGTAGCGCGCTTTGCGCGCGTGTCGAAGGGCTGACTGGCGTTCGCTACGCGAACGCCAGTCGAAGGGGCGCTCGTCAGAAAGTCAATCGGTACGTCCATCACTATGTCGTTGCCGTGCCGCATGACGTACCGCTTTTCGTCTTGCACGGCGCCAATCACGACGGCTCGCGCGCTGCGGGAAATTTCGGGCAACGAGAATTCTTCATTATATATGCGCAGCACGTCCAGGGTGACGTCGCCCGGAAGAACCCAGCACAAGCGCTCCTGCGTCTCGCCGACGGCGATGACTTCGGGCGGCAGGTTTTCGACGGCGACGTTCACGACATCGAGGTCGATAATCGCCCCGTAGCCGCCGCTCGCGCACAGCTCGGCCGTGCACCCCATGATGCCGCCCGCGCCGAGGTCCTTGAACCCGGCGGTAATCTTCTTTTCGAGCAGATATTCAAACACGCGATAACTCGCGCGCATGATCACATTTTTTAAAAACGGATCCGGAACTTGAACCGCACTCTTGTTGGCTTCTTGGTTGGCTTCTTCCAGCGTGAGCGACGAAAACGACGCGCCGCCGAAGCCGCTGGCGTCGGTAGCTTTGCCGACCAGCACGATGTCCCAGCCGGCCGAGCCCTTCGGCGCGCGCGAATGGATGATCTCGTTTTCTTTTACCAACCCTAACGCGATGACGTTGACTAGGCAATTGTCGTTGAAGCCTTCGTCAAAGTAGACGTCGCCTGCAATGTTCGGAACGCCGATCGCATTGCCGTAGGCGGCGATGCCGTCGACCACTTGCTGCGCGACGTAGCGCTGGTGCGAATGCGGATCCTCGACGCGGCCGAAGCGCAGACAATCCGCGAGCGCGATCACTTCGGCGCCCATGCACAGCACGTCGCGCACGATCCCGCCGACGCCGGTGGCCGCGCCTTCGAACGGCACGACTTGCGTGGGATGGTTCTGCGATTCGTGCGCGATTACCACGCTGTATCGCTCGCCGTTGTGTTCGACTAAATGTAAAATGCCGGCATATTCGGCCGGACCCAGCA
>JABXNS010000131.1_pt1 | contig 20448 bp, 27 predicted proteins | sample 7301101 | NCBI WGS metagenome assembly JABXNS01 (sample SAMN14449646, study PRJNA615230) | soil metagenome | isolation source: soil from bare, unvegetated metal-rich iron-sulfur acidic spring small-cell... | place: Canada: Paint Pots Mound, Kootenay National Park, BC | collected 2017-05-25 | reverse complement strand
TTCTCATCTCGCGGCGGATCGGTGCGGTCACCCGCTTCACTTGGCCGCTGATCCAAACGCGGAACTTCTGTTTGTGGTTGTGACCGCGATAGCCCTTGTCGACGTGGATGCGGCGGGTTTCGACGCCGGTCAGCCGCTCCAGCTCGGTGCGGTCGGCCATCGAGTAGTACTCCGCGTGACCGGCGAAGATGACGAGCTTGGTGTCGGGCCCCGCTTCCCGGGCGTGTCGAACGTCCTCGTCGGCCGAGTAGGAGACCGGATAGCCGAGCGACTCGGCCCACTCGCCGAGCGGCCGCAGCTCGGAGGCGTGGCGGATCGCGAGCCCTTTGCCACGATCAAGGCAAAGCTGGACGAAGGGCTAGGCCCAAATCAGGTGAAGACGGCCGGCGACTTACTAAAGGATGAAGCCTCCAAATTTGCCGGTGAAAAACTCACGCGGGACGAGGTGAGCACGCTCGACGATTATCTGAAGAAGCAGTGCCGTTACGAACTGATCAAGCTCGAAGGCTATGGGCTGATTTCCGGCGGCATCGCGGTCGCAGACAAGCAGTTGGGGACCGCGCGCGTGTGGCTCTTTTTGACGCCGCGCGGTAGCAGCGAGCCCATCGTTGTAACCTGCGACACTCCTGGCCTGCCGGAGGCACCGCACAAATACGTCTCGCTCAACATTCCTTTCAGCCAAGTCAGCCGCTAACGCTTAATTCTTGCGCGTACCGCGTCGTTACTTTATTATATCGGCCCGATATTCCGTCAGCGCGGAGGGCGCTACTGCCACGGCGTCGCATTCACTTTGCTCGTGCGTTGCAGTATGCGGACGCGGCGCTGATGTTCCTATAGAGCCCTAAATAAAAAATTAAGTGTGCAGGTAGATAGCGGTAAAGAGCCACGCGCCGATCAGAAGGCCGGATACAAATCGCTCCGCCCCGGGATGGCGCGCAAATAGACCCTTGAAGATTATGTCCGCCAAGCGCAAAAGAAGAATCGTCACGATGAAGCCGCCGAGCCAAACGGAGAGCCAACCATACGGGAGCGGCCGCGGAATTCCGAATTGGTGACGCGTGAGCCACAGCCCGATCATGGAGAGGGCGATTCCGGCGGCTCCCCACAGTGTGTTTCGAATCATGCAGTCAAGCTCGCGTCATTCAGCCATTGAAAAGTCGGGCGCTATGTGCAAAAAGAAATAGCCGTTGATGGGGATTGAACCCATGGCCTCGCCGTTACCAACGGCGTGCTCTACCTCTGAGCTACAACGGCGCGCTAGAGCGCATACGATTCGGCCCACCGAACTCCCTTTTGCTGGTGATTTGCCGTTGGAAGAAAGCGCAAAGAGCCCTTCGTGCGAGTGATGGCACACTCAGGAATCAGGTACGTTTCGTTACGCTCCGGACAGTAAACAGCCAGAAAATCGATCTCTCCGATGTAGGATCGAGACGACGGCCCATTTCGGTGACCGTGCGTGCTGCAGCAATTGAAGAGGACGGCACCGTTTTTAACGCGCCCGGTTTTGATTTGGATCCGATGGAACTTATCGTCCTTTTCGGCAATAACGTCCGAGCGATGATTTTCCCCGAATGGGATATACAATAAATAGCCGGCTTTCACCAATGCGGCCATGACCATCAGTTCGGAAATGTCGCCGATTAATTTCGTATTGCGCTTCGGCGGAATGAGCGCGAGTTGTTCGTCTTGCATCATGCAATCAAAAATACGGGGGATGTGTGCCATAGGTGTGGCACTAAAAAAATATTGAACATCAGGGGCGGCTATTTTGCGCGCAATACAATATTCGGGCAAGGAGACCGGCGCATGCGGCAACCGCAGCGGGTACAAGGGCCACGGCTGTTGATATCCAGCGATGAAGGCCGTTGGGCGGATCGATTACCGGAATGTGCAACACCGCGGCGAGAAGATACGACGCGGGTATCGAGCCCGCAAAGAGCACGACCCAGAAGAGTGCCAACCGCGGCCGCACGGCGGTAAGAGCAAAGCACGACAGCACGATTACGAGTGCGGACGGTTGCGGCTCATCGGATCGAATATTCACGTAGCCGGTGAGTAGCCAGAGAGCCAGAATTCCTAAGGTGGCCAGCCAGGTCTTCATTCCCATTATCTGTTAGCCATCGCGCACGCTAAAATGTGACGCGGGACGCGGCGCTCACTCGCATGATGCGTGAGGCCGGCTAGATCGTCGCCTCTTTCAGCGCAGTTTCGCCGTCGCTTTCCGAATGGAAGCGCCGGAAATGATCGACCGTTCCGGTGAACGTTCCGGTGCCGCTAATAATGAAGTCGCGCCCGCGGTACGCCTGTTCGATCCGGGTGACGTACCACATGTTCGGAAGCACCTCGGAGCTCACTTCGGTCACGGATCCCGACGTCGCGTGCGGCGGCAGGACGTAAGGAACGTACGATAATCGCTGGACTTGCCAGGTCGAAGTGCTAATCCACATTTTGCCCTCCCCGTGCTGCGTATCGTGCGCCGCACTCGCAAAGGACACGGCGACGGTTCCCGCAGGGCAGTCGCTGCACGGCGTGCGCAGTTCGAACCGGTAGTCGTGAATGTAGCGGCGATCGTACGGCTCTTTAAAGAAGACCTTACCGGCCGTCCAATCGCGGTTAGTCTGCGCATCGCGCGCGGCGATGGCGGGCTTAGAAAAAGTCTTCCCATCGCGTACGATGCGATAATATTTGATTTTTACGAACGCGCCATCATTGAGGAGCAGGCCGCTGTCGCTTACTTCGGAGTGTTGAATCGCGCCCGCGGAGATGACGGTTGAGAAGTGGCGCTCCATGCCAAGAATGCCGTGTACGTCGGCAGCATAGGCGCTTGCGGCCCGCTCGACAATGCTCGCCGCCGTTTCCGGCGCCGCTGCCGTGGGCGCAGGCGTGCGCGCACCCAGAAGTGTCATCGGCAGGGCCAATAGTGAGATCACAACCCGTAGATTCATTCCTTAACCTTTTACCCTGAAGGTGTCCGGATACTTCAGTCGGGAGCCCGCGGGCCGCGCGGTGCTCCGGCAGGAGCCTCGCTCTTGCCGTTTATACAAACTACCGGTGCCTCGCTCCCTTTGGCGGGGCGCCGTTCATGAGCCAACGGCTCGGAGGAGTGCGTTTTGAGAGCTTTCCTATTGCTATTGTTTGCGCTATCGATCACGAGCGCAGGGGTTCAGGCCGGTACGACACCCCCGGCCCAGAAGCTGCCGCCGGGGATGACGCCGGCCCTCATGCAGATGATGATGAAGCCCGGCCCCGCGCATGCCGCTGGCCTGCCAGCCGACGTGAAACCGTTGTCCGGATGCATTCCCTCAATGGGATACCACTACGCGCGTAACGGCGATATGCCGTTCGGCCCGATCTACGGATGGTACAACGGCAAGCCGATCTTCACCGAAGTCATGATCGATCAGAAATTGTTCGCCTCCGGAAAGAGCTGGGACGAAACGCTCAAACCCTTACCCGGCTATCACATCGATCACGTTGATGTCTGGTTCGAACCGCACGGCCATCCGGGCTACTCGATTCCGCATTACGATGTTCATGCGTGGTACGTTTCGCATGCGGCACACATGAAGTTCTGCGGAAATACCTCCGGCAAAAAACCGAACTTCCTTTAAGCCAACCAGGGTGGCGGCGGCGCGAGTTCCTGGAAGCGATGCACGATCGCTTCCAAACTCGCGCGGTCCGCGGCGGTAAAGCGGGCCTTCACCGGGCTGTCGACGTCGAAGACGCCGTACACGCACCCGTTGTGGAATAATGGAATGACGATCTCCGATTGCGAGGCCGAGTCGCACACGATGTGATTCGCAAAGGCCTTGACATCGTCAACCACCACGGTGTGCTTGCTTTTTACGGCCGCACCGCAGACGCCGCGTCCGCTTGGCAGACGCGTGCAGGCGGGCCGGCCGGCGAAGGGTCCCAGCACCAAGCCGTCTGTTTCGCAAAAATAGAACCCCGCCCAATTGACGTTCGCAAGTTCGTGATAAACGAGCGCGCTCAAATTGGCGGCATTGGCAATAAAGTTTGGCTCCTCCCGGAGCAAGGCGTCGGCCTGCAACAGCAGCGTGTGATCGTCAGGCGGCGTGGACGACATGCGCTGCCCTTCGCCACGCCGTGCGGCCGAGTCCGTCCGAAGGCTCGTTTGAGGAATCGCCCAGCTCGGTATAACACGCCTCGGAGGACGAAATATGGCAATGATTTTCCGGATGGTGCGGTTCGTCGCGATCGCCCTGGCAACCGTGGCGATGGGCAAGCGTGCCTGGAAGCAGTTCCGCAACATTAAGGAAGACTAGAAATCTGCGCCCGACTGGAATCGAACCAGCAGCCTGAGGCTTAGGAGTCCCCCGCTCTATCCATTTGAGCTACGGGCGCACAGCCGCGTCTTTCGACGCCGGGGGCCGGCCCCTCCGGGTCGCGGTCGACACCTGGGAGCCCCGGGAGAAGTTGCCAAGGCCGGGGCCGGGTGCTAAGATGGTGTCCTGTAACGGGCCGCGGCCCGTTTCTTTCATGTTTGGGGGCTCCTCGGGGCGCCGGTCTGTAAGGGCATTGCGGTGGCAAAAAAAGAGAATCGAGTTATGGTTGTGATGGCCTGCACGAACTGCAAGCGCCGCAACTACAACACGCAAAAAAACCGGCAAAAAACGACCGATCGCTTAGAGCTAAGCAAATACTGCCGTTTTTGCCGCGGCCATTACGCACACCGCGAAACGAAGTAACGGACGGCAACCGAACGATCGCCAGAATGTAGGGCGGTAGCTCAATTGGTAGAGTTGCGGTCTCCAAAACCGTCGGTTGCAGGTTCGAGTCCTGTCCGCCCTGCCACGTATATCGTATGGAGAGAACTGTGATAAAGAAACCCGCCGGCGGTGGCGGAGGAACGCCTCGAACCAGCGCGCCCGAATTCGTCCGGGGCGTTGCGCTGGAAATGCGCCGGGTCACATGGCCCACGCGCGAAGAGTGGATCTCGGCGACGATTCTCACCATTCTGCTCGTGGTCGCGATTGGTTTGTATACGTACACCGTGGACTGGCTCTTCGGTCAGGTCTTCCAGCTGATTCACCCGGGTAAATAATATGATGGACCAAGACGAAGAACGCATGCCGTTTGGTGATCTCCCCGAATCAACCGGTGCGGTCGGTGTCGCGGAGAGCAACGAGCAAACCGCAACGGCTCCCGAGGCGGAAGACTCCCATGCCGAAGCCGCGGTTTCGCAAGCGCCCGTTACAGACGCGGGCGTCGCGGAAACAGGTCCGTTTGACGGCGGCATCGGCGGGGCTGAGGGCACGGCCGTCGAGCCGCCCGCCCGCCCGGTCAGCGCCAAGGACGCGCGCAAAAAGTGGTTTGTGATCCACACCTACTCCGGGTACGAGAATAAGGTCAAGGCCAATCTCGAGCGGCGCATCCACTCGATGAACATGCAGGACAAAATTTTCCGCGTGCTCGTTCCCATGGAAGACGAAGTCGAGTTCAAAGACGGCAAGCGCAAGATCACGCCGAAAAAAGTCTTCCCGGGTTACGTTCTGGTTGAAATGGATATGGACGACGCGTCCTGGTACGTCGTGCGCAACACGTCGGGAGTTACCGGCTTTGTCGGCAGTCCGGGAAGCGGTGAGAAGCCCATTCCGTTGCAAGACAAAGAAGTCAAGACGATTCTCAAGCAGATGGGCATCGAAACGCCCAAACTCAAGATCGACTTCAAGAAGGGCGACCGCGTAAAGGTTACCTCCGGGCCGTTCTTCGATTTCACGGGTCTCATCGACGAGATCCAGCCGGAAAAGGAAAAGGTCCGCGCGCTCATCTCGATCTTCGGTCGCGAAACGCCCGTCGAGCTCGAGTTTTATCAAATCGAAAAAGTGTAAGAAGTTTCTCGTGCGAAGCGACCCCGGTCGCACGAGCTTCGGAGGGGGAGTCTTGAAAGGACGACACCATGGCTAAAAAAGTTGTAGGCAAAATCGGCCTGCAGATCGCTGCCGGCAAGGCGACGCCCGCGCCGCCCATCGGCCCGGCGCTCGGACCGTACTCGCTCAACATCATGGATTTCTGCAAGCAGTACAACGAACGTACGCAGTCGCAGCAAGGCATGATCATTCCCGTTGAGATCACGGTCTATGAGGACCGCTCGTTCACGTTCATCACGAAGACGCCGCCGGCGTCATTCCTGATCAAACAAGCGCTCAAGATCGAGTCCGGTTCCAAAGAGCCCAATCGCAACAAGGTTGGAAAACTCAGCCAAGCGCAGCTTGAGGAAATCGCCAAAACCAAGATGGCCGACCTCAACGCGAATGACATCGAGATGGCCAAGCGCATCGTTGCGGGAACGGCGCGCTCGATGGGCGTGGAGGTCGCATAATGCGCACGCACGGAAAACGATTCCGCAAGCTCGCCGAGGCGATCGACGCCAAAGCGTTGCTCGACCCGACCGAAGCTGTCGCCGCGGTAAAGAAAAACGCGAATGCGAAGTTCAACGAAACGATCGAAGCGCACATTCGCCTAGGCGTCGATCCCAAGAAGAGCGATCAAAACGTGCGTGGCACCGTCCTGCTTCCGCATGGCACCGGGCGTACCGTGCGCGTCATTGCGTTCGCTAAGGGCGACAATGCGCGCGCGGCTGAAGCGGCGGGCGCCGATATTGTGGGCGAACAGGATCTGATCGAGAAGGTCAAAGGCGGCTTTGGCGATTTCGACGTCGACGTCGCGAGGCCGGATATGATGGCGCTGGTTGGTAAAGAATTTGGGCGCGTGCTCGCGCAGAAGATGCCGAACCCGAAAGCCGGGACCGTCTCGGCCAATATCGGGCAAGCCATTCGCGACATTAAAGCCGGTAAGGTTGAATACCGTCTGGACAAAGCCGGCATCGTGCACACGATCGTCGGCAAAGCAAACTTCGAACCGGGTCAGCTGGCAGAGAACGTGAGCGTTCTACTGGATGCGATCGTGCGCGCAAAGCCCGCGGCCTCGAAGGGGACTTACCTGCGAAGCATCACGCTCACGAGCACGATGGGGCCGGGCGTCCGAGTCGATCCCTCAAAAGTCAAGGCGCACGCGTAGTCGCGCCGGCAGTCACGAGCGCGTCGTAAATGGCGCGCTCGTTTCTTTCTGCCGCTTCATGCAGCGGGGTAAATCCGCCGGCCTGCTCCACGTTGGGATTCGCTCCGGCATCCAATAAGCGGCGCACGCATTGTGCGTCGCCGCCCGCAACGGCGCTATGAAGGGGCGTAACCTTCGAATGGTTGCGCGCCACGGCGTTGGCATCCGCGCCGGCCTTTAAGAGAAGCGCCAGCGCTTCGGGCTGGCGGAAATATGCGGCGAGGTGTGCGGCGGTAAAGCCGTCCGCGCCAAACGCGAGCGCCGCTTGCCGATCCAGTTCCAGTATCCGTTCGAGCGATCGCCGGTCGCCGATGGCGGCCGCTTCGAAAATGCTCAACTCGATCCCCTGATCCCGGATGAGTTCGGCCAGCCGGTCGTTCCGGTGGTACTTCGCAAACAGCAGCGCGGAGATCCCGTGCTCGCTCACCGCGTGGGCGCATGCCGGGTCGTTTTCCAGGAGCGCGCGCACCGCATTCTCGTCATTGCGTTCGATGCAGGCGAAGATGTCGCTCAAATCAGACTGACCTTCCCCGTTTTTAAATCGTAGATTCCGCCGACGATTTGAAGCTTACCGGATTTTTCGGCCGGACCGATGAGTGCCGCCGATGCTTTCAGCTTTGCGACATTATCGCGCACATTTTGTACCGTTGCGTTTGCGTACACATCGCCGGGCTTGTGGAGGACGGCCTTTACCGACGGTGCGATGGCGCGAACGATATCCGCAATGTTTCCGGGGACCCTGGTGCCGGGCGCTTTCAAAGCATCCACCGTGGCGTGCACCGCTCCGCAGCCACTGTGGCCGAGAACAACGATCACCGAAGATGCGAAGTGACTGACCGCATATTCGATCGAGCCGATTCCATCGGGTGCCGCGTAGTTGCCGGCAACCCGCACCACAAAAATATCTCCCAGCCCTTGATCGAAAACGATCTCCGGCGGCACCCGAGAGTCTGAACACGAGAGCACGATTGCAAACGGCTGCTGCGCGGTGGCGACGGCTTCGCGGCGCCAGCCGTGTTCGATGTGCTGCATTCCCCCGGTCACGAAGCGCTTATTTCCGGCGAGCAATGCGGTCAGCGCCGCGGCGGAGGTTAGCCGCGCGGCGGCAGCCGCCGCGAACCCTTCGGCGGGGATGAACGCGGCTGCAGCGGCTGCGCCGGCGGATACGACAAAAGAACGGCGACTCACGGTCATTCAACTCTCCGCGCGGGCACGGTCGCGCTTGGCTTCCGGGCGACTACCAAGCGGGTATCCAGCGGTCCTGCGCGGGACGGGGACCCGTGGGGTTGTCGCCCCGGCGCCCTTCTGGTATGATAGCCCACGGCTCCGAAGACCGCAGGTCGCATCGCCCCCCGGCGATGCCTTAATTTCGCAAGAAGCCTGCCGAGGTAGTCATGCCCGGTCGTGAACGCACCGCGTTCGGCGACCACGTATGGCGCCCTCCGGACGGATGGAGCGCTTTTTTGTTGCCCGGGAGGCCCCAATCGCATGCCCACCGCGAAAAAAGAGACGACGATCGGCGAGCTCAAAGAACATCTCGCTAACGCGCAGAGTCTGTTCTTCACGAACTATGCCGGATTGAGCGTCTCGGAGATCACGCGCTTGCGCGGCGAGTTACGTAAAGACGGCAACTCCTACGCCGTCGTAAAAAACACGTTGTTCTCCCTTGCGGCCGGGACCGAGCTGGCTGAGAAACTCGATCAGTATCTTGCCGGACCGACGGGCGTGGTCTTTGCCGGTACCGACCCGGTCGCCCCGGCCAAAGCGTTGAAAATATTTTCGACCGAGAATAAAGCGCTTCAAATCAAAGCCGCCTACATCGACGGTGAAGTTGTCGGTGTCGCTCAAGTTGAGGCGCTTGCCGCGCTTCCGCCCAAAATCGAGCTGATCGCGAAAATGATCGGTTCCATTGCCAGCCCGCTGCGCGGTCTCGTTACCGTGCTTTCGGGCAACCAACGCGGCCTCGTCCGCGCACTCAACGCGATCCGCGAGCAAAAAGAAGCCGCGGGATCAGCCGCTTAACAGAAGAGGATTCACGTATCATGGCAGTTGCCGAAATTATCGATCAAATTGACAAACTCACGGTGCTCGACCTGGCGGATTTGGTCAAGCAGTTGGAAGAGAAGTATGGCGTTTCTGCGGCTGCGCCCGTCGCCATGATGGCGGCCGGCGGCGGCGCCCCGGCCGGTGCGGCTCCGGCTGCGGAGAAAACGGAATTTGATGCCGTTCTCGCCGAGGTCGGCGCGGAGAAGATCAAGGTCATCAAGGCGGTCCGGGAACTTACGAACTTGGGCTTAACGGAGGCCAAGACGTTTGTCGAGAGCGCGCCCAAAGCGATCAAATCCGGCATTCCCAAAGACGAAGCCGAAGCGATCAAAAAGAAACTCGAAGAAGTCGGCGCCAAGGTCGAGATCAAGTAAGCATCCGGCCCACGACGGCCCCAGGTTAGTGGGGCGTGCAGCAGTAGGCCGTGCCCGAGTGACGCTTCTTCGAGCGTGCGGGCCGGTGGGCAGCCGTGGTCGTCCGGCGTATGGTACGGGAATGAAGGGCCGGCGTTCGCACGTCGCTGCGGAATCCCGGCGCGTCCATCGGCGTTCCGTTTGCAAGGTTGCGGTTGAACCGGCCAAAGAGTGACGGGTTGCTTGCAAACTCGCTTTCGAGCGCGGCGATCCGATGCTGATCGGTCGGGTGATCCGAGATCACTTCGGGGGGAGCGCCGGTCGGGTGCGCTTCGAACTCATCGAAGAGCCATACCATCCCCCATGGATTGATGCCGGCTTGCGCACAGGTGCGCGCACCCTTCTGGTCGGCGGCCTCCTCAACGCCGCGCGAGAAGCGCAGCCCGATCAATTGATCCGTCGTTCCCAAGATCATATTGGCGATCCGGTTGCCGCCCAAGAGCGCCGCGAGAATGTTGGCGCCAAGGTCAACGGTCTGCTGCTTGCGCGCCAGCGTGATCACGTCGTGGTGAATCGTATGCGAGGTCTCGTGGCACAGGACGCCCGCCAACTCTTCCTTGTTTTTGGCAAACGCCATCATCGAGTCGGTCACGTACACGTCGCCGCCGGGGACGGCGAAGGCGTTCGGCTGCGTCTCGTGCACCAGAACAAAATGGAACGGCGCGTCGTACTGCGGGTTCGCAACCGCAGCGATGCGCGCCGCAATCGGATTGAGAATTTTATAGTACGGCGAGGTGGTGATAATCTCGCCCTTTTGCAGCAACTGCTGCCGCACTTGCTGGCCGATCTGCTGTTCTTGCTGGTCGGCCAGGGCGGGCGCCGCACTCGACAGCGCGAGGCCGGCGATGAGCGCGACGCTTGAAAAACGTTTCATGATGACGGTGTACTCCTGTCTGCGGACATTCTGCCCCAGATGGTCCACCAAAGAAACGTAAACCTCGAAGAAAAGAGCGCGCCGGCCCCGTCGTGCGCTAGTGCACGAGGAAGCCGACCAGCAACAGGGCCACAATGTTAAGCACTTTGATCATCGGATTGATGGCCGGGCCTGCCGTATCCTTATAGGGATCTCCCACGGTGTCGCCCGTTACGGCGGCTGCGTGAGCGATCGAGCCCTTGCCACCATGGTGGCCGTCTTCAATGAACTTCTTGGCGTTGTCCCAGGCGCCGCCGCCACTGGTCATCGATATGGCGACGAACAGTCCGGTTACGATGGACCCCACCAAGATGCCGCCCATCATCTGGGCTCCCGAGTTGCCCTTGAGCACGTTAAAGACGGTCAGCAACACCACCACGATCGGGACGCCCACGGGGATGAGCGCCGGCACCACCATCTCGCGTAACGCGGCGCGCGTGACGATATCGACGGTCGTCCCGTAGTCTGGTTTTGCCGTGCCCTCCATGATGCCGGGAATCTCGCGAAACTGCCGCCGCACTTCTTCGACGACGGCTCCGCCGGCGCGGCCGACGGCCTCCATCGAAAGCGACGAAAAGAGATAGGGCAACAAACCGCCGATGAGCAAGCCGGTGAGCACGTAGGGTTCGCCGATTCCAAACGTCACCGGGTGAGTCGCGCATCCCGCTCCGGCGGTTGCGTGACAGCGATCGCTGAGTTCTTTCAAGAACGATGCGAACAGCACGAGCGCCGCGAGCGCTGCGGAGCCGATGGCGTAGCCTTTGGTAACGGCCTTCGTCGTATTGCCGACCGCGTCGAGCGGATCGGTGACGCCGCGAACTTCTGCCGGCAGGTCCGCCATCTCAGCGATGCCGCCCGCGTTGTCCGTGATCGGCCCGAACGAATCGATGGCGACGATGATTCCGGCCATCGAAAGCATGGACATAACGGCGATCGCAACGCCGTACAGCCCGACCAGCGAGTAGGACACTAAGATGCCCAAAACGATGACGATTGTCGGCAGCGCTGTGGATTGCATCGACACGGCAAGGCCGCTGATAATATTCGTGGCATGCCCGGTGACCGAGGCGTTTGCGATGCGTTTGACCGGCGAGTATTGCGTGCCCGTGTAGTACTCGGTGATCCAGGTGATCAAGCCGGTAATGATGAGGCCGATGAGCGCGCACACGTAAATTGCCCATCCGGGAACATCGTGGCCGAGCGCAAGTGTAGCCGCGGGGATTCCGTTGGGGAATTCGCGATTCGTGATGAAGTAAAAGAGGACGGCGGAAATGCCCGCCGCGATTGCCAGGCCGGCATACAGCGCGCTCATGATGGACCCGCGAGCATTGTTCCCCATGCGCACGAAGAACGTCCCAATGATCGAAGCGACGATGGACGCCGCGCCCAACACGAGCGGAAACGTCACCGCGCCCGGAAGGTGTCCGAGCACCAGATGCCCGAGCAACATGGCGGCAACGGTGGTGACTACGTAGGTTTCAAAAAGATCCGCTGCCATGCCGGCACAGTCGCCGACGTTGTCTCCCACGTTGTCGGCAATTACGGCCGGATTGCGCGGATCGTCTTCGGGGATGCCCGCCTCGACTTTGCCGAACAAGTCCGCGCCGACATCTGCCGCCTGGGTGTAAATACCACCGCCCAAACGCGCGAAGACCGAGATCAGCGAACAGCCGAAGGCCAGCCCAACCATTGCTGCGAGCGAGCGCGTTTCGTCTCCGCCGTTTTGGTGGAGCAGCAGCGCATAGTAGCCGCTAACCGCCAGTAGGCCGAGCCCAACGACCAGGAGACCGGTGATCGCACCACCGCGGAAGGCGACGCGTAACGCCGGAGCCAGTCCCCCGCGAGCCGCTTCGGCCGTGCGAACGTTCGCCCGAACCGAAACGATCATCCCGATGAATCCCGCGGCCCCGGAGAGGATCGCGCCGATAAGGAACCCGATCGCTGCCTGCCACCCAAGGGGCGGAGCAAATCCGATGATCAGCGCGAGGACGACCGCCACGATGCCGACGGTGCGGTATTGGCGCTTCAGGAACGCCATCGCCCCTTCTTGGATCGCGCGCGCGATCTCTTGCATGCGCTCGTTGCCGGCCGGCTGACGCAGAATCCAGCTAATCAAATACAGGCCGTAAAGGATGGCCAGCACGCCGGCAATGGCGCCCGCGTAGATGGCAGTCTGGGTGGCGATCCCGGTGCTTGAAATCATTCGCTTCCTTATAATGAGAGGCATGAAAGCGCCCGCCTCGAGGCGGGCGTGACCGGGCAACGTTGGGCCCCAAAGGGAGCGAGTCCTCCGCTTGGACGGGTGCGACATCGACAAAGAAGAACGGCCCCGGTAGCAAAATCTCCCGTGGTGGAATCAAGCGCGTTCCCGATCGTTCGGCACCGGCGGCATGGGCGTTCCGCCTGATGGCGCGTTTTTTTGCGCTGCGACTGTTCCGGATGTTTGCGGTGTTGATCGCGATCACGATCGTGAGCTTTTTTTTCCTCCGGTTAATTCCCGGCGATCCCGTCACCGTACGTTTGGGCGAACACGCATCCGCGCAAGAAGTCGGCGCGTTACGCACGGCGCTGGGCCTCGATAAGCCCTGGTACGAGCAACTCGGCATCTACATGGCGCATGCCGCGCGCGGCGATTTAGGCCAATCGCTGAACGATCGGGAACCGGTCGCGACAAAACTGGGCGCGTATTTTCCGGCGACGGTCGAATTGGCGCTTGGCGCCATGCTTGTCGCCGTCGGTTTTGGTATTCCGCTCGGCATTTTCGCAGCAATGCGCACCGGAACGCTCGCCGATGCCGCGACCATGAGCTTTGCCTTGCTCGGGGTTTCGATACCGGTTTTTTGGCTTGGATGGATGCTCGTCTACGTTTTGAGCGTCGTACCAAGCCACTACGGTGTCGATCTTTTTCCAATCTCCGGGCGGATCTCGCTTGCATACTCGGTGCACCCGGTGACGCATCTGCTGATTTTCGATTCGCTGCTCGCCGGCAACGTGCGCGCGGCGCTGGACGCACTGTGGCATCTGGTGCTCCCGGCGCTCACGCTCGGGACGATTCCACTCGCCATCATCGCAAAGATCACGCGCAGCGGGATGCTGGACGTGATGCGCAGCGATTATATCCGCACCGCGCGGGCCAAGGGGCTCGGGGAATGGATCGTCGTCACCCGGCATGCGCTTCGCAATGCCTTGGTCCCCATTATCACGGTCATCGGGCTCCAGACCGGACTTTTGCTCGGCGGCGCCGTCCTGACCGAGCATATTTTTGCCTGGCCCGGCGTCGGACGGCTTGCCTACGAAGCCATCTCGAACCGCGACATGCCCCTCATTAATGGCTGCGTGCTGCTCTTCGCGGCCGTTTTCGTGATCGTCAACGCGGCGGTGGACTTGCTCTACGCGGCAGCTAACCCGCGGATCCGGTACGGAAATTAGGTGCCCTTAACCAAAACTCGGCTAAAATCATTACGAACCTTTAAGATTTGGGTAGGTTGCTTGGCGGCCCCCTTGAATACGCCGGGCAGACGACCGCGGCTTTCCCCCTTTTTGGAGCATGGATGACCCGAGGAGCCAGCTCCGAGCGCTACCGTATCGGCGGCCTGGAGCTCACCCGCGAAGAGATCGTTCACAAGTATCTCCACCTTGTGAAGTATGTTGCTGGGCGCATTTCGGTCAATCTTCCGCCCAACGTCGAGATCAATGACCTGATCAACGACGGCATTCTCGGTCTGATCGATGCGATCCAGAAATACGACGACGAGCGTGGCGTGAAGTTCGAAACGTATGCGATCACGCGCATAAACGGTGCAATCCTCGACGCCTTACGCGCGCTGGATTGGGTACCTCGCGCCGTCCGGCAACGCGCGCGCGAGTTGGAACGAACGTATCAAGAACTTGAAGCCGAGCTGGGGCGCGTTGCGACGGAAGAAGAAATCGCCCAGCGCATGGGGATTTCCACCAAAGAGCTGCTGGCGCTCATGCAACGGATCCGCGGCACGTCCGTCCTTTCGCTCGAAGAATTTTTGCCGAACGAACGCGGTCATGAGATTCCCTTAGCCGATACGCTCAAGGACGGCAGCAGCGATGTTACGACGGCCGTGGAATCGCGCGAACTCAAAGCTTCGCTCATCAAGGCCGTTGAAGAACTCTCGGCGCAAGAACGCACGGTTATTTCGCTCTACTACTTCGATGGTCTCACCCTCAAGGAGATCAAAGGCGCGCTCAACGTCTCGGAATCGCGCGTTTCTCAAATTCACGCGCAAGCCGTGATCCATCTGCGCACGAAGCTGCGCGATCTGCGCGGCGACCTCGGGTACCGCGACGTCGACCGGAACGCCAAGCAAAAATACGTCCGCAAGCCGGCACCGGACGCGCTGGAGGCCCAAGGCAGCGCCGCCGTCTGAATCGAACAGGAGTTCGATTGAGCTCGCGGAATAGGGTATTCCCGTGAGCTTCATGGCCAAGGTTCGCTCGGCGTTCGGCCGCTCCCGGGAGACCCTGGCGCGCGTTGAAACGTTGGGCCGGGCGCGTAAACCCGTTGATGCAGCGTTTTGGGACGAGCTCGAGGAGCTGCTGCTCTTGGCGGATTTCGGCGTCCCGACGACCTCCAAGATTATCGGCGGCCTGAAGACGGTCGCCAAGCAAGAACTCTGGCGCACGAGCGATCAGGCGGTGGCGCGTTTCCGCAAAGACGTCGAACGCTTTCTTACGCTACCGGGTGCTGAGATTGATTTTTCGCACCATCCCACGGTTATCTTGGCCGTCGGCGTGAACGGCAGCGGCAAAACCACGACCCTCGGAAAGCTGGCAAAACGCTTCGGCGACGGCGGGAAACGCGTGTTGCTTATTGCGGCCGATACGTTTCGAGCCGCGGCCGCCGAGCAGCTTGCGATCTGGGCGGAGCGCAGCGGCGCCGACTTCGTCCGCGGGCCGGAAGGCGCCGATCCTGCGGCGGTTATCTTCGATGGATTGCAGACCGGCAAGGCGCGCGGCGCGGACATCATTTTGATCGATACGGCCGGACGCTTGCAAACCAAGACCAACCTTATGGAAGAGCTCAAGAAGATGCGGCGCATCATCGAACGCGAGTTGGGTCGAGCGCCGGCGGAAACGTTGCTCGTGGTCGACGGGACGACGGGTCAAAATGCGATCTCGCAAGCGCGGCTCTTTCACGACGCGACGAACCTGACCGGGGTGGTCGTGACGAAATTGGACTCGACGGCCAAAGGCGGAGTGCTTGTTGCGATCGTTGATTCGTTGGAAGTCCCCATCAAGTTTGTCGGGCTGGGCGAATCTGCGGAAGCCTTGCGTCCCTTCAACCCGGCGGAATTTATCGATGCACTTTTTGAAGAAGCGGCGTGATGAGTGCCAAGATGCTGGCACCCAACCACGGTAGGATGATCAAAATCACCCCACAAGCGAACGGAGTTTAGAACATGGCGCAAGACGACCGGCAAGTCGCACTCAACAACGCGCTCGCGCAGATCGAGCGGCAATTCGGCAAGGGCTCGATCATGAAGATGGGCGACTTTCAAGAGCGCATGGCATTCGAGGTCATATCCAGCGGCTCGATCGCCTTGGATCTGGCGCTTGGAGTGGGCGGATTTCCGCGCGGGCGTATTGTCGAAATTTACGGTCCGGAGGCCAGTGGAAAAACGACGCTCGCGCTCCACGCCATCGCCGAAGCGCAAAAGGCGGGCGGCACCGCGGCCTTCATCGATGTCGAGCATGCACTCGACCCCACCTATGCAGCGGCGCTCGGCGTTGACCTCGACAACCTTTTGGTTTCGCAGCCCGATACGGGCGAACAGGCCTTGGATATCGCGGAGATGCTCGTGCGCAGCAACGCGGTCGATGTCGTCGTGGTCGATTCGGTCGCGGCCCTGGTCACCAAGGCCGAGCTCGAGGGCGACATGGGTGACGCGCACGTCGGCTTGCAAGCGCGATTGATGTCGCAGGCGCTGCGCAAACTGACCGCCGCAATTTCCCGCTCCAAGACCATCATGATGTTCATCAACCAGTTGCGCGAAAAAGTGGGCGTCATGTTCGGCAGCCCCGAAACGACCTCGGGGGGTCGCGCTCTGAAATTCTACGCGTCCATTCGCCTGGATGTGCGCAAACTGGAACAAATCAAGATCGGCATGGAGGTCGTTGGCACGCGCACGCGCGTCAAGGTCGTCAAGAACAAAGTGGCGCCGCCATTCCGGCAGGCCGAATTCGACATCACGTACGGCCGCGGCATTTCAAAGATGGGCTCGGTGCTCGATGTCGCGCTCGAGCGCAACATCGTCGGCAAGAGCGGCTCCTGGTATACCTACGGCGAGACGCGGATCGGGCAAGGCCGCGAAAACGCGAAGGCCTATTTGGAAGAGCATAACGACCTCGCCGATGAAATTACCGCCAAATTGCGTGAGAGCGTGCCTGCCACGGTCTCGCGCAATGGGGCAGCGGCCGTCACCGAAGGAGAGTAGCCGCGGATGACCGCGCGGGTTGCCGCGTTGCGCATGTTGGCGCAGCGCCGGCTCACCGAGGCGCAGCTGTGGTCCCGGTTGGAGCGCAAAGGCTTCACCGACGATCAGATTCGCGAGGCCGTGAGCACGTGCAAGCGAGACGGCTATGTGGACGACCGCCTTTTTGCCGAACTGTTTGTCGAACAGAAGCGTAAGGCGCTTGGGAACGTTCGCCTTGCCGGCGAGCTGGTGAAACGCGGAATTGCGCGTGATGCCGCGCTTCTCGCGATCCAGCGCGCAACGGTGGACGAGCGCGCCCGTGCCGACCAGGCCATCGAAAAGCTGTTTCGTACCAAACCCGGCTTGAGTTACCCGTCGGCGGCCCGCAGTTTGGAACGGCTCGGGTTCCCGGCCTCAATCATCTATGCGAAGCTGCGCGAACACGCCGCGCGTTTTGGCCCATTGGCTTCAGGCGACATTCCCGGCTTGGCCGCCGCGTCAACCTAGCGACGCGCCCGCACCACTCGTGCGGGCACTGACGGCGGCATGCCCTCGCTCAAGGTCGTCGTCGCCGAAGACGATTGTGCGATACGCGAACTACTCTCGCACCACTTGCAGCGCGAGGGCTTCGACGTCACGGCTGTCGCCGACGGCATGGCGGCGCTGCGGGCTGCGCGCGATATCGCTCATATCATGATCCTCGATGTGGGCCTGCCAGGAGTGGACGGATACGACGTTGCGCGCGCGCTGAGGCGTGAAAAGCGCGACATCCCCATTATCATGCTTACCGCGCGCACCGACGAGATCGACCGCGTCGTCGGATTCGAATTGGGCGCGGATGATTATTTGTGCAAACCGTTTTCGATGCGCGAGCTTATCGCGCGGGTCAAAGCGGTCGTGCGGCGCGCCGGCACCGTCTACGACCAAGGCCCGGCCCTGCTGCAGTTTGGACGCCTGGAAATCGACGAGGGCGCGCGGGAAGCGCGCGTTGACGGTGAAGATATCAAGCTGAAGCCGCGCGAATTTTCACTGCTGCTCGCCCTGGCTGAAAATGCCGGCGTTGCGCTCTCGCGTCAAACGCTGCTGGAACGCGTCTGGGGCTTCGACTTTGAAGGCGACGAACGCACGGTGGACGTCCACATTCGCCGTCTGCGATACAAGGTCCAGGAGCAGCGCTCGCTGACGCCCGTGCTCTTCACGATCCATGGTTTCGGATACAAGTTCGCGCGAACGTAAACGTCCGCTACGAGTAGCGTCGCTCGTTTCGTGCCTGCGCGCGCAACCGGCTCGCCGGGTTCCGCTCTTGGTCTTGCGACTGCCGGAGTTGGAACGGATCGCCTGGCGCGACGGCAAGCGCGCCGCATTGCGACTCGAAACGGCGGCGGTGGCCGCCTTCATGCGAGCGGCCGCAGAGCTCTTGCGCGCGGCGGGCCGTGTTGCCCACGATCGCGGCAGCGACGTGTTTTTAATCGCGGTAGGCCCACCGCGGGGAGCCGCCGCGGGCGCGGCGTCGCGTGCCACGTTGGAGCGTATCGGCGTGCGCATTCGTTCGGTTGCGCAGTCTGCGGTGGAGTGCGGATGGATGCACTTGGATCCCGAGCTCATGAGCAACGATCTGCGCACGGAGTGCCGCGAGGCCCTGGAGCGGGGAGCAAAAGAGCGGGAGCGCTACGAGTTCTTCTCGGTCATCGGGCACGAGCTGCGCACGCCCCTCACGTCCATTCGCGGCTACCTCGACACGCTGCTGGAAGAAGACCGGGACGGATCCGGTCATCGTGAGTTCTTGGAGACCGCGCGCCGTGAAACGCTGCGCCTCGGCCGGCTTATTGAGAACATGTTCGAGTTCTCGCTGCTGGAATCGACGCACGATCCACAGGTGCAGAGTGTCTGCGATGTGGCCGACGTTGTCGCTTCGGCCTGCGGCATTTTAACGCCGCTGGCGGCGAGCTGCGGCGTCGTCGTTGAAAATACCGTGCGCTCGTCTACGACTGCCGCCCTTGGTGCCGACGCCTGCCTGCAGGCCGTCATCAATTTACTTGACAACGCGATCAAGCACGGGCGCGCCGGCGGCAAGGTCCGCGTCGCCGTGGAGCCCGCGTCGCCGTACGTTCGGCTCACCGTCGACGATGATGGGACCGGAATTGCGTCAGCCGAGCGCCATCGGATTTTCACCTTGCGCGCGCGCGGAAACGGCGCGGTGCGAGCGGGAACGGGAATCGGGCTGGCAATCGTCCGAATGATTGCCGAACGTTGCGGCGGCGAGGTGACGGTTGCCGACTCTCCGATGGGCGGCGCGCGCTTCGAACTTCTCTTGCCACAGTGGGAATCGCCGCCGGCCGCGTCGTAGATATCATTCCGTGGCTACGACCGCAGCCCGGTTCGCGCATCGCAGCGAAGCAGAATTTGCCGATCTGTTCGATTTCTTCAACGTCGATTGGCATTACGAACCGCGAAGCTTCCCCATCGTTTGGGACGCTCAAGGAAACGTCATCGAGTCCTTCACACCGGATTTTTATCTGCCGCAGTTTGATGTCTATGTTGAAGTTACGACGGCGGCTCCCCGGTTTCGAACCCGCAAAAATCGCAAGGTCCGGTTGCTGCAACACGTGTATCCCCACCTGCGCGTGAAACTTTTTGGGCGGCAAGATGTTGCCCGCGTTCTCGGGAAGTTCGCAGCGGCGTGATCGGCGCGTTGCTCTACGATGCCGGCGCCATCCGCGAGCGAGTCGAGCATTTGGGGGCGCAGATCGACCGCGACTACGAGGGAAAGATGCCGATGCTCATCGGCGTGCTAAATTCGGCGGCCGTCTTTCTCTCCGATCTCAGCCGCGCGGTGACCATTCCGAGCGAATTTGATTTCATCGCTGTTTCAAAATACGAGCCGTCCAAGAGCGTGCGATTCGAAAAGGACACGGCAGCTTCGGTCGAGGGGCGGCACGTTCTCGTGGTCGAGGACGCAATCGACACCGGTTTAACGTTACAGTATGTAATGCGAACGCTGCGCTCGCGCGCCCCCGCCTCGATCGAAGTTTGCACGTTGCTCGATCGCCCGCATCACCGCATCGCCGATGTGGATGTGAAATATCGCGGGTTTGAAAGTCCCGACACGTTTGTCGTCGGTTACGGTCTGGACTATCAGGGATTGTATCGCGAACTCCCGGAGCTTTACGTGCATGGCAGCTGGCCGCAGTAGCCTGCGGCGCACCGTCGCCATCTTCGTTGCCGCGCTATGCGGGCTCGTGCCGGCCGGGGCGCGTGCCCTGGAGTTGCAATCCGTCGTGCAGGCCGCGTCAGCCTATCATAACGCGAACCCCTTGCTGGAAACGCTGTACCGGTCGGCTTTGCTCAATACGAGCCATCAAGCGACGCTTGCGCCGGACGGCACGGCCTATGTAAAAACCGGCGACATCCCGGCGGAGTGGTTGCGCGATGCCAGCGCCCAAGTTCGCCCGTATCTCTACTTTGCTAAGGCGGACCCCGAGGTGCGTGCGCTCCTGCGCGCCATCATCGCGCGTCAGGCAAAGTACGTTCAGGTCGATCCCTACGCCAATGC
>JABXNS010000130.1_pt1 | contig 20567 bp, 24 predicted proteins | sample 7301101 | NCBI WGS metagenome assembly JABXNS01 (sample SAMN14449646, study PRJNA615230) | soil metagenome | isolation source: soil from bare, unvegetated metal-rich iron-sulfur acidic spring small-cell... | place: Canada: Paint Pots Mound, Kootenay National Park, BC | collected 2017-05-25 | reverse complement strand
TCGACGGCCAGGCTCGAAGCAATCGCCCGGAGAACCTGCGCCTCCTCTGCCACAATCATCCCGCGCTGACCGAAACGTTCGGCAACGCCAACAAAGGCAACGGCCGGGCGCTTCGCCGCGCGCGTTACCTCAAGGGAATCGACGGCGTTCACTTCTCGCCGCTCATCTTGTCGGCCCGACGCTTACGGATTAGGGCCGATAGCGAAAGCCGAGGCCATAAACGGGGCGCAGCGCAACGGGTCATGAACTCGTCATCTCCAGGCGAATGAAGGAGGTCAACGATGATCGCGACGCTGGCACTGGTGCTTGCCGTCAACGGAACCGACCCGCAACCCAACGCATTTCTCGCCGACTTCGGCGGGACGTGGTCGTGCGCGGCGCCTGGGCAGCCGGCCTCGCGCTGGGAAATCTCGCGCGCGCCGGGCAGCCGCTGGGTCAGGGTCGACTGGGGCGTCGATCCGGCAACCGGGGCGGTCGGCGGCACGGCATACGTGGGGCATGTCGCGGCATTGCACAAATGGGTGTACCGCGATTTTCACGGTGACGGTGCATACGCCGACCTTACTTCCAATGGACCGCAAGGCGGCGTCTGGGAATGGACGGGGCCGTACTACCCGTATGATGGCGGCACGCTCGAAGGCCATGTCCAGTGGAAACGCAGCGATGCAACACACATCACGCGCACCTTCATTCCGGAAACGGGGCCGCGGTCGGGCGACCTCTGCACGCTTACGCCCTAGGGCTGATACCGAAAACGCTGTATATAGGAAGCGGTTGTAGTCGTCGTACCCGGGGCGCGCACGCCCCAGACGGCCCAGATGTCGCCGCTCTTCGGATCGATCGCCACCGTATGCAGTCCAGGCGCAACCGCGATCGTGCCGACGATTTGCGCGGGCCCGTTCTGGTTGATCTTCAGCAGCGTGATGCCGCTTCCGGCGCAGGCCATCAGCTGCCGTGAAACGTCCAGATCACATTGATCGACGCGCGCCGGATAGTCGATCGTCCACAAAAGTTTCCCGGCGCTCGTATAGCCTGACATCTTGTTCGTACCGGCCACCAGCAGCAGGCCGAACGGCGCATCGTACTGCAGCGGATGGTTATTTTTAATCTCGGGCGTCGGAATCGTGCGCGTCACCTTCATGGTCTGCGCGTCGATGACGGCGATCTCGCTGTCGCTGTCGATGTTTTGATAGATCTCGTGCGTCGTCGGATTGATCTGCAGATACTCCGGCTTGTGCCCCGGAAGCGCAATCGTGCCGATCGGTCTGAACGTCTTCGAGTCGATCACGAAAATCCGGGCGCCGTCGTCTTCATCGCCGTAGATCCGGCCGAGCCGGGCGTCGTAGGCGATCGCGTCGACGGGTCCGCCGACCGCAACGCGTTGCAATTCCTTCAGCGTAACCGGATCGACTTCCGATAAAGCTTTCGCGTCACCGTCGCCCACGTAGACGTGACCGGTGACCGGATTAGGAGCCGAACCCGCGGAGCCGCCAAGTTGAACCGTGCCGACGACCGCGCCCTTGTCCGCATCGACGATCACAAGCATCGCGCCGTGTGCTGCATAGACGCGGCGATGTACGGCATCGATCGTAACGTAGTCGAAGCCGCCGGGAGGCCTGATGGCTACGGGCGGGGCTGCAGCAACGACAGGCATGATGTACTCCTTTGTGACGCAGTCACGTCAACGGATGCCGGTGTCGTAATAGACATCGATCCAAGTGAACCCGTGCGCTGCGACGTTCACGGTAACGCTGCGTCCATACGGAAGGCTCTCATGTGGATGCAACCGCAGCGGAAGCACGATGTATGAACCTTGTGGCACGCCGACCGCGAAGCGCCCTTGTGCGTCGCTGCGCACGTCGGCCACGAACGAGCCATCGGGACGCTGGATCCGCAGCGTTGCCGCCAAGGGATGCGAACAGACCATGCCCGGACGCTCGACCGGGCACAGCGGACCGAGGATTACGCGGCCCGCGATTCCGCTCTGGCAAACCGCGGCCGGAGCCACGCCGAGCGTCGCTGCCATCGCCAGCACGGAGAAGAGTGCTTTCATGTCTCTTTCTTCTTCTCAGTGTCGTGAAATGTCCCGCGTTTGGCCGCGGCGTCGAGTTCTAAATCGTCCAAAAAATAATACACGATCTTACGATCGTCGAATCCCACCTTGGCGAGTTCGCGTCCGTTGAGGGTCACTACCTCGTGGATGTGCCCGGTCTTGCCGGCGTACGCATAATTCACCGTGGTGTAATCGGCATCGTCGGGTTTCGGATGCGGAATGGCCTTGACGCCCCGCAGCGGGGTGTTGTGACGGTGCATCAGAAGGTCGTTTTCTATGGAACAAGCCACAATCATTGAGTACAAGGGAAAGCGCCCGAAGGTCCATCCTTCCGCTTTCCTGGCGCCCACCGCCGTGCTGATCGGCGACGTCGAAATCGGTCCCGAATCGAGCATTTGGTTCGGCGCCGTGCTGCGCGGCGACAACGGCCCCATCCGCATCGGAGCGCGCACGTCGATTCAAGACAATTGCGTGATCCACGTCAGTGAAGGCGGCCGCACGCAAATCGACGATGACGTTACCGTCGGGCATGCAGCCGTGATGGAGGACTGTCACATAAATCGCCCGCGTTGATTGGGAGCAGCGCGGTCGTGCTGACCGCCGCGACCATCGGCGAACGCTCGCTTGTAGCCGCGGGGAGCGTCGTCGGCGAGCGGTCGGACGTTCCAGGCGGCGTCCTGGTGGCCGGCTCTCCGGCCAAGGTCAAAAAGCACCTCGACGGCGAGTCGGCCAAGTGGATCGAAATCAGCGCCCGGGAATATGTAAAGCTTTCGCGCTCCTATCTCGCAGAAAGCATTGGAAAGGCCTGAGAACCAGCGGCTCGCCACTTAGGCTTATGCTGCCATGGGTACTGTCCTTATAACGGATAATAAAGGAGCCCCATGGCCCACAATCTCGAGCACAAACACGACAACATCTCAAAGCGCCTCGCAGGCCTCATCGTCACGCGCAGCCCGTCGAGCCGGGACGCGATCCCCGAAGATAACCTCGCCGAACGCGATGTCGATGATCGGAAATCCGGCCAAGTTCGCATAGAGCAAGGCGATACGGGAGAAGTCGACCAGGAAGGCTAGGCAGGCGGCGGCGCGGCGAGCGCACTAGGCGAACGCGCTCGCCTTCCCGAAGATTTCAGCCGTGCAAATCAACGATTTGACGATCCGCGCCGCGACGGTGAACGGTTCGGGAAGTCAATCCGCGAATTTGGTTTTGGCCAACGCGATCTTCCGGCTCGGCATTCCCGTCGCACCCAAAAATGTTTTTCCATCGAATATCGAGGGGTTGCCGACGTGGTTCGACGTGCGCGTTTCACCGCAAGGCTACCAATGCCGCAGCAGCAACATCGATATTCTCGTCGCCCTCAACCCGGCGACGTGGCATGCCGACGTCCGTGACGTAAAGCCCGGCGGCGCGATTCTGCATGAAGATAGCTATGCCGTCACCGGCGCAACCAAACGCGACGACGTCTCGTATTATCCCGTTCCGTTCGCAAAACTCGCGAAGGAGAACGTAACCGACGCCGCGCTGCGCAAGTATCTAACGAACATGATTTACGTCGGCGCGCTCGCACATTTGCTTGGAATAGGCGAGGACGCGATCGAAGCGGCGCTGCGCGCGCAGTTCCGCCGCAAGCTCAAGGCAGTCGACACAAACATGGATGCCGTGCGCTTGGGCATGAATTACGCACGCGAGAATCTGGCGAAAACCGATCCATACCGGCTCGAACCGATGCCCGGAAACAACGACGGCTTGATTCTCATGGAGGGAAACTCGGCCGCGGCGCTCGGTTGCGTGATGGCGGGTTGCACCGTGGCGGCCTGGTATCCGATCACCCCTTCCTCGTCGCTCTGCGAATCGTTCATTCAATATTGCGATCGTTACCGCGTGGATGCCGATACCGGCGAACGCAGAGTGGCCGTCATCCAAGCCGAAGATGAGCTGGCAGCCATCGGCATGGTCTTCGGGGCGACATGGACCGGCGCGCGTGCGATGACCTCAACCTCAGGTCCCGGACTCTCCCTGATGGCAGAGTTTGCCGGGCTGGGTTACTACGCAGAACTGCCCGGCGTAATTTTTGACATTCAGCGCGCGGGCCCGTCGACGGGCTTGCCGACGCACACCATGCAGGGCGACCTCGCTTTCGCCTATACGCTTTCGCACGGTGACACGAAACATATCGTGCTGCTCCCCGCGACGGCGATCGAGGCATACGAATTCGCGAGCCAGGCCTTCGATCTGGCGGATCGCTTTCAAACGCCCGTCTTCGTTCTCAGCGATCTCGATCTCGGGATGAATCTATGGATGACCAAGCCGCTGCCCTATCCCGAACGCAGTTTCGACCGCGGCAAAGTCTTGAGCGCGGCCGAGTTGGACGCCGCCGGCTCGTGGGGACGCTATCGCGACGTGGACTCCGACGGCATTCCCTATCGCACGCTGCCGGGAACCGAACATGCCAACGCGGGTTATTTTACGCGCGGCTCGGGCCACGATGAAAAGGCGCTGTATTCGGAAGATCCCAACGTTTACCGAAACAACTTGGATCGCTTGTCTCGCAAGTTTGACACCGCCCGCTCGGCCGTACCCAAGCCGCTCGTCGAAGAGAGCGGCAACCCCTGCGGTTTGATCGCGTACGGCACGACGCACCACGCAATCGTGGAAGCGCGCGAGCAACTGCGTAGCGCGGGAATCGAAACGGATTACCTGCGTGTCCGGGCGCTGCCGTTAACGTCCGACGTGCTCGCATTTATCGAACGGCACGAACGCGTCTACGTCGTCGAGCAGAATCGCGACGGACAGCTGTACGGTATTATGCGCACCGAGTTGCCCGCACATGCGATCGGACGCTTGCGTTCGGTCCGGCACTACAACGGCGTGCCGATCGACGCCTCGGCGATTTTCGATCCCTTACTCCAAGCCGAACAAACGGAGCTCGTACCAGCATGACCAGCGGCGCCCCTCCGGCCAACGTCAACGCGCTCGGCCTCGCGCGCGACATCTACAAAGGATTGCCCAGCACGCTCTGCGCGGGCTGCGGTCACAACTCGATCACCAACCATCTCGTCAAAGCACTGTACGAGTACGGCGCGGCGCCGCACAAACTCGCCAAGATGAGCGGCATCGGATGCTCCTCGAAGACGCCGGCATACTTCGTCGAACGGGCGCACGGTTTCAACGGCGTGCACGGCCGCATGCCGTCGCTCGCGACCGGCGCGAAGATCGCCAACCGCGAGCTCATGGTGCTCGGCATCAGCGGCGACGGCGACACGGCCAGCATCGGACTCGGCCAGTACTGCCACATGATCCGCCGCAACGTGGACTGTACGTACATCATCGAAGACAATGGCTGTTACGGCTTGACGAAGGGACAATTCTCCGCGACCGCCGACCGCGGCTCGGTCCTCAAGAAAGGCCAAGTCAACGAATTCGAGACGATCGACGTCTGCGGCTTGGCGATCGAGCTCGGCGCGACGTTCGTGGCGCGCTCTTTTTCCGGCGACGGCAAGCAACTGATTCCGCTGCTGCAAGCGGCTTTCTCACATCGCGGCACCGCCGTGCTCGACGTTATCAGCCCGTGCGTCACGTTCAACGATCACGAAGGTTCGACGAAGAGCTACGCCTACGTCAAAGAACATCACGCGATTCTGCACACGCCCGATTACATCGTAGGCGGCCGCGAAATCGTCGTTGACTACGAGCCGGGAACGGTCAAGGAAGTCCAATTCGACGACGGGTCGCGCATCTTGCTGCGCAAACTCGACGTCGAATACGATCCGGCCAACCGCGTGGGCGCGCTAACGGTCTTGAACGAATCACGCGAACGCGGCGAGCTCGTCACGGGCCTACTGTACATCGACGTCACGGCGCGCGACCTGAACGAACGCGAGAAGCTCCCGCAAAAACCGTTGGCGCAGCTGAACGAAGACGACCTGCGCATTTCGCGCGAGGATTGGTCGAAGCTCATGGAGTCGTTCGGCTAATTGCGGGCGCGGCCGTTCAATAATGTCATCCTGAACTTCGCATTTTGCCCTTGGCAAAATGCGAAGCCGAAGGGCGGCGGAGCGGAGTCGAGGCGCGCGTGACGAGGGGCTTTTGATTCCGGATATGGCTGCAGAGAATGACTTTATCCCCAGCGTCGTATATCGCAAACTTGAAGCGGCCGAAATACTTCCCGGCGTACCCGGAAGGACCGTCCTCGATTACTGGCAGTGGGCTCATTCCGATGTCCTCGAAAACGTGCAACGCGGCATTTTCGCCGAATTCTTAGTCGCCGCAGCGCTCGGCATTGCCGACAACCAACGCGTCGGATGGGCGGGTTACGATCTTGACTATAATGGTTTCGAGTTGGAGATAAAATCCAGCGCTTATCTCCAGTCCTGGAAACAGAAAGCTCTTTCCAATCCAAGATTCGGCATAGGCGCCAGGCAACAACTTCTTGCGGACGGAGCCTATTACGACCAAGACCCACGTTACGTTGCAGACTGCTATGTGTTCTGTCTATTCACCGATACGGATGGCCCTAGTGCGAACGTCCTTGATGCCGGGCGCTGGGAATTTTTTGTCGTCGGCATTTCCCAGCTGATCGCAGCCTGCGGTTCGGCGAAAAGTCTCTCGTTGCACAGGTTAAAAACCATTGCACCGACGATACTTTACGCAGATCTGCGGCAACGCATAGACGAGACGCGAGCGGGTATTCAGCTGCCTGTACGGCTATCCTCCGCTCAAGAATTGTCGCGTGCGCGGGATGTGGAGGCGCAGAAGCGCGTCGGTGGAGCGAAACTGAGGACGTATATGGTTGCCCAGCGCAAGACCCGATTCCACCCCGTTATCGTTACGGCTTGCAATTACGAGGAAGCCCAGCTACTCGCCAGAGTCGACACAACGATCGCATCCTTCGGGAAACACGTGTCCGCTTTTGCGTTATCTGATGGGCAACTAGGCGATGCGTTACGCGCTGGAGCGATCGATCTACGGTCGCAGAAGCTCGCCAGGGATTAAAAACAGAGATCGGCGGCCTTCGACTCGCTACGCTCGCTCAGGCGTGGTTCGACAAGCTCACCATGACACACTATTTATATCGCCATAACAATGACACACAGCGACGCGCGCGGCGGTGTTTATGCAGCTGGGAAGTGCGATTCGTCGCCGTACGGCAAGAACAGCGTGTATTCGCGCTGGAAGCGTAACTTTACGGTGCCGGTCGGTCCATTGCGATGTTTGGCGATGATGAACTCGGTAAGATCCGGCTCGGGTGCTTCTTCTTTGTAATAGCCTTCGCGATACAAGAACGCGACGACGTCTGATTCTTGTTCCAAGCTACCCGAGTTATGCGTAATGAAGTCGTCGACGCAGAAATTATGCAAGTCGCCAACCGTCACGTCGTAAACAGTCTCGTTCCCCAGAAACTCCACTTGGACGATTTCGTCCCACAAGACATCGGAGGTGGCAAGAGCCGCTAGTTCTTCGTCGTTCAGCCGCAACGCGAGCGCTCCGCACGTTGCGCGTGACATCGCCTTCCCTTGATCGCGCCAACCTAGTGATGCGTGCGAATACTTAAAGCCGCGTCTTAGCTCGGTGACGAACTCGTTCACGACCAGCGGTAACCGATCGACGTGACCCGCGCCGTTTTGCTTGTCCCGCACGAGCTTTAAGACGGCCTTCTCGTGCTTCGCACCGACGAATCCGACCCGGTCAAGGAACCTCGGCACAACATCGCGGTCCGTCATGGCGACGGTCCATAGCGCACTCGTCGTTGTCCGGTATCCTCCGATATGCCGAGTATCGGACCTGACCGAAGCGTTGATATTAAGGCGGAGCAATAGATGTTGTACGTCACGCGCGAGCTGTTCACTTATCGTTGATAGGCGGACCGTTTTGGTTGTCGAGTTAGGTCCGCGCCCGCTTATCGAACCATCCGCGTGGAAAAGGCCCCGGAGAAAAGCCGCAATGACGGCGTCGGACTCCGAAAATATCTTCGCAGGTACGGACTTGGCCGCGCCTCGCTTCCCCCAGATCTCGAGGCCACGCAGCCATGTCGTCAACGGGTTCTTGCCGGCGCCACAGAGTCTACCGGTTGTAAATATAACTTTTAGAGCCGACGTAGACGCGCGCTCCGGCTTTATCGTGGGGTGTAGCCCGAATTCGGCGCGTCCCAGTTCGGCTGCGAGTTCGGCCTCCTCGAACGTAGCCACCGTAAGCGCCGCACTTCCACCAAGATATCCCTCACCGATAAGCCAGCCGAGAAGGAGCGCTTGCCCATTGGTCATTCCACAAGCCGCCCATCGTAGCTGACCATATTGCCTCGGGACAGCGATCTGCTCGCCAACTCGAAGGTCTTTCAGTTTGGCCCATCCGGAGTATTTCAGGAAGCGATGTCCGTCGGTGCAGCGGATAACGCGCCCGCTCCGAGTCGCGACCCGGTAAACGGGGCGCTCGCCAATTTCCCATGCATCCACAATCGGGCGACGGGCAAGCTTGAGCCGCTCATCCGCTGCCCAAACATTGAAGCGCAGCCCACGCTTTACGATATCGTTTAGACGGATCCGCTCACCCGTATCGGCGTTCATTACAAGTGAATTGCCGCTCAGGCAATCTCGTAAATCTGCGAGCATCGGACGTTTTTCAGCGCGCGTCTCGACGGCGCGGTTCAGCTGCGCGAGCGCGACGATCGGCACGTTCAAGTCTTTTGCCGTCGTCTTGAGCGTGCGGCAGATGTCGGATAGTTCTTCGTTGCGGTTGGAGTTGCGGCTCAGGACGTTCGGCCGAAGCAGCTGCAGATAGTCGACGAACACCGCGGAGAGGCCGGCGCCTGAGTTCAGCCGCCGGCAGCGGCTGCGAATTTCGGCGACGGAGAGCGCACCCGAGTCGTCGAGATAGAGCGGCAGTTCGTTGAGTACGCCCATCGCATCGGAGATTTTCTCCCAATGATGCGGTTTGATGTTTCCGCGCCGCATGTCGTGCATACTGATGTGCGCTTCGGCGCAGATCAGGCGCTGCACGATTTCGTCGTTGGACATTTCGAGGGAAAAGAACGCAATCGGTTCGGTCTCCTCGCGCGCGGCTGCAACGGCCATGTTGAGCGCGAACGACGTCTTGCCCATGCCGGGGCGCCCCGCAACGATGATGAAGTTGCCCGGCTGGAAGCCAGTCGTCATTTCATCGACGTCCCGGAAGCCCGACGTGAGCCCGGTGCGGTCCCCGCGACTGTGAAACAGCTTGTCGATGTTCTCAAAGGCCGGTTTCAACAGCCGGCTGACCGGCACGAACTCGCGATGTAGCTGGCGGCGGCCGATTTCAAAGACCATCTGCTCGCTGCGGTCGAGCGCACCCTCGACGTCTTCTTCGTCTTCGTAACCGTACTGCGTGATCTGCGTGCCGGCGTGAATCAGTCCGCGCAGAACCGCCTTCTCGCGCACAATCTTTGCATAATATGCCGCGGAAGCCGCGGTTTGGACGGTATCCATCAGCGAAGATAGATACGAAATGCCGCCGACCTTCTCGAGCTGGTCGCGGCGCTTGAGCTCTTCGCCGATCGTAATTTTGTCCAGCGGCTCGCCGCGATCGTACAGATGCGTGAGCGCGGTGTAGATCGTTTCGTGAACGTGCGCGTAAAAATCTTCAGGACGCACGATCTCGCCGACGCTGCCCATGATCTCGCGATCGACCAGAATCGAACCCAGCAGCGCCATCTCCGCTTCGAGATTTTGCGGAGGAATGCGATCGATGGCGGGCAGATTCGTAACGGTCATGAGCGCGCTTGGATACTGCGCCGCCCCACCAGCGCCTGCCTTGTGGATTTCTTGTGGAGAGCCAAAGCTCTGAAAGCCTGCTCCACCGAGGCGATTGGAATGACTTCGATCCCCGCCAGGGTGCGATCGATCTCGCGCACGTTTTCCTTGGGAACGAGAATGGCGCGCATACCCGCCTGGCGCGCTGCGTACAATTTCTCGACGATTCCGCCGACCGGACGAACCTTGCCTTGAATCGAGAGTTCGCCCGTCATCGCGACGTCTTGCGGAAGCGGCGTCTTGCTTAACGCCGAGTAAAGCGCGAGAAAAATTGCTAGACCGGCTGACGGTCCGTCGATGTTGCCGCCGCCGATCACGTTGATGTGCAGATCGTAATTGGCCATATCCAGGCCGGTAACCGCGCGCAAGACGGCGGCCGCGTTAAAGACGCTGTCTTTGGCCATTTTGCCGGCCGCGTCGTTAAAACGCACCGATCCCTTGCCCGGCGCGCCGGTATTGAACGCGACCGCCTCGATCTCGATGATGCTTCCCAGATAATGCAGCACTCCCAAGCCGAACGTTTTTCCGATTTCGCGCGCCGCCCGGCCGCGCACCGGCGTGTGGGGCACCAAGCGGCCGGCCTGCACGACGTTGCGCACGTGCTCTTCAGCGATCAGCACGTTTTCAGCCTTGCGGGGCTTGGCGGTTTTGCCGGGGCTTTTGGCTCGATAGAGCGCTTCGCCGTAGGCGTCGGCCACGATCTGCACGGCCTGGCGCCCTTCGATAGTGTACGAGGCAATCAACCCAGGGACGCGCCGCTCGGCCTTGGCCCCCAGCCGCTTTATTGCCGCACCGACGATCGCAACGATCTGCGACTGCGTAAGCGGCTCGAAATACACCGCCGCGGCCCGCGAGCGAATTGCCGCGTCGATGTCCTCCGGCTCCCGCGTCGTCGCCCCTATTAAAATGAAATCCGCCGGCGCTCCCTCCCGAAACAGCCGCTTGATATATTCGGGAACGTTCGCAGCGCTCTCATCATAATAGGACGACTCGAACGTAACGCGCTTGTCTTCCAATACTTTTAGCAGCTTCGTTTGAAGTAGCGCATCCATCTCGCCGATCTCGTCGATGAACAGCACGCCGCCGTGCGCGCGCGTCACCATTCCGAGCTTGGGCTCGGGAATTCCGCTGTCGGCGAACTCGCGCCGGCTGCCCTGATAGATTGGATCGTGGACGCTGCCCAGAAGCGGGTCGGTCGTTTCGCGGGGATCCCAGCGCAGCGTCGTCCCGCTGGCTTCAATAAAAGGGGCGTCTTTGGCAAACGGGGTGTAGGCTAGGGTTTTGGCCACCTCGAGCGCTAGCCGCGCGACGGTCGTCTTTCCGACTCCCGGCGGGCCGTACAGGATGACGTGCTGCGGATAGGGCGAGGAGATCTTCGCAAGCAGCGAGCGAATCGCGGCGTCCTGGCCCACGATCTCCTTGAGCGATTGCGGCCGCATCAGTTGCAGGGCCGAAGCCGCGAGTCCGCGCCCTTCCAGGAGCTGCAGCTCTTGGAGTTTCTTCTGCGTCGCGGGGGTTTCGGGTCCCGAATCTTCGCGCAGCGCCTCGAGCTTTAAGTCCTTGAGATAATCCTGGTGGCGCTCGATCATCTTGGTGTTGATCTTGCGCTCGATCGAATCTCCAACGTTCTTTTGCGCTATCAGATCGGCGAGTCGCTCTTCAATCTCGCCCAAAACGCGCCGAAAGCTCGCGCGGCCGGTGACGCGTTCGAGCGTCGGATCCTCGAATACGAGGCGCTGCAGAGCGCAGATCCGATCCGGCAGCGCCCCGGAGCGCATCATTTTTAATGCGTTCATTTTGCCGGCCCGCAAAACGAGTTTGTCCGATCCGATGGTGTTGGCCAGCACGTCGTAGAGCGCCGAGACATACCGTCCCATCTCGTCTTCGCTGCCGAATTTACGCCGGAAGCGGACGGCGTACGGATTCTCGTTCACGCCGGCTCCGCGACGACGTCCACGGTCGCTTTTGCAACGACGCTCCTTCCGAGTCGAATCTCGATCGGATAGGTGCCCACCGCTTTGATCGCCGCCTTCATCTCTATCTTATGTTTATCGACCGGCACGGAAAAGGTCTGCGCGAAAGCGCGAGCCACGTCGGCACTGGTCACGGCGCCGAAGAGCCGGCCGCTCTCGCCGGCCTTGGCGCGCACGACGACCGGCTTGCTCTCCAACCGCGCCGCCAACTCGCGGGTTTCGGCCAGCGATTCGGCTTCGCGTTTGTCATGGGCTTTCTTCTGCTCGCCGAGCACGGTCAGCGCGCCCTTGCTGGCTTCGGTCGCGAGCTTCCGCGGCAGCAGAAAGTTGCGCGCATAGCCCTCGGCTACGTCGACGACCTGGCCTTTTTTGCCGAGCGGCTTGACGTCGCTCAACAAGATCAGGCGCATGGAATTACTCGGTAACGAACGGCAAGAAGGCTATAATGCGCGCGCGCTTGACGGCAACCGTGAGCAGCCGCTGATGTTTTGCGCAGTTCCCGGATATCCGGCGCGGCAAAATCTTGCCGCGTTCCGAAACATATTTCTTCAACCGCACGACGTCCTTATAGTTGATGTCGATGGCGCGCTCGGTGCAGAAACTGCACGGTTTCTTTTTTACGCGGCGATCTTTGACGACGCGTTTCGTTTTGGTTTTAGTTTTGGGAGGCATCAAGTTTCCTTTACACTAGGTGGTTGCGCCCTTCGACAATGCTCAGGGCCTAGCGAAGTGGCGACGGCAGACCCGTGCCACTGCCCGAAGCTATATCCGGCGGGGTTCTCCCGCCCGGTAGCGATAGACGATCCGCCCCTTGGTGAGGTCGTAGGGCGAAATCTCCAGTTCGACCCGGTCCCCCGGCAGAATCCTGATGCGGTGGCGCCTCAGGCGACCGGCTATGTGGGCGAGCACCGTATGCGAGTTTTCCAACTCGACGGAGAAGCTGGCACTGGGGAAAACCTGCACGATCGTCCCGAAAACCTCCAGGGGTGCCTCTTTGGTGGCACTGGGCTTCCGGCGCTCGAGCGGTTGCTTGGAGCGGGATCTCAACGGTGAATGTCCTTTCCACCGCAGGCCCCTCCGACTTAAGTGGGAATAGCGGCGTCTAGAGATAGCGCGGATAGACCGAGCGAAATTCGCGCCATCCCGAGGCTCGCCCTTGATCGTTTCCAGCCATCTAGTGAAACCTTCCCGGTCCGCAAAGCGTTGCAAGATAGTTATCAGGTTTCGAAGTCCGCATGGTCTACGTTCCAAGTACTAGCGAGTCGGATCCAAAGAATAACCAACAAACCAAAACTAGGAGACTCGTTAGATATGTACGTTGATGAAACGCTGACCTGTGTAGACTGTGGACGTCAGTTCACCTTCACGACCGGTGAGCAAGAATTTTTCGCCAGCAAGGGCTTTACCAATAAGCCCAATCGCTGCACCGACTGCCGCGCGGCCCGCAAGGCGGGACGTTCGGGAGGCGGCGGCGGCGGTGAAGGCTACGGCCGGCAACGCGAAATGTTCAAAGCGACTTGCAGCCAGTGCGGCGGAGTAGCGGAAGTTCCGTTCCAACCGCGTGGCGACAAGCCGGTATACTGCCGCGACTGCTTCGCGCAACGCCCCAGCTACCGTTAAACCTCTTCCCGTAATAGGGAGAGCTCGCTAAGATAAAGGGCCGCTTCGTGCGGTCCTTTGTTTTTGCTATGCCGTAGCCGAAGAAAGCGCGCACTGGTTCATGCCGATCTCCAGTTCTTGCGCACGTTCGGGAGAAGCGGGTTCCCCGAGGTTGATCTTTCGTATCTGTGCGTATGCCGCGGGCTGGCTGGAACGCGAGACCCGTTCCTGGACGCTTTCGACGAACGCGCCGCGATCGGCGATCGCAGCCGTTGCGAGCAGCGCGCCGAGCCTGCGTTCGCATGCGCCGCGCGTATCGAATTGCGCGGCTGAAGCCGCGTGCGCCGGCAGCACGGCGGTTTGCGGATCGAGCTTGCCCAATACTCCCGAAAGCGAGTCGTAGAGATATCCGGTCCATTCGCGAGCTTTGTTGCCCAAATCAGGCCGCCCGACGCCTTCGGGCAGCAGCGTGTCGCCGCTGATCAGGTAACGATTGTTGACGAGCAGCGCCGTGCTGCCGAGCGTGTGTCCCGGAACGGGCAGCGTTAGCACGCGAATTTTTGCATCGCCGATTTCAAAATATTTTGGCATCGCCTCGCGTTGCAACGCGCTGCCTTGCGCGTCTTCATCCGCCAAGTGATAACCGGCGTCCGATTCGCCCGATAACGCCGCGCCGCCCGAAAGATGATCGGCGTGTAGATGCGTGTCGGCAACGGCAACGATGCGAAGCCCGTTACCCTCTGCAAATTGGGAATAGACTTCGCCGTACCGCGTCGCATCCACGATCAGCGCTTCGCCGCCGGAGCACACCATGTACGACAAGCATCCTTTGGCCGGGCGAACCACTTGGTAGATGGCGACCTCGTCAGCCGGATCATTCAAGCGAACCACTCGATGGTGCGCGGCCCATGCCATCATGCCGCCCTCGACATTGATGGCGTTCCGTCCACGTTCCCGCAAGACGCCGGTAACGTATTGCGACGACTGGCCGCGCGCACAAAGCACGTAGATCGAATCCGCCTGCGGAACGCGCGCGAGCGCGCCTTCTTCGTCTTCGACGAATTCTGAATAGGGTACGTTTGCGAACGACGTTATGCCGGGTCCCTCGGGATGCCAGCGCTGAGAGTCCAGGAGACTGCGCGCGTCGAGCAGCACCGCGCTGGAGTCGCCGGTCCCCTGCAACAAGCGGTCGAAGTGTGAGATGTCAACTGAGTGTTCCACGATCTTCTCCCTAACGGAAAGCGACAAGCGCGGGCTTGACCACCATCAAAACCAGGGCCAGCAGCGGCGTCAGCAGCGCGACCGCGCCCCAGAGTTGCCAGCGGCGCGAGAAGCGGCGATACGGTTCGCTCGCCACCAGACCCGGCCCGCCGGAAGCCGCGAGGTCGGCGAGCTCGCGTTGCGCGCGCGAGACGGGGACGAAGGCGATCCCTGCAATGATGAACAGGACGAGCGACCACAAAATCCATCCCGTTCCGAGTACGTTCCACCCGCCCATCGAAGCCGCGCCGAAACCGGCGATGAGAATCACGACGACGGACGGCATGGTGATGAGGCGGTCGCTCAGGATGATTCCACGCAGCGTGTGCGCCAGGATCTCCGGCCGTCCCGTGCGATCGGCGATCGCTTTCCAGAAGAGTCCGGTGGAGATATTGCCCAGGAACGCGACCACGGCGGCAACGTGGACGAGCTTCGATAAGAGATAGGCGCTATACATCATTCACGGCTCTTTGCAGGTTCTCGGAGATGCTTTTAAGCAAGATTGCGGACTCCGCCTTTTTCGCTAAGGAGACTCGAAATCTATGGACCATTCACGCAAGAACCTGACGCGCGGCGACGCACTCAAACAGCTCATCGTCCTCCCCGCAATGGCCGGCATGCTGGCGGCGGGCGCTCTCTCGACTGCCGAAGCGGCCGACAATAAGAAGCAATTCAAATATCGGGATAAACCCGGTCCGCACGGACGGAAATGCTCCGGCTGCAGATTCTTCAAGAAGCCGAACGCGTGCTCGATCGTCCATGGGAAGATTCAGCCCCAACGGCTGGTGCATCGCCTGGTCGAAGCGCTAGCGGGATGAGCGCAGTACGCGTCCTGGTCGGCACGCGCAAAGGCGCGTTCATCCTTACATCGGATGGAAAGCGCGAAAAGTGGGAGATCGCCGGCCCGCACTTTGCGGGCTGGGAAATATACCACGTGAAAGGATCGCCTGCCGACCCGGACCGCTTGTACGCTTCACAAACCAGCAGCTGGTTCGGACAAGTCGTGCAGCGTTCGAACGACGCCGGCAAAACGTGGGAACCGGTCGGCAACACGTTCGCATACGACGGCATACCGGGCACGCATCAATGGTATGACGGGACGGCGCGCCCTTGGGAATTCAAGCGGGTGTGGCATTTCGAGCCCTCACTGAACGATCCGGAGACCGTCTATGCCGGCGTTGAAGACGCGGCACTCTTTCGAACGACCGACGGCGGCCAGAACTGGTCGGAGCTCTCGGGCCTGCGCGAACACAAAAGCGGCAGCTCGTGGCAACCGGGCGCCGGCGGAATGTGCTTGCACACAATTCTGCTCGATCCGAAAACCCCGCAGCGGATGTTCGTCGCCATCTCCGCTGCCGGCGCTTTCCGTAGCGACGACGCCGGCAAGACGTGGCGGCCGATCAATCAGGGACTGCACTCGCAGTACATCCCGGATCCGAGGGCGGAGGTCGGCCACTGCGTTCACCGCATCGCCATGCACCCGTCGCGCCCCGACGTGCTGTTCATGCAAAAGCATTGGGACGTCATGCGCAGCGACGACGGCGGCGAATCGTGGCAAGAAGTCAGCGGGAATTTGCCGACGGACTTCGGCTTTCCGATCGACATCCACGCGCACGAACCCGAAACGATCTACGTCGTGCCGATCAAGAGCGATTCGGAGCATTTTCCGCCGGATGGAAAACTGCGCGTCTACCGCAGCCGCAGCGGCGGAAACGAATGGGAGGCGCTGACCAAAGGTTTGCCGCAGAGCGATTGCTACGTCAACGTGCTGCGCGACGCGATGGCGGTAGACTCGCTCGATTCGTGCGGAATCTATTTCGGAACGACGGGCGGCCAGGTGTATGCTTCATCCGACAGCGGAGAGAGCTGGAACCCGATCGTGCGCGATCTTCCGGCGGTATTGTCCGTCGAGGTGCAAACGCTGGCATGATCCGGGTCGTGCTGCCGGCGCATCTGCGCACGCTCGCGCGGATTAACGGCGAGCTCGAGCTTGCGGTCGACGGCAGCGTGACGCAGCGAGCCGTCGTCGACGCGCTCGAGGCACGCTATCCGACCCTGCGCGGCACCATCCGCGATAATGCCACGAAAATACGGCGGCCCTACATACGATTTTTCGCCTGCCAGAAGGATCTCTCGCACGACTCGCCCGACGCGCCGCTACCCGAAGCCGTTACCGCCGGTTCCGAGCCGTTTCTCATCGTCGGCGCAATAGCAGGCGGGTAGCGATGCGGCTTCGGCGCGCGGCGTTGGCAATCGGCCCGATAGCTGTTCTTCCAATACCGGCCGGCGCGCACGAGAAATGGTTTATCGATGCCGCGCGATACCCGCTGCGCTGGGATGTCTTCTTCTCGTCGGGCCCATTCGTTTGCGCGGTCGCCGTCGCCGTCTTTACGGCAGCGCTAGCGTTTGTCTGGCGCGCGCGCGACGGGCGTGATTTCCTTCCATCGCCGGAGCACTTCGGCGCGACGCCGGAGGGCTTGCGCGTCGTCTACGCGCTGCTTCCGCTCATCATCGGCCTGCACGTGGCGATCCCGCTGTTTTACGATGGGCTCAACGGCATGCTGTTCTCGCCGAACGTCCACCTGTATGGCGCTGCGGCATATATCTGCGGCTTGGTCGAAATCTGGATAAGCCTCTCGCTCTTTTACGGAGGCCTCACACGGCTGGCGGCACTGCTCATGACTGCGTTATGGCTGGCGGGCATTTTCCTCGCGGGTTCCCAGCCGATGCTCGATAACGCGCTGTATCTCGGCGTTGCGGCGTTCTTTTTCTTGGCGGGCCGCGGACCGATCGCCATCGACCGCTTCATGTTCCCGCGTTTCGAGCCGCCGGCGGAACTCGCTGGTCATGCGGTAACGGCGCTGCGCATCGGCATTGGCGCGAGTTTTGTGGTCGTCGCCTTCACGGAAAAACTGGCAAACCTGCCGCTTGCGCTTGCGTTTCTGCGACGGTATCCGATCAACTTTACGGGGTATTTCGGCCTGCCGCTTTCCAACCATACATTCGTACTCGTGGCTGCCTCGATCGAGCTTCTGATCGGATTATGTCTACTATTCGGAATCTTTACACGCGAGATTATCATCATTGCCTGGCTGCCGATGAATGTGACGCTGACATACTTCGGCACGGCCGAACTGATCGGCCATCTGCCGATCTACGGAATCATGGCGCTTTTGCTCATTTGGATGCCCGGGAAATCAAGCCGCGAATGGGTTGCGGGCCTGCGACTCTTCCGGCCGGAGGTGAACGTCTAGCGCGCGTCAAGCGCGGTACTTTGCAAAAACAGCGCAAACCAATTGCGTTCTTGCAACAGATGATCGTGCGCGACATCGGTCGTCAATACGAAGGTTGGGGCTCGCGTGCGTAGATTCTGCAGCGCCAAATCGGACGATAGGCGCACGAAGAGGTTAGGTTGCGGCCCTTGCAGCATCCCCATCAACGCTGCGTTTCCGGTGCTCGTATCGCCTGTAAACACGCTGAGCAAATGGTGGCCTGGCGCTCTCGCCCAAGCCGCATAAGCTTCGAAATAGCCATACGCGCAGTCGAACATGAGCACGTCGGTAACGTGGTCGTTGAGGCCGCCTCGCGCGAGCACGCCGCCCTCTCCCCCGTAGCCCCCGCTGTGCGCGCTGAGCACGATTTTTCCGATGTTTTGCGTGCTGATGATATGCATGGTGTTGAGCGCGGCGGTAACGTCGCTCATGAAGCGCGCGAAGCCGTTTTGGTCGAGCTCGAGCTTGCCAAAGCCGGAGTCCGGAGCGTTGAGCGGGCCTTGCGGAACGATGAGGATGGCATTGCGGCCGCTTTCTTGCAGCTGGTCGATCAGATGGTAATATGTGAGCACATTAGACACGTTATTACGCCAGCCGTGAAAGTGAACGACGTAGTCGACGCTAGGTGTCGCGCGGTATCCCGCCGGAACCACAACGGCTACCGTATCGTCGTTGTAGTGTCCGGCAGCTGAGTAAAATACTTTGTCGTACGTATGCCCCTGCGAGCGGCTGCGGTGCGGAAACGGCGCCGACGACAAATGCAAATAGTACACCTGCGGGGTTGCACCGCTCGGGGCCGCGGTCTGTCCACTCAATGCAAAAAGCGCGAGCCAGGTTGCGCATAACCTCGTAACGCGCGCGTTCATCGATAGAGGGCCCTCGCGTAATCTGTTTTACATACGAGGCGAGCTATGACGGTCGCGGCTGCGCCCAGAGCGAATCCACATAAGACGTCGAGCGGCCAGTGAAGCCGCACCAAGACGCGTGCAGCTGCGATCGCGACCGCGGCCACCAGCGCGGCCAGCGCCATCCCCTTCGAGCGTGGCCACAGATATGCGAAAGCTAAGCCGCATGCTGCCAGGTGATCCGAAGGAAACGCGTTGTCGGGTGCGTGACCGAGCCACGAGCGCGTGTGTTCTACCACAAACGGTCTATTTTCAAATATGGCTGCACCGGCGGTCTTCACCGCCAACAGCGTCGCCAGCGCCGCAAGTGCCGCTTCGATAAGATCGGGGGCCCAGCGACGCCGCATGACGATTATCGCCGCTGTGAGAGCCGCGGGGATCACGAGGCCCCATTGCGCGGTGGCTACGATTACCCCATCGATCGGCTGCACGGTTAGAGACCAAAGAGGTCGGCAGCCACAATCGCACCGATGAGCGCGATGAGGCTCGCACCTATATAGGCAAGAGTCGGAGACAATGACCGGTTACGGCCGTGCCGTAGTGCGTAATCGGTTGCCGCATAGCGGATTCCACCCACGCCGGCTACTACAACACCGGCGATCACCATCGCGATGCCCAAAGCTTTCGATGCGCCGGCGTGCGGGACGGTAATATGCGCCACGAACGAGATCTCGCGTGAAAACAACGCAAATCTCGCCACCACAAAGCCGAAAGCAATAAAGGCCAATGCCGTACGTACGTAGGCCAAATACGTCCGTTCGTTGGCAAGAGAGTCTGAGGCCCGCACTTCTGATTCCGGCATGCGCTGATAGTTGCGGCGGCTACAAGGCCACGCCGCGGGAGAGTTCCGCTCGGGCGATCAGCTTCGTGTAGCTTGGACGGTCGACGACGAAGAGGATGCTGACGAGAAAGACCAGCATGAAAACGATTGCGCTGCCAAATGCCGCCGGGAAACCAAAGCGCGCCGCAATCGAGGTAAGCATCAGCGAGTTGAACGCGCCCATGAGATTCAGGACGCCGTTGTAAATTCCATAGACGAAACCGGTCGAAGCTTGATTTGGTGAAATGTCGATGATGTTCACGGCCCAGGCGCCGACCGTCAGATTCATCATCAATTGCGCGAGTCCGATCAGCACGGCCGTCAATCCACCCAGCCCCGCCCGCGCGCTGAACAACGAAAGCAACATGCACAGCATCGTGCAGAACATCGGCGCGGCCGTGCCGATGCGACGCGCGGTCAGGCGGTCGAAGCGCGCGACGAGCCGGTCGTTGAAGGGACCGGAAAGGATGAAACCGGCAAAACCCAGGAGCGCGGCCAGACTCGCCCACGCCGAACTGTTGAGAATGCTCATGTGGAACGTATAAAACATGTAGCTTGGAACCCAGTACAAGAACGTGAACAAGATGTAGCCGAACGTCATGTAGACAAGCAGCATGCCCAAACCGGTGCGGCTGAAAACGACGTCTCTGATACCCGCCCAATCGGCTTTCTCGTCCGGCGCCGCGCGGTTTCCTATGCGGGCGATTTCTTGGGCATTGACGCGCCGATCGAGGGCCGGCCGGTCGCGTACGACGAGAAACCAGAACGGAAGAATCGCCAAGCCGGCCAAACCGAACGAAACGAACGTCCATTGCCAGCCGAATCTGACCAGGATCAGCCCCGCGAGCAACGTGCCGATGGCGGGGCCCAGAAATTGACCGGATCCCGCCCATGTGTAGAGGGT
>JABXNS010000129.1_pt1 | contig 20653 bp, 23 predicted proteins | sample 7301101 | NCBI WGS metagenome assembly JABXNS01 (sample SAMN14449646, study PRJNA615230) | soil metagenome | isolation source: soil from bare, unvegetated metal-rich iron-sulfur acidic spring small-cell... | place: Canada: Paint Pots Mound, Kootenay National Park, BC | collected 2017-05-25 | reverse complement strand
CATATGTCCCAAGTGGTAAGTACCTGATGGCGAAGCACCGGTTTCGATCAGAATCTCACCTTCCGGCTGCCGAGTGACAAGCTCGTCAACAATCTTATTGAGCCACTGCATAATATTCAGGAAATGCCGACGATTTTGTAGGTAGCGGTTTCAGTTGGGGTACTGATTTCAACTTTTTCGCCTTCTTTTTTACCGATTAGAGCTTGACCAATCGGTGATTCATCACTAATTTTGCCATTCAACGGGTCAGCTTCTACCGTACCAACAACTTGGAATTCCTTGGTCTTACCGTCGTTCTTAAGCTTAACGACCGAGCCCAGCTGAACCTTACTGTCACCCCTAGGCTTCTTGATAATTTCCACGTTTTGCAGTATATTTTCCAACTCGCTGACTCGGGTTTCATTGCGGTCTTTTTCAGCCAGTGCCGATTGGTATTCGGCATTCTCCGTCAGATCTCCCAATTCCCGGGCAGATTTAATAGCATCGGCAATATCAGCGCGCTTAGCTACCAGAGTATTATGCTCTGCCTGTAACTCATCTACGCCTGCTTTAGTCAACCGAAACATTTTTTTCATAGGGGGATCCCCTCCTTACTATCGTACCAGCCACCCGTAATTGCCCTCATTATACCAATTACTGACCGGTAATTCCTAGTGTTTTCAATAGTTCTTCTTGGCCAACTTGTTTGGCTTCAGTGGCTGTTCTGGCTTTTAGTTCATAACTATCGCTGCTGAGTGTTTTATCACTTACTACCAACCGATACGGTATACCTAGCAAATCAGCATCAGCGAATTTCTCGCCGGCCCGCATATTGCGGTCGTCATATAATACTTGAACCTGAGCTGCTGTCAAGCGTTCATAAAGCTCATCAGCCTGTTTAATGACTTCAGGCTTATCACCTAACCTAACCAAATAGACTTTGGCCGGTGCTACATTTTCTGGCCAGACTAGACCTTTATCGTCGGCAAAGTGTTCGGCCAAAAGACCCATTAATCGGCTTATCCCAATACCGTAACAACCCATGATCATTGACCGTTGCTGGCCGTCTTCATCGGTGTAGTAAACATCGAGCGCATCAGCGTACTTGCTACCCAACGAAAATATGTTACCTACCTCAACTGCCTTTTTCTCTACCAGCTCATCTTTATTAAGCTTAAGCTGAGCCAAGATCTCATCGGTGTAAACTTCTTGATTAACCGCCACTCGCTTAGTTTCGTGTACATAAATCGTATCTTCACCGACATGACTCAGGGTTTGGAACTCATCACTGAACTGGCTAAAAATACCGCCGCTGGCGAAGGTACGATAGGTTTGACCACCGATGCCTAGGCGATCATAAACCCTCATATACGCCTTGGCGACTTTTTCATAAAACTCCTCGTGCTCCGCCTGAGTACGACTGAATGAATAGAGGTCCTTCATCAGAAACTCGCGGCCGCGCATTAAACCGCTTTTGGCTCTTAGTTCGTTACGGAACTTAGTCCCGATCTGATAAATATAAACTGGCATGTCTTTGTACGACTGCACAAATTCTGGCAACATGTCAGTTATTGGCTCTTCGTGTGTCAGACCAACGCCTAGCTCCGTGCCATTGGCTAGTTTGGTCTTGAACCAGTTATCCACCTTTTTGTCGTCCCATCTATCTGTCTTTTCCCAGATGTCTTTCGGCTGCAACACGCTCATCCAGACCTCATTGCCGCCAATGGCATTCATCTCTTCGCGCACAATTTGGCTAATGTTATGTAGGACCTTTTTACCGAGTGGTAAATAGGCATAGACACCGGCCATTTCCTTATGTATAAATCCGGCTTGGATAAGCAGCTGTGCATTGCGGGCTGTTTCATTAGCCGGTACGGTTTTGCTTGTCCTAGTGAATAGTTGGGAAAGTCTCACGATGTAGTCATTTTACCTTACCTGACATGCACTAGAAAGAGGGCTGTAAAAGCAATGCCGTTTTTTATAGCGTGTAACGTTATTGAGGCCCACAAGCTACCAGTCTTTTCGCGCAGGTAAATCAGTACTAGGCTTAAAACAAAGGTGTCAAGCGCCGCAATATACAATGGTCCAGCTGCGCCGCCTTCCGGCAAATGAGCACTAGCAAAAATTATGCTGGTCAACAGGGCTGCCGGCAAGATGCGCATGGCTTTTTTAAGGCTGCTATATATGAAGCCGCGGACCATAATTTCCTCGGCAATTGGCGGTAAGACTACCAGGCTTATGAAGGTTAGCAGCAATTGCACGGCACCATGTACATTATTAAAGCCGATCTGTTGCTGCTGATTGACGTTTAAACTGGGCACAAAATGGCTGACTACTCCGACACTTAACAGGTACAAAACAAAATAGGCTGGTACGGCAGTCAAGCCGTATAACGGATCAAGCCACCGTGGCCGCTTCAGCCCAATGCTGGCAAAGCCCAGCTTATAACGTTTCAAGAAGAAGTATAATGCCAGGATTGTTAAGGCTTCGGCGCAAAGGATATAGATAAATTGGGCGTTGACTGAATTATTTAGCCAATCCAAAGCCTGAGCGTTTGACCAGTGCTTGAGTGACGGGTAGATCGAAACCAGCAACCCCCCTATAATTTGCGAACCATAGTAAATTAGGACCGCAAATACTATGCCTAACCACGGGTTCCAAGGCACACGACTGTCTAAGTGTTCAGTCGTCGTGGGTATCTTAAGTTCAGAGGAAGCGTTTGACATCGACGAAAGTCACCAAAACGATAAGGCTTATAAGCACCAAAAATCCTGCTAGATTAACAGCCTCTTCGACATTTGCCGATAAGGGACGCTTCACCCCCCGAGCAACTAAAGTAATCCACAGTCGGCCGCCGTCTAACGCCGGAATCGGTAAAATATTCATGATAGCTAGTGTTAGAGAAATAATGGCAATAATAAACAGCATGAACTGATAGCCGAGAAGACTACCGTCTTTCAAGATAATAAATATACCGACCGGCCCAGCTACCTGGGAACTAGCGGTCGTCTGCACGTTTTGGCGGGCAGTTGTATTACCGGTCACAGCACCGGCAATCAAGCTACCCAGGCCACCAATAGCATGGCCCAATCCCTGGAAAGTTAAAGCGGTTACTTGAGCGCTAAGACCGACGGCTACCACCGGAGCCGACCAGGTTGAGCGTTGAATTGTAAATTGCGTTGGCACAATACCTAAATAACCTTTAGGGTTGGCAGTTTTTTGGCTGGCGGTAACCACTTCCGTACTAAGCAGCCGGGCTTGACTCTGGTAATGCTGCCCTGACCGTGTGTAATAAATTTTTACTACTTTACCAGCAAAATGTTTAGTTGTTTGCGGCAACTTTGAATAGTCATTAACCATTACCTGGTTTTGCCCAGGTAAGCTTATGCCCGTCAAAATATCTTCAGGTTTAAGGCCAGCTTTCTGAGCCGGAGAGCCTGGCTCAACGTCACCAATTAATACTTGCTGTGATACTAGATGGGTATCACTCTTGACAGTGAACTGGTTTGGGATCAACTTAGGTATGCCAATAATAGCTAAAATCGTCAGTAAGACTAAAGCTGTGGCTAAATTCATAAAAACCCCGGCAGCCATAATCTTGCTCTTTACTGGCAAACTGGCAGCTCCGAAACTACCGGGATCGGTGTCGCTATCATGCTCGCCCTTCAGTTTTACAAAACCCCCTAGTGGTATGACGTTTATAGAAAAGATCCAGCCATGTTTGGTCGTTCGCTTATACAAACGAGGTGGGAAAAATATCGCAAATTCCTCAACCTCAACCCCATTACGGCGGGCCACTATAAAATGCCCGAACTCGTGCACCACTACTAGCCCGATAAACAAAATCAATCCCAAAATCAGCAAAAGAATCGCCATTACTTATATTTTAGCACTTTACAAACTTCCTTGGCCTTGTGTATAGTAAGGCTTAAGGGGAATAACGAATAAACAGAGGTTAAAATGAGTCAGCTAAGCCCTCGAGCCGTGGTGGGTAACGAGTTCGTTTTACCCAGTCCAAGTCTACAATTGGCAGCACCTGCTATAGTAGATGATCCTGCTGTTACAATGACGATCAATCCAGTTCTTATGCCGCATCAAGAAGTTATACCGGTCGCGGTTAAACCCGTTAGCTCACGACGTTTCGGCCATCTATTTGATCTACTGTACCAACATAGTTTTGTTGTTTTTTCTCTGTTATTTCTGCTTGTAGGCGCTACCAGCATACAGGTTGGGGGCCGCTACTATGCAGCTTATTTAGCTAGCCAAATCAAACCAGTGTCTAGCCTATCCTTGAAAAAACACAGTATCATTGGCCTCAACTTGGCAGTTCCGACTAGCCAACTACAGCAGACTATTCAGAAAATTACTGATCAAACGGCCAACTTGAGCATTGGTAGTCAAGCCGCTCCTATTAGCCCTGACACTATAAAAAATTGGCTGCGGGTAACTTCTGACTCTACCAAAACCGAGCAATACATCTCTGTTAAAACTGACGCCATTAGTCAGTCACTAACTGAGCTAGCCAATAAATTTACTGTTACCCCTATTAACCAAGTCAGTGTCATACATAACGGTGTAGCACAGATAGTTGTCGCTGGGCGCAATGGTGTCAAACTAGGTGATCCATCCACGCTAGCTACCCAAGCTCATACGATCGCCAAAACTGTCATGGATGCCAAGGGTATGCAATTTAGCACCCCGCTTGTTACCGAACCTTTCCAGGCTGTAACGGCTGCCGCCTTTAGCAAATTGATCGAGGTTGATGTGGTTACCAAACAAATGTACTTGTACGATAATGGCCAGTTGACTCGTAGTTATCCAATCAGCGCCGGAGCACCTGCTACGCCGACCCCTATCGGTGAGTTCCACATATATGCCAAACTACCAGTTCAAGACATGAGTGGCTACAATGCCGATGGTACTAAATATTTACAGCCACACGTCCACTGGATTAATTACTTTAGCGGCGGTAACGCTGTTCACGGAAACTACTGGCGACCATTGAGTTGGTTTGGCGTTATCAATAGCTCGCATGGTTGCGTTTCACTGCCCGATGACCAAGCTGAATGGGTCTATAATTGGGCGCCGCTGGGTACCACCGTCATCACCCACTACTAAACAGTCATTATCTCGTTTTCTTTAGACTTAGCTGTGGCTTCAGCCTCGGAACGGGCTTTATTCATGGCTTCTTCAATTTGATTAATCAAGCGTTTGGCCTCGTCTTCACCTATTTGTTTGTCTTTCTTGGCCTTGTCGACATTATCCAGTGCTTCGTGACGAATATTTCGCAGGTTTATCATACACTCTTCCTGTTTTTGCCCAACCTGTTTAGCCAGTTCACGTCGGCGCTCTTCGTTCAATGGTGGAATTGACACACGCACTACCCGACCGTCATCAGCTGGATTTAATCCTAGACTAGAGTCATTGCGAATAGCCGCTGAAATAGCTGCCAGGTTACTTGGATCAAACGGTGTAATTTGAATAAGCTGTGGTTCAGGTACCATAATGGTTGCTGCCTGCTTTAAAGGCAGCTGGGTACCATAAGCTTCGACCATTATTCCGTCGAGAATCGAAGCACTTGCTCGACCTGTTCTTAGTGTTTTTAAATTATCTCTGAACCGTTCTACAGCTTGCGTCAGTCGGCTTTGAGTCTGTTGCACTACCTGAATCGGTTCCATTTGAGGTAATTATACCACCCTGTGTCAGCTGACCTCGCCAAGCGCTAGACGTGAAAAACGGCGGACCACAACATTCTCACCTAAACGGGCGGCGTGCTCTTTTACATATTCACCGACCACTTGATCGGGATTTTTCACAAAAGGTTGATCAAGCAAACAGCGTTCAGCAAAATACTTAGCCACTTGCCCGTCAACAATTTTCGTAATCATATCTGGTGTTTTGCCTTCAGTTTTGGCCTTTTCAATAAATTCTGTTCGAACCTTTTCCTTCTCAGACAGCGATACCTCATCAACACTTACGTACACAGGTGCAGCCGCCGCTATATGCATGGCCAGATCTTTAACTAAGTCGGTGAAAACATCATTGCGGGCCACAAAGTCAGTTTCACAGTTTACTTCTACTAACACACCGATTCGGCTATCGTGGTTGTAGTTGCCAATTACCCCCGCTCGGGCTTCACGTTCACCACGCTTCTCGGCCTTAGTCAGACCTTTTTTACGCATTGCCGCCAAGGCCTTGTCGAAGTCACCTTTGTTCTCTTCCAGGGCTACTTTAGCGTCAGTCAGCCCCACGCCGGTTAAATCTTTTAGGCGCTTTACAGCGGCTATATCAACTGTCATTATTCTCTCCTTCAGGCAGCTTAGTTGCATCAGCCTCAACCTTATCAACTGTCTTCTTAGCCGAGGCTTTTCCAGTCTCGATAGCTTTTTGCACATAATCAGTTATCAACTGTATGGTCTTAATAGCATCGTCGTTAGCCGGTATCGGGTAAGTCACTTGGCTGGGGTCAGCATTAGTATCAACTATGGCAACTATTGGTATTTTTAAGCGCTTGGCTTCGCGAACAGCATTGGCGTCATTAATGACATCTATTATAAATAGCGCTCCTGGTCGGCTATTTAATTCCTTCACGCCACTGTACAACACGTTCATCTGATCAATTTCTTCTTGGAACCGCTGTACTTCCAATTTGTTATACTTGTTGGCCAGTTCACCGCTGGCCATACGATTTTCTAACTCTTGTAGATGTTTAACCCGGCCACCAATGGTATTCCAGTTAGTCAACATCCCACCTAACCAGCGCTCAGTTACGTAAGGCATGTTGGTTGCCTCGGCCGCTTGCTTGACAATGTCTTGTGCCTGACGCTTAGTACCAACAAACAAGACCTGTTTACCGCTGGCTGCTGTTTTAGTTACAAATGACAGCGCCTCTTCCAGGCAGGCGGCCGTTTTGGTCAGGTCAATGATGTGCGTACCGCCACGTTTGCTATGGATATACGGCGCCATTTTCGGATGCCAACGTTCAGTCTTATGACCAAAGTGCGCTCCGGCCTCTAATAATTGTTTAAGATCTACCTCAACTGTAGCCATCTAGTCCTTTCTCTTCGACTCAGGAGCCCCGTCAGTCCTACACGGATAATGACAAGGAGGATTAAACCCTGAACCTGCTTACTAATTTAGTATAGGTGATTGTAACAGATACGCTTCTCGATAGCAACAATCATTTAGTGTGATGTGTTGTAGCCAGTACTAGGACGCTAGGGCGGCTAAAAAATTTATAATGTCGGTGCGCTGCAGAGCTGACTCCTCCAAGCCAGCATGAAAACGGACGATTGTGTTTTGGTATGGAGTCAGGCGCATACTTAAATCCTCGGGTTGAAATGGTAAAACCAGGCTTCGGGTGCCCCCCCAAGATTCGCCAATTTTAAAAGTGGAAAGTTTAGCAAAAGCTTCTTCTAAAACATCGTCTTTATACTTGCGGTCAAGCTCAATACTTAATAAACCATTGGGTCCGGAAAAGCCGTCGCTTTTTCTTGAACCAGCTTGATAAATTTTGGCAATTTTCTTATGCCCTTTTATGCTATGCACAATATGATCGGCATTGGCGCCATGGGCTGCCAGTCGAACGGTCAGACTCTCCAACCCCCGGTTGACCAGCATGGCCGAAAATGGCGAAACAGTGTAGCCTAAAACACGATGATGGTGACTGAATTGCTTATATAAATCGCTGTCTTTGGTGGTCAGTGAGCCTAAGAAAACATCACTGTAACCGGCAGGGTATTTTGTGAGGCTTAAGATGCTAATGTCAACGCCATGATCGAGGGGCTTATATAATACACCGGCTGCCCAAGTGTTATCGGCTGAAGTGAGCACACCTTTCGATTTGGCTAGTTTAATAACTGAATCGACATCAGTTATGTCAAACGTTACCGAGCCTGGTGTTTCTATATGAATCAACTTGGTTTTTTTATTGATTACAGCTGCAAGTGTGTCAATCGAACCTGGCTCATAATAGTCACATCTTATGCCAAATTGCTGGTCTAGGTAACTGGCATATCGCCGAACTGGCCCATACACGCTATCCGGTAAAATCCAGTGGTCGCCTGTTTGTAACAGGGTCGTCAAGGCGCATAGCGCCGTCAAGCCGCTCGGGTATAACAGAGTATGGTTGCCCCTTTCCAGGTTTGAAATAGAATCTTGGAGCTGGTGAAGAGTCGGATTACCCTGCAGACCGTAGCCATTATCGACGTTCTCAGCCGTCTGGCCATCCAGCACCGGGTGACCACTGCTAGCTGCTCGATAATCAGCCAGTCTGGCAAAATGTAAACTGCTACTTAAATGAGTTGAGCGTGTTATGCCTTCATTATTCATACGTATTTTATCTTAACATGATGGCAATCCGGCATTGGGTTTTGCGTGGTGTGCTACAATAGAAACATTAACAATTTATAAGTATAAAGAGTGCAGCGAGAGACCTAGCTCTGTGACCTGCCAGCAACCAGCCCCATTTGGTATTGGTGCTCCATCTAGCCCGGGTAACGGGAAAGATATTGCATACTATTTGCTATCCTTTCTCGATATCCGAAGAAAGGATTTTTTTATGTCAAAACGTCAACGTCTTGGTATCGGAACCAGATTAGTGCATGGCGGTCAAGCGCCTGATCCGCTTACAGGCGCTGTGGCACCTGTCCTAGTCCGTACCAAAACCTTCCAACAACCGGTTTTTGGCGTGGAATCAAACTGGCAATACTCCCGCTGCAAGAACCCAACCCGCAGTATTTTAGAGCGTCAGCTTGAGAGTCTAGTTGGTGATGGCCAGGCAACGGTTTTTGGCTCCGGAGATGCTTCTACAGCAATGTTTTTACTGACTCTTAAGCCTGGTGATCACCTGGTTTGCTGCCGCGAACTATACGGCGGCACCATTAGATTGCTTGATCAGTTGTTTGCCGATTTTGGCATTAAGACATCTTATGTCGATGTCGAAGATATTGAAGCAATTAAAAAAGTTCAAACAGCTCATACCGTAGCTATCTGGGTCGAAAATCCAACCAACCCAAAACTTGGCGTGATCGACCTTGATAAAGTTGGGAGGATCGCCCAAGAACTTAAACTGCGCTTTATTGCCGATCTGACTTTTGCACCGCCCTGCACTACCGACCCATTTGAATATGGCGTAGAGACTGTTATCTATAGCTTGAGTAAATATTTCGCCGGTCATAATGATGTAATTGGCGGAGCGATCATAACTAAAAATCAGGCTTTATACGATCGACTTCGGTGGTTACAATGGTCAGTGGGAGCCGTTCTATCCCCCGACGAGTGCTACCGGGTCATACAGGGTATGAAAACTTTGGAACTGCGCTGGGTACGAGCCAGCAAGTCTGCTCAAACTGTTGCCGAGTATTTACAAACGCACCAGCAGGTCCATAAAGTCTATTACCCAGGGCTGGCCAATCATCCAGGTCATGAGATTATTAAGCAGCAGATGAAGCATGGATTTGGAAGTGCCCTGTCATTTGATCTTAGGTCTGATGATTTAAATTTGATTAGAAGGTTCGTCAATAGTCTTCAAGAAAGTCAGCTCGTAGTATTTGGCGAAAGCCTGGCAAGCCCGGAGACGATATTGGCGCATCCAGCCACAATGAGTCACCGCAGTCTAACCCAAAAAAGGCGAAATGACTTGGGAATCGGCAATAATTTTTTCCGATTGAGTATAGGTTTTGAGGATCCAGTAGACATTATCGAGGCTTTCGATGATGCTTTGCAAGTGTTCCAGCTAGCTGCTTCTAACTCTACAAATAAGCCCGCTCGGCAATTTGCTTAATTTCGGTTGTCGCTTCTCTGTTAAGCAAGCAATGAACTTTTAATATAATCTAGGAAAGCGTTTGGACCTGGCATACCCAGCGAAGTTTGTCGGTGAATTGTCACCTGGGACATACCGGCATATAGTCCACTTCTGTAGGCTAACAATTTTGGATAACAGCGAGCCAGTGCCTGTTGCTGCGTTTCACTGATCTCTGGCTTATATATATCCCCCCACACTACTGGCTTGGGCTCCGTAACATAAAGTTTGAACATCTCATCCTGCATATCAGGCGTTGCTTCAAGATAAATAACAGTAGTAAGTGCAGTCAGTTTTTCGAGTATTTCAGGACTGGTGTGTACCACGCTACCGGTTGTATCGATAACAGTATTTTGGGTATGATAACCCTGTTCAAGATCACTTATGATTTTCTGTAGCGTAGCAACCTCAAGGTCAAGATATCTTTGCTGATTTTTGGCAAACCTTTTGTCATAAGGTTGTCCAAGCCATTTTGACATGTCTTCAATGCCTTTATAACCCAACTCCGCCAGCACATCACTAAGTTCTGACTCTATAAGGTCATCACAGCATATATGGTTAAAGTTACTCTCTTGGGCCAAACGCTTTGACCAATATGACTTACCAACATTTGACATACCTACCAAAGTCAAAACCAGTTCACCGGCTTGCAATTTTTGATCAAACTTTATATTGGGAGTGGTCATGAGTTAATACTTAAATAGCCTTCAAGAATTCGCAAAGCTCAGCAATTGAATTTTCAATTTCCCAATAACGCTCAGCTTTCTGCCTTAAACCTTCTAACTGCTTTGTATTATCAACTTTTATGCCGGTTTTTTCAAATATTTCCTCAGCAAATTTAAGGGGTGAGGCCGTAGCCAAGATAACATTGATCTGAGCACTACCCACTAATTCACTGGCGTACCAGCCTACAGCTGAGTGAGGGTCCAGCAAATATCCGGTATCATAATATACTCTTTTTATAGTTTGAATTGTTTCTTCATCTGTTACTCGCACAGCCTGCACCGCATGACTTAATGCGAAACTGTCACTATCCAATAAGTGAGTAAATCGAGCAAAGTTATTCGGCGCATTGACATCCAGAGCAGTAGACATCGGACGAATTGTCTGCTTTATTTCATACGCTCCAGTCATCAGATAACGCACTAACAAGTCATTCATATTGTTGGCCGCTACAAAATCTGCTATCGGCACTCCCATGACTCGAGCCAGTAAGCCAGCGGTTAAATTACCTAGGTTGCCCGTGGGCACCACTACCCGAGCGGTGCTGTTTGCCAGCTGACCATACAAGCTACCGTAATAGGTAATTTGAGGTAACAACCGCCCGATATTTATGGAATTCGCTGTGGTTAGATTAAGCTGTTCACTAAGCTGACGATCGGCAAGAGCCTTTTTAACCAGTTGCTGACAATCATTAAAATCACCCTTGACTTCTAGTGACCGTACATTTTTTGCGACCCGTCGGAGCTGTTCTTGTTGCAATTGGCTAACTCGACCCTTTGGATATAGCACCACAAGCTCCACATTAGGCACATCGGCAAAGCCATGCGCAATTGCCCCTCCAGTGTCTCCGCTGGTAGCAACCAATACAGTTGAGCTACGGCCAGCTTTTTGGTTAAAATAACTCATGAAGGCCGATAGATAACCGGCAGCCACATCTTTAAAAGCCATTGTTGGGCCATGAAATAGTTCCAATATCTTTTTGCCCCCTACATCTATAAGAGGCGTGTCAAAAGTTGAAGCACTGCGAATTATTTTATCCAGATCCTCGGCAGTTATTTCCTCAGACACCCAGGGAGTAAGCATGATTTGAGCTGTTTCAAATCTATTCGCTTTAATCAAGCCATCTATGTCTACTTCGGACAAACGCGGTACAAATTCTGGGACATATAGACTACCGTCCTTTGCAAGGCCATTTGAAAGCGCTCTTTCAAAGGAAACCTTATCCTTCGGGTCAGTTAAGCTCACAAACTTCATACTGTGTCATAGTATGACGAAAGACGAGTAAAACAATAAGCCTCTGGTTGTTAGCCGGTTGACCACCGGTTAACAGATGTGCTTTTCTGAATAATACTATGAAAAAGAGGTTACATCCCGACAACTATCGACTGGTGGTGTTTGAGGACCTGAATAATAGGTTCCGCTTCTTGACGCGGTCTACATTTGCTGCCGAAGACACTACCAAGTGGGAAGATGGCAATGAGTATCCTTTAGTAAAAGTTCATATCACCAGTGCTTCACATCCTTTTTTCACCGGTGAAGAGCGTATTCTTGATATTGAAGGACGTGTTGATAAGTTCAAGGCTAGAGCGGCCGCTGGTCAAGCTGCTAAAGAAAAGCGCGCAGCCGCTGCCCAAAAACTGTCTAAGCGTCAAGCCACCAAGATTGAAAAAGCTGAATCTAAGGCCGAAGCCAGCAGTTTATCTAAATAGCTAAGCTTGCCTTAACCATCTGATTCAATATGTATTCAGATGGTTTTTCTTTATACTAAATAAACGGAGCAGTCATGGACGACAAAGAACAAACTTACGTGCCGAACTTGCTGACCTGGAGATTAAGCTCCAGGATCCAACTGTTTTTAGTAACAAAAATTATCCCCGGCTTGCTAAACGAAAAGGCGAACTGGAGCATATAATTAACCTGTTTAAGGATAGGACGCGTTATTTACATGACCGCGAGGAAGCTGAAAAACTAAAAGATAGCTCTGAGTCAGAGCTGCAAGCCATGGCCCATTTAGAACTAGGTGAACTACAAGCAAAAATAGCTAAAACTGAAGATCAATTAATAGAAATCCTTACGCCACAAGATCCTAATAACGACCGGGATGTAATCATTGAAATACGGGCAGCAGCTGGCGGCGATGAATCCAGTCTATTTGCCGGTGAACTTTACCGCATGTACGCCCGCTGGGCTGAAAATCATAGTTATAAGACTGAGTTAATCAGTGAATCGCCAAACGAGGTTGGCGGTTATAAAGAAATTGTCTTCGCTGTTCGTGGGCCTGAAGCTTATAAAAACTTAAAGTTTGAAGCTGGCGTTCACCGTGTTCAAAGAGTACCGGTTACAGAAAGCCAGGGACGCATTCATACCTCAACTACAACCGTTGCCGTCTTACCTGAAGCTGAAGAGTCAGACATCCAGATTGACCCAGCTGACTTACGTATTGACGTCTATCGCAGTGGCGGCCACGGTGGTCAATCGGTTAACACTACTGATTCAGCAGTGCGCATTACCCACTTGCCCACCGGCCTAGTCGTATCAAATCAGGACGAAAAATCTCAAATCAAAAACAAAGCCAAAGCCATGAGCGTGCTACGCTCTAGACTACTACAAATGAAAATCGATGAAGAAACCTCAGCACTTAGTGATGCCCGACGCAAACTTATCGGCAGCGGTGATCGGTCGGAAAAAATCCGTACTTACAACTTCCCTCAGGATCGCATCACCGACCATCGTATCGGTTATTCCCGTTCTAATATACCTGGCGCTCTGGCCGGTGAAATTGACGATTTAATTGAAAAACTCCAGGCCGTCGAACACGAACTTTTGAGTCAAGAAGGCTGAAGTTTTTTATGAAAGTTCTTATAACTGGCTTTCCGGGGACCGGGAAATCAAGTCTTGCTCATCAGCTCCAAAAACTGGGTTATAGCGCTTACGACATTCAGGCTATGCCCAGTTATAGCCATGTAGAAAGTCGCTTAAGTGGACGACATATTACTCCGCCGCAACCGTTGCCGCGCGGTTGGTATGATACCGTCGGTGCCTATACCTGGAATCTAGGAAAAGTCACTCGTTTGTTGGCAGCTCATGAAGATGTTTTTATCTGTGGACTAGCTGCTAATCAAGACTCGCTTTATCCCTTTTTCGATCTAATCTTTGTCCTGCGTCTTGATGATGTGCTACTTGAGCAACGGCTTCGTGAACGCGAAACAAGTAATTATGGCAAGGAGCCTGCTAGCTTAGTCGATATAGTTATGCAACGATCAAGCTTTGAAAGAAAGCTACAGGAATTAGGCGCTGTTTCGATAGATACAGCCGCCCAGCTGCCTGATGTAGCTCATAAAATATTAAGTATTACTCATGCTAATTAAAACTTGCATCGAGCAGTCCAGTAAAAAACTTGAACAAGCGGGGGTTGGGACATCGCGTTTAGATGTTCTAGTTTTGCTCGAGGACATTACTGGCATCGATCGTTCACGCTTATTAGCTAATCCTGATACACAAATTTCTGCAAAGCAATTAGCAAAACTCACTAAATTACTCAGACTAAGAGCACAACATTTACCGCTTGCCTACATACGCGGAAGAACGGAGTTTTACGGCCGTGAATTCATAATTACATCCTCAGTGCTTGAACCTCGTCCAGAATCAGAAACGATGATTGATTTACTAAAAACCTTGCCCGGCCAGCCAACAGAAACACATATTGCTGATGTCGGTGCTGGCAGTGGTGCACTTGGTATTACGACTGCTCTCGAGCTACCTAATAGCCACGTAGAGTTACTAGAGATAAGTCAAGCTGCTTGGAAAGTAGCTAAAACTAATGTAGATAAATTTACATTAAACATAAGCGTTATTAAAAGTGATCTACTAACTCATTCTCGACAACACAATGACATTCTACTGTGCAACTTACCTTATGTACCGGATAGCTTTCAAATTAATCCCGCCGCAATGAGGGAACCGAAAATTGCTATTTTTGGTGGTCCAGATGGCCTAGATATCTATCGCCGACTGTTTACACAAGTTAGTACAATGAAGAAACAACCGTTGTACATTTTAACTGAGGCTTTACCGCCTCAACATTCAGCTTTGCAGACAATTGCCAACCGCGCCGACTATACATTACATAAATCTGAGGACTTCATTCAAGTTTTCAAGAACTAGGCATGCTACCCAGTGTCACATCAATATGTAGGGTTTGACTGCTGCGAAGGACGGTTAGGGTTACTTTATCGCCGGGCTGGTGTTGATCGAGCAAGCTAGTCAATGAATGAGTTTGATCTATACTGGTCCCGTTAAGTTGAGTGATGATGTCATTAGTCTGAAGTCCTGCATTAGCTGCCGGGCTGCCACTAATAACTGACGGTGAACTGGGATCACTACTGGGAGCAATGAAGGCACCGTTGCTAACACTTAAATTGTATTCATTTGACACGTCAGCTGTCAGCGGTATATAGCGTACGCCCAGATAAGGTCGAGCGAACTTGCCGGTCTGCACTACTTGATTCATTAAACCTCTGACGTCATTAATCGGGATAGCAAAGCCAATATTCTGGGCATTACCAGCTATAGCGGTGTTAATGCCAATTACCTGGCCATTTAGGTTAACCAACGGACCGCCAGAGTTGCCCTCATTGATAGCAGCATCTGTTTGGAAGAGATCGTCAAGGTTTTCTGTAGCTGTTGAACTACCTGAACTATCGCCGGCTTGTACGCTGCGACAATAACCAGAAATTATGCCACTAGTCACCGTGTTCTGGAATTGGCCTAACGCATTGCCTATAGCTACCACATTATCACCTACTTGCACACTAGAGGAGTCGCCGATGTCCGCAGGAGTTAACTTATGCCCCTCGTTATCGTTAATTTTCAAAAAGGCAATGTCTAGACTATCTGTGTCACTAGTACGGCCAATTACCGATACATTCTTGAGCTCTGTGCCATCACTCAATGTAACACTGACACTGGTCGTACCCTGTGGTACTACATGACGATTAGTCACAATTATGCCTGAAGAGTCAATAATTATGCCTGTGCCTGCGGCTTGTTCTTGACTAGGCTGGGCAAAACCAAATAATCCAAGCCCATTGTCAGTCGAAGAACTACTAGTAATATTAACGTTCACACTAACTACACTGGGGCCAACTGTTTTAGCAATCTGGCTGATAAGCTGACTTTGGCTAGTTACAATTTTTTTCTGATTACCGACACTAGTGCTAATTAGGCCAGTCTGATTATGTCGACTTTCCAGCCAAGCGCCCCCATAACCACTTAAACCAACTGCCATCAAGAATAACACAGCTAAGATAGCCTGTTGCGGCTTAATATTTGATTTTGGAATATTCATAAAGCCCTCCCTGCTTAGCCTTGATCTAAACAACTTTATCGCCCCAGTCAGAAAATGCTAATACTACAAGCACGATCGCCACCATAATGAATATAAATTGCCGCCTTATACCTTTGCTAAGCCGATCATTGTGGTCTAAGTAGTAAAGCACCGCCAGGCCATAACCTAATGTGCTTAACAGCAATGTTGGCTGAGATACACCTCTGTAAAATAACAGCCAGTGGCTGAGTAACCAAGCCAGGGCTGCGCCAAAATAGCCCCACACATATGACAACATTTTGGCATAGGGCTCATCAAAAGCATCTAAAAAGTGCCGCGCTGCCAAAAAGCAAAATAGACCGCTAAGTAGAGTTAACCCATAAATTGGCCCGCTGCCCCAAGCCAGATAAAGGGCGCTTAAAGCCGCCAATTGGCCAATAAAAGCCTGGGTGGTCACCATGGGTACTCCAGAACGCGGCTTAATAGCTAATAGCCAAACAGCGTATAGCACAGCCCATAAGATTTGTACAACTAAGCTGCCGCTATGCGTCATAAATAGCACTAACGATAGGCCTACCATTAAGTCTACAGCGTTCGATCGAACGTTAGCTGCCCAAAAACGTGGCTTTACGGCAAACATACGCCACTTACTTAAAACTATTATGCTTAAAGCTAGCTGAACGAAATTCAATCGTACTAGCACAAATGCAGCCATTGGCAATACAAACACCAGGACTAGGTGCAAAAAAGGAGCAATTCCGCTAGTAGGCTTAAGGTTGCGTAATATTGGCCTCATCACTGCCTATAATGATAACAAAATCAGCGCCATTCGTAGCTATTGACTTATCCGCTAGAGAATTCAAAGCTTTTTGGCTGAAGCGCTCCTCCAAGTAGTTTTTTGTGTACTTATTCCTATGGGTTAGGTCAACCAACGTGGTCGATGACCAGTTACTGCTAGGGGTGTTGCCAACACCTACTACGTTATAACCATAAGATTTCAAATCATCTGCCGTTAGGGTGGCCAAACCAGGCATTGAAGTGCCATTTAACACTAGAACTTTGGCATTTTCTCTTACTATATAAGGATCCTTAAGTAGGCCACGTACAAATTGTTGAATATCATCATATTTAAATAGCCCACTTTTTGGCAATACGATAGACTGTCCGTCTATATTACCAGTTACAACATAGGGAGTAGATCCATCGACCAGACTAGTAGAAGTTACTTTCGCATCACTAATACCATTAGTTATGCTATATAAACGGCTGGCGTTCTTAATCGAGAGATCAGTCTGGACATTGTTACCGAAAGCATCTATTAAACCAGAAAGTTTTAGCGGGTTGCTGAGTGTACCCAAAGTAGCAATCTTACTCTTAAGAGCAACTAGCACCGCTCGTTGGCGCTCGGCACGCGCAAAATCGCTAGTAGTTTCACGAGAGCGTACATAAATCAAAGCCTGATTACCATTAAAAGTTTGAGTACCGGCCTTGGCCAACACTGGGTTATTATTGTTTTCCCAAGCCATGGTTGGATCGACCAGATCAGTTGGTACATTTATAGACACGCCGCCGACGGTATCAACCGCCTGCTGGAAGGCCTGGAAATCAACGAGTACGTTGTAGTCGACTGATATGCCCAAAACTCCTTCAACGGTTTGATCAACTAAGTTAAAACCTGCTTTAATAGCAGCCGGATTTGTACTGCCAGGAGCCACCTTACCTAAGTATTTAAATTCACCAGTTTCCCAGACAGCATTGAGCTTCATAACCCCCTGGTTTGGCGCATTAACCCACAGATCACGTGGTAGGCTCAACAGAGTTGAAGTATGATTGACCGGGTCTACACTAGCTAGCATCATGGTATCTGTCAGGTCCGGGCCATCGTGATTACCGCCGCCGCGGCCTAGTAGCAAGACATTAACCCTCCCACTGCCCTCCCCCTTCAGTAAATCTGGGTTAACGTTGGCTTTTAGAGCGGCGGCTGTCGCTGTATCTCCTCTAAATACTTTGTGCAACTTTAAATAGCTTTGTGAAAATAACAGGCCTCCCATAGTTATTAAGAGGACTAGGGCTACCGCCAGTCCACGCGATACTCGACGTCTAACTTTATGCCATTTAACCGTACCTAGACGAGTTAGGTTCGAAGGGCTGGGTTGGCCGGGCAGATTCATATCCATAGGTACTTGAGGAACCGGTAGTACAGGTTCCTGTGGGGCAAGCTTAGGCTTAGCCATCTGTCCTACTAAGGGTCTTAGGACCGGTAGTGGCCTGTCTCCAATTGGATATTTGGATGGCCAGACTACGTCCATCGATCGTAGTGAAACTACCTTCGACACAGGTTGCGAATCCTCAAAGGTTTGTTTTTGCGTTTGGCTAGGTTTTTGTATTCCAGGCCGTTTGAATCGTGACCGGTCCATCTCTAACCCTTACATTATAAAGTCATTAAGCTTATGAGTAAACCCTTTTCTTGTGCTATAGTTGAAAGCTGTATGGATAATAACTCACCCCACGTTGAACAGATCTCGCAACCTCCACAACGTGCCTCAGGCTGGCGAGAATTATTATCAACTTTAGGAATTCTGCTGACTGCCTTAGCCGTGGCGTTATTTATCATTTTTTTTGTATTCCGCTCCTATCAAGTTGATGGGCCTAGCATGGAAAGCACCCTGCAAAATGGCGATAAATTGTTTATTTGGAAGGTTCCACGCTCCTGGGCCGACATAACTGGTCATCCTTATATTCCCGATCGTGGCGACATTGTCGTATTCACCGAAAGTAGCCTCAGCTCATTTGGTCAGCAGGATACAAAACAACTCATCAAGCGGGTTATTGGTCTACCAGGCGACCGAGTTATAGTCTCTGACAATCATTACATCATATATAACAAAACTCATCCTGGAGGTTTTGACCCTGACAAAAGTCTGCCATATGGTAAGAATATGCCCGCTACGACTGGTAACACTGATGTAACCCTTGGCAAAAATCAACTTTTCGTATCTGGTGATAACCGTCCGGATTCGCTGGACTCCAGAGCTTTCGGGCCAATTAATGCTAGCCAAATTGTCGGCAAATTGCTTCTAAGAGTCTTCCCTATCAGCCAAGCCAAAGCGTTCTAATAAATATGCTATAGTTGGTCTTATGAGCCAAACAGCAAAAAGAGGGTTGGGTCGTGGTTTTGAAGCACTTATTTCCAGTGACTTCGACAAAAGTCTATTGCTAACTCCTGAAGACCGGATTGAAAAAATCCCCGTCAAACAGCTAAAGCCTAACCCGTATCAACCACGCAAACATTTTGACGAAACCGCCCTGAGTGAACTAGCTGCTTCTATTAAACGTCATGGCATCGTACAACCACTGGTGGTTACTCCTATTAAAGGGAATGGCTACATTCTAGTAGCAGGTGAACGTCGATGGCGAGCGGCTGAAAAAGCCGGACTTACAACTGTTCCAGCTATTGTACGCAAGAGGCAGGAACTAGAACAGCTAGAATTAGCACTGGTCGAAAACATACAACGCGTAAACTTAAGTCCGCTCGAACAGGCTGTTAGTATCGAGCGTTTACACGAACAATTCAACTTTTCCTATGATGAAATTGCCAAACGCCTGGGGAAAGCTAGCTCTACAGTATATAACACCGTGCGTTTGCTTGGTTTGCCTGAAGCCGCTCTTGATGAGCTTGCCGCTGGTAAGATTAGCGAGGGACACGCCCGAGCCATATTAGCAATTAAGCCTGACGCTGAACGTCAAGCTTATCTGTTAAAAAGCATTATTTTGCATGGCTGGAGCGTTCGTCAAGCCGAACGTTTTGTTACCAGTGTCAAAGCTGGCGTCAAAGAAACGGCTAAAGTCCACGATCGAGTGCACACCGAAAACGCTACCACTAAAACCTTGTCCAAAAAACTTAAAACCCCTGTTCATATCCGGCGCACAGCCCATGGCGGCAAACTTGAGATCACTTTTAAGGACGATAGCGAGTTAGAACGTATTATCAATCTCTTTAATTAAGACGTTCTTTTACTTCTCGAGCTAATGCTTTGTAGGCTCTGGCCCCTTTACTCCAACGATCATGTTCATAAATTGTGCGGCCATAACTTGGGGCTTCTGCTAGACGGACATTACGAGGGATAATAGTTCGGAACAGTTTGTCACCAAAGTAATTAGCCACCTCCTGCTGGACTTGTTCACTTAAACTATTACGTTTATCAAACATGGTTAGCATGATACCAAGCAGTTCCAATGACGGATTAGTGCTATTGCGTACCGCTTGGATAGTTTTCAGTAGTTGACTAAGACCTTCTAGGGCATAGTACTCGGCTTGTACGGGTATGAGTACATTGCCAGCTGCGGTTAATCCATTAATAGTTAAAAGCCCTAGTGAAGGAGGACAATCAATTATTATGTAATCATACCTAGCCTGTTGCAAAATTTTGTGGAGAGCAAACTCGCGACTAATCTGACTTACCAGCTCTACCTCAGCCCCAGCTAAGTTAGAATTAGCTGGCAAAACAAATAATTGTGCGACATGGCTTTCTTGCACAACCGAGGCCAATGCTGCTCCACCACATAAAACTTCATAGGTTGTTTTCGTGCTGAGCTCTTTTGCTAAGCCTAGTCCACTGGTAGCGTTACCTTGAGGATCTAAGTCTACTAGCAAAACTGATGATTTCTGATCAGCCAGCTGGGCAGCCACATTTATGGCCGTGGTTGTTTTACCCACCCCTCCTTTTTGATTTACCACTGCAATAATTTTTTTTGTCATTACTACTCCGCTTCTAACTTAAGTATAACATCAGCCATGATACCCGCTATTAGCCATATAATAC
>JABXNS010000128.1_pt1 | contig 20660 bp, 23 predicted proteins | sample 7301101 | NCBI WGS metagenome assembly JABXNS01 (sample SAMN14449646, study PRJNA615230) | soil metagenome | isolation source: soil from bare, unvegetated metal-rich iron-sulfur acidic spring small-cell... | place: Canada: Paint Pots Mound, Kootenay National Park, BC | collected 2017-05-25 | reverse complement strand
CATCCGATCGACGGGCGCAAAGTCCGGCATCTCGATATCACCGCAAACGCCCGTTGCGATGCTGGAAGATCTCGCCGGAGATTTCGATCTGGCACTCGTAATGAGCGTGAACCCGGGTTTTGGCGGCCAGCAATTCATCTCGCACGCACTCGAAAAGCTTCGCGAAACCAAAGCGTTGCGCGAGCGGTCGGGCGCGAAATTCGAAATCGAAGTGGACGGCGGCATCACGCTCGAAAACGCGCGGGGCGCTGCCGAGGCGGGCGCCGACGTCATCGTGATCGGTTCGGCGATCTTCGATACGCCCGACTGCGGCCGCGCAACGAAGCAGTTCCGCGAACTGCTCGACGGGGCCGCGACGCGCTGACCACTTTCGAAGACCGACTCGTCGAGGAGATTCGCCGCCTCGTCGAACAGCCGGAAACGCGCGCGATCCTCACCGGCATTGGCGACGACGCCGCCGTTTGGCAGCCGTCGCGTTCGCACCGCAGCGTCGTTACCACCGACACGTTCGTGGAGAACGTGCACTTCAGGCGCGAGGATTCGCTGGAAAATGCGGGCCGCCGCGCTATGGCTGCGAGCCTGAGCGACATCGCTGCGATGGGTGCGCGCCCGGTTTTGGCAACAATATCGCTGGCGCTGCCGCCGGAAAATGCTCACGATGACGCGCTAGCGTTGTACCGCGGTGTTGCCGCATGCGCGGACGCGAATGCGTGCGCGATCGTGGGCGGCGATCTGACGCGGGCGCCGCTCGTAGCGCTCGCGGTGACGGTCGTCGGCGAGGTGCGTCCGTCGAACGTGAAAGCACGCTCGGGAGCAAGGCCCGGCGACGTCATCGCGCTGACCGGATCGCTCGGTGCGGCGCGCGCGGCTGGATTCCGCGCGATTCCCGAGCTGCGCCTTGCGGAAGGGCGTTGGCTCGCCGGGAGCGCCGCGGTCAACGCGATGATGGATGTCTCCGACGGACTTTCCACAGATTTGGCGCGCATGTGCGCGCAGTCGAAGTGCGGAGCGCTGATCGAACGCGTGCCGATCGCGGCCACTGCTGAAACTGCGGCGCGCGCTGCGGGAGAAGAACCGGAGACATATGCCCTGGCGGCCGGAGAGGACTTCGAGCTGCTTGTCGCGCTGAAAGCGCGAGCGTTCCGTTACGTCGCCGCGCGCTTTCGAAAGCGCTTCGGCCGCGAACTCGAGCAGGTCGGCGTCATGCGCGAAGGTTCAGGAGTCTTTAGGGAAACTCGGACCGGCGAGCAAGAGGTTGCCGCAACCGGCTGGGATCACTTTTCTTAAAGGAAGCAGCCCGCTTAAGCCTTCCGCGTGACGCGCTTGGCGCGCAGGCACGCCGCGCAGACCTTTGCGGTGCGGTTCGTGCCGCGCTCGCTTATTCTGATCGATTGAAGGTTGGGCAGCCAGCGTCGCTTAGTTTTGTTCATTGCGTGGCTGACATTGTTGCCGGCCATGGGCCCCTTGCCGCAGACTTCACAGCGTTTTGCCATAACGTTCCGCATAGTACCACGGGCCGCGTCCTTCGACAACCCTTCGACCCCGGCTCCGGCCCTTCGACAGGGACGCCACGCGGCGTCCGCTCAGGATGACATGAGCTAAAGCGAGAAGGGCGTTGGCCGATGGATGTCACTCTCCTGGACGGCCGCGGCTATGCTAAATTCATGACCGCCGGCTCCTTTTTCGTCCGGAAATACCGGCAAGTCCTCAACGATTTGAACGTTTTCCCGGTCCCCGACGGGGACACCGGCACCAACATGTACCTCACGGTGCGGCAGGCGGCCCTGGAAGCGGCCAAACATCAGAACGCTCCTTTGTCAAAGGTAGCGGAGGCGGCGGCTCAGGGCAGCCTCATGGGAGCCCGGGGCAATTCCGGCGTCATCATCTCCCAAATGCTCCGCGGTTTCGCGCACCACGTCCGGCACCGGGAGGCGATCGACACGTTCGTTTTTGCGACCGGAATGCGGGAAGCGGTGACGGCCGCGCGGCAAGCCTTGGTCCGTCCGGTGGAGGGAACGATTCTCAGCGTCGCCGACGCCGCTGCCGAGGCTGCGTACCGCATGGCTTTGCACGAAAAAGATTTTTACCGCCTGTGCAACGCCGTTTTGCGCGCCGCGAACGAAGCGCTGGATCGGACGCCCGAACAGCTGCCCATACTAAAGGAAGCCGGAGTCGTGGACGCCGGCGGTGCAGGCCTCGTGTACTTCTTGGAGGGAGCGTTACGTTTTCTTCCCGGCAGCAAAGTGCACGCAACCGCCTTTCCGCGCAGGCCGCTTCGGCAGACGGTGTTTACGCCGCAGCAGCACGTGGGCGAGCGGAAGTTTTGCACCGAGTTCATTCTCGAAGGAGCTCAATGCTCGCCGCTCGATCTCCGCGAAGCGTTGCAACCGCGCGGAGATTCGCTGATCGTCGCCGGCGAAGCTCCGACGCTGAAAGTCCACATCCACACCGACCACCCCGACCGCGTGCAAGATGTCGCCGCCAAATACGGCGCAGTCACGCGCTTGAAAATCGATGACATGGAGCGGCAACACCATGTGCTTATCGATGCGCCCGCGCCGCCTTATTCCCTAGTCGCCGTCGTCCCGGGCTTAGGGTTCGAGCGAATCGTGCGCGAACTCGGCGTGGAAGTGCCGCTCGTGACGCAGAAAAATCCAAGCGTCCGGGATTTTCTCCTCGCGATAAATTCCTGTTTGGCATCCGATGTCTATCTTTTCGTGAACGACAAAAACGCAGCGCTTGCGGCGGAGGAAGCAGCGAAGATCAGTGGCCGAAGCGTGCGGATTCTGCCGACCCCGGACATCGTCGCAGGCATTGCCGGACTCTTCGCGATGCGTTCGGGAAACGGAGGAGTTCCGACGTCCGAGGAGATCATGACAGCGGCCACGCACCCGCGGAGCGCGCAAGTCTTCTTCGCCGGGAAGGACGCAACGCTCGGTGGAACGACCGTCGCACGCGGGAAGCCGGCCGCGGCAAGCGGCGGCAGCCTGTATTCCGGGAAGTCGCTCGCGGACGCTGCCGCGTCGGCCTTGGATGCGATGGGCGCACGAGATGGAGGGCTGATCACCGTGTACTACGGCGGCGCGCAAAAAGAACGCGACGCGCAACGGCTAACCGAACGCCTGCGCGACTCATTTCAATCCGCCGAGATCGAATATTACTTCGGCGGCCAGCGGGACGTCGAGTTTTGGATCTCGCGCGATGAATAACGCGCGTCCGCGCATCGTCGTCGACGCAATGGGCGGCGATCACGCTCCGGCGGAAATCGTTGCCGGCGCGATGCTTGCAGCGCAAGGCGACTATGCCGACCTCACGCTAGCCGGCGATGAGGCGCAGATTAAACCGCTGCTGCGCGGATCTGCGGCATCCCGCATCGCGATTTTGCACGCACCGAAAAATGTGCCCATGGACATGCACGCGTCGCAGGCGCTGCGCATTGCCGGCGAGACGTCGCTCGGCGTCGCGGTCGAAGCCGTAAAAGACGGCCGGGCGGATGCAGTCGTTTCAGCGGGCAACAGCGCTGCGTTCTTGGGCATTGCTTTGGTCAAGCTCCGTCCGATCGCCGGTATCGCCCGTCCCGCGATCGCGACCGTCTGGCCGGCGCTGAACGGACCGATGGTGCTGCTTGACTCGGGCGCCAACGTCGACTGTCGTCCCGAGTGGCTGGAACAATTCGGCATCATGGGATCGTCGTACGCAAAAGCCGTTCTGAAGATCGCTAATCCGCGCGTCGCCATTCTGTCGATCGGCGAAGAGCGGTCGAAGGGTAACGCGCAGGTGCTCGAAGCCGCTAAGCTGCTGGAGCGTGCGCCGATCAACTTCATCGGCAACGTCGAAGGGAAAGATCTCTTTCACAACGCCGCTGACGTCGTTGTCGTCGATGGCTTCGTCGGCAACGTCGTGCTCAAAATGGGCGAGGGTTTGATCGGTGATCTCGGCAAGGTGATTCGCGAGACGATCCTCGGCGGGAACTTCGTCACGAAGATCGGCGCCGCGCTGGTGGCACCCGCGCTGCGCGGGTTGCGGCGGAAGTTCGATTACGAAGAATACGGCGGGGCGCCCCTGCTCGGACTGCGCGGAAACTGCATCGTCACGCACGGACGCGCGACGCGCAACGCCATCAAGGGCGCCATCCGCGTCGCCGCCGACGAAGTGCGCAACGACGTCGTCGGCAAGATCAGCGATCTCGTTACGCCGGATCTGACCGAGGTTTAGCCTCCATGGCTGTTGGGATCGTCACCGACAGCACGTCGGATATCGAGCCACAGCTCGCAGCGCGTCTGGGAATCACGGTCGTCCCGCTCTTCGTTATCTGGGGAGAGCGGAGCTACCGCGATTATATCGACCTGAGCCGCCGGGAATTTTACGAGCGGCTGGCGTCCGAACGCGAACTACCGAAAACCTCGCAGCCCTCGCCGCAGATGTTCGAAGAAGCTTTCGAGCCGCTGGCGGGCGCCGGTCAAGAGATCGTCTGCATAACGATCAGTTCCAAACTCTCCGGCACAATAAATGCGGCGCGCGCCGCTGCCGCGCAGTTCGAAGGCACGCGCATTACCATTTTCGATTCGCTAAGCGTAGCGGGCGGACTGGGCATGCAGGCTCGCATCGCCAATGATTTAGCGAGGAGCGGAGCCGGAAGCGATCGGATTTTGGAGGCGCTCGAAATTGAAAGGCGCGCGCAGCGCCTTTACGCCTGCATACCCGATCTCTCCCACGTTGTGCGTACCGGACGGATTGGAAAAGCGCAAGCCGCGATCGGAACACTGATGAAGATCGTTCCCGTCATCTCGCTGCGCGACGGAGAGGTCGTAGCGGAGGCGCAAGTCCGCACGTTTGCGCGCGCAGAAGAGACGATGATCGAATTAGCGCTGAAAAACGTGCGCGACGTGACGGAAGGCCGGTTTCTGGTGATGCACACGAACGCGCCGGCGCTCGCCGAGAAGGTGCGTGAGCGGCTCGAGCGGCGGTTCGCCGGCGTCAAGCCAAAGGTGCTCGACGTGCTCGAAGCCGGTCCGGTGATCGCTACGCACGGTGGCCCCGGAGCGGTCGGAGTGTTTTCCGCGCAATGACCGGCATCTACGTCCATCTGCCGTTCTGCCCGTACATTTGTCCCTACTGTGACTTCGCGAAGTGGCCGCATAAGCAAAGCGCCGCGCGGCGGTACATGGACGCGCTGCATCGCGAGATCGATGCGGCGCAGGCGGCCGGCGGCGAGCACACGGTATTCCTGGGCGGCGGAACTCCTAACACGTATTCGCCCGCGGAGATTGCGGAGTTGCTCGCGCGCATCGCGTCCAAATTTTCGGCAGCGCGTCCGCCCGAAGTAACGATCGAGGTCAATCCGGAACTGGTCAGCGCGGCCGCCTTAGCGGCGTATGCGGCTGCCGGTGTGACGCGGCTTTCGATCGGTGTTCAGTCGTTTGTGGAAGCGGAGATCCGGACGCTGGGAAGACGTCACGATGCCGGACAAGTGCGCGACGCAGTCGCCGCGGCTCGATCGGCTGGAATAGGTAGCGTGAGTCTGGATCTGATCTTCGCCGTCCCGGGTCAGACAAAAGAGAGCTGGAGACGCTCGCTGGAGAGAGCTATCGCGCTACAGCCGGATCATGTTTCGGCTTACGGCTTGACGATCGAAGACGGGACGCCGTACGCGGATTGGCGCGATAGCGAACCATCTGCTTTTCCCGATCAGGATCTGGAAGGGGACCTCTATGAGATCGCGATCGATACGCTGGAGAAGGCGGGCTTTGAACACTACGAGATCAGCAACTTCGCGCTTCCCGGACATCGCTGTGCGCATAACGCGAATTATTGGGCAAATGGTGAGTACGCTGGATTCGGTGTCGGTGCCGCTTCGTATCGGAACGGCGTGCGTTCGACGCACACGCGGGATTTGGAGGCCTATGTGGCCGCCGCTTCCCAAGGGCTGAAGATTCCGGACCAATCCGAGCGGCTGGAAGGCGCGCAGCGCGCGGGCGAGGCCGTGATGCTGGCCTTACGCACGGCGCAGGGGCTCTCGTTTGCAGCCTTCAAAGAACGTTATGGGTTGGAGTTTTTGGAATACTACGCTTCAATCGTCGAGCCATATCGCGCCGCGGGGTTGCTTGAGGTCGATACGGCCGGCGCGCGGTTGACGAGACGCGGACGATTCGTAGCCAACGATATATGCGCAACGTTCATAACGCTTCCTTAGGTCCTCACGTCGCGGGGGCTATTCTCCGCGCCGTATTTGCGGTCGTTTTTGCCGTGACCGGCTTTTTGCTCGGGCGCGAAGCCTACATCTATCTCGTCGCACCGCATTTCGCTGCCGAAGGTCTGCAACTCGCCTTCACGATCGGCGTTCCGCTCGCCGGCGCGCTGCTCGGACTCTTTTTGGCGCCTGCTGCGCAGAGCATCTTCGAAAAAGAACTCAACGCCATCGAGCGCGCGATCGAGCGGCTCGCGCCGTATGAAATAGCCGGTGGCGCGATTGGGCTGATCGCCGGGCTCGTGATCGCTTTTCTCATCCGCGGCGTCCTTTTCGAATTCATCTCGACGACCGGCCGATCCGGAAGTTACGTCGCCATTTTGATCTACATCGTGCTGAGCATTTTCTTCGCGTATCTCGGCGCTCGCGTCGGTTCGCGAAAAATCGTACCGCTTTCGCTCGCGGCGTCGAATGCGGCCGGCAACGTTCCAAAGATCATCGACACCTCCATCATCGTGGACGGACGCATCGTCGAGATTTTGCAGGCAGGCTTCCTCGACGGGCCGTTCATTCTGCCGCGTTTCATCTTGCGGGAACTGCAGGCGGTCGCCGATTCCGCGGATGCGCTGAAGCGCACTCGCGGGCGCCGCGGGTTGGACGTCCTTAACCGGCTGCAGGAGATGGGGTCGCTGGAAATCAGCGAGATCGATTACGACGGCGTTCGCGAAGCGGATGCGAAACTCGTGCGGTTGGCGCGCGAGCTCGGCGGAAAGCTCGTCACGAACGACTACAATCTCAACCGCGTCGCGCACGTCGAAGGCGTCGCAGTACTCAACGTCAACGAACTCGCAAATGCGGTCAAACCGGTCGTTCTTCCAGGCGAAGAACTGCATATTCAGGTGATCCGCGATGGTAAGGAGCCAAATCAAGGCGTCGGATATCTCGACGACGGCACGATGATCGTCGTGGAAAATGGACGGCGGCTCATCGGTGAGGGAACCGACGTCGTCGTCACGAGCGTGCTGCAAACGGTGGCGGGCCGCATGATCTTCGCAAGACCGCGCAGGGAGATGCATTGATGCGCCGCCCGCCCTCGTGGACTGCGATCGTCGTTGCCGCTGGCCGCGGAACGCGTTTCGGCCGTCCCAAACAACTCCTCGAGATCGCCGGCACGCCCATGCTCGCGTGGTCGATTCGAACGCTGGCGGAGATGCCGGAAATCGATGCGGTCGTCGTCGTGACCGAAGATGAATGGCTGGCTGAGATCTCTGACGTCGCTGAAACTGCCGGCGGGACGAAATCTTCGGCAGTCGTGCCGGGCGGCGCAACGCGCCAAGCCAGCGTTTATGAGGGATTGCGAGCCGTGCCCGCGCGATGTGATGCGGTCCTCGTGCACGATGGCGCGCGGCCGCTCATCAACGCGGAGATCGTGCGCAACGGTATGCAGGTCATCGGCGACGGCTATGCAAGTCTGCTTGCCGTTCCGGTGGTCGACACGGTGAAGATCGTTGAGCCTCACTCGCGTATCGTGAAGGAAACGTCGCCGCGCGAGCGTCTTTGGGCGGCTCAGACACCCCAATTCGCGACGCTTCCGGATATGCGCTTGGCGCACGAAGCCGCGCGGCGCGATCATTTTGCCGCCACCGACGATGCGATGCTGCTCGAGCGCATCGGCGTGACCGTGCAGATTGTGCCGGGTTCTCCAGACAACTTCAAAGTGACGCTGCCCGAGGATTTGGCGCGTGCTGAAGATATTCTCCGCCGCCGCTTTGCGGACGCCCGCTGATGCGCGTCGGATTTGGTTTCGACGCGCACCGGTTGGAATTGGGGCGCAAGTTCGTGCTCGGCGGCGTACACGTCGAAAGCGATCGCGGCGCGGCCGGGCACTCGGATGCCGACGTGCTGGCGCACGCCGTGTGCGACGCTATCCTCGGCGCGGCTGCGATCGGCGATCTCGGCGGACGTTTTCCGGCTTCCGACCCGCGTTGGAAAGATGCCGATTCGATGGCTCTCCTCGCGCAATGTGTTGCGGACGTCCAGCGTGCCGGATATTCCGTTCAAAACGTGGACGCAACGATCGTGCTCGAGTTACCGCGGCTGGCGCCGCTCGTCGACCGCATGCGGGAGAATCTCGCGCGAAGTTTGGGGATATCCGCCGGACAAGTGAGCGTAAAAGCCAAGAGCAGTGAAGGTCTCGGCTACACCGGAGACGGTACCGGCGTCGCCGCCTCCGCGGTCGCGTTGATCGAAACGCTGTAGCGTGCTGGAGCAACAAGCGTTGGCAGAGGCGATGCAGCGCTGGGGATTTTTGGAAGACCCGGTTCCCGCTGCGGCTTGGCAATGGATCGATACGTTTATCCAAGCGTACTCCCGTAGCACGATCGAAACGGCGCGGCCGCTCGTCGCTGCGCTGCGAGCGGAAGCGTGCGTGATTCCGGCGCTAGAGTTGGAACGGCTGCGCTCGCGCGATACACTTTTTTTCGTTGATTCCGTCGGCCAATACGTCGATCAGCAACCGGAACTGCGCGGGTTGCCGCTGGACCGCGACCTCCCGGAGATCGCCAAGGAGTTCGGTCTGTCGCGGGAAGATGCGCTGCTCGCAACGCGCTTGGCGCTTACCGGTGAAAGAGAAGGGCCGCCGCTGGAACTGCTTTTCCCGCTGCTCGGACACGACCGGATATTGATCCGCATCGGCGCGGTCAATTCGCGACTGCTGCACGGCCGCGGCCTGAAACCGCTGGCTTTTGGTCCCGACGGAAAACCGTTCGAGCCGATTCACGGAGAACGCCCGCCTCATGGATGATGTCTTTTCGGCAATCGGAGCGGATCTGCGCGCCGCTTTGCAGCGCGATCCCGCGGCGCGCGGAACGCTCGACGTCGTCCTTTCCTATCCGGGATTCCACGCCGTGGCCGCGCACCGTTTCATCCATGCGCTGCACCGCAGCGGCCTTCCGCTGCTGCCGCGCTGGCTCTCTAACGTGAACCGTTTTTTTACCGGCATCGAGATCCATCCCAACGCACGCATCGGCCGCGGGTTTTTCATCGATCACGGAATGGGCGTCGTTATCGGCGAGACAGCCGAGGTAGGCGAGAACTGCACGATCTATCAAGGCGTAACGCTCGGCGGAACCAGCCTGGCGCGCGGCAAACGTCACCCGACCTTGGGAAACAACGTGACGGTCGGCGTGGGAGCCGCGCTGCTCGGGGCGATCGCGATCGGCGACAATGCGAAGATCGGCGGTGGATCCGTCGTCGTTCGAGACGTGCCTGCGAACGCGACGGCGGTCGGCGTTCCCGCACGCATCGTCATGAAGGACGGCGTTCCGGTGAACGCGCCCGCCGAAGAAGAGGCCAACTGGACGTGGGTGATCTAGCGTGAAGCTGTACAACACCCGCACGCGCAGCCTCGAAGAGTTCAAACCACTGCGTCCTCCGCACGTGCGTATTTACGTCTGCGGACTGACGCCTTCGGCCGAGGCGCATGCCGGTCACGCGCGTTCCTTTCTCTTTTTCGACGTGCTGCGGCGGTATCTCGAGCACTTGCGCTACGACGTGACCTTCGTGCAAAATGTGACCGATATCGACGACCGCAGTATCGAGCGCGCGAAGGAGACGGGCGAGCATTGGTACGATATCGTCGGCAGTTATTACGCATCGTTCAAAGAATCGATGCGCAAGCTCGGCGTGCGCCAACCCGACGAAGAGCCGTACGCTACGCGTTTCGTTCCGCAAATCGTCGAAATGATCGGCGAACTGGTCGGCAAAGGTTACGCGTACGTTTCCAAGGGCGGCGTGTATTACCGCGTTGCGAAGTTCCCGACCTACGGAGCGCTCAGCGGACGAAACATCAAGGATTTGGAAGCCGGGGCGCGCGTCGAAGTGGACGAGTTCAAGGACGATCCGCTCGACTTCGCGCTTTGGAAATTCGCCAAACCCGGCGAACCGACGTGGCCGTCGCCATGGGGAGATGGCCGGCCGGGCTGGCATATCGAGTGTTCGGCCATGTCGCGCGTGCTGCTGGATCCCGACGGCGAGGGTTTCGACATTCACGGCGGCGGTGCGGACTTGATCTTTCCGCATCACGAAAACGAGATCGCGCAAAGCGAACCGTTGATGAAACATCCGCCGATGGCGAACTTTTGGCTGCACGGCGGTTTGGTGCAATTCGAAAGCCGCAAGATGAGCAAAACGCTGGGCAATTTTGAGCCACTCGCCGATCTGCTGGAACGTTTCGATCCGCAAGCCGTCCGTCTGGCTTTCCTGCAAACGGGCTACAGTAAGGTGATGAATTTCACCGACGAGTCGATGACGGCGGCGACGGCAGCGTTGAGGCGCATCAAAGAATGCTGGCGCGAGCTGGAACGGGGCGACGGCCGCGACGCCAGTCTTATGCCGAAGATCGAAGCTGCATTGGATGAGGATTTCAATACGTCCCAAGCGCTCTCGGAAGTCTTCGGCTACATTGCTGATCCGAAGACCGCAAACGGTGCGGAGCTGAGCTACGTGCTTGCGCTGCTGGGGATCAAGCCGGACGATTCTTGGCTTGCCGACGCGCCGCGCCGTCTGCGCGGGGGCTTTCTCGATTGCTTACATGACGAGCTCGGCTCGGAAGTTTCGCTCAACGGGGAGACGCCCGAAGGCGCGATCGCGCAAGTCATTCGCCTGCGGGCACGCGCGCGGGCCGAAAAAAACTGGAAAGAATCGGACCGCCTGCGCGACGTACTGCTGCGCTGCGGCGTCGAGCTGCGCGACGAGCAAGGCGGCGACACCACTTGGCAGCCCGCGTAGATCTCGACGACGCGGTTTACGGCGTGCACGCGATCGAAGAAGCGCTGGCCGCGGGCGATACGCTTCGGCGCATTCACGTATCCGGCGAGCGCAGGCGCGATCCGGCAATTCGCAAGCTGCTCGATCTCGCGAGCGATCGCGGCACGCAGATCCGGTTTGAGGACAGGCGGTTTTTTACTCAGTTTCCGTACAAAGCGCATCAAGGGGTGGTGGCGGTCGGAGAGCCGTTCCCGTACGAAACGCTCGAGGGTGTGCTGGCGAAGCGCGGCAGTCCCGCGCTTTATGTCGTCCTCGATCATATTACCGATCCGCATAACGCCGGAGCGATCATTCGTACCGCCGAATCTGCCGGCGCGCACGCGCTCATTCTTCCAGAACGCCGTTCGGCCGGTGTGAACGCCACGGTTCGCAAAGCCTCCGCGGGCGCCGCGGCGCATTTGCCGATCGCTCGAGTCAGCAATATCGCCGAAACGCTGCGCAAGCTGAAGAAGGCCGGCATCTGGATCGCGGGTGCCGATACCGGCGAGTCCAGCGTCGAGTACGACAAGGCAAATCTCGGCGGCGACCTGGCGCTGGTCATCGGGGCGGAAGGTCAAGGGCTGTCCCAGGTGGCCCGCAAGGAGTGCGATTTCCTAGTGCGGATTCCGATGCTCGGAAAGGTCGCTTCGCTCAACGCTTCGGTCGCAGCGGCCGTTCTGCTGTACGAGGCAGTCAGGCAGCAAAGAGGGGTCTGAGCGGTCGAAGTCCTTGACGGCGCAAGGAGTACCCTTTTATACTTGGGCGAGATGTGCGGCGCTCGACGGGCTCCGGCTCGCGATTTGCCCACATCGGTTCAAAAGGGTAAGGCACTTATGGCGATGACCCACCCCGTCTCGGAGGGCTTGGACTACCACGAGCGGGTCGACGAGGACTTGGTCGCTACGGCCAAATCGGGCGACAACCTCGCGATGGAATTCCTCCTCAATAAGTATAAGAATTTCGTTCGCATAAAAGCGAAGAGCTATTTCTTGATCGGTGCCGACCGCGAAGACATCATTCAAGAAGGAATGATCGGCTTGTATAAAGCCGTCCGCGACTTCAAAGCCGACAAGCTGTCAAGTTTCCGCGCCTTCGCCGAATTGTGTATTACGCGGCAAATCATTACAGCCATTAAGACGGCGACGCGTCAGAAGCACATCCCGCTCAATCAGTACATCTCGTTGAACAAGCCGATCTACGACGAAGACAGCGAACGCACGCTGCTCGATGTGATGGCTTCGAACAAGACCTCGGACCCCGAAGAGCTGGTCATCAACCAAGAAGTTTCACAAGACATCAAGGAACGGATCCAGGAAAATCTTTCGGAGCTCGAGTCGCAGGTGTTGCTCTCGTATCTCGAGGGCAAGAGCTATCAGGAGATGGCGCGCGACCTTGGCCGCCACGTCAAATCGATCGACAATGCGCTGCAGCGCGTCAAACGGAAGATTGAGAAGAACCTTTCGGAGATCGAACTGCCGTAACTTCGCGTTGTCATCCTGAGTAGGGCTCGGGGGGCTAGGTCACCAAAGCGAATCTCGGTGCGCCGGCCTTCAAGAATCGGCCTCGCCATGGCGATTGCACTATCGTTGGCCGCGTGCGAAGGCACCTGGGCAACGCCTTCTATTTTTAAGATTTCACCGGTGGGCGGTTCGCACATTCAAGGCTTGGCGCTTGTGAGGATGGTGTGCGTCGAGATGAAGCGCGGATGCACGACCTATCAGACGGGTGTCGAGATTCAGTTCCAAGGCCTGCATGAGCCGAGCCGCTATCGCGCATTGATTCAGCGCGGGACGTGTTTACAGCCAGTCGCGATCGTAGCCAAACTGGCGCTTAGCGCAAGTGCCGACAACCCGAACGAGGGCCTTCTCGGCTATACGTTCCTCGATCTGGGGATTCACCATTTCTTGAAAGACGGCTACTCAATTGCGCTGCAGGATCGCAAAGGCCGGAAGGTTGCTTGTGGCGACATAGTCAGCGACCGTGTTTTCTAAAAGCGGTCGCCGTGGTTACGCGATTCTTGTTTACTTGCGCTGGTGAAGGTAGATGTAGTTGCCTTCGGGATCGATGCACTCGGCGGCGCCGCACGACTCGCCCTCGAACTTGCGATCGGTGATTTTTCCGCCAAGTGATTGCGCGCGTTCCGTGACTGCGTTCATGTCGTTGACGCCAAACATAACGCCGTGGCCCTCTTTCCAGCCGGCCGAGGGATCTTGCGCTAAGGCGAACGTCGAACCGTCCGGCAATCCATACTCGACCCAGTAGTCGGATTCCATTCCGGGCTTCCAGTCGAAGAGACTTTCGTAAAAGGCACGTGCGCGTTTCATGTCTTTGACCGTATAGAAGACGACGTCGAGTCCACGCAGCGTAATTTTCTGTTCGCTCATCCCAAGCGCTTCACGATTTCCGCATAGAGCGCCTCTCGGTCGCCTAGCGGATCGACGATGAAGGCTTGCGCTTCTTTGCCTTCGGTTTTCGGATCGATGACGACCGTTACGTGACGCCGCGCGCAGACATCCATGCAGCTCGTATTGACCGCGCGGATTTTCCCCCATAAGCCGTCTGCCTTCAGCCGGTCCTTGAGCCAGTCGCGCAAATGGAAGTCGCCGATCTCCGCGGCCTTGTCCGGGTCTTCCTCGGGAATACGCTCTTTCGCGCAGCGTTCGCAGACGAGCACGAGTCCGGCATCTGACCACTTTGGTTTTATTGGCTGCATAAAATATTTAGCCGACGGTGGGATTCGAACCCACGACAACCACTTTACAAGAGTGGGACTCTACCCCTGAGCTACGTCGGCAAGAGTAACGGCAACTGCCAGCGCTGGCCTTGCGGATCCAGCACGACCAGTAACCGCGCTACTTTCGATTTCTGCTCTTTGCTAAGCGGCCCTGTCCCATACGGGTTGGCGCGGCCACCTAAGCGATGCGGGCGACCGTTGCCCCGGTTTAGCCCGCGGAAAGTGTTGGTCAGTGAATGGCAGCTGGGGCAAAGCAGCGTCAGGTTTGAAAGCTGATTGTTTTGCCAATTGCCGTCGATGTGCTCGACCTCGACGGGTACGCGTCCAGTCAAAGCGTGGCGCTTATTCCAGCCGCACTCCGAACAGTGCTCGCCGAATTTCGAAACGAGATATCGCCGAATCAGCCTGTTAGAACTGCCGGCGTTATATCGCCCAGCTTCAAGTTCCAGACAACGGATTTTGAATTGGTAGTTTTGTTGACACGCCAATGAGCAATATTTCTTTCGGCTGGACGCAACCAACAGACCACAGCCGTTAGTACATGGCAGCCGCGCGTCATCCCGGCGAAATGCGGCATAACGAACATTGGCGCAGGCTAACGAGCAATACTTGGCTTTGCACGATTTTGAAAACACCGGTTTACCGCAGCCGGCCGAACATTGTCCGCGATATATTTTTGGATTTATTCTGCTCATGCACCGATGATATCGCTCCAATGTGCCAAGAGCATGGCACACTGATCATGTCAAGTGAAATTTTTGAGAAATTCGTAACGAAATGTTAAGCGATATATGACACAACGATACGATTCGGAATCGTCGGCGAATAGCGAATCCATTGACACTGCGCGATTCCGGTGCTCTCGCGAAGCGGCAACGGATCGAGGCCGCGTGTGGCCGGACCGGCGACGTGCGCTCCGCTGCGATCGAATTGCGAGCCATGACACGGGCACGCGAACCGATTAAGGAACGGCTTCCATTCGTAGTAGCAACCAAGATGCGGACAAATCGGACTGAAAAGTGCAAACCCAATGTTGACGGCTGGATAGGGCAGCGTATCTTTTCCATTCGCCATGAAAAGATCGCTACGATCGCGCATGAATTTCTCGACGTCCTTGACTTTAATACCCCAAACGGATTGCGGCGACCCAGCAGTTAGGTATGCGTCCTTGCTATGCATCTGTATGTCGATCTGCACGGGCGTGTCAGTTGATGCCTGGAGCTCTCTCCACGTGGTTTCGTCCATGCCGGTCCAAGCCGGCCGCCCAGGGTCGACATCCGGAATCAAAGCCGCCACCGTCGGGATCGCCAGGGTCAAGCCTATGATGCCGCCGATGGAAATCGTCGCTTTCCCCATCCATTCCCGGCGTGAAAGTTCTTCGGGAGGGTGCGATTGGGAGCGGTCATTCTGCATGTTGACCTCATTCTTCGCGGGATCGCTGTAAGAGAATGGTACCACGATTTTGGCCGGCAGGATGCATCATTTCTATGAAGCCAAGAGTGCCTCAGACCATGGCGGACAGAAACCAACCGATGCAGGAATCTGACGTTTCGAAGCTCGTTTTAGCCGATGGCGAAATTACTATCCGCCCGACTGGCGCCGGTGACGAGGCGCAGCTTTTCGCGTGGTTTACCGATCCGGAGATCTATCAGTGGTGGGGCGGGAAGCCGAAGACGCGCGAGTATGTGCTGCGACGCCTGAGCGTGATGATTGACGACGACGGAACCGCATGGCCATTTATGATCTTATGTAAGGATGAACCGATCGGATATTTGCAGATTTGGCTTGACACCGACGGTGCGGCCGGACTCGACATGTTTCTGACTTCGGCCTTTCGCGGGCGCGGCCTCGGAGCGCGCGTCGCACACGCAGTGGCGTGCCACCTCTGTGACGCGGGCTGGTCGCGGCTTACCGCGGACCCCGCAGTCGACAACGCGAGCGCGATACGCATGTGGGAGAAAGCCGGCTTCGAGAAAACCGGAACGATCGTCGACATCGGCGACGGGCCTTCCGAACTCATGGTGTTTCGCTAGGCAGACTCCGCGGGAACAGAGAGAGCATGGACCTGACCAAGGAGTATCCGCGCAGCCCGCGCGAGCAACTCGATGGAATGATGATCTTGCCGCGCGCCATCGATAAAGCGCGCGCCCAGCTCGAAGGCAAGCTCGGACAGTACGTCTATTTCGGCTGCCATGTGAACCGCGTGCTCTTCAGCACGCTCGGCGTTACCGAGGAAGAATTTTTACAGACTGTACGGTCGTCGCCGGACGACGAAGGCGTCTTGGAATGGATTCGCGAGTTCGTTCGCCCCGAGCCTGGTAAAATCGAAGCGATGAATCGCCGGCTGCTCAACGACGGTCCGCAGAAGCCCGAAGAACAGAAGCATTTCAAGGACGAGCTCGATCGGATCGACCCTGGAAACGACAGCATCAAAACGTGGCCTGACTTGATCGATCTCGAGGAAGGACGGCTGCCTAAAGAAAGTGCGACAGCCACGTAATGAAAAAGAAGACCCGCTCGGAGCGGATCTTCTTGTCTCGGGAGGAGACGTCCCGATTATTTGACGACGTGCCAGTCGTTGATGACGAACTGCTTGCCCGTCGCCGTGACGGTTAGTACCCCGTCGCCGAACGCGTTGACGTTGAACGTGGCAACGGTCGCCCCGCCCTTGGTCAGCGTTCCAGAGATAAAGTGCGGATCCGGTGGTTGCAGGCTGGTGTTGGTCGTGACGTTGAGCGTGTTTCCGTTCACGAGTGTCGCGTTTGTGATTATCAGGTTGATGAGGATGCCGCGCGAGTACGTTGCACTAACCGGTATGTTGAACGAGCCCTTCAAGGTTCCACCGAGCATCGTGAACATCGGTGTAGAGATCGGGCAGGCTGTATTTTGGCTTCCGATTTGAATCGAAAGCGATCCCACGGCGCCGGTGTACGCGTTACCGGTGTGCGTCGATTGCCAGGTGACCGAACCATCGCTATTGAGCGTTCGCGTTCCATTCGGCAACAGTCCCGACCATCCGTACGTTTTGCCGGAGATTCCGACGGCATTATATCCAGCGGAGTCGGAGCAGAACGTCGTGCTGTTGCCTGAGGCAGCCGCTAGGACGAACTCGCCGTCTTCCACGATCGTCCTCGTGCCGGCGACGTCGAGCTGGCCGGTGTGCGAACGGTCGAAGCCATTCTTTAGAATCGGGTAACCGTATTGATCGAACGATGCGTGGATGTAGTTGACGGTTTCCGTCCGTACGGCGGCTGGAGCCGAGGAGTTCAGCGCATACATTTTCGCCGTGCGCTGCACGGTCTCGGAATTTGCGCCGGTCGATGTCCAAATCCGAACGATGTCGCGCGCGAGCCCGATGCAGGTGTTGTCGTAGAAGAACTGGGTTTCGGTTGAATTCGGGTCGCCGTTCTTGTCGGGAGCGTAGAACTCAGCGCCATTGTTGCAGGTACCGGATGCAGTTGGTGTGGCCGTACTTTGCGTGGCCGCGCTTTCCGGCTGGATTGCGCTCGACTGCAGCGGGGAATTCGTCGAGTCGTTGACGTTGGCGAAATCTTGTACGGGCGCGCCGATTGCCTCGGTCGAAGAGATCGCGTCGTCGGTTTGAATTGATTGCGTCGCAATGCCGCCCGACAAGTCGGACGAGGGCGTCACTGAGCCGGAGGTGCCGCCGCCGCACGCGGTAAGTGTAGAAGCGAGAAACGCGGCGAGTATAAGGAGATTACTGGTTTTCATTGCGGTAGCTCCAAAGTAACGAAGTGCTTGACTCCGTTATATCTCAGACTGTTCCCAGATTCATTAGGCGAGCTTTAGCGAAACCGGTGAAACGGATTAGAATGTTAGGGAGGCGGGCACAGGACTCGGTGCGGACCGTATCGTACGTGGTGCGCCTGTATATGGGTAGGTGGCCGAGTGGTTAAAGGCAACAGACTGTAAATCTGTCCAGCTAACGCTGTACGCTGGTTCGAATCCAGCCCTGCCCACCAGATTTTCGCGGGCGTTGCATAGTGGTAGTGCTTTTGCCTTCCAAGCAAACAGCGCGGGTTCGATTCCCGCCGCCCGCTCCAATTCTCGCAACAATTTGGAAATCGCGCGGGCATACGCGTCGTGGCATAACCTTTTCATGCATATTTCATGGAAGCCGGTGCGGCCGCGTCCGGGCGAAACGCGTGCTCAACTGCCGGCGAGCGCCTTTGCATTTCCTAAAGAACGCAAAGAGCCGCTGACCGATGCCAATCACGTACGCAGTGCCATTGCGCGCTTTCCACAAGTGGACGGCGTCGACGACAACGAACGAGCTCAGGCCCTTCGGCAATATCAAAGCGGCAGCGCAGTATTACGGGATCGCATTTCACGCCAAAGACTGGCATGGACTCACTGTTTCATTATGCGGAAGATTGGGCTAGTCGTTACTGTGCCATACAGGTGGCACTTTAATGCCCTAAATTTTAAATATGGAAACGGGTTAAACGAAATACAAAACGCATCGGCGACTTCTCGGAGAGCATGGTTCTCGGCGCGCTTATACGCGCTGGATATTACGTATCGATTCCTTTCGGTGAAAATCATCGGTATGATTTGATTGCCGAGAAAGACAATGCTCTTTATCGGGTCCAAGTAAAGTCGGGGCGCCTTCGCAAAGGCGCGATACTATTTGCATGCTATAGCACGCATGCCCACCGTGGTGGCGGCATGCGGCGTTACGCTGGAGAAATTGTCCTATTTGGGGTCTACTGTCGGGACGTCGACCGTACGTACCTAATCCCGCTGAGCCACACTGCCGCGTTCTCGGGCTCACTGAGAATCGAGCCGCCGAAAAACAGGCAAGAAAAGAAAGTCCGTTGGGCGGACCGGTATCTCTTGGAACCAGGTAGGGAGGCGCCGCGGCTGCGGAGTATCGGCCCGGTGCAGCTGGAAATGCCGTCGTAGCTTAGTGGTAAAGCATCGCATTGGTAATGCGAAGAGCGCGAGTTCAATCCTCGCCGACGGCTCCATTTTTTCCAGGCTGAAAGGCCGACGCATGCAATTTAGAGTGGAGCTCATCGTTCCGCCGGATGCCGCCTTCGCGCCGCTGGTGCAGGCGACGGTGGCAGACGCTTGCGAACGCGCCGAACTCGACGCCGCGCAGCACGATGATCTCGTGACCGCAGCAGGCGACGGATTTTTGGCGATTGTCGAGCAAGCCATGGTCGAGTCCAGCGAGCCGGTCCGCGTGATCCTGCAGGCAGAGCCCAACGAACTACGTGTGCGCATCCGCGAACGCGGACTGCCGCTCGGCGCAGCCGAAGCGCGGCGCGATCCGGCATGGGCGCAGATCGCCGCAAAAGTCGGCGCGATGCGTTGGCACGCACACGGCGCTTCGGGAAGCGAACTCGAACTCGTCGTAAACCACGGTTCGCCGGCAACGGGTGACACCGCGCCGCCCGAAAACGACGACGTCTCGCTCGCCCTGCAGCAAGAATATACGATCCGCCGCTTCGAACCGGCCGATGCGCCCGCAGTCGCGCGCGCCTTCTATTTGACCTACGGCTACCATTACGATTTTCCGGCTGTCTACGAACCGCGCCGCCTCATCGCGTTGAACGTTTCCGGCCGTTACGTTTCAACGGTTGCCGTCGGCGAAGACGGCGGAATCGCCGGACACTACGCGCTCTCGCGCGAACCCGATCAGCCGATCGGCGACGGCTGCGGGGCGATCGTGCTGCCGGCGCACCGCGGGCGCGATCTGCTCAACAAGCTGCGCGAAGGCATGGAAAAGGAAGCGCAGCGCATCGGGCTCGAGGCATATTTCTCCGAACCCGTAACCGACCACGGCCGTACCCAGCACGCGAGCGAGAGTTTTGGAGCGAAAGCGACCGCAATCACACTAGCTTGCGCGCCGCGCAGCTTTCTGGCCAAGCACATGGAGCTTTCTGCGACGTCGCAGCGGCAAAGTACGATGCTGTACTACAAGATCCTGAAGGCGCCGGCGCCGCGCGTTCTGTACGCTCCGCAAGTTCACGCGCAAATGCTCGCAAAGATCTACCAAAACCTCGGCATTCCGGCGGAGTTTTTGGAAGGCAAACCGGCCTCTGGAAACGGCGCTATGCGCACGACGGTCAATCGCGCCGACGCCGTGGCAACGATCGACATCACGCGAATCGGCGCCGACAGCACGACCTCGCTACGGCAAAACATCGAAGACCTGAGATCGCTCTCGCACCTGGGCGCAGTTTATGTACGGCTGCCGCTCGATGATCCGGCTACTGCGGGACTCGCCGCGGTCGCGGAATCATGCGGCCTGTTTTTCTCGGGCGCGGCTCCATGGGCACTCGATGGACGCGACGCGCTTGTGCTGCAGCTTCCGCTCACGCCGATCGATCTCTCGGCCCTAACGGTTGTCGGTGATTTTGGAAAAGAGCTGTTAAGTTATATCGACGTCGCTTCCAAGAACACGGCGACTAGCCCCTCAATTCCGGCTTGATCGGCGGCGCGAAAGCGCGCCAGTTCCGGGCTGTCGAGATCGAAAACCCCGCGCGCTTCGCCGTTCACAAGCAGCGGCACGACCATCTCGGACTGCGAAACCGAATCGCAGTAGATGTGCTCCGTGGCTTTGCTGACGTCGTCCACGACCACCGTCCGCTTTTCAGCGAACGCGCGATTGCAGATTCCTTGGCCCTTGGGCAGCCGCGAGCTGGCGGGTTTTCCGCCAAAGGGACCGAGCACTAAGCCGTCCGTCGCCGGCAGGTAAAAGCCCGCCCAGTTGATCGCCGGGACTTCCGCGTAGACAAATGCGGCAAAGTTCGCGGCGTTGGCAATGAAGTGGCGCTCGTCTTGGAGTAAGCCGCGCACCTGGCGTTCGAGCAATGCATAATCTGGCGCTTGCACAGTGCCGCTCTTTTGGCGCCCGCAATCGAAGCCCTCGGCGCGGGTCCGCCCAGGGGCGGCGCGCGGGAG
>JABXNS010000127.1_pt1 | contig 20684 bp, 17 predicted proteins | sample 7301101 | NCBI WGS metagenome assembly JABXNS01 (sample SAMN14449646, study PRJNA615230) | soil metagenome | isolation source: soil from bare, unvegetated metal-rich iron-sulfur acidic spring small-cell... | place: Canada: Paint Pots Mound, Kootenay National Park, BC | collected 2017-05-25 | reverse complement strand
CCCGCCCACCAACCGCTCGAGCGCATCGGCAAGCTCGGGGCGGTCAAAATCGGAAGTGGGGAGCGTTGCGCGGCGGCCTTCGACAAAGACGCGCACCTGCATCGACTTGCCTTTGGATTGCTCTACTTTGGTGATCGTCGTGTCGCGCGCTTCGGCCGAGAAACGGTCGCCGATGGAGATGCCGACTTCGCACTGCGAAGCTCCGGCTTCCAACGCGTCGTTGACGATTTCTTGCGCGAGTGTCAGATAGACCGAACTATCCGACATTGGAACCGCCAACCGTCACCGCCGCAATTTTCACCGTCGGCATTCCCACGCCCACCGGCACGTACTGCCCGCCTTTTCCGCACGTATAGTGGCGGTTTGCGAGGCATCCGTCGTTCCCCACCGCTACCACCTTGGTCATAACGTCGGGGCCGTTGCCAACGATGGTCGCGTTGCGAACGGGTGAAGTAACCTTGCCATCCTCGATGAGATACCCTTCGGCAATCATAAAAACGAAATCGCCGCGGCTGATTTCGACTTGGCCCCCTGCGAACGATTTTGCATAAATACCGCGTTTGGTGGAGGCGATGATCTCTTCAACCGTCGACTCACCGTTGGGCATATACGTATTGCACATGCGCGGCTGCGGTAAGACGCGGAACGACTGGCGCCGCCCGTGACCGTTCGACTGGACGCCCATCAGCGTCGCATTTAAATGATCTTGCATGTACCCGCGCAGGATGCCGCGCTCGACCAGCACGTTGTGCGACCCCGGCGTGCCTTCATCGTCCACCGAGAGGCTGCCGCGTTCGTCGGGCAAATTGCCGTCGTCAAAAATGGTCACGAGCTCGTTTGCAACGCGCTCGCCGACGCGGCCGCTGTAAAGCGAGACGCCTTGCCGGTTGAAATCACTCTCGAGGCCGTGTCCGACGGCTTCGTGCAAGAGCACGCCGCCGCCACCGGACCCAACGACCATCTCCATCTCTCCCGCGGGCGCCGGAATCGCTTCCAAGTTCGTCATTGCAATGCGGGCCGCTTCGTGGGCGATGGATTCCGGGGTCCTTGCATCGTAGAATGCAATCGACGTACGCCCGCCGTCGCCGACATAACCCGAACCGCGTTCGCTGCCCTCCTTTGAGACCGCTTGCACGCCGAGCGTGACCAACGGGCGATGATCGTGCACGAAGCGACCATCGCTTGCGGCGATCCACACGTCTTGCAGTTCGTCATTTATCGATGCATTAACGGCAACGATGCGCGGATCGTGCGCGCGCGCAGCAATGTCGGCGCGCTCGAGTAACGCGACATATTCGACAGCGGGCGCCGGATCGGTAAGGCCCGCATCGTACAGCGGCGTTACGGCGCGCGGGCGTATTTCGATTTGGCGCTAACCCGCATTTTTGTCGTGGGCGATGAGCGATGCCACGTGTGCGGCACGCTCCAGCGCATCGGTAGACAGGTCGTCCGAGTACGCATACCCCGCCGACTCTCCGACGATGACCCGAATGCCCGCGCCATGGACGATCCCCAAACCGCTTTCGTGGATGCGACCGTCTTGTAGGCGAAACGACGTCGAGAGGCGCCGTTCGCAGAAAATGTCGGCATAGTCACCACCGCGCGCAAGCGCCATCGAGAGCAGACGCTCGAATCGTTGGGGGTCCAGCATGCTGGGCGGCGCTTTCGAGTGCCGAATCAAAACTCCGCCAGCCGGTCCACGGCGCGCGTAATCAGTTTGTCGGCCTTCCATTGGTTCGGCGTTTGATTGAGCAGAAACGCGAAAACGATTCGACCGTGGCGGTGACTGGACACATACCCCGCAAGCGAACTGACCCCGTTCAGATGGCCGCTCTTTGCGCGCACCCGGCCGGCGGCAGCGTGAAAATGGTATTCCTTGAGCGTCCCTTCCACACCGCCGCGCGGCAGGGCGCGATAGAGCGGGTTCGCGGGCCGAAGGCGCTGCGCCCGCGCGAGCAACGATGCGAGCGTTGCGCCGCTGACCCGGTTTGCGCCGGAAAGCCCGCTCCCGTCGACCAGTCGCAGGCCCGCGTCGGGAATGGCACGGGAGCGCAGGAACGCGCGCTCAGCGGCAATTCCATGGCGATCGTCGCCCGTTCCGCCACGCGCGCGTCCGAGCGTGCGCAGCAGCTGTTCGGCGATGTGATTGTTGGACTCGAAGAGCATCTTTGCGACGATCCACTCGAGCGCGGGAGAACGATGATCCCAAAGAACGTTCAGCGCTGGAGGAGCGCTGCCGGTGCGCGGCGCGCGCGAGGTTCGAATGCCGCGTGCCTCGAGCATCGTTTCAACGACCGTGCCTACATAGTTCGGCACGCGCGAAATCGGAAGGTAAGCGATGCGCTCGCGTCCGCCCGCGGCAATTTGCCCGGAAACGACAAAGGCGTTCTCGCGCGGCAGAGGGGCCACGTCGATCGCGGTCATGTATCCGGGCGGCACCGTCATCACCCGGCCGGAGTACGACACCATCCTGGACGGTGGAGCGAGGGTAACCTGCGCCGCATTGCCCCCTGATGTCGGTCGAATATGGAACTCAATCGTATCCTGATCGAGGGACATGCCGCTCGTCGCAGCCGAAAATCCAAACGACACATCGGCCGGATCCCAGAGCGGGTTGCGCTCGGGACCCGCGAGCGCGCTTGCATCCACGGCAAGTCCGCCGTCCACGCGACGCAACCCACGCGCCCGCAGCACTTTAATGCCGCCACGCAGGTCGTTGGAAACCAAAATGGGATCGCCGCCTCCGATGAGCCAAAGATCGCCGGCCAGCCTTCCGTCAACGACGGCTCCGGCGGCTTTGAAGGCCGTATGAAACCGGAAGTCGCGGCCAAGATCCGCCAGCACCGCCGAAGCAATCACCACCTTTTGCGCGGAGGCCGGCACGACGGCGGAATTGCACGAGCGGTCGTAGACGATCGACCCGCTCGCATCCATCACGCACAGACTACTATCCGTGGATCCGATGTAGGAAGCGAAAATCGCATCCAGCGAGCGGCGCAACGCGACGCGCTCGGCACGGGTCACGGCGCGAGGTCGCGCGTTCACAGGCCGAAGGGGTTCGATCCCGCCGCGCACTTGCGACGCGGGCTGGCGCGCGCATGCGCATAAGGCGGCGCACGCAAGCGCGGCCGCAATCCATCTACGAAGGAGGCGAAAGTTCTTCGATTTTTTCTTGCAGTTTGCGGTGGTCTTCACGCAGCGCGTCCATCTCGGAGCGCAACGTATCGACCTGGGCCGGAACGCGTGCCGCCTCGCGAATTCGAATAGCTGCTTCAGCAGCGTCGCGCCGGATCCGCCCATCGAACGCGCTGCTCGAAAGCCGATCGAGCATGGGCAGCAGTCGCGCGTCACCCAGCTCTTCGGCCGCCCCGATGGCTGCAAGCTGAACCAAAAATACTTCGTCGTCCAGGCAACTGCTAATGGCATCCACCGCCGCCGTGCGAGATTCTTGATGAACTTCCCCGGCACGCGCGATCGCCTCAATGGCGGCGCGTCGGAGGGCCTCTTCTTTTCCGGGTTGCGTTGCCTCGCGTAAAAGCGGGAGCGCCCTTGCATCTGCGAGCTCTCCTAATCCGCGCGCCGCTCCGGACTCCACGACGCCGTTCCAACTGGATCCCTGCAACGCGGCCCTTAACACGTCGAAGGCACGGGCATCGCGCGTTTTCCCGAGCGCGTGCAATGCCGTCGACTGCACGAAATAGGACGCGTCATCCCGCGCTGGAGCCAGCAGCGCATCCACAACGGACCCCGCCCGGAATCGTCCGAGCGCCGCGGCGATGGCACGTCTCACCTTCGCGTGCGGGTGCGCGATCTGACGGCACAGGAACTGCTGGGCCCACGGTGCGTGGGTCGACCCGAGCGCCGTGGCGATTTCCGCCTGAACCCCCCAAAACGGATCGCTCTCGAGCGCCTGCTCTAATGCGCCGCGCGCCGCTGCCGAACCATCGCGCGCAAGTTCGCGCGCGGCACGGATGCGCGCCACGACCGTTGGATCCGACCGTAAAGCCGCAACCGCATAGTCCGTTCCAAAGGCGTAGGTAAGGTCCGCGAGTACGAACGCACCCGGATCGAAGCGCACCAACTTCGGCTCGCTCTCCAACGGAACGAACATCGTTTCCGCCGCGGTCTCAATCTGCATGCGCACGCGCCGCTCTCCGGGCAATAGCCCGGCGCCGGCATTGGCGTGCAGGGACGGAGCCTGGTCACATAACCCGATTTCCACGTCGAAGCGAAAGGGCGTGGCGGATTTGGCAGCATGTTTTTGGGCGACGGCGACCTTTAACGCGCCGCGTTTACGATCGTACGTAAGGGATACTTCGGCTTGCGGATGTCCCGAGCCGAACACCCATTGATCGAAAAAGCCGCGCAGATTGCGGCCGGTGGCCATTTCGATCGCCCGGATAAGGTCGATCGTTTCAACGCTCCGTCGAGCGTTATCGGTAACGTAGCGAGCGATCGAGCGCCAAAAACGCTCCTCCCCCAAATCTCCACGCAGCATATGCAAGACCGCGGCGCCCTTTTCGTAGAGGTGCCGGTCGAACAATTCAATGGGATCCCGAAACCGGTTGTGCACGATCGCACGCCGGTACCTCGAGCGATCTTCTTCTAAATAGCGTGCGACGCACCCGAAAATGTCGTAAAGGTATTCGTCGTAGCCGAGATCGGCCTCGCGATAGACCGCCTCGAAAAAGGTTGCAAAACCCTCGTTCAGCCAGGCATGGGACCAATCGCGGCAGGTCAACAGGTCCCCGAACCACTGGTGCGCCAGCTCGTGCGCAACCAGCGGATCGCTGGAAAAATCGATGTGCGCGCGTTCGTCGTGCAGCGTGCGATCGGTCTGCGTCGTCGCCGACGTATTCTCCATGCCGCCGAAGATGAAATCGCTTACCGCTATTTGCGAGTAGCGCCCGTAGGGATACGGCGTGCCGATGCGCCGGTCAAAAACGTCCATCATCGCCGGCGTCTTGCCGAACGAGCGTTCGCCGTCCGCCGCGCGCCCCGGCAAGACGTAGTAAAAAATCGGTTTCTCGCCCGATCGCTGTTGACGCTCTTCAAACGGGCCTACCACAAACGACATTAAATAGGTGGCATGCGGCACCGTTTGCTCGTACGTGAACGAGATCTCTTTGCCGCGTTCCTCACGCTTGGCGAGCACGCCGTTCGCCAATGCGAAAAGTCCTTTGGGCACGACGACCGTTGTCGAGGATGTCTGCTTTTCATGCGGATAATCCAGACACGGAAACCAGTAGCGGGCGTTTTGGTCCTGGCTCTGCGTCCAGCAGTGGCGCACTTTGCGTGGATAAGCGGCAGTCGGTTCCACAAAAAATAGTCCGTGCCGGGGCCGCTCCACGCGGTAGTCGAGCGTAAACGAAACGCGCTCCCCCGGTTTGAGCGGCGGCTCGAACTGCAGGTCGACATGCTTTCCACGGGAGACGTACGTCACCGCGCGGTCGGCGGCGACCGCGCGAGAGACTTGCAGATCGACCGCATCCAACCGGAGGTCTCGCACCGGTTCATCGAGCACGCGCACGAACGTTTCACACGAGCCTTGCAGCGTTTGTGTCTCTAAATCAGGCCTTACGTGGAGCGCGATGTGTTCGACATCAACGGTCTTGTCCGGGCCGTATTGGAGCGTCGCGCCGGGCAGTTCAAAGTGCCGGTGCGCGGGTGTTTCTTCGTCATGCATCATTCGCCGTCCGCGTTTCGCTCGTACGGCTCGCTCAACCCTCCGGAGACGTTGAGCACGGCTCCGTTCACGAAATCTGCATCGTCCCGCGCTGCAAAGAGGACCGCATCCGCAACGTCTTCCCAGGTGCCCGGCCGCCCCACCGGATTTGCGGCGTATTGCACGCGAGCTGCATCGCGCGAGCGCTCTTTATCGCGGATGTCGCCGGGCGCGACGACGTTGACGGTAATATGATATTTGCCTTCCTCGAGCGCGAGCGAGCGCGCGAACGCCACCACACCCGCCTTCGCCGCCGCATGCAACGCCAACCCACGGGCCGGCTGGGTCCATTGTGAGCCGTTCAAAGCAAAAAAGATTAAACGGCCGAATCCCCGCGAGCGCATGCCGGGCAAAACCGCAGCGGCGGCCTGCACGGCGCTGCGCAAATTTCCATCCAGCATGGCATCGTAGTCCGCGATCGAGCTCTTCTCGAAACGCGCGATGCTCATCGGCCCCACACCATGCACGAGTACGTCGACGTCGAGCTGGCCCGTTATGAGCGCGAGCGCCTCCGCCACGTCTTGCGCCGGCCGTAAAAAATCAACAGCAAACGCCCGCGCGTCGAACCCTTCGGAGCGCAGTTGCGCCACCGTCGCGTCCGGGGCAGTTCCCCCCGGCCGGTACGTGAGCGCCACGCCGTAGTGCGCGCGTGCGAATGCCAACGCGACGCCACGCATAAGGCCGGCCGCTGCGCCGGTGATGAGTACGGTACGTTTTCGCAAGAACAGAGCAGTTTGCGTCACCGTGCTTGGGGGCCTGTCAAAAAAAGGGCGCCCCGAAGGACGCCCTTGACTTCGCACCGTGCCGCAGTTTACGTGTGTACGGTGTATTGAACCGGATCGCTGGCGGCTTGCGTTTGAGGATTGATGGCGCGCAAGACGAGCGTGTACTGCTGCGGGCTCCCGATCACGGAAGAATTCACGTTCGCGCTGAACCGTCCATTGCCATCGGCGGTGACCGTCTGCGAGTTCGTGTTTGCGCCGAGCGGAATGAGCCCGTTCAGAAGCGACGTTTGGTACCCAATAACGATCTGCACCGTGGCGTTCGGAATGGTGCTTCCCGTAACCGTGTACGTCGACGGCACTTGTTGGCCATTCGCAGCTCCAACGCCATTGATTTCAACGTTGGAGACGAACGGCTTGCTCACGTCAGCACCGGAGCGGAACGTGATGCTTTGCGAGAAGGCGCCGCCCGTCGCGGCATTTCCGCTAACCGTGACCGTGTGCTGACCGGGGGGCAGCGTCGGAAGCGTAAACTGGAATGAATCGCTGCCGACATAGGTCCCCATGTTGGTGATGTCGCGATTATCTAAGTGGATGCGAACGCTGTTCGGATTGACGGCTTCGCTAAAGTTGCCGGAGATGGTCGGCGCGTTGGACGCAATAACCGCGCCGTTCGGAACGCTCAAATTTGTCAGCGTAACCGTGCCGGCGTTGTTCGTAGCCGTTCCGCTATTGCCGTTATTTCCCGAACTGCCGGCATTTGCGCCGCTCGAATTAATCGACACGACGCGCGTGCCGTTATTGTAGTTGACCGTCGCGCCGAGTGCCTGAGCGACGAAGCGCAGGGGCACCAGCGTTCGCGAACCAACGAGAAACGGCGGCGAATCGAGTCCCACGTTATTGCCGTCAACGGTCGCGGTCGAGGACCCGATGCGAAGGTTCACATTGTGTCCGTTGCCGGTGGCGTTGATGACGCGGTTTGAGTAAACCACGCTCGCCCCGAGGCGTTCGAATACGCCGCGCAGCGGAACGTAGACGCGGCCGCTGCGTTCGATGGGTGCCTGGTCGAAAGAAACGGTGCTGCCGTTAACTTGAATCGTCACGGCTGCGGCTGGAGCGATGGTGGGCACGAGGGCGAGGAGCGCCGCGCATGCGCCTGCTCCGAGGGCCTTTGCGATGAGGTTTTGCATAAATGCGTTCTCCAAAGATTTCGGGGGTTAGGTTGGATAGGTGACGTTGCGTTCGCGCGCGACGCCGCTCGGCGACGTCGAGCGTATGAGGATGTGTGCACTGCCGCCCGGGATCGGTACGATGTGGACTTGGACCGAAAAGTTGCCGTTGGCGTCGGCAGTCGTCGAATTCTGGAACGTGCCGCTGCCCACGGGGATGACGCCGCCCACGACCGCGCGGCCCGTTGCCTCGATCGCGACGGTCGAGCCGGCCCGCGTTACGCCCGAGAGCGTAAAGTTGGCGCCGACCTTGGCACCCGCCGAGGGAGCCGTAACGCGAATGAAATTGCCTGCAGGCGGGGCGGCGGCCGGGACGCTCGCGCTTCCGTTCCCGGTAATGGTGACGACCCGGTTGCTGTCGTTATAATTCACGGTCGCGCCCAGGGACTGTGCAACGAAGCGCAGCGGGACGAGCGTGCGTGCGCCGACCAAAAACGGCGCGACGTCGACCGTTACCGGCGCTCCGTTGACAAAGGCTTGGTTCGAGCCGATGTGAAGGGTGATGTTCCGTCCGTTTCCGGTGGCATTGATCTGGCCGTTGGCGTAAACGACGCTGGCTCCGAGGCGTTCGAACACGCCGCGCAGGGGGACGAAAACGCGGCCCGCCCGTTCGATGGGCGGCTGGTCGAAATTGACGGTCGTCCCGTTGACGACGATGGTTACGACGTCGGCTCGCGCCGGCAGGGTCGCGCTGCTGAAACCCGCTGCGAGCAACGCGGCGGCAACAAAACTGGTGAAAACGCGCATAATGGGCCTCCAAGAAAAAATATCGGGGCGAAGCTCCGGTTGGTGTTTACCCAGAAAGAACGAAGGCCGCACGTCCTGCGTGCGGCCTTCGGGTTGCTTGCTTGGGAAAGGGGCTACGTCACGTAAGCGGCTTCTCCCAGTGGCGGCTCCAGCTCGCTGCGCACGGCACGCTGGTCGGCTACCCGCTCGAAGAAACCCATCCAGGTGTTGTAGATCATCGGTACGAGGAACAGCGTGAGGATCAGCGAGCTCAGCAGCCCGCCGATGATAACCGTGCCGATGGCCTGGCGCCATTCCGAACCTTCGGCGAACCCGAGGGCAAGCGGCAGCATGCCGAACACCATCGCAAATGTCGTCATCAGAATCGGCCGGAACCGTGTCCCCGACGCTTGGAGCGTCGCATCGCGCACGCGAAGCCCGCGTTTGTGCAGCGTGTTCGAGTAATCGACCAGCAAGATGCCGTTCTTGGAGACCAATCCGAAGAGCATGATGATGCCGATCATGGAGATAATGTTGAGCGACTGCGTGCCGGCGTTCGCGCCGGAAACTTTATCGAGCGTCGACATAAAGGCGAGCCCGAAAAGGGCGCCGACGATGGCCATCGGCACCGAAAACATGACGATGAGCGGCTCGAGGAACGAGCCGTACAAGATCACCATTAGCATGTAGACCAGCATGAACGACGTGATGAGGGCGATCCCCATATTGGTAAACGTCTCAATCATCAGCTGCGTATCGCCCTGCGGTTTGAGATGGACGCCACCCGGCAGGAAACCGGGCTCGCCAAGCTTCTTTTCCAGTGGCCCGGTTACGGCGCCCAGCGAGTATCCCGGTAAGACGCCGCCGGTAACGTTCACGACACGTGCGCGGTCGAGCCGCTCGATTTTCGTGGGCGCACTGGTCATTTGGAACGTCGCGATATTGCCGAGCGGCACGAGGGTGCCGTCCGCTGCCCGAACGCGCACGCTCTGCAGATTGGCCGGATCGTTGCGGCGCTGCACGGGGAACTGAATGCGTACGTCAACGAGCCCATCGCTCGTTCGAACTTTTGTGGCCACGCCGCCGGCAATGGCCAGGCGCGCCGCACTCGCCGCAGCTCCGGGCGAAACGCCCAACAGCGCGGCCCGTGCCGCGTCGATTTGAACGTTCAAACGCGGAGCACCGCCTTCAGCGGCCGACTGTACATTGACTGAGCCCGGAGTGGTTCGCAAAAAGGACACGACTTTGCGAGCGGCCTCGTCGAGAACCGCATCGGGCCCGGTCAAAGCGTAGAAAATTTGCGCGCCGGAGCCGCCTCCGGTTTCGCCGGCGACTTGGAAGTCCGAGCCCGGCGCCAAGTAGCCAAGCTTGCGAATTTTTTCCATGATTTTGTTCTGGTCTTTGCGGCGATCGATTTTGGTTTCGGCGCTCAGCGTCGCATAATTCCCGCCGACCGTTTGTCCAAATCCGCTCGACTTGTAGCCCACGGTCGAGCTGACCGTGTCGATGCCGTCGATTTTCAGGATGGCCCTGATAACTGCATCGGTGCCGCCCTCGGTTACACGGATGGGCGTGCCGACCGGATAGGTCAGCGACATGCGAATCGTTCCCGTCTGGCCGCCCGGCACGAAATCCGTCGAGATGGGCTTGAAGAACCAGAAGATGCTTGCCAGGGCCAACGGAACGGCAAACGTTGCAACCGTCATACGGCGATTCGCAAACATCCCCGCCGCGCTGCGCACGACGAACCGGTACGCATTGCGCCACGAAGCAAAACGCGCCTGATGGTTCACCTTTAGCCACGTCGCGGCCAGAAGGTGCGCAAACACGATTCTCGGCATTCCCTGGCCCGGCTCCACGTACCGGAGCGCGTCGAGCTTTCCAGCCGAGAAAGCGCGATAGTAGAGCCCGCCGGCGAGCAATCCGATGGCGAGTACCGCCAAGATCATACCATCGACCCCCGCCGAAACGACGCCGCCGCCCAGCAGTAGGAGCGCGTTGAGCAAGAGCGTGGCGCAGACGAAAACCACAAAGTATCCGTGGGCAAGGGCAAAATTCAGAACGTTGACCCGGTACCATTCCAGCACGCGGTCGTAATGCTGCACGAATGCATTGAGCAGCAGCAGTGCGACCAGGACGATGCCGCCGACGCGGCCGTAGTCGACCGGCATCGGAATAAGGTACAGCACGATGGCCGCAACGGCCACGCCGACGCTAACGAGCGGTTTCTTCAACCAGTCCAGCCACGCAGGCCGGCCTTGCGAACGCTTCTTGACGCTCCACCGGCCGGCCAACAGGGGCGTCAGCGTAAAGGAAACCAGCAGCGAAAACAGGGTCGCCACCACGACGACGAGTCCAAATTCTTTGAGATATTTTCCGACAATGCCGGGCAAAAACGCAATCGGCGAAAACACGATCACGTCAACCAGCGTAATGGCGACCGCGGCGCTCCCGATTTCGGTGCGTCCGTTGATCGCGGCATCGATGGGCGCTTCTCCCAAATCTCGATGGCGCGTGATGTTTTCCAGCACGACGATGGAGTCGTCAACCAATATCCCGATGATCAGCGAAAGCCCCATGAGCGACATGAAATCGAACGTGAAGCCGAACCATTTCATAACCACAAACGTCGAGAGGATGGAGGTTGGAATGGCGATCATGACCACCGCGGCATTGCGCCAGGCGTGCAGAAACAGCATCATGACGATCGCGGTGAGCACGATGCCTTCCAACAGCGACTGCCAGACGCCGTTGAGTTCCTTGCGCGTGTAGTCTGCCGGAACGGAGATCTCGTGGAAACTCAACTGCGGGAATTGCGGCTCGATCTTTGCGAGGGCATCGCGGGCGATCTGCGCTTCGCGCACTTCATCGACGCCGAGCACCTTGTCGAGTTGAATGCGGATGCGCCGCTTGCCGTTATATTGCGATATGTAGCGCTGGTCGGCAAAGCTGTCGGTCGCGGTGGCGACGTCGCCGACGCGCAGCAGCTTGTTGGCGGCGCCGGGAACGATCAGCGGAAGCGCCGCCAAATCGAACGCGTTGTTGATATCGGCATGGATGGCGACGGTGGTTTCCTTGGTGGCGCTGTCCATGCGGCCGCCGGGAACGTTGGCGTTATTTTGCGAGATCGCGCTAAAGACATCGCCCAGCGTCGCATTGGTCGCGACGAGCTTTGCCGGATCCGGCTCGACATGAAATTCCCGGTCCTGCACACCACGCACCGTCACGGTCTGGATGTTGGGAATCTGTTTGAGGACCGGAGAGAGCTGGTTGTTCACCACATCGGCGAGCGCCGTCGGGCGCAGGCTGCTCGACGACACGGCCAGGGTCATCAGCGGCTCCGAAGAGCCGGCCTTTCCGACCAGCGGCGGGTCGAGATCGCTCGGCATAAAGACGCGGGCCGTATCCACGCGGCGCTGGACGTCGATCGCGGCCAGATCGAGGTTCGTGTCGATCTTAAACTCCACGTTGACCTGCGCCCGGCCCTCCTGCGCGGTGGCCGTGACCTGCTCGACGTTTGCAAGGTCGTTGAGCTGGTCTTCGAGCGGTTTGATGACCAGCTTTTCCATCTCTTGGGGAGACGCGCCGGGGTAGCCCGCAGCGATGAAGACGAGGGGGAATTCAGCCCCGGGCGGGTTCTGTGCGCGGCCGATTTGCTTGTAGGCGATCAAACCAAAAACGGCGAGCGCCACGAAGACCATGGCCGTGATGACCGGACGGTTGAGGGCGAATCGGGTCAGCCACACAATAAAAACTCCCCAGCGCTGAACACTACGTCCATTTTACGCTCCGCTCCCACCCATTGTTTCACATTGACTCTGGGGACGGTGAGACTCGAACTCACACGAGATTGCTCCCGCCAGCACCTCAAGCTGGTGCGTCTACCAATTCCGCCACGACCCCTTGGACCTCGATGAGTGTAGCTTCAGCGCGTGTTCGGGTCAAGCGCGTCCCGAAGGCCGTCGCCCATGTAGTTAATGGAAAGGACGGTCACGAGAATGCACAGCCCGGGGAAGACCGCGGCCCACCACGCCACCTGCAAGTTCGAAATCGCGTTGGAGAGCATGTTGCCCCAGGACGCCGTCGGGGGCTGAATGCCGAACCCCAGGAACGATAGCGTGGATTCCACGATGATGACGTTGGCAACGTCGAGCGTCGCCTGCACGATGATGGGTGCCATCGCGTTGGGGAGCAGATGCCGGAAGATGATCCGGAAGTCGCTGTTTCCCAGCGCGCGCGCGGCCTCGGTATACTCGCGTTCGCGCAACGAAAGAAACTGCGCGCGAACCAAACGCGCAACGGATGGCCACGAGAGTAGCCCGATGATCACCACGATCACGCCGAAACTCAAACTCGCTTTACTCGAACTGGCCGAAACGATGGCCGTGAGGACCAGCAGCAACGGTAGCAGCGGGATGGAGAGAAACACGTCGGTGATTCGCATGATCACCCAGTCGGTCCAGCCGCCGTAATACCCGGCGATCGCACCCAAAACGCTGCCGATAAAAATTTCGATGAGCATGGCCGAGATGCCGACCGTGAGCGAAATGCGTGCACCGAAGATCAGACGCGAAAGCAGATCGCGCCCCACCTCGTCGGTGCCCAGGGAATGATGCGCGATCCCCGGCGCCAGCGGATTGCCCTGCCAGTTCACATTATCGATGGCGTTCGGATCGAAGGGTGCGAGTTGCTTCGCGAAGGCCGCGATGAGCACCATGATCGCCAGCACCGCGATCCCCGCCAGGGCGAGCTTGTGCCGCCGGAAGCGCTTCCACACGGTGTTTTTACTGAGGACGAAATCGTCTTCAGGAATCGTTTGGTTTATCGGAATCGAAGCTGCCACGCGCGCGCCCTAGTCGTATTTCACGCGCGGATCCAGCCACGCGTACGTGACGTCCGCTAATAGATTTGCGAAGACCACGAAAAAGGCGCCCAGGAGCAGATAGCCCATGAGCAGCGCGATATCGCTTTGCCCGAGCGCATTAAAGAAGAGCCGCCCCGAGCCCGGCCACGCAAAGATCGTTTCGGTGACGACCGCGCCGCCCACCAATCCGGGAAGCGCCAACGCGACGATGGTGACGACCGGGATCATCGCGTTCTTCAAGCCATGTTTGAAGAGCACGGTCCGGCCGTCCAAACCCTTCGCGGATGCGGTCCGCATGTAATCGGTTTTCACGACCTCAAGCAGCGAGCTGCGCATGAACCGGCTATAGTAGGCCAGCTGCAGCAAGGCCAGCACGATCGTCGGCAAGATCAAGTGCTGCACGCGATCGGCCAAGTTAAACGTGTCGTAGGTGGCGATGCTTGCCGAGGGGAGGCGGATCTCATATCCGCCCAGCGGAATCCCGTGCACGGCAAAGAGCAACTGCAGCATGAGCGCAAACCAAAACACCGGCATGGATTGACCAACGAAGGCCAGCGTCGTGATGACATAATCCGCGATCGAATACGGGCGGACCGCTGCAAAAATTCCCGCCGACAGACCCATAATGAGCGCAAAGATGAACGCGGAGAGCTGCAGCTCCAGCGTCGCCGGCAACCGTTCCAGAATTGCTTGCAGCACCGGCTCGGAATTCGAATTCGACCATCCGAAGTCGTGGTGCAGCACCACCTGGCTCAGCCAGACAAAGTACCGGTAGTAGATGGGACGATCCAGCCCGAGGTTGTGTTTGAGCCGCTCGATGTCTTGCGGCGTGATGTGCGGGTTCTGGAGGTACGGCGCGAGCGGGCCGCCCGGCGCGTTGCTCAACACGACGAACAGAATCATCGAGATCAGGATGAGCAGCGGGATCGCCTGGAGCGTCCGGCGGACTACGTACGTAAACAGCGGCGGGTGCCCTCCAGCAAAGACCCGCGCTAGTTACGGGGCGCCGCCCCCTTCTCCTGTGACCTCGCAGCGGCGCGCAGGCCCAGCAATTCCCGTGCGTCGCCGGGGCGGCAAACGGGACGGCCGGCTTCTTGGGCGATCCGAACGACGCGTGCGACCAACGCTTCGTTGCTCGCCAGCTTCCCTTTGGAATAGTAGATGTTGTCTTCCAGCCCGACGCGGACGTGGCCGCCCATGGCGATCGCCGCAACGCTCATCGGCAGTTGCGCGCGGCCGATACCGGCAACCGACCACGTGCAGCCCTCCGGCAAATCGTCAACGAGATCGCACAGGTTGGAAACGGTGGCCTCCAGTCCGCCCGGAACGCCCAAGACGAAATCGACGTGCTGTGGAAATTCAAGCAGGCCTTCGCGATGAAGGCGGCGCGCGTTGCTCAAATGCCCCTTGTCGAAGATCTCCAACTCCGGGCGCACGCCGTACCGGCGCATGACTGCGAGAATTCCTCGCATGATCGGAAAACTGTTTTCGAAGATATCGTCGCCGAAATTGACTGTCCCGCAGGTCAGCGTCGCCATCTCCGGACGCAATTCCAATGGTGCGGCGCGTTCGTCGGGCGTCATACCGATGGCGCCGCCGGTCGAGAACTGGACGATCAGGTTGCTGCGAGCGCGGATGGCCGAGTGAGCCTGACCGAAACGCTCGACCGTTTGCGAATTGCTCCCATCATCGTTGCGGCAATGGACGTGCAGGATCGATGCGCCGGCCGCTTCTACGGCGGCCGCGACGTCGCCGAGCTGTTCGGGCGTTACCGGCAGATGCGGGGTTTGCGCCTTCGTGAGTTCCGCGCCGACGGGCGCGACCGTGATGATCAACGGCTCCATGTTATTGCCCTTTCGTTTCGGCCAACCGTTGCCATGCCGCATCGAGAAAGGGACGATCCATTCCCAATATGCCGGCTAAACGAATAGCATCGCCGGACGGCTCTTTATCGTCGGTAACGCGGTTGATACGGTAATCCATGGAGCGTGCGAATGCCGCGAGCGTTTGGGCGGGATCGTTCCCGAGCGGCGCCCGGAATTCCGCATCCCGCGAGCCACGCACCGCAAAATGCGCTGCGCCGGCCGCGGCGGCGATTCCGGAGAGGTGCGTCGCGATCAGCGCACAAGCCCCGCGCTCCCCGAGGCGCTCGATCAGTGCCAAGAGCAACGCGCGCCCTTCCGCGGCGTTCGTCGTGCGCGCAAACTCATCAACGAGCAGCAACATCGGATCGGAGCCCGTCCCAAGCAAGTCGCGCAGACGCACGATCTCCAGCGCGAACGACGAGAGCAAACCATCGGCCGGCTCATCCAATCCGATTCCCACCCACGCGATGCGTTCGAAGAGCGCAGCCCGCATGGTTTTTGCCGGCACGGGCACGCCGAACGCCGCGAGCAACACGAGAAAGCCGCACGTTTGCAGAGCGACGGTTTTGCCGCCCATGTTCGGGCCGGTCAACACCGCGGCGCCTTGGAGCGCGATCGAAACGGGGTGGTATTTGCGCCCTTCGCGGCGCAGCGCCTCGGCTATCGGCAGGAACGATCCCAACTCGACCTCAACTCGCGCGTCAGGCGAGAGCTCGCAGGCGACACACTCGAAGCGTTGCGCAAAACGGACGGTTGCGATAAGCATGTCAAGGCGGCCGAGGGTGCTCGCCGCCTCCTCGAGTTCCGCCGCGTGCGTCCCGACGATCGCCGAAACACGCGCACGCACGCGCTCTTCGTCCAGAGCGACCGCCGCGTCCGCCGCGTCGCGCTCTCGCAACGCAGCGAGCGCGTCCTCATCCAACTCGATCTCACATAAAAAGTACGTGGGCGCCTCGCGAATGACGCGCACGTTTTTTGGAAGCTCCCGGATGGAATCGCGCGTGACGATGAATTCCGCGGGCGGGAGGTCATCGCGCCCGAGCTGCTTGGCGATGCCGTCGGCGAGGCGCTCGCGCGCCGCATCGTAGACCTGTTGTGCGCCCAGTAAAGCGCTCCGTTTTTGCGCGAGCGCCGGATCGAAACGGTCGTCGAGGTAGAAAGCGAACGGTCCACTGCGCCCGGGCTCGAGCGCAGTCGCGACCGCCTCGCACGGCGGGGGCTTCGGCATCGAAGCATCGGGGATCAACGCGCCGGCGCGCCTCGCTCCGTCGCAAAAGCGTAAAATTTCCAATAAAGCGGGATCGTCGAGGGTGTCGCCCATACCGGCGCGCGCGATGCTGGCGGCAATGTCGGGAAGACCGCCCAAAACATCTCGAATCGCATCGGCGGCGTCGGGCGCAAGCGATCGCGCATGCGCTTCGATCGTCTGGGTGCGCGCGGCAGCTGCCTGCTCCTGGCCCGGGCGAAACGGCTCCCATGAATCGAACTCGCGGCGGCCGTAGTGACTTGCGGGCGCGAGTGCGTTTTGCACCCACGCCGCGTGCAGAACCACCGCGCTCCGATCGTCCAGAAGTTTGTCGAACCTCATACTCCGGACGCCGTTCCCGCGTACACGTCAAAGACCGGCAGCCGGGTCGCCCGTGCGAGACGCTCTTGCAGGTCGCGCGGTTCGAAGTATTTCGCCCGCCCGATCGACGCCATCGTCACCGCGACCACGCGCAACGGGTGCTCGCAACGCACGCGCAGCCGTTGCGCCAGTGCGAGGAATGCTCGCCCGCGCACGACGACGCGCGTGGGATCGCGAACGATGACCTGACGCATTTCGCCGCGCGCGATCAGTGCGGCGGCGTGCTGAGCCGTCAGCGCTCCCTCGTGCAGGAGCCGCGGTTGCGACGGGTCGGCCGTGGGCATGCGCAGCAGCGCAACGAGCGCCTGCGCCTCGTCCACGATTTCTTGGAGGGTCGCCGCATCGGCCGCTCCCGCCGAAACGATAATTGCCTGACCCAGACCCGCTAACGCGGAAAGGCGATCCACGGCGCCGTCCACGAGAACGTCCCGCGCACCGAGCTCGAAAAGTCGTTCGACCGCACCGGCCATGCCCGCCGCCGTCGACGGACCGGCGATTTCATAGTCCGCGGGCCGGCGCACGGCCGCATACACGATCGGGCCGACTGCGCTGTAGCGGGCGGACAGATCCAAAATTTCGCATGCGGGGCCGAGCGCCAACAGTGGGCGCGCCGTCGCCATGATGGCGCCCGGGCGCAAATGCAATCGCGGCTTTGGCGCCGAGTCCAGCGCATCGGCGCATTCGCCGTCCCGCCCGATTGAGGTTATGCCGAAACGTACGCGTCGAGCGGCTAACGCGTCGCAGAGCGAGCGGATCGCGACCGTCTTGCCAACATTTTTCGCCGTGCCGACGACGGCGATCGATGAGGATTCATGATGCTGCACGGCCAGATCGAGGAGCGACGCCCCGACGTTCATCCCCATCCAAACGCGCGTTGCAGGATGAAAAATAGCCACGTGCACGCTAGGATGATCCCGGCCCACAACTCGGCGCCCTCTTCGGCCCGCCGTCCCAGCGCTCGCCCCATCGTGATCCCAAGGAACGTGGAGGCCACGGACGTCACCCCGATGCAGGCCAGCGCGCCGTACAATGGGACGCCAATATAAAGGATGGAAAAACCAATCCCCAATGAGTCCAAGCTGATGGAGAGCGAGGCGACGAAAAGCCCCCAGCCCTTGGTCATGTCCAGCGGACGCTTGAGCCCGGCCTCGCGGCGGCTTTCCACGATCATGTAGATTCCCAGCACCAGGAGCGCGAAAAATCCCAGGTAGCCCGCGACCCCGCCGATGAGACGCCCTGCCACGGCACCGAGACCGACGCCCGCAAGGTTCATGAGCACTTCGGCAGCGGCAAAAGCGCAGCCGATTCGCCATTTCACCGCGCGAGGAACGCCGCGCATTCCAACGCCGACGCTCACCGCAAAAACATCGAGCCCCAGCGAGAGCGCGACGATCAGGAGCTTGAGCACCGGCATGGCGGTGCTGTATGGAGTTAGTGTGCGGCGGCCCTGCTCTCGAGCAACGGCGCGTCCGCCCCGCCCGGAAGCAACCGTACCAGCGCCTCACGCAATTGCGACATCGTGAAGGGCTTATTCAAAAACATGTTCGCGCCGGCGGTGCGCGACCGGCCGTCGAGCCCCCGATGCCCGTGTCCGCTGATCATCAGGATGGGCGTACGGCGCGTGTGCGCCTGCGCTCGCAAGCGTTCCACAAGCTCCAAGCCCGAAATTCCCGGCAGCATGAAGTCGCAAATGATCACATCAAAAGCTTCGTCTTGACGAACCGCGTGCAGCGCCGCTTCGGCATCCGAACAGGTTACCGTTCGATACGGCCCGCGCTGCAGGACCGTGTCGATCAACGTGCAGATCGCCGGATCGTCGTCTGCGAGCAATACGCGCCACTGTTGTTCCACGGATCTCCGGCTTCAGCGAATTCCTCGAAGCGGCCTCGCCGCCGCGACATAAATTTGGTAAAGTTTGTGAGAAATGGAGCGCCGCGTCTCACCGCCGTTTTTCACCGCACTGATTATTTTCACAACGTTAATAATCGCGCCGATCGTCGTCATGGTCGCGACGACGCCCCCGGCTTCGGTCGCAAGCGCCTTTTCAAGCGAGGAAATACGCGCAGCGTCCCGGGTTTCGTTTCTTGCTTCGCTCCTTGCGGTCGCGATTGCCGCACTTTTGGGCGTGCCCGCCGGGTACGAGCTCGCACGCCGCCGGGAACGAACGCGCACGCCGATGCTCTTCCTTCTCGCGCTTCCGCTAGCGTTTCCGCCGGTCGCAAGCGGCATTCTTCTGCTCAACGTCCTGGGCGCTCGCTCCCATCTTGGTTCGTGGCTCGCAACGCACGGCATCCGCCTCGTCGATTCATTCGGCGGCGTCGTGGCCGCGGAATTTTTCGTCTCTGCGTCTTTTGTAGCAATCGCATCGTGCGCGGCTTTTCGTGCCTTGGATACGGTTTTCGAAGAAGCTGCTGCCACGCTCGGGGCGTCGCGCGTTCAATCGTTTCTGCACGTCGCGCTGCCGCTGGCGGCGCCCAATGTGATTGCCGGCATTCTGCTGGCGTGGCTGCGCGCCATCGGGGAATATGGCGCGACCTCCGTGGTCGCTTACCACCCAACCTCGCTGCCCGTCGCCCTCTACGTTGCGCTATCGGCGGACGGCGTGCAGCCGGCGCTGGCCCTGGCGTACGGATTTATGGTGCTCGCTGCGCTGATCGTGGCGGTGCAATGGGCGGTTCGGCGTCACGTCGTATAGCGCACCCGTGGCCGTCATCGATCGTATCCTTTCGCCCGACTCGCAACTTCAGAAGCGTTTTTTCTTTCTCGCCCGCCGTTTTGTCGCTGGCGAAACCATCGACGCGGCGCTTTCCGCCGTGGAAGCGGTGAACGCGCGCGGCATGAGCGCCAGTCTCGACTTTTTGGGTGAAGACGTCACCGAGTTCGATGCGGCGCTCGCAACGCGCGATGTGTATTTAGCGATGCTCGAGGAAATACGCCGACGGGGCGCCGACACGAACGTCTCGGTCAAACTGACGGCACTGGGGCTGCTCCTCGGAGAAGACATCGCGCTGCAGAATTTGACGGCGATCCTCGATGCGGCGCAGCGTAACGCGGACCCCTTCGTGCGGATCGACATGGAGGGCTCGACCGTCACCGCAGCGACGCTTCGCGTGTTCGAGCGTGCGTTCAAAACGCATTCCAACGTGGGCCCCGTGCTGCAAACGTACTTGAGGCGGACGCCCGAAGATGTCGAGCGCATGATCGAGCTCGGGGCACGCGTGCGTTTGTGCAAAGGCGCCTATAGCGAGCCCGCGGACATCGCGATCAAAGAAATGCCGTCAATCCGGCGCGTCTATTTGCGGCTCGCCGAACGTCTGCTCACGGCCGGAACGTATCCGGGAATTGCCACCCACGACCGGCGCATCATCGAACGCATCGACGATTTTGTCCGCCGCGAGGGAATCGCTTCGGACCGCTTCGAGTTTCAGATGCTCTATGGAATACGGCCTCAGGTTCAGCGACGGTTGATCGAGGAGGGCTATCGTTTGCGAATTTACATTCCATTCGGAACGCATTGGGCCGGATATTTTTACCGGCGGGTTCTCGAGCGCCGGGAAAATGCGTTCTTTGCACTGTCCTCCGTATTCTCGAAATAACGGGAGCACGCGGGACGATGCGGGCGGTCGTTCAGCGCGTGAAGCGCGCTGAGGTGCGCGCGGACGGCGCGGCTGTCAGCACGATCGGCGAGGGCTTATGCATACTGGTCGGCGTTGGAGTCGACGACACGCTCGAAGATGCGCAGTCGATGGCGGCAAAAATCGCGGGTTTGCGTATTTTTCGCGACGGCGAAGGCCTCATGAACCGCTCCATCGCGGACGTGCGCGGCAGCGTGCTACTCGTCTCGCAGTTCACGTTGCACGGCGATGCTCGCAAAGGCAAGCGCCCGTCTTTCACCGCTGCAGCACCCGAAGCGCAAGCGCGGCCGC